>Ga0180436_10004601_pt1 | contig 12347 bp, 11 predicted proteins | sample SS_ome_2_FD_132434 | JGI IMG/M metagenome (GOLD analysis project Ga0180436, IMG submission 132434) | Hypersaline lake sediment archaeal communities from the Salton Sea, California, USA - SS_3_S_2 metaG | ecosystem: Environmental > Aquatic > Non-marine Saline and Alkaline > Hypersaline >...
AAAATCCTCTTAAAATTCAGTATTCAAAATGTGAAGAAGGAACACTCCGTCATCATTGACAGACTGTTCCTTCAGGTTCAGTTTCAGTACTTAGGCTTCTTCGGAAGCTGCTTCAGGATTAGCACCACCGGCAACCTGGGCAGCAGTCGCACGGCCTTCCAGTACAGCGGCAGATGCACCCATTACATACAGCTGAATGGCACGAATCGCATCGTCGTTTCCTGGTATCACATAATCAACGCCGTCAGGCTCGTTGTTGGTATCAACAACACCGATAACAGGAATACCCAGTTTATTGGCTTCTGCGATAGCAATTTTTTCGTGGCCGACATCAATGACGAACAAAGCGTCAGGCAGGCCATTCATATCCTTGATACCACCCAGGCTGCGTGACAGTTTTTCCATTTCACGGCGCAGGCCCAGAGCTTCTTTCTTATTGAAGCGGGTATCCATGGAACCATCTTCAGCCATGGCTTCAAGATCTTTGAGACGCTTGATGGATTGCTTGATGGTTTTGAAATTGGTCAGCATGCCACCCAGCCAACGATGGTTGACGTAAGGCATGTTGCAACGTTCGGCTTCTTCACGAATGGTTTCGCGGGCTGAACGCTTGGTACCGACAAACAGGATTTTACCGCCGTTAGACGCCAGTTTTCCGACGAAATTCATGGCATCCTTATATAGAGGCAGGGTTTTTTCCAGATTGACGATATGAATCTTGTTACGATGACCGAAAATGAACGGTGACATTTTCGGATTCCAATAACGGGTCTGATGCCCAAAGTGTACGCCGGCTTCAAGCATCTGGCGCATGGTTACATTACTCATTGTTTACTCCAAATTAGGGTTATGGCTTCCACAGATTCTGTCCGGGAAACCTTCATGAAGGCACCCAACCCGGGCATGTCGATCTGTGTGTGGATTTCCTCAAAATCTGTAAAGTTTCGAGGTTTGTTATTCGCATTGCGATAACAGGCGGCGTTTTATACCATAAGCGGTCTTCGCCTACAACGATCTGAAGCGAAATCAGGCACTAAATTGGAAATCACATGAGCATAATTATAAAAAACCCGGAAGAAATGGACAAAATGCGCGTCGCAGGCAGGCTGGCGGCTGAAGTTCTGGAAATGATAGAGGAACACGTCAAACCGGGTGTTACCACCGACGCACTTGACAAAATCTGCCATGATTACATCGTCAATGAGCAACAGGCGGTACCTGCCCCGCTCAATTATCGCGGCTTTCCAAAATCTATCTGTACATCCGTCAATCACCAGGTTTGCCATGGCATTCCGGGCGACAAAAAACTCAAGAAAGGCGATATCGTCAATATCGACATTACCGTCATCAAGGACGGGTTCCACGGAGATACCAGCAAAATGTTTTTCGTGGGCGAACCCTCAGTAATGGCCAGACGCCTGGTTAACATCACCCGCGAAGCCATGTACAAAGGCATCGACCTGGTAAAACCCGGCATTCACCTGGGTGACATCGGTCATGCCATTCAACAGTATGTGGAACAGAATCACTATTCCGTGGTGCGTGAATACTGCGGCCACGGCATTGGCCGCGGCTTCCATGAAGACCCCCAGGTTTTGCATTATGGCACCCAGGGCACAGGAGCCACGCTGCAGGAAGGCATGTGTTTTACCATAGAACCCATGGTCAACACGGGAAAACGTCACGTCAAACTGCTTCCTGATCAATGGACGGTGGTCACCAAGGACCGCAGCCTTTCAGCCCAATGGGAACACACCATCCTGGTTACCCGCGACGGCCACGAAATTCTCACCCTTAGAGAAGAAGAAAAATCCTCACTCGAACAGGCAGGTTGACCAGATATGCAAACCGCTACAGCAGAAGCTGACCTGTTCAGTCAGGATGATCTTCCCGGTGTTGATGGCAGCATCGCGGAATACAAACAATGTATTGCCGATTTTCACACTGCCCTGCAGTCGGCCTTTATTGCCGGTATTGGTGATGATTCCGTTGATATTCGCTACCTGGTGGCGCTGCGTGCCAACTTTACCGACAGCATCCTGCAACAGGCCTGGAAACGTCATATTGCGGACAACCTGGAAGCCAGCCTGATTGCCGTAGGGGGTTATGGTCGCGGTGAATTGCACCCGGCTTCCGACATTGACCTGATGATATTGCTGGCATCTGAAGAAGATGAGGCGACCCAGCAAGCCCTGGAACAGCTATTGATGTTTTTGTGGGATATTGGACTGGAGGTCGGCCACAGCGTGCGAACACTCAGTGAGTGCGTTACAGAAGCAGACAAGGACATTACCGTTGCGACCAACCTGCTGGAATCCCGTCTACTGATTGGTGATCAAGCACTTTTCAGTGCAATGCAGACTGCCACCGGACCGGACATAATCTGGCCCAGTGACGCTTTCTTTGCAGCCAAATGGCAGGAACAGAAACAACGCCATCAGAAATATCATGAAAGCGCCTACAATCTCGAGCCCAACATCAAGGCCAATCCCGGTGGATTGAGAGATATCCAGATGATCGGCTGGGTAGCAAAACGCCACTTTGGTTGCGAAAGCATGCACGAGTTGCTGGTCAACCATCATTTTCTGACCGAAGAAGAATTTGACCTGTTGCGCGATGGCGAAGAACTGCTCTGGAAAATACGTTTTGCCCTGCACATTACCGTCGGTCGCCGTGAAGATCGGCTGCTGTTTGATTATCAACGCAAGCTCGCCAAACTGTTCGGCTACAGCAACACAGAAAACAACGAAGCCATCGAATCCTTCATGCAGAAATATTACCGCATGGTCATTGAGTTAAACCGCCTCAATGAAATGCTGCTGCAACTGTTTCAGGAGGCCATTCTACTCAAGGAAAAAGTAGAGCCGGTTGCTATTAACGAACGTTTCCAGTCAGTCAATGGCTACCTGGAAGTCGAACATGACGAAGTTTTCAGAAAAACACCCAGCGCTCTCATAGAGCTCTTCGTGATCCTTGCAAAAAATGAGGATCTTATGGGCGTTCGCGCATCAACCATTCGTCTTGTCAGACAGAGTCTTGACCTGATCAATGATGATTTTCGTCGTAACAAGCAAGTACAACAGTTGTTTCTATCACTGTTTATGCGCGATACCGGCCTCACGCATGAACTGCGACGCATGAACCGCTACGGCATACTGGCAGCCTACCTGCCAGCCTTCGAAAATATTGTAGGTCGCATGCAGTACGACCTGTTCCATGTCTATACCGTTGATGAACACACTATGTTTGCCGTGCGCAACCTGCGCCGCTTTACGGTTGCCGAACATCGTGATGAATTCCCGCTTTGCAGCGACATCATCAGTAACCTGTCCATGCCACACGTAGTTTACCTGGCCGCACTTTTCCATGATATTGCCAAGGGACGCGGCGGTGATCATGCCAAGCTTGGCGCCATCGATGCCATGGAATTCTGCAAACTGCACAATCTTTCCAGTTACGAAAGCAACCTGGTGAGTTGGCTGGTTAAAAAACACCTGTTGATGTCCATGACGGCGCAGCGCAAGGATATTGATGACCACCAGGTTGTCATTGAGTTTGCCAATATCGTTGCCGATCCCATCAGGCTGGATTGCCTTTATCTGCTGACACACGCAGACAGCCGCGCGACCAATCCCGGCCGCTGGAACGACTATAAGGGCTCTTTACTAAGACAGCTTTATTTAAGCGCCCGCAAGGCTCTGTCCCGTGGCCTGGACAATCCACAGGATCAGGCCGAGATCGTCAGTCTCAGAAAAGACTACTCTCTGGCTGAGCTGTTAAGAGAAGGCTACTCCCAAGATGAGGTCATTGATCTCTGGGAAACGCTTGATGACGATTACTTCATGCACTCTTCACCAGAAGAAGTCATCTGGCAGAGTAAAACCGTTCTCAAGGCCAGTCCCGAGAAAAAACCTGTGGTGGAAATCAAGCGTGAAAGTAACCGTGGCGGTACCGAGATATTCGTCTGTACCGAAGACGCCGACAACGTTTTCTCCATCATGACCATCCTGCTCGCACAGCAGGGGCTGAAGATTCTCAATGCGCGTATTCACAGTGCCGGCAACATGTGCACCATGAACAACTACATCGTGCACGAACAGGACGACAGTTACATCGCCACACCAGCGCGCGAGGCTGAAATCGTCGAATACCTGCGAGAAGGGCTGTTGCACCCTGAAAACGTCACCACGCAGATCAACAGCCATGTCAAACGCCAGATAAAGATAATGGGGGGCGAACCGCAAATCGTGTTTTCCCAGGACAGGAAAAACAATCTTACCGAACTGCGCCTGAAAGCCACCGACCGGCCTGAATTGCTGGCGACTATCAGCCGCATCTTTATCAAGGAAAACATTCGCGTCCATTCAGCGAAAATTTCCACCGTTGGTGCCGAGGTCGAAGACATATTCCTGATCACCGACAAGGACAATAAACCCATTCGTGACCTGGAAGTGATGAAATGTCTATCAAAAACTATCGTTGATGCCCTGAGCGAATATGAATCCTGATCTCGAAAAACTACAGCCTTACCCGTTCGAAAAACTGGCAAAGCTCAAGGCTGGCATACAGCAACCTGCTGAGTCACATATAGCCCTGTCTATCGGTGAGCCCAAGCACCCTACACCACCACTGATTATCGATGCGCTGACAGACAACCTTAATGGATTGGCCAGGTACCCGAGTACAAAAGGCCTGCCCGAATTAAGACAGGCTATTGCCGACTGGGTCAGCCGACGTTTTGGCATTGCTGACGGAACACTTGATATCGACACACAAGTCCTGCCGGTCAATGGTACACGCGAAGCCCTGTTTGCCTTTGCACAGGCCGTCATTGACCGCAGCAACACCCCCCTGGTGCTAATGCCCAATCCGTTTTACCAGATATACGAAGGGGCTGCGCTGTTGGCTGGTGCCTCTCCGGTATTTCTGGATTGTTTACCGGAAAATGACTACCTGCCTGACCTCGATGCCGTTGATGAAACCACCTGGCAACAGTGTGAGCTGATCTATATCTGTTCGCCCGGCAATCCAACTGGTGCAGTAATGGATATCGAGCAGCTGCAGCAGCTTATTCGATTGTCTGATCAGTACAATTTCGTTATAGCGTCAGACGAGTGTTATTCCGAACTGTATTTTGATGAAGAACATCCTCCTGTCGGGCTGTTACAGGCTGCACAGGAGATGGGACGCGAACGTTTCAAAAACTGCGTGGTTTTCCACAGCCTTTCCAAGCGCTCGAATGCGCCCGGTCTGCGTTCCGGGTTTGTGGCCGGTGATGCTGATATCATCAGCCGCTTCTTCAACTACCGTACCTACCATGGCTGCGCCATGCCTATTCAGCACCAGATGGCGAGTATTGCAGCGTGGCGTGATGAAGCCCATGTTAAACAGAATCGTGACCTGTACCGGGAAAAATTTACTGCCGTCATTGAAATCCTTAAACCTGTACTCGATGTGAAACTTCCTGATGCGTCTTTCTACCTGTGGACCAAAACCCCGGGCTCGGATGAAAGTTTTGCACGCGGGTTATATGAAAAGGAAAATATCACTGTGCTGCCAGGCAGTTACCTGTCTCGTGAAAATAACGGCCATATTCCTGGTGAAAACCATGTACGTATGGCACTGGTCGCCAAGCTGGAAGAATGTGTTGCAGCAGCAGAAAAAATAAAACATTTCGTCGAAAACATGTAGAATCGCGATCCTTAGATTTATCAGGAGAAAACAATGAGTGACATCCAGTCCATTATCACCGACGCCTTCGACAATCTGGCAGACATCACACCACGCAATGTCGATACCATTACCAAAGATGCTGTTATGGAAGCCATAGAACAGCTAGATCGTGGTGAAATCCGCGTTGCAGAAAAAAAAGATGGTGACTGGATTGTTAATGACTGGGTTAAAAAAGCTGTGCTGCTGTCATTCCGCATGGAAGACAATACTTTCCTCAAGGGTGGCTTCACCAACTACTACGACAAGGTTCCATCTAAATATGCTGACTATAACTCGCGTGACTTCCGCGATGGCGGTGTACGCGTGGTTCCACCTGCGACCGCGCGTAAAGGCTCCTACATTGCACCCAGCTGTGTATTGATGCCATCCTACGTTAACATCGGCGCCTACGTTGATTCAGGCACCATGGTTGATACCTGGGCAACTGTTGGTTCCTGTGCCCAAATCGGCAAAAATGTTCACCTCTCAGGCGGCGTTGGTATTGGTGGCGTTCTTGAGCCGCTGCAGGCGTCTCCCACCATCATCGAGGACAACTGCTTTATTGGCGCACGCTCTGAAGTCGTTGAGGGCGTCATCGTTGAAGAAGGTTCGGTGATTTCAATGGGTGTCTATATCGGTCAGTCAACGCGTATCTATAACCGCATGACTGATGAAATCACCTATGGTCGTATTCCAGCCGGTTCTGTTGTCGTTTCAGGCAACCTGCCTTCCAAGGATGGTAAATACAGCCTCTATTGTGCCGTAATCGTTAAACAGGTCGATGAAAAAACCCGTGGTAAGGTCGGTATCAATGAACTTCTCAGGGATATCTGATCTATTGGTATCACCTTAGCCTGGCTGGCCTGCATTTTGAGTTTCAGAATGCAGGTCACTTTGCCCATCATTGAAACAGGCACCTAATCAGAATGCTGGTGCAGCGCCCTGATCCGAGTCTTTCAGAACCGTCTCGATCTGTATCATGGCATTCACTTTCATGAAAATTGCTTCCAATGCAGAAAGACCTTCAATTTTATCGAGTGTCTGATCCTTTATGACGAAATGAACAGCTACTTTCAATCTGCCGGACGCCTCATCATAAACAGGTTCAATTTCAACATTTCCGCCTGAGGCAGTGAATGCATCCATGGCACTTTTCAGGTGTTCGCTGGGTCCCATTTTGGTGAAGTCCATGTACAACTCAGCAAATTCATTGCTAGAGACATTGTACTTTTCTTTCAAGTCTATCTGCTGGGGATCTGAGAGACTGGCATTGACCTCGTGAGAATTGTCCTTGTATTTCCTGCCCAGTTCGACTTCCATGTTATCCAGGTATTTTTCGGCAATTTCCACCACCAGGTCTTCGTATTTTTCCAGAAGCGTTTGTGACATCGATTAAATTCTCATAAATAACTATTAATGAAATGATAATGATAAACAGACTTAGATTTCAAACAACTCGTTCACACGGTCCAGGTCAGCCTGCGTGTCGACACCAATACCTGGAGAAGCCTTCGCCGTACTGACATGAATTTTTTTACCGTGCCAGAGCACCCTTAACTGTTCAAGTGATTCAATCTGTTCTGTGGGTGCAGCTGTCCAGTTGACAAATTCATCCAGGAAACCTGCCCGGTAGGCATACAAGCCAATATGCCTGGCAAACAGTTCCAGGCTGGCAGGTTGCTTCAACCCCTCATTGAAATCATTTCTGTGCCACGGAATCGGAGCCCTGCTGAAATACTGCGCATATCCCGCCTGGTCAGTAACCACCTTGACGACATTTGGGTCTACCACATCGTCAAAATTTTCTATCGGCACACTCAATGTGGTCATCACGGCATCTTTATTACTGGCCATATCTTCGGCAACCTGGCTGATAAGCACCGCAGGCATTTCGGGTTCATCACCCTGTACATTGACGATGATAGCGTCATCTGCCCACTGCATGATGGAGACCACTTCGGCGAGCCTGTCAGTGCCACTTTGATGGGTATCTGATGTCATACAGGCATTACCGCCGAAGGCATTGACGACATCAGCAATGCGCTGGTCATCCGTCGCCACGATAATTTCATCAGCATGACTTTTCTCAGCCTGCCGATAAACATGTTCAATCATGGGCTTGCCGGCAATTTCCAATAAGGGTTTGCCGGGCAGGCGACTGGACTGGTAACGGGCGGGAATGACGACTTTGAAACTATTCAATCGATTTCCTCGGCAGGATCAAGCTCTCGTGCCTCATCAACTAACATAACTGGAATATCATCACGTATCGGATAAGCAAGTCGATCCAGCTTGCAGATCAGTTCCTGGTTTTTCTTGTCAAAAACCAGTTCTCCTTTGCATACCGGACAAACCAGTATATCAAGCAGTTTTCTGTCCATCTCTCAACTCCTCGAGTAATTCATAAAAACGTTGTACGAAGGCTGCTTCTGGCTGCGCACTCACTTCCAGGTACCAGTGTCGTTCACCCGCAAAAAACTGGCACTTAACAGCATCCTTCTCTGTCATGATAACAGGAAGCTCATCTTCAAACTCGATATCGGCTTTAATGAAGTCATGGTGGTCATCGAAAGGGTGTTCGATAATATCCAGTCCACAACTTTTTAGCAGCTGAAAAAACCGGCCTGTATTGCCGATTCCAGCAACGGCATGCACTTTACTGCCGGCAAAAGCTGACAACGGCTGAGACCCGTTATTTCCCATTGAGATCAGATCACCATGGCGCATTTTCATACTGCATTCATCAAACGTGGCGGCACCATTGCTAACCTTGATATCAACGTGCTCCAGGCGCCAGAGACCTTCTCTCAAGGGGCCTGCCGGTAGTAAAAAGCCGTTGCCAAAGCGTCTTTTGCCATCAATCACAGCGATCTCGATATCACGGCCCAGCCCATAGTGCTGCATGCCATCGTCTGATAGCAGAATGTCACAATCGGCATTCTCCAGCAGCGCCTTGCCAGTCTGGTAACGATCTGGCCCGACCGCCATCGGACAGGTAGTGCGCCGGGAAATGAGGATAGCCTCATCACCGACCGCCTTGGGATCGCTGTCAGGTCTGACCTGCTGCGGCCAGGTGCGCGCCTTGCCGCCATAACCCCGTGAGATAATTCCCGGCTTATAGCCTTTTGCCTTGAGATAATCTGCCAGCCAGACGACCAGTGGTGTTTTACCGGTGCCGCCTACGGTGATATTCCCCACCACTACGACCGGCACATCAAGATGCCCCACCTTGAAAAGGCCCGCACGATAAAAAATACGCCTGAACAGGGAAATCAGGAAAAAGACAGCGGTCAGTGGCAGAAGCAGATAAGCCAGCGGCGAATTGCCATACCAGATGCGCTCAATCATCCGCAGCTTTGTCGGATTGGCGAGTAGCAAAGGTCATTTGTGTCATACCCAGTTGGCTGGCGACATCCAGTACAGTCACAACAGACTGATGAGGTGCCTTGCCATCGGCTGAAATCACAACCGGCAGATCCCTCTTGTTTTTGGCAACCTTGATCAACATACGTTTAAGCGTATCTGCATCCGATTTCAACAGTTCTTCGTTGTTAACGTAGTAGTTGCCTTCAGCGTTGACACCAACGGCAATAATTTCCGGGTCCTTGTCAGCAAGCTCGGAAGACTCGGCTTCAGGTAACTTGATTTCAATCTGTGCCTGTTTGTCAAATGTGGTTGATACCATGAAAAAGATCAGCAACAAAAACACCACGTCGATCAGCGGTGTGAGATTGACCTCAACCTGCTTGAGCTCATTGTCCTTGCGGAAATTCATCCGTTACTTGCCTCACGGTCACCCTGCATGACTTCAACCATTTTCAGGGCCTCTTCTTCCATGCCGATGACCAGCATATTTACCCTGCCGGAAAGATAGCGGTGGAAAATCAGTGAAGGGATAGCCACGGCGAGTCCAGCCGCGGTCGTGATAAGCGCTTCGGAAATACCGTGTGCCAGTACGCCAGGATCACCGACACCAGCCGTGGTGATGGCAGTGAATACCTTGATCATGCCAATAACGGTACCCAATAGCCCCAGCAATGGCGTAATCGAAGCAATGGTACCGAGCGTGTTGAGATAGCGTTCCAGTTCATAAATAACCTGGTGCCCTACCTCTTCAATGGCTTCTTTCATGACTTCACGTGGATGATGACGATTGATCAGACCGGCTGCGAGAATGCGTCCCAGTGGCGAGCCTTCCTTAACAGCAGCAATATGGGCATTGGTCAACTGATCGTTACGGTGCAGATTCCAGACCTGGGCCACCAGGTTTTTGGGCAGCACCCGCTTCTGACGATACACCCACAGACGCTCCAGCACGATGCCCAAAGCCAGCACCGAACAGGCGATAATTGGAACCATTAACCAGCCGCCGGCTTTAACCAGTTCAAACACGTCAAAATACTCCGTAAATTCGTAAAAAAATCTGCGGCTAAACTAGCAGATCAACGCGGCCAGTGCCAGTATTTGCCGTATCTCTGTCTGAAAGTATCAAGGGAAATATCACCAGCCTGTTGGCCAAGCCGCAGTTCCAGGGCGCCCCAGGTAGCAGTATTGAGAAACTTTGCACCATTTTTTTGCCAGCGTCTTTTGACCTCCTCATTGGGAAACCCGTAACGGTTCAGGTAGGCACTGGTATTGATTGCAAAGCTTGCATCCACGGCTTTGATAAATTCTGTCGTTGAAGAAGACTTACTGCCATGATGAGGCACCAGCACCACTTTGGCTGCCAGTTGCTGTCGATGAGTTTTTAGCAGTCTGCGTTCCACTGCCCTCTCTATATCTCCAGTTAACAGCAAGGCATTATCACCATGCTCGACTCTCAGCACACAGGAGGCATTATTGTCTTTCACCGCATGATTGTCAGGACTGAGAAATTCGAACCTCGTCAGGTGCCATTGCCAGCCTTGCCCTGACTGACATAATTCATACGGCCGGGGACTCTCCACAACCTCTCCCGCAACTATATTTTCAACCTCAACCTCCCCTAAAAAACCCTGCAAATCTCCAGAATGATCGCTGTCCGAATGACTGATGACCAGTGTATCTACCTTGTGGATGCCTCTGTTTTTAAGAAAAGGTGCCACCACCGACATCGTTGCACTGTTGCCATTGCCATAACGAGGCCCTAAATCATAAAGCAGAACCTTGCCTGCGGTTTGTAACAATATGGATGTACCCTGCCCGATATCCAGCACAGTGACATCCAAGCGATCCCGGGGTTTCTCATGTGTTGGAAATATCAGTGCCGTTACCAGGATAAGCATCGCCAGCGGCTTTCGAAAACGAAATTTTGTGATATACCAGACAAAAACCGGAAGCAGTAATAGCATGAACCGGTAAACGCTGATTTCAACCGTCTGCAACACAAACCAATCGTAAGCGGAAATTGTTTGCAGGTATTCCAGCAACCCTTCAAGCATTCCAAGAAACAGTAAAAGCACACTTTCAACAAGTGCTAACTCCAACTGGTTAAGTAATGTCATCAACAAGGCCGGCGGCACAACAAAAAAGCTGAATAATGGAATCAACAACAAGTTGGCAACGGGTGAAACCACAGAGACCTGTTTAAAAAAAAGCAGTGAAAAAGGCAATAACAACAGCGTAATACTCCATTGCACCTTCACCAGTGACCTGAGTTTCTCCAACAGGCCATATGCAGCCATCTTTTCGCTGATGTTTTGCTCGCTAACATTCTTGTTGCCAATTGACAGAAATATGGCTGTCACCGCCATAAATGAAAGCCAGAATCCAGGAGCAACAATGGCGGGAGGATCCCACAACAACACGGTAAAAACAGCAATAGCAAGTTGCCGAAACGGCTGCATATTGATGAGAAATATTCTCGCCAGCAAAACCACGGCAATCATGATCAAGGCACGTTGCGTCGGTAATGAAAACCCAGCCATCCCGGCGTAGAGAAAAGCTGCCACCAGGCCGGTAATAGCCTGAACCCGGGGAACAGGAACCCATTCACAGGTTCGTACCGACAAGCGCCAGACAAGACCGCTTAACCAGAATATTGCCATGACAATCATGCCGACATGCAAGCCGGAAATAGCCACCAGGTGATTGATGCCCAATGCCCGGAAACTTTCCCAGGATTGTTGCGGTATAAGACTTTTATCACCAACCGTCAGTGCCGACACCATGGCACTGGCCAAGGGATAATCAGTGTAGGCTGCCAGCGATGTGCGTATATGCTCGCGCAGTTCATCAAATCCGGGAAGATCGTCAGCATTCACAAACAATTGGTTATCCGCATGACTAACGACATATCCACGTGCACCAATGCCCTGCTGAAACAACCAGCTCTCATAATCAAACAAACCAGGATTTAACAGCCCTGTTGGTGGTTTCAGCTTCACCAGCAGCTGCCAGCGCTGCCCACTACGCAGCCGATGATCAGTCTTGTACCAGCTCAATCTTATTCTGGAAGGCACCCTGACAGCCTTGCCCTGAAACAGTGCACTATCCGGTTCGAAGACAAAACGCCAGTTTCGCAATTGCTGGTTCTGGTGCTGGTGCTGGTCAAAGCGCGGCAATTCCGCAATTTTGCCCATCAGCAGGATGGGTTGTTTGATCAGGTCTGGATGTAAGCGGTCAGTGATTTTCCAGTGACCATAGATAACGGCCCA
>Ga0180436_10004603_pt1 | contig 12345 bp, 5 predicted proteins | sample SS_ome_2_FD_132434 | JGI IMG/M metagenome (GOLD analysis project Ga0180436, IMG submission 132434) | Hypersaline lake sediment archaeal communities from the Salton Sea, California, USA - SS_3_S_2 metaG | ecosystem: Environmental > Aquatic > Non-marine Saline and Alkaline > Hypersaline > Sediment...
CACCCGCCGCTGCATCGGGGGCGATGACTTCAGCATCATCACCCACGTATTCACACACGCCTCCCCATTCCCCGTCGATCCAGTGGAGCCTGCCTTCAATCCAGTTCTTCATGTTCTCAAGCTCTTCGTGGTAGGTGTTGGGCCATTCGTAGTTGGGCCAGACATAGGTTCCCAAAATGGGAAATTTGGTGAAGTTCCTCGATACAGCCGCCCCGAGATAGGTAGCGGTATTGTCAATAAAGGCTTCCAGGTACTCATTGGACAGAATCCCGTGCCGCAGCTCCTCCCAACGGCACAGCACTTCCCACTCAAAATCCTCATCCTCCATCAGCCGCGCCCACCAGTACACCCTGCTCCAGTTGTCATACACCCAGCTGTGCACATAGGGTATGTTGTTGTCCCACCCGTAATTCACATTGTAGAGAGAAATGTTGTAGTCCCAGGGCGGACCGGCAAACAGCTTCCCGCCATCGGCATCGTTCTGCTTGAAAAAATAGGTGCTGAACATATAGGCATCCAGACCTTTCGAAAATTCGTTGATGATCATCATGTCGATGAACGAGCCGACATCGATCCAGGAACGGTATCCGAAATCAGGATCATCGAAATCCGGTCCCGACATCATCTCATCAAATTCCTGCATATACCCGCGGATATATGTACGCTGCGCTTCATTCAGCTCGTAATAGTCCGGATCGAAATACTGGTAGGTAAGTGGTTCGTAATAAACCTGTTCCACCGGAGATTTCCAGTACTCGTATGGCTCCATGCCATTGGTCTTGTCACGCCGCATGATATACCCCCCGGTAATCTCCGGATCGGTCACATCCGCATCTTCAATCTTGTCAATATCCACCCGGTTCTCGTCCCGCTTGATCTTCTCCATCAGCACATAGATCCCCCTGTAGTCGCCATTCAGCAGCACCTCCACGAACCTGCACCCAGGCGCCCAGTGGTCCATCTGCAGGTACAGCGAATAGACCAGCACGTTCCGCATAAAGGTCTTGTCACTGTAGGGTGCATACAACACAAAATCATTCTCCTCGGGAAATCCCATGATGGAAACATTGTTGTTACTTCCGTCTTCCAGCTGCAATTCCAGGGAATACGATTTCTTGGGAAAACCCGACGAAGACTCGCCCCGGCGCTCGATACTGATGTAGCCATCGTATACATTGGGCGTGTCAAACTGCTTGTTCAGGTTGCCGGTCCCGTTGTCGATGATCCGCATCTCCGCCTGTATCCGCGGTTCATCCGGGATCTCCTGTCCGTTGGTATTGATCACCACCAGTGGCAGGTTGTAGGCGGCCTGTATATTGTATCCTGAATGAACCGGCCCTTCCCCCGTTTGTGCTGACACGTTTGCCGGATGCACCAAAACAAGCAGGAACAACAAGGGATACCGTAGCACGACTTTCATTAATTCTTGATGATCATTCCGTAATGTGCGACGCTGTCAGTCCCCAGGATCCTGTAGATGTAAACGCCGTTCCTGTGCCCCGAAAGGTCAGCAACGATCTCATTCCCCGGGTACGTCCTCTCAAAAATCACCCTGCCCGAAACATCCGTGACCTCAACTGCAGCAACTTCCAGCGACCCCGGTGTTGATATCCTGAAGGTCCCGTCGGTGGGATTCGGATACACCTGTATCTCAAATGCACCCTGCAACGAAGGATCGGTCCCCACCGGACAATCGTCACTGGCCCTGATAAAAAACAACTGGTCGGTCACCTCGCAATCATTGACCGCATCATAATAGGAAACATAGTATTTTCCGTACATCTCGGTCGTCAGCTCGTCAGCAATACGGACACTGCGCCCGGTTGCCTGGTAGTCCAGGTCACCTGTCCAGCTCCACGTCCAGGAATCCTCTGCCGGCTCGGCATAGATATCCAGGGAATACCCCGGGCATCCGTACAAAGCATTCTTCTCTGCATCGAACAGCTCAAACGGACCCCCGTCGACCGAAACATAAAAGGTCACCGGGATCGGGTCTGCTTCAATGGTAACAGTGGCGTGTTCAGAAGGACAACTGCCATCGGCCCACCTCGACCACACTTCGTATTCACCCCTTCCCAGGCCATCAATGCTGTAGTCCCAGGTTCCGTCTTCAGTGGTCAGCACATACGTATTTCCACCATCAATACTGAATTCGACCGGACCATAGTTGGGATTGTCTCCCAGCAGAATCTCCAGGCTGCCATCTTCGAATCCGCAGGTGGTGGCCACGGTTTCAAGCCATGCATCGGGATAGAAATCAAAAATGGTATAAGGACCCAGGTCCGTGGGAAAACTTCCGTCGCTTCTGCGCACCCATACATTGTATACACCGCCTGTCAGCGCTCCTGTCTCCAGGGAAACGGATCCCGCGGCAGACTGGTATGGGTAGGTATTTCCTCCATCTATGCTGAATTCCAGCAGGGAATCGGCATGTACTTCAGGGTAATGAAAGGTCAGCTTTCCATCGGTGGTACCGCATTTTGTCGATTGAACCTCCACCCTGAAATCGTCGATCCCGTCGGGAGGCGTTTCCAGTGTGACCGAATTCTCCGCGGAACCACGCACCACGTGTGTCAGTTTTTTGGCACAGCGCAGGTACCAGTCACTGGGAAGGTCATCCCCGTCGGCATCAAGTGTCAGCCAGTACCCCTGTGCAGGCACATCCTCAGCTGTTTCTGCCAGTTTATACATGGCCGTAGCCTCGTCCACCTCGTCGAACATCGCAATATAAACACTCTTGGCATTGGCGCTTACCACACGAGTGGCCTGGGTCCAGAAGAACTCACCGCCCCTCCGCGGGATCTGGTTTTTCTGAGACTCCCTCTCCCTTTTCAGATTGTACCAGGAAAACCCCGGCCATACCACAGGCAAAAAATCAATACCATGCTCATCACACCAGTCCTGCCCGGGTTTCACATAATTATTCACAAAACTGTTATTGCCGCCCGAACTGTCAAACCGGCCCACAGACCACGGACTGATCACATCCACCTTGCCCAGGGAAGCGGCCCATGCCCCCTTGTTAAAGAAATCTTCGTTCGTCCCCAGCATGATCGAAGCACGGTATTTTTCATCCGGACTGTTCGTGAAAAACTCGATCGCCTGCTCCAGGTCGGAAATTGTCAACTCATCCCGCACCGTAAAACCCCAGATGGAGATCAGTGGTTTTCCGCGGTGCCAGAGGTAATTGGGACTCTCCAGTATTTTCACGTCGTCCACCAGGTGTTTCCAGTCTGCAATCAGTTCATCGATATTGCCTCCTCCAAAACCTGACAGGTCATACATATTCACAAAGGTCCTGCCATACTTTTCACAGCCTTTCATAACGTTGACCGTAACCGTATCCCTGAGTGCACGCAGGTCGCCATTGCGGGTAGATGCATTGAATCGTTGCAGGAAAACCCCGTCCAGGTCATAATCGCGCAACCATTTCATGTGTCGCATTACCGTTTTGCGGTTGTATGCTGAATAGATCGTCGCCGGACGCCCGTCATCAAAGGTAAGCCCGGTCAGGTATTCCTCATCCGCTTCATGCTCCCGCATGTCGGGGAACATATCCACCTGGATGGTACCTGCACTCTGCATGGTTCCCCAGTGCCGCCATTGTGCCCAGGCCGAACTGTCGTCGGGATGCGCGAACCATCCCTGGTACCCGAACATCACTTTTCCGTCGAGGGTCGTAAAATCAGGGGTGGAAATATCCAGCGGATCGCCCGGCAACGGCTCAGGATCCATGGTGGCTGTGAACCGCAGGTCGTCGAGCCGTGCGGTGATCTCCCCCGATAACACCTGGTAGATCCTGAAATAATTGATCGCCTCCAGGTCTGGCGTACCGGTTGTATTCGCAGCAGATACCTGCAGCTGCACGTGGTTCCATCCATTGGTGAGCCCCAGCGATGCTACCTGCCAGGAAAATTCGTCCACATCCGGACCCCCGGATGAAGTCAGCTCTACCTGTCCGTCACCGCTAAAGGCACTGACATCCGAAACATACAGCCAGAAACTGAACCAGCCTGTGGCATCGATCCCGGCATCGGACCGGGAGAATTCCTTCGCAAACCAGTCGGTGCCGCTTCCTGTGAAACTGATGGAGGCAACACCTTCCTTCTTGTCATCGGTATTCAGTGTAATTGCGTTGGATCCGCCCCAGCGATTGGTCACATCGCAACGCTGTAACACAAGCTGTGCTTGGAGACTTACCGGAAACATATAAACCAGAAGTGCAAAAACAATTATAACAGGATACATCGAAATTTTCATGAGAGCAGTCGTTTTATTTATAGTAGTATATAGTTGTATTCTGACGGGTTCATCGTGACCGTCGGGTATTTTGCAAGTCAGAGCAGGTAAACGCACAAAATAATCCCCGGCAATTAACAAGTCATTAATTAACATTAATCGCTGAAGAAAAGAAATTCTTTAAACTCATTTTTAACAAGCATCCCCCGGTTCAATAAACCAAAAGCATCGCAGATCAGGAGGAAAATCCATATGCGGCGTACTTATCAACAGAACCAGCGGACAAAAAAGCACCGAATAAATTAATTGATGTGTTAATAATCCATTAATGTTTGATTTATGCATCCCAATTATATTTATTGCATCTTGATTTTACCTATGATGCGTACAAACCATATGTTTTCAAATTACCTGCCTATGGAATATTATTGTGTATTTAACAAACCGATACAATATCAAACTATTAATTAATCCAAAAACTAATTCTATGAAAAAGATTGTTTTTATATGCCTCATACTACTTACAGGTATCGCAGGCATATTTGCTCAGTCTGGTAGGGTATCCGGAACAGTGACTGACAACAATGGCGAGCCCATACCGGGTGTTACCGTGGTTGTGAAAGGCACTACGAACGGAACCATTACCGACGGCGAGGGAAATTTCTCGATCAATACCCAGGTCGGAGCAACGCTTGTGCTTTCTTATATCGGTATGCAGACCCTCGAAGTTGAGGTCACAAGTCTTGCCGATATGGAAATCGGCATGGTGGAAGACCTTGAAGAGCTCGAAGAGGTGGTAGTGGTTGGTTACGGCACGATGAAGAAGGAGAGCCTTACTGCCGCAATCAGCAACATCCAGTCTGATGAAATCAATACCACCAAGCACAGCAGTCTCGCACTTGCCCTGCAGGGAAAAGTGTCCGGACTGCAGATCCGTCAGAACACGGGACAACCCGGACGGTTCGACACGCGGATCAACATCCGGGGATTCGGTTCGCCGCTCTACGTAATCGACGGTGTCGTGCGTGAAGGTGGCAGCGAATTCCAGCGGATCAATCCTGAAGATATCGAAAGTATCTCGGTCCTGAAGGATGCCGCAGCTGCGATCTACGGACGCCGCGGCGGTAACGGTGTGATCATCGTCACCACCAAGAAGGGAAAAGAAGGCAAACCGAAATTCAGCTACAACATGTCCGTGGGTCGCCAGACTCCGACCGATGTGCCGAGAATGGCCAATGCCTTTGAATATGTCACCATGGTCAACCGTGCCAGGACATTCCAGGGACAGGGTCCGGCTTACGACAGCGCCACTGTGGCAGGGTACGAACAGGGAATTCCCGGGTTTGAAGGAACCGACTGGTACGACGCCACCTTCAAGGACTATGCATTCAGACAGTCACACGATTTCTCCGCAACAGGGGGAACCGACAGGATCACCTATTATGCCAGCTTCGGTTACCAGGAAGACGGGGGTATCCTGAAAAGCAACGACAACGGGTACGACAAGTATACCTTCAGGACCAATGTTACCGCGCAACTTACAGACAACCTGAAAGCTTCGGTCCAACTGGCCGGACGCCACGACTTCACCTACGATCCGGGTGGCAATTTCTTCAATATCTTCAAGGAAACGCGGATCGCGGATCCGACGGTCCCGGTATATGCCAACGACAGTATTGATTTTATCGGTGCCGTACCTCCCAGTAACAGGAACCCGGTGGCACTTGCCGAAAGAGATATCTCCGGATACAACGAAACAGCAAACAAGAACCTGCAAACATCGATCTCGCTGACATATGATGTGCCTTTTATCGAGGGACTGCAGCTGAAAGGATTATATTCGTTCGACTCAAACAACCAGATGCACAAGGCACTGAGTAAGAAATACAACTTGTATTCCTATAATCCGGTCGATTCGAGTTACACTGAATCCGTACAATCCAGCCCCTCACAGATCAGGAACACCTGGCGGGATTTCAGTCAGCTCAATTTCCAGACCCAGGCCCTATACCAGCGCACGTTCAACGACGTGCACGATGTAAGCCTGATGGTCACCTATGAGCAGAACAAAACCGATTACAGGTGGGCAAGCCTGTCGCGCGACTATGCCTTCTATACCAACGACCAGGTCGCGCTTGCCGATCAGAACAACATGCAGAACGACGGAAACGAAACCGAAACCGGGAACAAATCTTACCTGGGACGTTTCAACTATTCGTTTATGGGTAAATACCTCGTGGAATATGCGTTCCGTCGCGATGGTTCCTACCGTTACCATCCCGACAGGCGCTGGGGAAACTTCCAGGTGGTCACCGCCGGATGGAGGGTTTCCGAAGAGGCCTTCCTGCAGGATGCACTTCCCATCGTCTCCAATCTGAAGCTCAGGGCATCCTATGGTGTTGTGGGTGAAGATGCAGGTGATCCGTTCCAGTATGTGGAGGGCTACTCCACCACAGGCGGCGGCGGATTTGAGTTTACCGAAGGTACCTGGACAGTGGGTGCAGCGGCACCCCCGATCGTGAATCCTGACCTGACCTGGTTTACTTCCACCATCACCTATATCGGATTCGACCTCGGTTTGTGGAAAAATTCCTTCACTTTTGAATTCGATGTATACCAGCGAAACAGGCAGGGATTACTGGCGAGAAGGAATATCTCGTTGCCCAACACCTTTGGCGGAGACCTGCCCCAGGAAAACCTGAACAGCGACCTGGTCAGGGGGATCGAACTGGCAGCAGGACTGAAACGAAATGTCGGACAGTTCTTCTACGAGATCAGGGGGAACTTCAACCTGGCAAGAACCATGAACCTCTACGTGGAAAGAGGTCCGTTTACCAGTACATGGGACAAATGGAAAAACGGCAGAGCTGACCGGTACGATGATGTTGTTTGGGGATATGTGCTGGAAGGACAATTCCAGAACGAGGAAGAGATCATCATGGCACCACCGCAGAACGGGGACAACGGGAACATCCAGGAACTGCCGGGTGATTTTAAATTCAAGGACCTGAACGGCGATGGCGTGATCAACGGCAACGACCAGAAACCATTGTTCTACGATGGCAATCCCAAACAGTATTATGGTCTGACCCTGGCTTTTGCCTGGAAAGGCTTTGACCTGTCCGCCCTGGTCCAGGGAGCCGGAAAATATACGGTACGTTTCCGGGAAGTATATGCCGAAATGTTTGCCTTCAGGGGCAACACACCTGCCTATTTCTACGATTCCTGGACCCGCAACGACGACGGCACCTGGAACCCGGGCACCTGGCCCGCCAACCGGTATATCGGCGATGTAGGATCCATGTACAAGGAGAGCGAAATGTGGAGAAGGGATGCCTCCTACCTGAGGCTGAAGAACATCGACCTGGGGTATACCTTCAGGAACCAGGGATGGACCAACGCGGTTGGGATCGGCAGCCTGCGGATCTATGCAAACATCTACAACCTCTTTACCATTACAGATGCCTTTGTGAAACCATTCGATCCGGAAAAAATCGAGGGTTCTTTCGATGCAGGACTTACCTACCCGCTGACAAAGAGTTACAATTTCGGTATTAACCTCACCTTTTAAAACTGCGAACAATGAAAATCAGAAAAATTATATATGCAGCGTTCCTGGTACCCTTCCTCTTCGGATGTGAAGATGTACTGGAGATCGAACCAACGGACAAACTGTCCGCAGAACAACTGTTCTCTGATCCGGGTGGCGTAAAGGTATACATGGCCAACCTTTACTACCAGATGCCGGTAGAGGACTTTACCTATTTTCCAAATAACCCGAACAGGGATGGGAAAGATGTATTTCATTACAACGGCGGCAGCCCGAACAACGGGGGATTTGCCCAGGTAATGCATACCGACAATGCCATGCACAGCGAATTCGGCACCGGGATCAATCCCAACGACCAGTGGTGGGACCAGAGCTATAAGACGATCAGGGATGTGAACTCGCTGATTGACATCATCCCCGAACTGGATATCCTGGAGGATGAAAAGCAACAGCTCAGGTCAGAGGCTTCTTTTATCAGGGCCTACACTTACTATGCACTGGCCAAAAGGTACGGTGGCGTTCCGCTGATCACCAGCAAGCAGGAATATACCAGCAATGTGGATTCGTTGCGGGTACCACGGAGCACGGAAAAGGAGACCTGGGATTTCATTCTTGCTGAATGTGATACCGCAGCGATGTACCTTCCCGACAATGTGGAAAAAAGCTGGACGGCCGAAGACGAACGCCGCGCTACGAAATGGGCCGCACTGGCACTGAAATCAAGGGCAGCCCTCCATGCGGCTTCAGTGGCAAAATACTGGAACGAGGCACCCCTTACGGGTGAAGCGGTGGATTTGGGATTCGTTGGCATGGATGCTTCAGTAGCTGATGCATACTACCAGGCATGCGCAGAAGCATCGCAGGAGATCATCGCGTCCGGACAGTTCCAGTTGTTCGGAGCTGGAGAAACAGATCCGGCTGCTGCAGCAGAAAACTATTACGAGCTCTTCACCCGCCCAACCCTGTCAGAAGGCGAAGCCATTTTCATCAAAGGCTATACCCTGGTCGGAAACGAACATACGGCCAACAACTACGAGATCTGGTACAATCCAAACCAGCTGAAACAATCATGGCCACACCCGGGAAGAATGAACCCGACCCTCGACCTGGTGGATCTCTATGAAAGCTATGCAGCAGGAACGCCGGGTGAGATTACACCGCTGCAGACTACTGTGGATGGCGACGAGGATTATCTCGGGTTTGACCCGGCGATCAATTACCGTACGTTTGATGCGCCATACGAAATCTTCCAGGACAGGGACGCCCGCCTCTGGGGCACGGCGATCCTCCCGGGAACCGAATGGAAAAACACCGAGATCGTGATCCAGGCAGGCTTTATTGAGCCCGACGGAACACCCAAACTTTACCAGAAGACAACAATTACTGTTGATGGTACATCCTATGATACATATGGCGCAGCGGATGTGGCCAACTATTCCGGGTTCGACCCGGCAGGCGGAAACCATACCCGCACCGGGTTCCTCTTCAAAAAATTCCTGCTCGAAGACGAAGATGTTATTCCCGCATGGAACAATGGTACGCTCGACTGGATCGATCTGCGGTATGCCGAAGTGCTGCTGAATTTTGCCGAAGCTGTTATGGAAGCCGAAATGACGGACATGTATGATGTCGCTGAGGATGCAATCAACCAGGTTCGCGGCAGGGCGGCGCTCGATCCAATCCCGGATGGAACCATCTCCCTCGACAAGGTACTTCGCGAAAGAAGGGTGGAACTTGCCTTCGAGAACAAGCGCTATTATGACCTGGTCCGCAGAAGGGAGTTCCACGTTGAATTCGATAACCGACTGAGACATTCACTGTTGCCTGTGCTGGACCTGAGAGGTCCTGAGCCGAAATATATCATGGTCAGGGATGTGATCGGCGGCCAGACCGGCAAGAGTGCAACTCCGCAAACCTGGCGGCCACACTGGTATTACAGGTCAATTCCGGGCATAGGCTCGAACGGATTGGTACAAAATCCACAGTATTAATCTAAAAAAGAATTCATTATGAAAACGATAAGAATAATTTCATTTTTACTCCTGGCCATCGCGGTGATGACCTCCTGTGAGTTGGATAACTACGACTATCCGCAGGGATCCATACATGGAGCCATACTCGACCAGGATACCGGCGACACCGTGCAGTCAGATATCTTCGATGGAGCCAGGCTTGCCCTGGTAGAGATCAACGAGGAATATGAGAATCCTCAGAACCAATACTTCGTCATCAAACCCGATGGATCCTACCGGAATGACCTGGTATTTGAAGGACTCTATGCTGTTCCATCCATTGAGGATGGCAATTTTCATCCAACGGATTCAACCTCGGTCACCATCGACGGTGACACACAATTTGACCTGGAGGTAGTTCCCTACATCAGGATCAGCGATGTGGAAATGACCATAGATGGAATGGACCTCACGGCAACTTTCAAGCTTGAGCAAACGGTTCCCGACAGCGTGCAGATATTAGTTGCAAATGTGTTTGCACATACGGAACCAACCGTGGGCAAACCACACAGACTTGACGATGAAGATTTGTTCATAGGGGCAGCAGCGGACCCGGACCAGGTATATACCATCACCTGGGACATCAGCAGGTCAAGGTCGCTTAAGGAAAATGTAGCATACTTCTTCAGGATAGGCGCATTGATTGACGTGCCAGGTGCACGATACAATTACGCACCGGCAGTAAGATTCACACCAACAGACAATTAGTGTTTTAGGTTAATTTGCTTTTCTTGAACAGAACCGGCAGGGTGGTTATCAACCCTGCCGGTTTTTGTATGCCTGTTATATACTTGTCCACCAGCATTAACCGCATCAGGCTCCCGGTCAGGTACAGCACCCACACCCCCCCCTGGTCAGCAGCCTTCCCTGTCTGCAGCCGTCCGGTGCCAGCACCGTGGTCCTTCTCACAGGATCAGCTCCATCCTTTCCTCGATCTGATGCTGCCCCTTTAAGGTACCGTTGTCCCCCCTGGTCAGCAGCCTTCCCTGTCTGCAGCTGTCCTGCTTCTTGGTCTTGCAACAATGCTTCAAACCCGGCATTGTATTGTTCAACGCTTCGATACTGTGCATACAAAAGCAGGGCACCCGAAAGGGACGCCCTGCTTTCTGACTTATGAAAAAAAACTAATTACTTTACAAGAAGCTTCTCAACAAATGTCCTGTTGTCAGCTTCAGCCTTGATAATGTAGTAACCCGGCTTCAGTGTTTCGATATTCACCTGTGAAACATTGTTCCTTCTCAGGACAATCTCACCAGTAATTGAATATACCTGTACATCGGCAGTTACATTCTCCTTGAAATATACAACATCAGTTGCAGGATTTGGGTAGACACCCAGTGTTGACTGGACAATCTTGTTTTTGAAACCAACTGTTGTGGAAGACTTGATGATGGTTGTGGTATCTGCTGTTTCACCTTCGCCAGTGATCATATACTCAATGATCGGCGCCTCATCTCCACCTTCAGCAGTAAATTTACCATCTGTGGCCTGGGCTGTAAATACGTCCATCCAGTCTCCCGGAGCTACAATAGTTCCACCAGTAACATCAATAAAGGAATTTGCTCCAATGGACTGATTTGCATTAAAACCACCATTCAGATTCAATACACCACCGTCTCTTACATAAATAATACCGGTATTTCCTGTGCCTTCCCAGTCCAGACCAATCATCTGTCCGACTGTAACGGTACCACCAGCGATATCCACAACACATTCTGTTGTTCCGTCTCCGGTGAAAGCAACCCAAAGGTGACTTGCAGTTGTTAAACTACCACCTGCTTCCACTACCAATTCAGCATCCCTGTTGTACCCGACCGCAGACCATGCATCAAATGTAGTAATTGAACCACCATCTTTGATTGTGATCAGGGGGCCTTCTCCGTCTCCACCATCTCCCATAACCAGTTGTTTCACTTTGGCTGTATCAATTGCAACGATACATTCAGCTGTATTATCAGCGCCAAATACAGTTTTTGTTGCTTCTGTAGGCACTCCATTATTCCAATTCTCTGCAACTTCCCAGTTTGTAGCTGCGCCAGTAATGGTCCATTTTGTGTCCTGAGCAAACATAGCAACACTTGCAAATGCAAGCGCAATAGTTAAAAAGTACTTGTTTTTCATAATCATTTCATTTAAAGTTAGAGAATAATTCAATACCCGCAATATAGACCTGAGCGATTAAAAGGTTATTAATCGTCTATTAACAGAACATTAATCACCGGCAGAATATTCGGTTTTTCTTTCTTAACTGGATCACCCGGCATGACTCCCGCCCTGCGGCAAGGTCCCTGTATCTTGTCACTTCGATTCTACCCCCCAGGAAAATACACGGAATTTTCTGAAAAACATTTTATCCAGGACATACCGCTGCTGTTCCGGCCTGCTACCCTGTTCCTGTATGCAAACTTTAATACGGGATTAATACCTTGTTAAGCCTTCATTATTACTTCGCGTTTATATTGTACCTGTAAACATTAAAACCATTAAACCACCAGAAATGAAAAAGCTATTCATCCTGCTGCTGATCGGCATCACGGTCGCCGG
>Ga0180436_10004605_pt1 | contig 12341 bp, 12 predicted proteins | sample SS_ome_2_FD_132434 | JGI IMG/M metagenome (GOLD analysis project Ga0180436, IMG submission 132434) | Hypersaline lake sediment archaeal communities from the Salton Sea, California, USA - SS_3_S_2 metaG | ecosystem: Environmental > Aquatic > Non-marine Saline and Alkaline > Hypersaline >...
CTGCTGCGGGGCCTGCTTTCGAAGGTGCCAATATAAAATACGGTACCGGTGGGATAAGCGGGGCGATTGATACGATGAAAATCGTTGAAGAGGAAGTTGTGTTTACAACTATCGATGACAAGAAACCTCTGGGTATATGCGGCTCAGGTATAGTTGATGCTGTTGCAATGCTTCTTGACAATGACATCATAGATGAAACCGGACGCTTTTACGATGATGATGAAATTGATGTATCTGATAAATTGAATTCAAGAATACATGAAATGGATAATATGAAGGCATTTCGCATTACTGATGAAATCTCAATAACACAAAAGGATGTAAGGGAAATACAGAATGCAAAGGCAGCTCTTGCGGCGGGAATTTCAACACTCATAAAGAAATATGGCATCAGGGCGGATGATGTTTCTGCAATATATCTTGCCGGAGGTTTCGGGAATTATATCAATGTTAAAAGTGCCATTACCATCGGCCTGTTGCCCAAAATAGGAGAGGACCGGGTTATAGCATCAGGTAACACAGCAGGAGCCGGAGCTTCCCTGAGCCTTTTGTCCCATGATTTCATCGATATGGCAGTGGATTTGAAAAAGAGAATTGAATATATTGAATTGACCACAGATCCTGGATTTACAAATGAATACATTGACAACATGATATTCTGATGAAAAATGAATTCAGGGATAGATATAAAATAAAAAGAAATAAACTCCATAAGTCTCAGATAAAGGATAGTGCCGTAGCATTCAAGAATATTTTTGCTTGTAATTTCGATGTTTCGTCAAAAAATGTAATGCTGTATATGCCCATTCGGAATGAAGCAGATCCCAAAATAATCATGGATTACTGTATAAAAAAGAACTGCAATGTGTATCTGCCTTGTCTTGAGGGAAGAATTAATATATATCCATGCAGAATCAGGAGCTTTGGTGATATGTCAAATGGCAAATTCAATATACCTGAACCTGCATTGAAAGAAGAAATAGCCCCCCGCGAACTGGATATGGTAATAGTACCGGGACTGACTTTTGACCTTCATGGAAACAGACTGGGTTATGGAAAAGGTTTTTATGATACATTTCTCAAGGAATTGGAACTAATTAAAATCGGATTGTGCTACGAGTTTCAGATTTACAATGAAAACTTGCCCTGTGAGGAATATGATGTCAGAATGGATTACATTCTGACGGAGAAGAAACTATATGAGGTAATGCATGCTTTATAATTCAATTGAGGAAACAATAGGGAATACACCTTTGGTTAGGCTTTCAAGAATAGAAGAACATTTTGGTCTGGATTCAAGGTTATATGCTAAGCTGGAATTTTTCAATCCAGGAGGCAGTATCAAGGACAGACCCGCAATGAATATGATTGATGAAGCTTATGAAAAAGGGCAGATTTCAAAAGGATGGACAATAATTGAACCCACAAGCGGAAATACTGGTATAGGTCTTGCACTGGTAGCTTGTAAATACAACTTGAAAGTGATTCTTGTTATGCCTGAGAATGCTACCAAAGAAAGAATTGCACTTATGAAGGCACTGGGGGCAGAAGTGGTTCTGACGCCCTCTGAAAAGGGGATTAAGGGTGCAATCGCCAAGGCTTCTGAAATTCTTGCTTCAAGTGAAAAAATATATATGCCTATGCAGTTCGAAAATCCTGCCAATCCCCGCGCTCATGAAAAATCAACTGCTAAGGAAATAGTCAGGGATCTTGGAAAAGAGCCGGATATCTTTGTGGCTTGTTCCGGAACCGGAGGAACAATAACAGGAAACGGAAGATATTTCAAGGAAAGAAAATATAAAACCAGGATAATTACAATAGAACCGAAGGAATCTCCTGTCCTATCAGGCGGTAAACCTGCGAAACATGGAATTGCCGGAATGGGACCTGGTTTCATACCTCCCGTAATAGACCTTGACCTGGTAGATGAGATAGCTCAGGTGAGCACTGAGGACGCCAGGGAATTTACACTTATGCTTTCAGGGATTGAAAAAATTTTCTGTGGTGTATCAGCCGGTGCTGCGTTGAAGGTAGCTGTGGATTTTGCGGTTAAAGAAAAAAACCTGGATATTGTGTTCATTGTTCCTGATAGTTCTGAAAGATATATTTCAACCGGGCTTTTTGGTTGATTTATCTCAGGAAAGCAGAAAATCCTATATAAGTGAAATATGAGACAAGCAGGAGTATTCCCAGAAATCGGGGATATTTCTTCTTGAACAGTAAGGTTCCGAGTGCAGCCAAGAGTGTGATAACCGCAATGGCAGGCAGATGGAAATATAATTTGAGATTGTCCATTGCAACCGGCTTTATGATTGAAGTACTTCCAAGGACAAGCGTGAGATTGAGGATATTGGCTCCGAAGATATTTCCGATGGATAGTGCAGATGCTTTTTTCCGAAGGGCAGTGAGTGCAGTTACCAATTCAGGCAGGCTTGTTCCAAGTGCCGTCATGGTTACGCCGATTACTATTGACGGAACATTAAGTGAGACTGCAATTTTTTCTCCATAAGTTATCATCAGTGATGCACCTGCAATGGTCAATGCCAGACCGATGATGAACAAAACAATATTCTTTAATGAAGTTTTCCTGTCCTTGTCGGGGGCCTCATGATTTTCCATGTCAATCTTATACTTACGTGCTTCCGTTAGGTTGTAATAAACGAATCCAGCTGAGAAGAGCAGGAAAGCAATTCCTGTCACATAGTTGAATTCACCGAACGCCAGACCGATGATAATATATAGAACAAGGGCTGAAGTAATGAATGATGATTTGATCCTAAGAGCACTCCTATGATGAAGCAGAGGTGTTGAGAATAGGATGACAATACCTAAAATGAGACCTGTGTTGCATCCGACTGAACCTATGGCATTTCCCAGAGCCATAGAAGTATCACCGTTTAAAGCGGCACCGGTTGAAACCAATAACTCAGGGAGAGTGGTGCAAATGCTTACCAGGGTTGCGCCTATTATGAATTCAGGAATCTTGAGAACCCGGGCAATCCATATGGTGGAATCAACAAACCAATCGCTTCCTTTTATAATGAGAGCCAACCCCAGGCAGAAAAGAAATATGTAAAGAAGAAGATTCATTTGATAATTCCCTCACCGGATTTTACAAACACTGAATCACCGTATTGGGATCCCTGTATTACATCAACCACACTGTCACATTTGACTTTCAGAATAAAATATATATTTCCTGCAGCCTCTTTATAATCGCTGAGTGATTCAAAATTCGCCTGACCCTTTGAAATGACTATGTCACAGTTATTCAAAAGATTCATGAATTCATCAGAAGAATCTTCCGGATTCACACCGAGGAAACCGGAACCTGTCTCAACTATTTCAGCATGTTCGTCCATTCCTGCAAAAACAGCATCTTCCCTAAGAGCATCATTTAGAATAGGTGCAGACTTTACGGAAACATAAACTTTCTTGCCCAAATCAGATAAATATTTTACTACAGGTCCGTCAAATACAATTTCACCGCAGTTATCTGTCAGGTAGAGAATTGTTGAAGCTTTTTCCACGTCTGCCTTGAACAATTCATAATGGTCTATGGAAAATCCTTTTTTCATGGTATCTTCTATGGTTTTTTCAATGTCATACTCAAACATTATTCCGGTATCTATGATATTGCCTGCAGAACACAACTTGATATACCAATGAAGTCCGGGATGCACACCTTCATGATGTTCAATGAATTTGTCTAATATTGCCTTGGCCTGTTCATTGGAATCTCTTTTTTCCTTTGCAAAAGGATCGGAATTATTGCATAAATCGTAAGTCTTGAGTATCGAGTGTGTTGAATTGAAACAAGGAGTCTGATTGGTATCAAATGTTTTTACAACATCCATTATCTTATACATTATATCAGGTTGATCTTCTTCAGGAATACCGGCATGTTTCATACAGATGGCTGTTTGTCTGAGATAGCAGTAGATGCAGTCGATTGTTGCTTTCATTGTCTGACCTTTCTGTTTATGTAAATCATATAAATTGAATTAATGTAAATTGTCAGTATGGTTAATCCAAGCAGTAGCCCCTTGGCTGTTAAATCCAATGCATTGCTGCTTTCTAGCATTTGGATTGCTCCGCTCAAGTAAATTCTATATATAAGAAATGCCGCAGGAAGAATTGAAGCAGATGAAACTACAATTACTGTAATGGACCTGTAACCTGATGCTCCCCTCTGCTGAAGAAACAAATATAAAAGTGCGAGGAGTCTGTAAACTATAAAAGCCAGTAGTGCAATGGTTACAAGAGAACTGAAACTGCTGTCTGCTGCTGTATATCCTACCGCAAAACATGAAGCAAACATGGCAAAGGACAAAATGTTCAGCACAAACCTGAAATCAGCACGTATCAGGGATATGACTCCTATGTTCATCATGAACACAAGAAATGATGAAATCATTATTCCCAAGGCAAAATAGTCTCTTACAGGTACATTGAAACTGAATGTAAGCAAAGCGGTAAAACTGTTACCATCGAAAAAATAATAAATGATCAATGCGGTCCAGCCTATTGCTGCAGCCAATCCGAAAACGGGGAAGGGGAATGAACGCCTTCTCCTGTGAAATGAAAAATCCAGGCTCATTATTGCTCCTTGTCTTAAGAAATATTAACACAACCGGGTATTTTCGTAAATACTGAGCTGCGAAAGATACCATACTCTTGTTGTGTTATAATTCCATTATGGAAAAATTCATTCATCTTCATCTGCACACTGAATACAGCCTTCTTGACGGTGCCGTCAGAATTGAGGACCTTATATCAAAGGCAGCTGAGTATAAAATGCCTGCCGTTGCCATGACAGACCACGGGGTCATGTACGGTGCAGTGGATTTCTACAAGGAAGCAATTTCGAAAGGGGTAAAACCTATACTCGGCTGTGAAATATACATGGCAAAGAGATCCCGTTTCGACAAAGAGCATGTTTATGATACAGAACCAAACCATCTTGTTCTTCTTGCCGAAAACAATGAGGGTTACAAGAATCTCATGAAGATAGTCAGCAAGGCCCATCTGGAAGGGTTTTATTACAAACCGAGGGCTGATTATGAACTGATTTCAGAATACTCAAAAGGCCTTATTGCACTCAGTGCCTGCCTTGCCGGAGCCATACCAAGGGCAATATTGGAAGGTGATATAAACGGAGCAAAGGAAATTGCATTAAGATACAATGATATTTTCGGCCAGGGGAACTTTTTCCTTGAATTACAAAACAACGGAATTGAAAGTCAGCACATCGTAAATCAGGCAATAATTGAAATCTCAGATGAAACAGGTATCCCTTTGATAGCTACAAATGATGTTCATTATCTCAAACGCGAAGATTCCGAAGCCCATGATGTACTTCTTTGCATTCAAACGGGGAAAACGGTTGATGAACCGGACAGGATGAGATTTCCTACGGATGAATTTTACTTCAAGAGTACATCAGAAATGTATGACCTTTTTCACGAAAATAAGGAGGCCCTGCAGAACTCCATGAGGATAGCTGAAAGATGCAATGTAGAACTTGACCTCAATTCCATGCATTTGCCGGCTTTTGACCTGGGTTCAGATATTTCTCATTTTGATTTTCTCAAGGAAAAGGTTATGACGGGCCTTGATGCAAGATACGGAGCAGGTGTCGATTCAACAATCCTTGACAGGGCAAATTTTGAGCTTGAGACAATCAGGGGAATGGATTATACGGATTATTTCCTGATAGTTTCAGATTTCATAGACTTCGCAAAGGACAATGACATCATGGTGGGGCCGGGAAGGGGATCTGCTGCAGGCAGCCTGGTTTCCTACAGCCTGGGAATAACAAATATTGATCCCATTAAATATGATTTGCTTTTTGAACGTTTCCTTAACCCGGAAAGAATATCCATGCCGGATATTGATATTGATTTCTGCTACGAAAAAAGACATAAGGTAATAGAATATGTTACAGAAAAATACGGCAAGGACAAGGTCTGCCAGATAATTACATTCGGTACAATGGCCGCCAGGGCAGCCATAAGGGATGTGGGAAGAGCGTTGAATATTTCATATGCCCAGACGGATATCGTGGCCAAGATGATCCCTCACAGCCCTACTATGACCATCAGGAAAGCATTGAAGACAAACAGGGAACTTTCTAACCTCTATGACGAAAATGAAACCGTCAGGAAACTGATTGATACTGCAATGATGCTTGAAGGCATGGCCAGACATGCATCAACCCATGCAGCGGGAGTTGTCATTACTGAAAAAAGTGTTGATGAATATGTTCCCCTTCAGCTCAATGAGGAATCTGTCGTAACCCAATTTACCATGGAAAAACTTGAGGAACTGGGGTTGCTTAAGATGGATTTCCTGGGTTTACGGACTCTCACCGTCCTGCAGGACAGCATCAATCTAATAAAGGAACGCCATGGTATTGAAATTGATATAGATACAATGAAATATGATGATATAAATGTTTTCAATACAATTTCAGCTGGTTTGACATCGGGTATTTTCCAACTGGAAAGTGCGGGTATGACTTCGTTCATGAAAGAACTGAAACCAGGAAGTCTTGAAGATATAATTGCGGGCATATCACTTTTCAGGCCGGGTCCAATGGAGCAGATACCAAGATATCTGGAGTTCAAGAACAACCCTTCCAAGGCAATATATCATCATGAACTCCTAAAACCCATATTGGATGTTACATACGGCTGCATGGTCTATCAGGAACAGGTCATGAGAATTGTTCAGGACGTGGGAGGTTATACCCTGGGAGGAGCTGACAAAGTAAGAAGGATAATGTCAAAGAAGAAAGTCAAGCAGATGGAAGAAGAGAGAGGTAAGTTCATTGCAGGTGCAATTGAAAGAAATGTGCCTCCAAAGACCGCTTCGACCATTTTTGATGAAATGATGGATTTCGCTTCATATGCCTTCAATAAATCACATGCTGCCGCATATGCCGTAGTTGCGTATCAGACTGCTTTTTTCAAAACATATTATCCTGTTGAATTCATGGCCGCAACACTCAACAGCTTCATGGGATCAACTGACAGAATTTCATTATATATACTTGAATGCAGGAGATTGGGAATAAAGGTTCTTGCACCGGATATTAATACTGGCAATGTGCGTTTCAGCGTAAAGGGGAAAGATATACTATTCGGCTTTGCTGCTATTAAGAACGTAGGCAGCAGGGCTGCTGAACAGATAGTAGAGGAAAGACAGAGGGAAGGGGCCTACAACTCCTTCATTGACTTTGCCAAAAGGGTTTCAGGGCTTGGAATAAACAAGAAATGCATTGAAAGTCTTATTAAATGCGGGGCTTTCGACGAACTGGGAATAAACAGACGAATGCTTGTATCCTCATTTGAGGGAATCCTCGATTCCATCAACAAGGAAAGAAGAAGCAATATTGACGGACAGATGAATCTATTTGACAGTACTCCTGTCCAATCAGCAAAGGAAAGCTATTCTTTTCCTGATATAGAGGAATTTGACAAAGACAGGCTTCTTGCAATGGAAAAGGAACTTCTGGGCATTTATGTTTCAGGAAATCCTCTTGATGAATATGAAAAAATCATCATGGATTGTGCAAATTTCTTCAGCACCAGCAAGAATGCTGACCTTACTTCACCGTCAAATGTTTTTCATGACGGAAAGGCAGTTACCTGCGCAGGTATGTTCAGAAAGATAACCAGGAAAGTAACCAGAAACAACAATATGATGGCCTTTGCTGAGCTTGAGGACCTGTATGGAAGCATGGAACTGATTGTTTTTCCCAATGTACTTGACAAATACTCTGCTCTTGTTACAGAGGATTCGAAGATCCTTGTCAAAGGCAAGCTGAGCATAAGGGAGGATGAGGAAATAAAGGTGATTTGTGATGAAATTTCTCCCTTGCTGCCGAACAATAAAAAAACCGAAAAGGTATTCGCCACAAATACAAGGAAAAATGATTCCGGAACAACAAGACGTATTGATAAAGTATATATCAATGCAGGTGCGGTTGATATGAACAGACTTATGAATGCCCTTAGGTTTTTCAGTCCGGGTTCAATACCTGTAATACTCAGAAAGAACCAAAATGGTTCCAGGTTGGAAAAACATCTGGATAGGTCACTGTATATTCCTGATAACAATGAAATAATTTCTGAATTGACTGAACTTACCGGAGAGGGAAACATATATTTCATGGTGAATGACAAATAATTTGATATAATATTTCAGAAAGTTGGTGAAATAATGAACAACGGATATTCGGACGGAACACCTATTATAATAAAAGCCCTGGAAGACGGTGTATCGATAATAGGATTGACAAGAGGTGAAAACACCAAGTTCCACCACATTGAAAAAATGGACAAGGGTGATGTGCTTATAGTTGAATTCACTGAATTTACAGCAGCCATCAAAATCAAGGGGAAAGCAGAAATAATTTGCAGTTCCGGAGAAACAGTTTCAGGTTGATTAATGCATCAGGAGTATATTGATGAGTAAAAAGAGAATAGGAGTACTGACCAGCGGCGGTGATGCGCCGGGTATGAATGCGGCAATACGTTCCATCGTAAGGAGCGGATATTTCCACGGGCATGAGGTATACGGGATTTACAGAGGATATGAAGGCCTTATCAACGGTGAGATTGAGAAGCTTCTTCCAAGGGATGTTTCCGGAATCCTGCAGGACGGGGGTACTTTTCTGAAGACAGCAAGAAGTCCCAGGTTCCATGATGAGATACATCGCAGGAGAGCTGCTGAGATATGCCGTGCCTATGATATAGATATCGTTGTAGTAATAGGCGGGGATGGTTCATACAAGGGAGCACTGGATTTCAAGGAAGAAGGAATACCTGTAATCGGAATACCCGGTACAATAGACAATGATATAGGCTGTACTGAATATACGATTGGATATGATACTGCATTGAATACCGTAATGGATTCAATAGATAAACTCAGGGATACTGCATATTCACATGAGAGATGTACCGTAATAGAAGTCATGGGTAGGGAAGCAGGATATATCGCAGTAAATGACGGCATCGCAGGTGGTGCTGATGTGATTCTTATCCCTGAAGCTCCCTTTGATGTAGACCGCGATGTCATCAAACCGATCCTTGAATGCAGGAACAGGGGAAAGAAGGATTATTGCATCATAGTTGCTGAGGGTGTCGGCAAGGCAGCAGAGTTATGTGATACCATTACTCAAAAAACAGGAATAATTGCAAGGGCTACAATTCTGGGATATGTACAGCGGGGAGGTTCTCCGACAGCCTATGACAGGATAGTGGCCAGCCGCATGGGAGCTAAGGCAGTTGACTTGATTCGTGAAGGCAAGGTAAACAGGGTTGTATCATTGATTGGTAACAAGTTGGTTGATTTTGATATAGAAGAAGCTTTGTCTACCAAGAAGGAACTTGATGTAAATATGCTGAAACTTGCCAAAATAATTTCCATCTAGGAGGTGTTCATTTGAAAAAGCACATTCCCAATATCATCACTGCATTCAGACTGGTGCTTGTTCCTATTTTTATCATTCTGGTACTGAATGGGAATTATATGACGGCAGCATTTGTTTTTCTTGTCGCATCTCTTTCGGATCTTCTGGACGGATATCTTGCAAGGAAGTGGAAGGTAGTTTCAAATTTCGGTAAATTATTTGATCCGCTGGCCGACAAAGCCATACAGATAGCAGCCATACTTTTATTGTGTATCATCGGAAAACTGCACTTTGCATTCATCATTATTCTTGTCATCAAGGAGTCAATGATGATCTACGGATCATATCTCCTATACAAGAAAAAGATTGTTGTATATGCCGTTTGGTACGGAAAAATTGCATCATTCCTTCTGAATGCATCCATATTCTGGATTTATGTCCTTGATCTGGGAAATTTCTACACAAATCTTTTTATTGGAATTGCCATGGCATCAGAAATGATTGCTCTTTCGCTCTATACGGTAAGGTATTTTAAATTAAAGAAACAAGCCGTCAAGGCTGATACGGAAACGGAATGATCGGATATATTAGGATTTTCAAACCTGAGATAAAGTTCAGGGAATATATGATTTATAACTCATATTACTGCGGTATCTGCAAGGAGATAGGTAACAGGTACGGACTTCCTTACAGAAACTTCATAAACTATGATGCAGTATTCATTGCAATATTGCTTGATTGTGCTAAATCAAATAAACCGGAACTGGAAAATTTCAGATGTATACTAAATCCCACTAAAAAGAAAACCAGGTGCATTTCATCTGAAAGTATTTCTTATGCTTCAGACCTGACCATGTATCTGACAAATGCAAAACTAAAGGACAATATCAAGGATGATAATAGTTTTCTGGCAAAGGCAGGAAGCGTTTTGCTGAAGAAAGGTTTCAGAAAAGCAGATGAGAATCTCGGATCCCTGGCTGTAATTATAGACAGACATCTGATGCAGCTTGATATGCTGGAAAAAGGGAAATCCGGGGATCTTGATGAAGTTTCATCCTGTTATGGAAACATCATAAGGGAAATACTTGAAAACGGAAGCAGAAACACAGGTCTTGAAGAGCCATTGGGTTGGATTGGATTCCATCTGGGAAAATGGGTTTATCTAGCCGATGCGTTTACGGACCTGGCAGAAGATATTAAGAATAAATCCTACAATCCACTTCTATACAGATTTTGTTATAAAGGGGAATCAGCAGAGAAATTCATAGAATCCATAAAGGAAAGAGCTGGATTTCTTATGTTTGCTTCACTTGATGAAATTTCCTACAATTTTGAGCAAATTGCCAAAAGAATCAATTCAGGTATAATTAGGAACATAATATATGAAGGATTATTTGACCTTACAGACAAAATATTGAACGGAGAAAATACTAAAAATGCCTCAGAAGAATCCATATGAAGTACTGGGTGTAAGTGAAAGTGCATCTGAAGAAGAAATAAAGAAAGCCTACAGGCAGTTGGTCAAGAAGTACCATCCAGACAGATACGGGGATAATCCTCTCAAGGATCTTGCAGATGAAAAACTTCGCGAAATCAACCTGGCCTACGATACAATAATGAACAGAAAAACAACCGGGACAGGAAGCAGCTGGAGAAGGACAAACGGTTATGATTCAACATATAGATCAGATAGCTTTCAGGATGTGAGGGACTATATCAACAAAAGGGATTTCAGGTCAGCTGACCAGATTCTCAGAAACTCCTCAAACAGAAATGCAGAGTGGTATTTCCTGAGGGGAATAGTTTTCATGAATACAGGACAATATGACCAGGCCTATACTTATATTGAAACAGCGGTTTCAATGGATCCTTCTAATTCAGAGTATGCAAATGTATTCAACCAACTAAGGAGCAGAAGGTCGTCTTATACAAGAAATGTCTATAACAGGGGCTATAATACCGGGGGAGATGACCTTTGCAGAATCTGCTCATGCCTGATGTGTACGGATTGCTGCTGTGAGTGTTTTGGCGGTGATTGCATTGCATGCTGCTGATTCCGGTAGAAACAGAAATATCGCATTATCCGGAATTTTGGCAGGACTGACACTTGTACTTCTTTATTTTAAGTCCATAAGTCCTGTCATGGACCTTACACTCTATTTCATTATATCGATTATTCCGGCCATAGTATTGATTGAGACCAAAGCCGGAACAGCATGGTTGTTTTTCACGGCAACGTCGCTTTTATCCCTGTTATTTCCCGTAAACAAACTCGCACTGTTATATTACTATACATTTTTCGGTTACTATGGGATTGTAAAATATATTGTTGAAAAAAGATTCGGTTTGATGAAAGGGTTGGTTCTTAAGTTACTTGTATTCATACCGTCACTGTTGGTCAACTATTATTTGGCAGCTGAATTCATACCGGCCAATGCAGTGAATATTTTCGGTCTACCCCTTTTGATTGTCATTGCAAGTATTGTTTTCTTTGTATACGATTATATATATTCATTGGTAGTGAGATATTATGAGAATGTGATATCAAAAAGACTACGGAGGTAGAAATGTTTAAATCAGGTCTTGTTTCCATAAGCTTCAGAAAACTTAATCCAGAGAATATTATTGAAATGGTAAGGACAGCCGGACTGGATGCAATTGAATGGGGTGGAGATATTCATGTTCCCCATGGTAACATTGAAACAGCTTTGGCGGTAAAGAAACTTTGTAATGAGGCCGGTATAGAGTGCCCTTCATACGGCAGTTATTACAGGGTAGGGGAATACGAAGATCCCCGGGAAGAATTTGCAAAAGTAATCGCATGTTCAGATATTCTATCAAGCAGTATTATAAGGGTGTGGGCCGGCGTAATTCCATCTGAATCATCTGATGAAACTCACTTTGTAAAGATAGTCAATGA
>Ga0180436_10004607_pt1 | contig 12339 bp, 12 predicted proteins | sample SS_ome_2_FD_132434 | JGI IMG/M metagenome (GOLD analysis project Ga0180436, IMG submission 132434) | Hypersaline lake sediment archaeal communities from the Salton Sea, California, USA - SS_3_S_2 metaG | ecosystem: Environmental > Aquatic > Non-marine Saline and Alkaline > Hypersaline >...
ATCACCGCCAGCCAGAGCTACAGCGAACGGGTGATGCGGGCGACGCTTTCCGGGATTCCCCGCGGCGTCTACGGGTACGAAGACTTCCTGGACGAGGACGGACTCGGAGGAGAACCCGTGCGGATCGCGGTCCGCATCAGCGCCGAGGGTGAGAAGGTGAAAGTCGATTTCACCGGCTCGGCGCCACAGACCAAAGGACCGGTGAACGCGAACCTCGCGATCGCGATGGCCGCCACGGCGTATGTCTTTCGCTGTCTGATTCAAGAGGACGTGCCGTTTACGGCGGGGCTGCTACGCCCGATCGAATTGATTGCTCCCGAGGGGACCGTCGTCAACGCGAGACCGCCATCGCCGATGGCCGCCGGCAACGTGGAGACCTCGCAACGAATCACCGATGTGCTGCTCGGCGCCCTCTCCAAGGCTCTGCCCGGCCGGATTCCAGCCGCCAGCTCCGGCACGATGAACAACCTGAGCCTGGGTGGTTGGGATCCGATTCGAAAACGCTCCTTCGCCTACTACGAGACGATTGCGGGCGGCATGGGCGCGAGCGCCGCGCACGACGGCCCCAGCGCCGTGCATACGCACATGACCAATAGCTGGAATACGCCGGTGGAAGCGCTGGAACATCAGTTTCCGTTGCGGGTCCGAGCCTACCATCTGCGCCGGGGCTCCGGCGGGAGGGGCCGCCATCAAGGCGGCGACGGCATCGTTCGCGAGATCGAGTTTCTGACGGATACGGAGATCACGCTGATTGGCGACCGGCGCAAGCGAGGCCCCTATGGACTCGATGGAGGAGGCGAAGGGCAACCGGGATCAAGTGTTTTGCGCCACCGGGGAAGGCGGAAGAAGCTGCCGGGCAAGGCCCGGTTCACAGCCGGCTCCGCCGATTTCCTGCGGATTGAAACGCCCTGAGTAGCCGGCCACGGCCGAAGCTAGGACGAGCGCCGAAGAGCAGGCGGCGGCACAGCGTTCAAGCAGGATCGGCTATTATATTGAGGATTGCCCGGAGACCAGTTGAACGCGGAGACTCTACCCACGGTCCAGAACGAAAAGCCTTCCTTCCGGTTTTCCAAGCGCCAGGCCATCGCCTTGGTGTGCGGCTGCACGCTATTCGGAGCCGCCGCTCAGATCCTGTTCAAGTTCGGGGCGAACCAGCTCACGAATCTCACCCTGGACGCATTGCTCGCCAACCCACTGATGATTGTTCAGATCATCATCGAACCGCCGCTGTTCGCCGGCTATTTCTTGTATGGGTTGAGCACGGTGCTGCTGACGCTGGCCCTTCGCGACGGGGAACTCTCCGTGTTGTATCCGGTGATCTCCATGACTTATGTCTGGGTCACTTTGCTCTCGCTGGTCATCTTTCACGAGACGCTGAATCCGTTTAAGGTCTTGGGCCTGGCCTCGATCGTTCTTGGAGTGGCCCTGCTGGGCCGGGACGGCAAGCGGTGAAGACGCCGCTTACGTCGATCCTGCTGGTCTTTGCGGCCGCATTCGTGGGATCCTTCGGTTCGGTGTTCTTGAAGGCGGGAGCGGGAAAACTGCATCGCAACCTCAGCACCCTGTTTCTGAACTGGCGTCTGGCGGTCGGCGTGGTCCTGTTCGTCGCCTCTTCGTTCTTGTTCATCGCCGGAATCCGGCGCGGGGAACTGACGATCCTCTACCCGATGGTGTCGCTCGGTTACATCTTCACGCTGCTTTGGTCAAAGCTCTTCTTCGACGAGCCATTCACGCGCACCAAACTCGGCGGCCTGGCGCTGATCGTTCTGGGAATCGTGTTTCTCAGCCTGGGCAACAGGTAGAGCGTCCGGCCGGGCTCACCCGCCGCGCGCCGCCCGCTTCGCCCCCGGCTTCTTGGCGGACCTGGAGACAGCGGACTTCTTCGCGGCTGTCTTCCGGACAGTCTTCTTCGCCGTGGTCTTCGAGGTGGACTTCGCGGCCTTCTTCCGGACAGCCTTCTTCGCCGCCGTCTTTCGAGGCGTCTTCTTGGCCGTGGTCTTCGAGGTGGACTTCGCGGCTTTCTTCGGAGCGGGCTTAGGCTTGGCCGGTTTCTTGGCCGCCTTGGCCGCCTTCTGTTTGGCCGCCGCCTTCTTCAAGGCTTTCTTCAGCGCCTTCCGGCGAGCGGGTTCCTGGGTGGGCGCTTCCGGCTCCGGCGGCCGCAGTTCCGCCGGGAGCTTGTACTTCCGTCCATCAAGCCGGGCGACGATCATGTCGTGCTTGACGCTGCCAAAGGCCGGGTGGTCCGGCTCGAGACCCGTGGTCATTGCGACTTCCCTGTCCGTCACCTCTTGGGCCACGTAGATATGCTTCTGAAAGAAGCTCCGGATACGGTCGTGAACCAAGCGCTCCTTCGAGTTCAGGTAAAGAAAGAGGATCTCATCGCCTTGGGACTCGCGCAGCCGCAAGTACACCTCCGAGGAACGATGCAGCTTCTGAGACTTCAGGGCGCTCTCCAGTTTCCGCGACCGGCTCTCCAGTCCCTTCCACAGATCCACTTCGTCCTTCGTCATTTTCAGGTTCTTAGCCAGGCCCGCCCTCTCCTGGGGCGTCATCTTCTCTGTCAGGAAATGGAGAAACAGACCAAGGTTGTCGAGATGCAGATTGACGCCGTGCGGAATCATCTGCTTCGCCTTCTCGAGTTTGCCGAACGCCCCCAAATTCAGTTTCGTTCCCGCCAGCCCCGGGGAGAAGAGGGACAGCAGTTTCTCCCGGCCCAGGGCGGAGAGCGTCTCCGTGTAATTGGACTCGTTGGCGAGATTCCGCAATTCACGATAAAGCTCGCGCGGCGGAATCCCGGCCTCCACGCCCGACTCGCGCGCATTCGCGTACTGGTTCTGCGTTCGCTCGGCGACGGTAAACCCGAAGCGCACCCGAAAACGAATCAGCCGAAGCAGGCGGACGGGATCATCGTAAAACCCATAGTTGCCAAACGCACGCAACTCCTGGCGTTCGAGGTCCGCCAGGCCGTTCGTCGGATCGAGCAGCAGGCCGCGCGCCGCGGGATGCAGCGATAGAGCCATGGAGTTCACCGTGAAATCCCGGCGCAAGAGGTCGTCGTGGATTGTGGCGGGCTTCACCTTCGGAGGGCGGCCGGGCTTGCCAAATTCATGGGATTGCGCCATCGAGACCTCGGCCGTAACGCCGCCCGGGAATAGCAGTTCCGAGGACTTCTGCAGTTTGTCCGTCTCCAGGACGACGGCGCCGGTGTTCTGCGCCAGTTTCTTGACAAAAGCGGGGGCATTCCCTTGGACGGTGAAATCCAGGTCCGTGATCGGAAACCCTCCCAGCATGTCCCGCATCGCCCCGCCGACCAGGAAGACTTGCTCTCCGGTCTCGGCCGCCCGCACCGACACCGCCGCCACCACATCGCGCTGCGCCGGCGTCAGGTGGCTTTCCAGCATGAACAGGTAGTCGCTCATTGATACCGCTCCCGCCCTGGCGTCTCCACAAACGCAACCGGCCAGGGCCAGCGCCGGCTGCATCTCCTTGAAATCCCAAACTGCGTGGGATTATAGCTCCCCGGCCCGGTCCTTGAAGGACCGCATCGGGAAGACGACCGATTCTGAAGCCGATGCTCAGGCACGGGGGTGATGCTCGTCTACGATCTTCCGAAGCTTTGATCGCATCACGTGGGTGTACACCTGGGTTGTGGAAATGTCGGCATGGCCTAACATCGTTTGCACGCTCCTCAGATCGGCTCCTCCTTCGAGGAGATGCGTCGCGAAGCTGTGCCGCAGGAGGTGAGGCGTCAAGCGCCGCGCCATCCCCGCTTTCCGGCCATATCCGCCCAAAGCCTTCCAAAACCCTTGGCGCGTCAATCGGTTGCCGCGCGCCGTTACAAACAGATAACGGCACGGGCGGCCGCGCAAAAGCTGCGAACGCGCCTCACTATCGTAAAGCTTGACAGCGGCCAGCGCCTGCCGTCCGACAGGTACGATCCGCTGCTTATTTCCCTTGCCAAGAACTCGTATGATACCGAACTCGGCATCAAGGTCGGCAACCTCAACCCCGCAAAGCTCGCTCACGCGAAGCCCCGTGGCATACAACAAGCACAGCATGGCCCGGTCCCTCAGGCCGGTCGGCTTGCCGGGGTCGGGGGCCTCGAGGAGACTGTCGATCTCCTGAGTGGTCATGTACTAAGGAAGGTTCGCCCATTGCTTCGGCGAGGTCAGGACCGACGTTGGATCGCTGTCGATCATCTCCTCCCGAAGCAAGAAACGATAGAAGCCGCGCAGTGTCGTGAGATGCCGCGCAATGCTGCAGCTTCCCAATCCGGCGTCGCGAAGAGAATCCAGGTACTCTCTGACCCCCTCCACATCCGGCACGCGGCCACTGTAGCCGGCCGCGGCAAACGAGTCAAAACGCTTGAGATCCAGCCCATAGGCTTCGATCGAGTTCGGACTCAGTCCTTTCTCGATGCGGCAGAAATTCAGGAAGGCCTGAATTCCCGGCGACATGGAAGCCTCACTGGGCATCGTGCCAATGATACAATACTTGCAAAATTGTTTTGAAGTGTCCAGGCCAGGAATCTGCACTTGTCAGGCTCAACTAACAAGACAGTTGTCGTCGAACGCTTCGAAAGAGAGGCCCTCAAAGGCTTTGTCAACCCGCAAACCTGGCTCCTCGACAACGGTGTGGAGCTGCTCACGACGTCAGGGAACGTTCTGATTACACCCTACACCGAGATTAAGAGCGTTTGTTTCGTTAAGGATCTCGATGGCGCGTCGGTCGCCCGGGAGCGAAAGATCTTCACGACGCGGCCCAAAGCGGAGGGCCTCTGGATCCGGATGCTCTTTCGCGACGGCGATTACCTCGATGGGTTGCTCCCAAATAACTTGCTGCGGCTTGACGTCCAAGGCTTCAGCATCGTCCCGCCCGACCCGTCGGCGAACAACCAGAGAGTCTTCGTCCCCAAGGCGGCGCTATCTGACTTGAAGGTGCTCGGAGTAATCGGAAGCCCTCTTCGAAGGCGGAAACGAGTGCCGCCATCAAAAGACCAAATTACTTTGTTTGAATAGGTTGGTATATTTCTATAACCTATTACGTTAATTCTGCCCCCAGTCCCCGCCGCCGCGAAGGTCCATCTCGGCCAGATCCATCCAAAGGTTGAATACCGTGTTCTGCACGAAGTAGAATCTCTGGACACGGAAAGACCTGGGGCCCTCGTAGTCGTCCCAAAGACGCTGACAGGTCTCGACCGCCCGCTCCAATTCGACCCCCTCCAGCCCCTGGGCGATCGTGATGTGGGGATGAAAGGGGTATGGCTCCGCGTGCGACACCCCGCCCTTGTTCAGGTCCAGATGCAGCCTTCCCAACTCGTTGGCGCCCGTTTCGATGCCGAGATGTATGACTCCGGAACCGCCGAAGACGTCCACACCCGAGGGTTCGATCATGAAGGGACGGTGGAGAGCCGTGCGGCGGAATAGGGCGCTCCACACATCCGCCGGCTCCTTGCTAATCGGCCGGGGCTGGAGAATCGTGACGTGAGAACGTCCCGGCGGCATCCACGGCGCAACGCGCTGCCGCATGCGATCCAGGTACGGTCCAAGTGGGCCGGGCACGTAGATTACGAGCGCAAACTCGTTGATCCCCGTTTCGACCGGGTTCCCGTCCGGTGTGGATTCAGATAGTGCCACACACGCTCCGTCTCACAAAATCCGAGGTGAGAGCCCCCACGAAATCAGCACGCCGCTGGCTGGGGCGGCCCAACCGCGGCGGGCGACGATTCAAAACCGGTTTCCACATCGGGCAAGACCCATCGCGCCTCTTCAAACCCGACATACTTACAGATGCGGAGTTCGCCGCCGGGGCGCTCCAGGAGATCCCCTAACTCGAGCGGCCGCTCCGACTCCTTCAGTTGATGCCACGCGGCATAGGGAGACGGCGCTTCGGCAGTCCCCTCTTCAGAGTAGTCCTTCGGCTTGACGTTGGTGACGCCGCTGGTGTGAGGCGCCGACCGGAATCGGCCGCGTTGAGAGTCTTTCAGTCGAAAGATGCGATAGACCGGCATAGTAGTTGTCTGATAGAACATATCACAATGTAAATGTTCAGACAATCACCGGATTTCAGACCTGAATTGGTTCACCAGGCATTTTCGAAGCGACGCCGTCTCGTCCATTGGCGAACGACCCGAACCAAACGGAAGGTTCCAGCCCTTGGGGCTTTCCGGTTCCCGGCGAGAACAGCGGCGCCGCTACCGCAGCACCCGGGTCTGCTTGATGTAGTCGATCAGCGCCTCCCGAACCAGCGGCCCGCGCTCGGTCAGGACAATACCCTGCCGCTTCTCCCACTGCTCCGCGATGAAGTCGTTCGTGGCCACGATGTAGGTTCGGTTCCGGTCGATCCGCCGCCCCTGGCTCAGTTCCCCCGGCAGATCCCGGCCCCGAAGCCGTCCGTAGGCGAGCGCATTGCCGAACGGCAGGATGTTCCAGATGCCGCGAACCAGTATCTGGCCTCTCGGCAGCGAATCGCGGACGCCCCCCGCGTTCATGTACGCCAGATCGGCGCCCACGGCATCGGCCATGGCTTTCTCGATCAGCCCACGAACCATCCGCCGGTCGTAGTCGCGCTCGGACCGCCCGATCCGAACATCCACCACTGTGGATACCTTCCGCTCCCACCGGTCCACCAGCGCCGCCACCGCCGGATCGGGTTCGAAATCCTCCGTCGTTATTGGAATGCGCCGCCACGTGAACGATTCCACCCGTCTCCCACCGCTCCGCAGCGTCAGGTCCAGACGACCGAGTTCCAGACCGTAAGCCCGCAGCTTCACCCCGATCCGCCCGTCCACCACCTTCGGGCTCTCCTGCCCCCGGTGATTGTGCCCCGACACCAGCACATCGATCTCGGGGACCGAACGCAAGACCTCTTCGTCCTCTTCGTCAAACAAATGCCCGAGAACGACGATCACGTCGGTATGCGGCCGGATCTTTCGCGCATACTCCCGCACCGCGGCGGCCGCCGGAAGCACGCGCCAGTGCCCCCGCTGGTGGTCTCGAGTCAGCCGGTCCAGCCGCTCCATCAGCGCGCCGATTACGCCGATGCGCAACCCGCCCCGCTCCAGGATCACGTAGGGCTCCGGCGCAAGCAGTTTGCCGTCCCGGTCCACCACGTTGCATGAGACCGTCGGGAAGTTCGACGCCTCGAAGAAATCCGGAATCCGGCGCCAGGTGTAGTCGAACTCATGGTTGCCGAGCGTATTGACGTCGAACCCCAACTTCGAGGCCACTTCGTAGCAAGGCACGCCTTCGTAGATCGACGAGACAGGACTCCCCTGCACGAGATCTCCGGCGTGCAAGACCACCGCGGCTTCCGAGTCATCCCTCTCGCGCTGAATTGCTGTCGCTAGCTGCGCAAATCCTCCCCGTCCCCGCTCATCGGGCAGAAAGCGGGCGTGAAGATCGTTGGTGTGGAGGATCGTGAGGGTGTTGCTGACCGTCTGTGCGCCGCCGCAGCCCGCCGCCAGGAGAACGGCGATCACCAGCCAGCGCGCCATGGAACCCGGGCGGAAGCTCATTGCCTTTCAAACTAGCACGGGATTGTTGTGGCCGCATGACAGGAGCCACCACAGGTTTCGCGGTAACATGGACAACTTACCCACTGTTCGTTCTATGATCCAGGCAAAGATGAAATCGGAGGCCGCCGGCGCCGGGCTGATGCTGGCCCGGTGCGTGATTGGCGGCGTGTTGATGGGACTGGCCAATCTGGTCCCGGGGATATCCGGCGGTACGATGCTGCTGGCCGCTGGGGTCTATCCCGCCTTCGTGGACGGCGTCGCCGAAGTCACCACGTTCCGCTTCCGGCTGAGCACGCTGATCACGCTCGGAGCGATCGCCGGATCCGCCGCCCTGGCCATCATCCTCCTCGCCGGCACGGTGAAAGGACTCGTGGTCGATCACCGCTGGATCATGTACAGCCTGTTTATCGGGCTGACCCTGGGCGGCGTTCCCGTCGTCTGGAGGCTGCTCCGCCCGCTCAACTCGAAAGCCGTGATTGGCTGCGCGGCCGGCATCGCGATCATGGCGGTGATGGCGGCGGCCCAGCCGGGCGCCGCGGGGGCCGGCGACGGAAGGGCTTACGGAATGCTGCTGCTCGCCGGCATTGCGGGCGCCTCCGCCATGATATTGCCGGGCGTCTCGGGCGGTTATCTACTTCTGATACTCGGCCAGTACATCACGATTCTCAGCGCCATTGACGACGCCAAAGTCGGCGCGCAACTCCGGGATTGGGCCCAGGTGATGGAAGCCATGCATGTCTTCATCCCTGTCGGAATCGGCGTCGTCATTGGAGTCGTGGGGGTAAGCAATCTGATGAAGCTCCTTCTGGAACGCTGCCGGAAACCGACTCTCGGCGTGTTGCTCGGACTCCTGTTCGGCGCGGTTCTCGGACTGTGGCCCTTCCAGCAGGGCGTCCCGCCAGAACCCGGCGACGTGATCAGGGGGCGAGTGGCGACGGAAGCGTCCATCGCGGAGCTTGATCCGAAATACTATCCCTTGGAGCGCTTCTCACCAACTACCGGGCAATCGGCGGCGGCGTTGGGGCTGGCCCTGGCCGGATTCGCCATCACTCTCGGTGTCGCCCGCCTTGGCGGGTCGAACGAGACGTCCCACTAGGATTCACCATGGAACAAGCACTGGAACATTTCTTCTCTGAGCTGCACTGGGGCCTGCTTGGCCTGGTTATCGCCTTAAGCCTCGGGGTGCTGGGCAAGGCGGCCGATTGGCTGGTCGACGAAGCCGTGGCGCTGTCCGAGAAATCCGGCATCCCGAAAGTCGTGATCGGCGCCACCGTCGTCAGCCTCGGAACCACAATGCCGGAAGCGGCAGTCTCCGTCTTCGCGGCGATTCAGGGAAGTCCGGGCCTCGCGCTGGGCAACGCCGTCGGTTCGATCATCTGCGACACCGGTCTCATCCTCGGACTCGCCTGCCTGATCGCGCCGCTGAAGCTCAGTCGGAAGATCGTGAACCGGCAAGGCTGGATCCAGTTCTTCGCCGGAGTGCTGCTGGTGGCGGCCTGTTTCCCGTTCGCCAACCCGGGAGCGGTCTTCGAGACCGGCGGGACGCTTCCCCAATTGGTGGGCTTCGCGTTTCTGGCGGCGCTCGGAGTCTATCTTTGGCTGAGCGTCCGCTGGGCGCGCGATGATTCCGGTGAGGTCGCCGTGGAAGGACACGAGGGCGACGTTGGCTCGTCGTCCGCGCTGGTGCTTGGCAAACTCGTCGGGGCCGTGGCGCTGGTGGTGGCCGCGGCCAGGGTGTTGATCCCGGCCGTGGAGGAAGCGGCGCGGCGCCTCGAGGTTCCGGAGAGCATCATCGCCGCCACGCTGGTGGCGTTTGGCACCTCGCTTCCCGAGTTGATTACGGCGGTGACGGCGGCCAGGAAGGGACACGGCGACCTGGCGGTGGGCAATGTCGTTGGCGCGGACATCCTGAACGTTCTCTTCGTCGCCGGCGCCGCGGCGGCCGTAACGCCGCAAGGCCTCATGGCCGGACCGCACTTCTTCATCGTGCTGTTCCCGGCAATGCTCTTCATCCTGGCCGTGTTCCGCGCCGGCATCTTCTTCTCGGGAGAGTATCTCAGGCGCCCGTTCGGTTTTGTGCTGCTCGGGGCCTACGCCGTCTACATGGTCGTCAGCTATCTCATCCCGGCCGGCCAGGGATAGGAGGCGGCCCCCGCCGCGGGATCGACCGGTCCGGCGGGCAGGGTCTTCCGCCACGCTAGCGCCCTCTTCGTGAGGCGCTCGACGATCTGTGGCTCGGAGCCGGCGAGATTGTTCAGTTCCGATGGGTCCGCCGGGATGTCGTAGAGTTCGACGCGGCTCCGATCCGGGTTGAGAAGCAGCTTCCAGTTCCCCTCCCGTATGGCGAGCATCGGGCTCTTGTCGAGCAGGTGGCCATAGACCGGAAACCGGTTCTCCCAAAGCAGAGGCTTTGCCCGGTTCACCGCCGCTCCACGGAAAGCCGCCGAGAGATCCTCGCCGTCAAGACCGGCGCCGGAGAGACTGATGCCCGCGAGGCTGGCGATCGTCGGGAGGAGATCGACGCCGCCAACTACGGTCTCGTCGTCAACCCTTCCCGCCGGAGCGCGCCCCGGCCAGCGGACGATGAACGGGGTCCGGATGCCGCCTTCATAGAGGCTGCGCTTGATGCCGCGGAACGGTCCATTTGAGGCCGCGCCGCCGTAGTGGGAGACAAAGGGTATGAGGCCGCTTTCCGGGCCGTTGTCGCTCGAAAAGATCACGATGGTGTCCTCGCTGAGCCCCAACTCGTCAAGGCGGTCCAGGATGCGGCCCACGTGCTTGTCGATGTCGCTGAGCACGCCGTAGTAGATCTGCATGGCGCCATTGCGGCCGCCCCAACGCGGCGACAGATCCGCATAGGCTTCCATCATCTCGTCGGTGGGATGGAGCGGCGAATGCGGATCGTACAGCCAGGCGTTGACGTAGAACCGGCCCGAACGGTTCCGCTCGATGAACTCGATCGTGGCGTCGGCGATCCGCTCGTTGGAGCGCACCCGGCCATCGGGGCCGCGGATGCAGGAGTCATAACGGTCAATTCCATACTCCTCCGGCTTCGGCGCGTCCCGTCCTCCGAGATGCCACTTGCCGAAGTGAGCGGTGGCGTATCCAGTGTCTTGCAGATGCCGGGTCAGGGTTTCGATCTTAGGATCGAGGTACTGGACGCAGCCCCGGCTGCGGTTCAACCCGGCGCTGGCGAGGTAGTCATGAACGCCCAGTTCGCTGGGGAACCGGCCGGTCATGACGCCGGCCCGGCTCGGGGAGCACACGCCGCTGGCCACGTAGAACTGGGTGAACCGGATGCCCTCGGCTGCCATACGGTCGAGGTTCGGCATCTTGAGGCTGCCGCGAACCGTCCAGCCGCCATGAGCCTTGACGTTGCGGTGCCCGTAGGCCGGCAGATCGCCCCAGCCGAGATCGTCACAGAAGACGAAAACCACGTTCGGAGGACGCTCCGCCGAAAAGGCCGGATGCACGAGCAGAAGGGCCGCTACTAGCGCCGCCGCCAAGCTCAGATGAGATCTAGTTTTCATGGAGCCACTCCTTGCCGGATTGAATGATCCGATCATCCAGGTTGCCGGGGTCTTTCCAATAGATAATCGCGGCCGCAATTACCGCGGCGACAAGGAAAACGGCAAGAAAAACCACTCGCCGGAACTCCCGCCTCCGCTGATGCTGGGCGTAGTATTGGCGCTGCCGCTCTTTCCAATACTGAGCGGAATAGGGCCTCAGACGATCGTCATTCACCGAACCGATTCTACACATAAGCGGCGCGGGATTGCTGGCCGGCGCGGAAGCCGGAAACGGAGGCGGCGGCGGCCTCCGGCGCCGTGCTAGCATCCAAGTAATGAAGCGTTCCCGTTCACAAACACGCTCCCGGAATCTATGCGCCATGCTGGCGTTCCCCCTGTTGCTGGTTGCCGGGGCCGCCACGGCTTGCGCCCAGGCCTCCGAAACAGAGGCCTTGAAGGCCGAACTCGAAGAGTTGCGGCAGCAGCAGGCGCAAACCCAGAAGGAGCTGGAACGGCTGACGCGAACTCTCCGTCCGGTGCTGGCGCAGTTGCCCCAACCGTTCGAGCCGCAGGAGGTTAGCCTGCTGGATTCCCCCGTGCTCGGTGAATCTTCGGCCACGATCACCCTCGTCGAATTCAGCGACCTGCAGTGCCCCTACTGCGTGCGTTTCTACGAGAACACCTATCCCAAGATCGTCAAGGATTACGTGGACACGGGCAAGGTCCGCTACGCGGCGCGCGAGTTTCCGCTGACGACCATCCACAAAGAGGCCCAGCGAGCTTCGCAAGCCGCCTTGTGCGCCGGCAAGCAGGACAAGTACTGGGATATGCGGGCGAAGATCTTCCTCAACCGCAAGGCGCTGGCCGACTCGGACCTAGAAACCTATGCCGGGGAGGTCGGCGTGAGCATCCCGGAATGGAAATCCTGCCTGGAGAGCGACGCGTATTCCCAGAAGGTGCGCACGGACATGGCGGACGGGGGCAAGCTCGGAATTCGCGGCACCCCGGCCTTTGTGATCGGGCTGACCGACCCGGATGACGAGACCAAGTTCATGGCGCTCGACATCGTCGAGGGAGCGCACCCTTACGAAACCTTTCAGAAGGCATTCGACGCTCTGTTAAGGGACGCCAACTCAGGCGATTGACGCCGGGGCAGCGGCCGTTCAGCCATCTTTCTAGTACTAACCGGGTGAAGGTACTACTCGAACTCAGTGGTTTCCCTCGTAGACCGGGCATGGAATCCGGGTGATCCTGGATCTCAGGACACGACGGCAGAGCGAACATGCCCAACACAACTCATCTCTCAATTCTCCG
>Ga0180436_10004608_pt1 | contig 12337 bp, 10 predicted proteins | sample SS_ome_2_FD_132434 | JGI IMG/M metagenome (GOLD analysis project Ga0180436, IMG submission 132434) | Hypersaline lake sediment archaeal communities from the Salton Sea, California, USA - SS_3_S_2 metaG | ecosystem: Environmental > Aquatic > Non-marine Saline and Alkaline > Hypersaline >...
ACTTCATTTACTTCAAACGTTTGCGACGTTTCCGAATTGTCTTCTATGGTAATCCGTACTTCTATCCGTCCCCTTGATATGTCTTTGGTGATTTTCGGCTTTATTTTTTCATCAATCATTTCATATCTTCGATGAGTGCGACATACAATGTCCAGATACTTATGATTTAAAGAACGTATTTCCGTATTTACCGTAAACCTGTCGTTTTTATTTTCCGCCGAGCCATATGCGGTCATGCTGGTGATCATGCGATGTCATCCTTATGGAATTGGCGATCAAATTTATATCGTTCCCTTACCTGCTTCAAAAAACGTTGAATGTCGGGATCAGAATAGTCGGGATATGTCCAGGGCAACGGCTTAAAATCGTTTTGTTGATAGATGAGCGTTAGGTCGGCATAAATTCTTTTCCCTATGTAGATTCGGTGGGTGAAATTTTTCCCGGTTGCCAGGACGAAGCGTTCGAGCAGCATGTATCCGGGGTCAATATTCACCTTGCGCCGGCCCCTCTCTAAATGGCATTCCTCCAGCGAGTTGGCTTTCAGCTTGATCTCCGGCAGGTCATCCTGTGCAATCAGGTTCTTGAATACGAGAAAACGCCTGAAAAGCGGAGACCCCATTTCAGTTTCATAATAATCGGTGAAGTGAAAAGAAAACCACTCGCTCACCATGTCGATGGGGCCGAAACCGTCTGATAATGCGCCGGCAATGTCATCAAGAAGGATTTTGTCCTTCATGAAAAGCCCTGTGACGAGTTTTGCAGGCGCTGGTTTTTTCGGCAGGCTCATGGCTGTACAACCTTGTCATCAGCTCGCGGGGTCGACGGGTTTGGCCTCGTCTATAAGCATGATCGGTATATCATCTTTTATTTCATATAAAAGCCTGCAGGCGTCGCAGATCAGTCCGTCGCCGGATTCGTTTAAGTAAATATCGCCCTTGCATTTTGGGCATGCAAGGATGTCCAGTAGTTCTTTGCTGACTGCCATAACCATTCTCCTTTAAAAATAGTGTTTCCTATTATGGGGTTAATGAGATACTTGTCAAGAAAATATCATGTATTGCTCCTAATCGTAATCGTAATCCTAATCGTAATCTTAATCAGTCTTTATTAAACACTATAGAAAAAGATTATGATTAAGAGTAGGATTACGATGATGATTGCGATGATGATTTTTTTATGTTGTTCGCCGATCCCGGAATCCTGTCCACAATGCCCGTGGTACTGTATCCGTCAAGGAGTTCAACCAGCCTGATTTCTCCGCCGTAGGCTTCCACTATGTCACGTCCCACGACGTCTTCCGGCTTATAATCGGATCCTTTTACCAGGACATCGGGTTTCAGTGCGGAAATGAGTTCGCTGGGTGTATCCTGGTCGAACATCACCACCATGTTGACGCTTTCAAGGGCGCTCAATATGGCCGCCCGGTCGTTTTCGTTAAGAATGGGGCGCCCGGCGCCTTTAAGCCGTTTAACGGAGCTGTCCGTATTCAGGCCCACAATAAGGCGGCGGCCAAAGGATCTTGCCCGGTTCAGAAGATCAATGTGCCCCGGGTGCAGGAGATCAAAGCATCCGTTTGTAAAGACGATTTTATCACCGTTTTCCCGCCAAGCCCGGGCCTGGTGGAGCGCTGCATCAAGGTCAAACAGTTTGGGGCTGTTGGTGCCGGATCCGTCCCCGCTTATTTTTTTTAGAGCCATGTCCAGCTCGAAAAAGGTAACGGGCTGTGTGCCGATTTTTGCCACGACAATGCCGGCGGCCGTGTTGGCAATCCTTGCCGCGTCGGAAACACTAAGCCCGGCCCCAAGTGAGGCCGCAAATGTTGCAATGACCGTATCGCCGGCTCCCGACACATCAAAGACTTCGCGGCTCTCCGCCGGGATAATATCCTCGGGTTCATCGTCTATAATAAGGCACATTCCATCAGGGCCCCTTGTGACCAGTATCAGTTCGAGGTCATAGGTTTCCCGTATGGCCCGGGCACGCGACACCAGGGCCTTCTGACTTCCACCTGTTTCCGTCCCTGAAACAAGTTCCAATTCAGCGGTGTTCGGCGTGACCCCCGTCGCATGTCTGTACCGGTCCCAGTCCCGTCCTTTGGGATCGACGATAACGGGTATGTCGGCGGCTTTGCACATGGTGATAATTTGTTCACACGTTTCAGGTGAGCTTAACACACCTTTTCCGTAGTCGGACATGACCACTGCACGGTGGGACGGGAGCTTTTCTTTAAACCGGTCTAGAATGCATTTCAGGACGCCCGGTGCCGGCTGTTCGGTTTTTTCTTCATCGAGTCTTAGCAGCTGCTGGTTGTTTGCCATTACCCTGGTTTTTGTTGTGGTTGACCTTCCTTCATCCACCTGAAGTGCCGTGTTGATCCCTTTTTTGTTCAAGATCTCTTTCAGGCGCTCGCCTTCCGCATCATTTCCGCAGAGACCGATAAGGCACACCGGGCACCCCAGCCCGGCAAGGTTTAACGCCACATTGCCGGCGCCGCCGGGAACCTCGTTTTTTGACATCACCTTCACAACAGGCACCGGTGCTTCGGGGGAGATACGCGTTACTTCACCCCATTGATATCGATCCAGCATAACATCACCGATGACGAGAATACTGCTTTTGGAAAATACATCCTGCGTAACGGGCCTGTTCTTTAAGTGGGTCATCAGTCGCTCCCCTCGTATATTGCGGCTGCAAGCAGCGGGATCATTATTTCATGGTGCCCTGTAATGGCGTATCCGTTTCCTCCCGGCACAACCGGCCTGCGGACCACGTTGACATCGGGCCGGTAATGCTGAATGATGTCAAAATTCGCGGTGGTGAAGTTTTTTACGTCATGACCCAGATTACGGGAGACGGAAAGCGCTTTTAAAAATACCTCGGGCATGATCACCGCACTCCCCAAATTGAGGACGACACCGCCGTTGCCGATCTCGGAAACAGATGATGCAAAAATTCTGAAGTCGCGCAGAGACGCATCGCCAATTGCGCCTCCGTCAGCGGATGGATGCTGGTGAACAATATCCGTTCCCAAAGCGACATGAAGCGTATACGGCACGGCCAGCTGATGGGCGCATGCGACGAGGGCTCGATCGATAAACGGGGGGTTCTCTTTTAACAGCTCTTCCCCGACAGCTTCACCGAACCCCTTGCCGCCCTTGGAAGCATTCTGCGCCGCGCGATTCACCAGCGCCGCCGTATCTTCCGCCATTCCAAATGATCCGTCCCCGAGACTGTCGGCAACGTCTTCGGATGTCGTCCCGAAACGGGCAAGCTCCGTGTCGTGAATTGCTGCGGCACCATTTGATGCAACGTGGGTGATGAACCCTCGTTTTAAAAGATCAATGAGCACCGGGCTGCATCCGGTTTTAATCACATGGCCCCCCAGCATGGCGATAACCGGTTTGCTTTTCTGTTTTGCCCTGATGACATCGTCGGCTATGGATTTAAGGTCGTCGGCTTTTAACAGGCCCGGAAGACGGTCCAGAAATTCGCGAAAGGTCATTCCCTTTTTTGGGGGTACGGCTTCCACGGACGCATGAACCAGGGATTTCCTGTCCGCCGCCTTGTGGGTTTTTACACGGGAAAGATCTATCTCTTTAAATGATGACATGATTGTCATTTATCTATGCGGGATGAAAGTGTCAAGAGTCCATAGAGAAATCGGGACAAATGAAATTGGGGGACACCTTACTTAAAAATCCCTTGACAAAGGGCTGTAAATGGTCAAAAAAACATTATATTTCTATTTATTACAATATATTGAACAAGGCAAGCGCCTTTTTTCCAAATAAGGTTACGCCCTGAGCCGATGAGGTCAAGCTGAAAATGAAACATTACATACGATTGATACTTCTGTTTTGCCTCGGTTGTCTCGCTGTTTCCATGGCGGATGCCCGGGAGCCGTTCAGCAATGAAGACTATCTAAAAGGAAGAATTGTCAATCTGGCGATGCTGCTGCAGTCCATTGACCAGGTATCTGACGAGATAGAAAAGGCGCAGGACATCCTGCAGGGCACCAGCGGGCTTGGCAGAGAAAAGGAGTTGCGGGAAAAAATTACGCGCCTGAGCCTGAAAAGAAATGACCTGGAAACGACCTTCAGCCAGCTTGCCACCAACGTGGAAACCGGACGTGTGGATGAAGAAAAGAAAACCGGGATGGATTTAAAAAAAGAGTTGAAGGAGTTGCTGAGTCCGGCGTTCAGGGAGTTGAAGAAACTGACCACCGGCCCGAGGGAAATAGAAAAACATCGAAGCGATATTGAAACCTATGAGCTTCAACTGCTGAAGATAAAAAACGCAATCGACCATATTGATGATATCCTCGGTTATGCTGAAAAAGCGCCGTTGGTGAAAAAATTAAATGACATGAAAAAGCAGTGGGTGAACCGGCAGAATGAAATCACCACACGGATGAATATCGCAAAAAGCAGACTCGAGTTGAAGCTCAGCGCAAGAAAGAGCTTTTCCGAATCCGTAAAAGAAATTATGCAGATATTCTTTAAAAGCAGGGGAAGAAACCTTCTTTTATCCTTTCTTGCGTTTATATGCATATGGCTGATCTTTTTCTATCTGCACAAGCCCATTCGAAAGTACAGTCCCATTCACCACGAGAAGCGGTCGTTTTATGCCCGCTTGTTCGATGTTCTGTATTATCTGTGCGGGATGCTGTTTTCCATGTTTGCTCTTCTTGCCGTCCTTTATTTTTCCGGGGACTGGGTGCTGTTGTCCATTTGTGCGGTGTTTCTTATCGGGATCGGCTGGGCGTCAAAACAGGCTGTCCCCCTTGCCTGGCAGCAGGCAAAACTCATGCTGAACATAGGGCCGGTAAGGGAAGGAGAACTGATTGTTATTCGAGGCATTCCGTACGAGGTGCAGGCCATAAACCTTTATACGCAGATGCTGAACCGGTCGCTTTCCGGCGGAATGCTGCGCCTTCCGCTGAAAGATCTCCTGGATCTCCGCTCCCGCCCGCTGGATGAGAATGAACCCTGGTTTCCCTGCGAGCATGGGGACTGGGTTGTCCTTTCCAATGGTACCCACGGCAGAGTCATTGCACAGACACCTGAGACCGTGAGGCTGGAGCTCCTTGGCGGCGCTGTGGTGAGTTGGCGCACGCTGGGTTTTCTGGCCCAGTCGCCGGTGAATCTGTCTTCAGGTTTCCGCTTGTGGGTAACGTTCCGAATTGATTATGCCCACAGGGCGGCAATTACTTCACAACTTCCAGAAATATTTGAAAAAAATATACCAAAAGGGTTGGCGGACATGGGATATGACCCGGTGACTAAAAAAATAACGGTTCAGTTTAAGGTTGCGGGTCCAAGCTCCCTTGACCTTGAAATTTTAGCTGACTTTTACGGGGCGGCCGCACCCGACTACGAGATTCTGAAAAGAGCGGTATCCAGTGTTTGTATTGATATTTGCAACAACAACGAATGGACGGTCCCCCTGCGCCAGGTTAAGGTTCATCTGAATTCATAAGCTCATTAAATTTCCCCTTGACTTATACTCGGGCTCTCTGTTAAATGAATGAACATTCATTCATTCTAGAAAGAGAGTTGACATGGAGCCTGAACGCACAAAAACCGACCTGAAAAAGAACGACAAATACCATAAGATCCTGGAAGCCGCCATCAAAGTGTTTGCTGAGCAGGGCTTTTTCTATTCCACCATATCACAGATTGCCAAAGAAGCCGGGGTGGCCGGCGGAACCATCTACCTGTATTTTAAAAATAAGGATGACATCCTTTTGCAGTTTTTTGAATACAAAACCAAACAGGTCTTTGCCGGATTCAGGGAAGAAGTGGAAAAGGCCGGCAATGCCGTCGATAAGCTGAAAAATCTGATCAGGAGGCACCTTACGGAGTTCCAGAACGACAAGAATATGGCCGTGGTGTTCCAGGCCGAAGCAAGACAGACGAGGCACATCGAAAAGCAGATAAAAGAGATCACGAAAATGTATCTGGAAATGGTGGGCGAGCTGATTGAGCAGGGACAGGAAGAGGGCAGTATCCGTAAAGACCTGTACGTCAGCCTCGTAAAAAGATACATTCTCGGCGCAGTGGACGAGGTGATTAATACATGGGTTCATGCGGGCGGGAGATATGATCTTGCATCCATGGCGGACCCTTTGGTGGATCTATATTTTGCGGGTATCGGGAGCAACGGAACCCGGCAATACCTGCAAACCGGATGAAAAGGTTAAGAATTATTTTAAAATAGCGAACCAACATACATAGCATAAGGAGAAGATGGTATGGCACAAGTAATTGCAGATCGCAGGGATGTGGACTTTGTCCTGCACGAACAGTTTAATGTAGAAGAGCTGAGCAAAAATGAAAAGTATGAGGAATTCAACAAAAAAACAGTTGATTTGATCGTTTCCGAAGCGAGAAATCTTGCCGTCAAGGAAATTTTACCCACGCAGAAAATCGGGGATGAAACCGGCGCGACATTTGACAAGGGAAAGGTCACGGTTCCCGAAGAATTCCATAAAGCATGGAAACTTTTCAAAGAAGGTGAATGGCTGGCCATGCCTGAAGATCTTGAATACGGCGGCCAGGGTATGCCCCGGGTCGTCTCCATGGCGGCAAGCGATTATTTTCTTGGGGCAAACTTTTCCTTCATGATGTATCCCGGCTTGACCCACGGTGCCGGAAAGCTTGTGGAAGAGTTTGGAACCGAAGAGCAGAAACGACTTTTTCTTAAAAAGATGTATACCGGTGAATGGACCGGAACCATGCTGCTCACCGAACCCGGAGCAGGATCCGATGTCGGGGCGCTGGAAACAACGGCGGTAAAAAATGACGACGGCACTTACTCGATTACGGGGAATAAGATATTCATCTCCGGCGGAGAGCATGACCTTGCCGAAAATATTGTTCATCCGGTGCTCGCTCGTATTGAAGGCGCGCCGGCCGGAACAAAAGGCATTTCCCTTTTCCTGGTGCCCAAGTACCGGGTAAATGATGATGGCAGCCTTGGTGAATTCAATGATGTGGTATGTACCGGCATCGAAGAAAAAATGGGCATTCACGGCAACTCCACGGCGTCCCTTGCACTCGGTGGTAGCGGAAACTGCATCGGAACACTCCTTGGTGAAGAGAACAAGGGCATGCGGGCCATGTTTCTGATGATGAATGAGGCGCGTCTCTTGGTGGGATTCCAGGGGTTTTCATGTGCCAGCGCGGCCTATCTTTATGCGTTGAACTATGCAAAAGAACGAGTGCAGGGTAAGAACCTCCTCCAGATGATGGATAAAGATGCCCCGTCTGTTACGATTATCAACCATCCGGATGTGCGACGCCAGCTGCTTACGATGAAGGCATATGTTGAAGGCATGAGAAGTATTCTTTACTATGTCGCCCTCTGCGAAGACTTGGCAAACACTTCCGACAATGACGAGGACAAGGAAAAATGGCATGGCCTGGTGGAGGTGCTGACACCAATAGCAAAAGGATATGTTACGGACCGGTCGTTTGAAATGTGCAGTCACGCCATGCAGGTGTATGGCGGTTACGGATATATAAAGGAATATCCGGTGGAACAGCTTCTGAGGGACTGCCGGATCACCATGATTTATGAAGGAACCAACGGCATCCAGGCAATGGATCTTCTTGGAAGAAAGCTTGGAATGAAAAAAGGCAAGTTGTTCATGAATCTTTTGGGGGAAATGCAGAAGACCGTTGCACAGGCAAAAGAAGCGGGGCTTGATGAGTTTGCGGCAAAGACCGAAGCCGTCATCAACAAACTCGGTGAAGTGGCGATGCACATGGGAAAAACAGCCATGTCCGAAAAAGTGCTCAGCGCGTTTGCACATGCCCATCCGTTTATGGAGGCTGTGGGTGATGCGGTCATGGCATGGATGCTCCTGTGGCGGGCCGCTGCTGCTGCGCCCAAGGTCGAAAAAAGCAAAAAGGATGCTGATTTTTACAAGGGCCTGTTAAAGTCCGCCGAATACTTCATGAATACGGTGCTTCCCGTCACGCTTGGTAAAATGGAAGCCATCCTGGCATCAAACAGCGCGGCCATTGATATTGACGAGGCCTCTTTCGGAGGATAAATCGGTTGCATTGCCGGTAAAAAGAATGTAAAAGGACTATTTGCATTTGAGGGCAATGAATGAGCATTCATTTATCGCCCTCGCCATACACTATAAGAAATAAAGGAAAAGTTTAAAATGGAACCCGTTTTAATTGCTCCGTCAAATTTTTTCATCGGATTTTTTCCGACCGTGATTATTTCCTTTCTTTTGCCCGTTTTAGGCGTCGGTCTGTTCACCTATATCATGGCAAAACGAATAGCACCCCTTGTCAAAGCAGCGCCTGACTATCGTTTTGATCATATACCGAGCCGGATTATGAATGTGTTAAAAATCTGGCTTGCCCAGTGGCGCCAGCCCAGGTACATGGTGGCAGGGGTTCTTCATATCATTATATTTTTCGGGTTTCTTGCTCTGGCGATAAGGTCCACGTCGCTGGTTATCATCGGCCTCAAAGAGGGGTTCGTGCTGCCGGGCATGGATGGAACCCTGGGGCATATCTACAATATAATAAAAGACTATGCCGCCACCGGCGTATTGATTGCCTGTATTATCGCGGCATATCGGCGGGGTGTTTTACGTCCGGAACGCTATGATGTCCCGGAGAAATACGGCCATGACCACACCGGAGAGGCGGTGTTTGTTCTTGGTGTTATTGCCACGCTGATGATTACCGAAAGCCTTTTTGAAGCGTCCTATGTTGCCGCCCAGGTTCAAAAGGGAGTGCCGCCGGAGTTTCTGGCACCCCTCACACTGGTATGGTTTCTGAAATACATCATTCTGAATGCATCCATTGATACGCTTCAGGTGCTGCATATTGCGTCTTACTATATCCATGATTTTACGTTTTTCTTCTTCCTCTGCTTCCTGCCCCTTGGAAAGCACTTCCATGTTATCACGTCATTTTTTAACGTCTTTTTCATGAGAGTGAAAAAAGGAAATATCAAGCCGGTCAAACACGGTGTCTCGGACGAAGAGCTTGATGACCTTGAATCGTTTGGCGTTAAAAAGCTGGAAGACTTTACCTGGAAGCATATTCTCGACTTTTATTCCTGTGCGGATTGCGGCAGGTGTTCGGATCAGTGTCCGGCAAATGCGGTTTCGCGTCCGTTAAGCCCGAGGTTTATTTCCATAAAAGGCCGTGACAAGGTGTTTAACAACTATCCCCTGAACGGCCCGTTTTTGAAAAGCCGGCCTCTGATCGGCGATATTTATGAAGAGGATGAAATCTGGTCCTGCACCACATGCGGCGCCTGTGAAGAGGAGTGCCCCCTCGGCATCGAGTATATTGATAAAATAGTCGACCTGAGGCGCGGCATGGTGGATGAGGGGATGGTTCCCCAGTCCCTGCAGAAGCCGTTGAGCGCGGTTGAAAAACGTGGAAATCCGTGGGGCAAGATGGAGAAAAAACGTGCAGACTGGGCAAAGGACAAGGAGTTTGCCGAGACGTGCAGTGTGAAAGTTCTTGAAAAAGGCGCAACCGCAGATGTTCTCTATTTTGTGGACAGCATCTCATCCTTTGATGACAGGATGCAGGGCATTGCCCAGGCAACCGCCCGGGTGCTGACAGCCGCAGGTGTTGATTTCGGCGTGCTGGGGAAAGCGGAAAAAGACAGCGGAAACGAAATCAGGCGGTTTGGCGAGGAAATGCTGTTCCAGGACCTTAAAGGCCAGAATACGGATGCGATAATGGATTCGGGCGCAAGCCGGATTGTCACCGCCGACCCCCATGCGTACAACGCCTTAAAAAATGATTACAACGGTCTTCCGCCGGTCGAGCATATCAGCCAGGTGGTCACCCGGAGCATAAAAGACGGAAGCCTTCGCTTAGGGAGGATTGAAGACGAATCAAAGGTCTACACCTACCATGATCCATGCTACCTCGGACGCCATAACGGGCTTTACGAGGATCCCAGGGAAGCGCTCAATGCCATAGAGGGCATCCGGACGGTTGAAATGCTCAAAAGCAGGGACCGCTCATTCTGTTGCGGCGGCGGCGGCCTTATGCTGTTCTATGAACCGGAAGAAGAAGAAAGAATGGGTGTGTTAAGGGCCAATATGGCTGCGGACGCCGGTGCCAATGTCATTGTCACTGCCTGCCCGTTCTGCCTGGTGAACATGGAGGATGCAATAAAGGTGGCCGGCCTGGAAGGAAAGATGGAGGCCATTGATTTGGTGGAGTTGATTGACCGCCATATTGTCAAGTAGCATAGCATCTAAATACTGCAGGTAAAAATGGAGGAGTTCGATATCACCTGTATGCTGGTTATAAAATATTAAACTGGGAGGATGAATATGGAAATTTTAGTATGTGTAAAAAGGGTGCCTGACACCGCGGAAAATGAGATCGAGGTCAATAGCGACGGTACGGACATCGAGCGTGACGACCTTGTATACTCGGTAAACGAGTGGGACAACTACGCGGTGGAGGAAGCGATTCAGATCGTTGACAAGGTCGGCGGAAGTGTTACCGTCGTGACGGTCGGCGATGATGAGTCGGAAGAAGTGCTCAGAAGAGAAATGGCAATGGGCGCAAATAATGGTCTTCTTCTTTCCGATGATGCATTTAACGGCTCGGATGGAAAAGGTATTGCCACCATTCTTAAAGCAGCGGCTGAAAAAGGAAATTACGACCTGATCATGACCGGCGCGCAGGCCGATGCAGGAGCCGGCCAGGTGGGCGGCATGATGGCGGCCATGATGGATCTCCCATACGCATCACTGGTTAATAAAATTGAAGTGATTGACGACAAAAAGTTGAAGGTCGGCCGTGAAATTGAAGGGGGGAATCAGGAAATGAATGAGATCGATATGCCCTGCGTTCTTTCCATTCAGACCGGTATCAACGAACCCCGTTATGTCGGAATCCGCGGAATCAGGAAAGTTGCATCAGTGGAAATTCCGGTCCAGGGCGCGTCGGACCTGGGAGTCGATGCGGGCGCTGTCGGTGCGGCAGGCGCCGATGTCAAACTTGTGGATTACTTTGTTCCTGAGCTTGGTGAAGGTGCTGAAATGCTTGAGGGCAGCACCGAAGAGATCATTGGGAAACTGATTGAATACCTTAAAGCCAAAGGAGGACTGAAATAATGGGCCAGATTTTTGCATATATTACATATAAAGGTGGAGTTGCCGATGATTCGGCTCTTGAATTGGTCGCCGCCGCTAAAAAAATTGATGCCGGCGCTTCGGTAACGGCGGTTGTCGCCGGTTCCGGCGCTGACTGTGATGCGGTGTGCAACGACGTTGCCGCTTCATACAGTGACGTGTGGAAAATTGACAGCGACCTAATGGCATACCCGAATGCGGAAGTCATTCGAAAAGCACTGGTTAACATTCTTCCGGGAGACAGCATCGTGCTGGTGCCCCATGACACCTTCGGTATGGACCTCAGCCCCGGGCTGTCCATTAAAATGGACTCGGCGTTTGTTGCCGACGTGGTTGACTTTGAAGGCATTGACGGCGATAATCTGAAGATCGTGAGACAGGAATACGGCGGGGCGGTGAGCACTCACATAACCTGCAATATCGCTTCCGGCGCGGTGATTAATGTTCGCCCCGGTGCATTTCAGCCGGACGAGAGCAAATCCGCAGGGGGCTCCGTGGTTGATAAATCAGGTGATGCCGGTGATTTGACGGTTGGTCGAAAGTACCTCGAAATAGTTGAAGCCGAAGTCGGCGATGTCGACATTACCAAGTCTGAAGTGCTGGTGTCCATCGGACGCGGCATCGAAGATGAGGACAACATTGAAGTCGCACAGGAACTTGCCGATGCCATGGGTGCCGATGTATCCTGCTCAAGGCCCATTGTTGACTCCAAGTGGCTGGAAAAATCACGTCAGGTGGGAACGTCAGGCCAGACCGTGAAACCGAAAGTGTATATGGCCATGGGTATCAGCGGTTCATTCCAGCACCTGGGCGGCATTAAAGGCAATCCGTTTATGGTTGCCGTTAACAAGAACCCCAAGGCGCCTATCTTTCAGGTTGCCGATGTGGGTGTTGTGGCCGATATCCTCGAGTTCATGCCCGAGCTTACCGAAAAGATCAGTGAAGGCTAGTCACAAGGCCGACACTCACAGCGTTGAGTTTTATATATAAAAAACCGGCGGATCGCTTAACGGCGACCGCCGGTTTTTTTATTTCATTAACTTTTAGTTGACTTGATAACGCTTTTTGATTCCGGTGGCGAGAACGATCACGCCGATAACGCTCATGATAATTGCCGGGTAATAATTGTGGGGTCCCTCAAGCTCCTTGGTGATGAAAAGGGTGTGGGTTTGAATATAATAGAACCAGGCCGCC
>Ga0180436_10004609_pt1 | contig 12335 bp, 9 predicted proteins | sample SS_ome_2_FD_132434 | JGI IMG/M metagenome (GOLD analysis project Ga0180436, IMG submission 132434) | Hypersaline lake sediment archaeal communities from the Salton Sea, California, USA - SS_3_S_2 metaG | ecosystem: Environmental > Aquatic > Non-marine Saline and Alkaline > Hypersaline > Sediment...
GCGATCAATAACGTCAGCCACAAAACCATCCGGAGTGGCAGTCTGTTTTCATTTAGGCTAGGGCGCTGGACGGTCATGATGGGTTATCCACCTCAACGTTGCGGGGTTTCTGTTCCAGGGGCGCCACAGATTCCAGGGCGCTGGGGGTGTCGCTGTTTGGATCACTGTGGTCTGAATCGCCAAATCCAAGTTGGTCAAAGCGGCGGGCCGCCGGCAAGACCCGCCGCCGGTAGGATCCCACCAGGGTATTGTAGGATTGGGTGGTGCGGCCCAGATCCCGGCCCACCTGGGCCAGTCGTCCGGCCAGGCGGGTAAGGCGCCGCAGAAGCTGTTGGCCCTGATGCGCAATCTGGCGCGCGTTTTCGGCCGTGGCCGCCTGGCGCCAACCCAGGGCCACGGATTTTAAAAGGGCGATGAGTGTCGTGGGTGTCGCCACGATGACACCCTGCCGGGCGCTGGTTTCCAGGAGTTCCGGGTTTTGGTCCAGGGCCGCGCTGAAAAAATGCTCCCCGGGCAAGAATAACACGACAAATTCCGGGGTGGGCTTGAACTGGTTCCAATAGGCCTTCTGGGCCAACTGGCGCACGTGGGCCTGGACCTGGCGGGCGTGTTCAGCGAGCTGCCGCAGGCGCTCGTCTTCATGATCCGTTTCCAGGGCGGCCAGATAGGCCCGCAGGGAAACCTTGGCGTCCACCACCACCAGGCGATTGCCGGGCAGGCGCACAATCATGTCCGGGCGTTGCCGGCCCTGATCGGTGTTCTGGGAGGGCTGCTCGAAAAAGTCGCAGTGGCGGGCCATGCCGGCCAGTTCCGCCACGCGCCGCAGGGTCAGCTCCCCCCAGCGCCCGCGCACCTGGGGTTCCCGCAGGGCCTGGGTCAGCCTGGCGGTTTCCCGGGACAAATCGGACTGGGCGGCATTGAGTGATCGAAGCTGCTCGGCCAGCTGGCCGTAGGAGTGCTCCCGGGATTGTTCCAGGTCTCGCACGTGGCGATCATAGCTGTCCAGGGCCGTTTGAATCGGCCGGACCATTTCCGTCAGCGCACTTCCCCGGCTGTCCAGATCCTGGCGGGCTGATTCCAGGTAGCGGGTGAAGTTGGATTCCGCCAGGTCCAGGAATAGGCGGTTGTTCTCCTTTAGAGATTGGGCGGCAATGGCCTGATAGGTGGTGGTCAAATCCCCTCTAAGGGCCTTGAGCATGTTGATCTGCTGGGTCAGCGCCGCTTTGTCTTTCCGGGCCGCCATAGCCAGTTGCGCCTGTTGGCTCTGCAGGCTGGCAATCCGTTCATTCCGGGTTTGACGCTCCCGGCGCATTTGATCCAGGTGGGTTTTAAGTTCGTCCAGGCGACCCGCCTGTAGCCGGTTGCCCTCGGTGAGGGCGGCGATGCGGCTGCGGGCGTCGTTCAAGCTCCGGTTGCAGCGCCAGGCCGCCAGTACGGCCCCCAAAACAGCACCGAGGGCCAGTCCGGCCAGCAGCAGTGTAAGGGGCAGGTGGGTTTGCAGATATTGGGCAACCATCATTTTTCTGGCGGAGCTTCGATGGGCTCCTGGCGCTGGTAAGTACCGCTCTTTCCACCGCTTTTGGTCAACAGGCCGATATCGGATATGACCATGGCCCGGTCCTTGGACTTGCACATGTCGTAGATGGTCAGCGCCGCAGTGGACACCGCCGTCAGGGCCTCCATTTCCACACCGGTCTGGTCGATGGTCCGCACGGTGGCCTCGATACGAAAGGCGCTGTGCTCCTCCTCAGGAAAAAAATCCACACCGGCGTAGCTGATGTTGAGGGGGTGGCACATGGGAATCAGCTCCGATGTCCGTTTGGCCGCCATGATGCCGGCAATGCGGGCCGTTTCCAGCACATTGCCCTTTTTCACCTGCCCATCGCGGATCGCATCAAAGGTAGAGCGCTGCATGCGGATGCGCCCCTGGGTCACCGCCGTGCGGTGCGTGGGCGCCTTGTCGCTCACATCCACCATGCGCACCCGGCCCTCTTCGTCTAAATGAGTAAATTCAGCCAATGGTCATTCCTTTATTTAAAGTACTCGGTTTTGGCGGTCACCGTACTTTTTATATCATCCAGGGCTTCCTTGAGGGTGGCGATGACGTTTTCGCGGATATCGCCCGCCACTACCAGGGCCATGACATCGTCGCCCACGGTGAGATCGCGGTCGGCGGCGATTTCCACTTTAACGGCCAAAATGCCTTCCCGGCTGCCATAGGTTTTTAGGATAGCATCCAATCTTTCCCAGTCTACGGCGACCCGCAATCCGGTCACCGCCCGGCCATCCCGGGAGGTGGCGCGCACCACACCGTTGTGGGCCAGAATCATGCCGGCCTCGCCAAAGCGGGGATGGGCCTTTATCTCGTCAATGATTTTTTGAATGTTCATGGTTCAGTTTCCTAACGGGTTGAATTTAGCGGTTGCGGTTATCCGGATTCAGGGCTGCTTTCCTGAAGCATGGCCTCCGCCCGGGCCAGATCCTCGGGGGTGTTGATGTTAAAAAACGAGCGCAACTCCGGATCTGCCCCTAGCAGGCGTTTTTCCGTAATCGGCTTGATGCGGTCGCGGCGAAACACCCGCATGATTTTGAATTTTTTCTGATTCAGTTGGTTTTCAATGGCCGGCAGGGCTTTTCGGGCATAAACAGCGCACAAAGGCTCGTTGCCCGCCGAGGTTACCGGCAGGACCAAGTCGACCTGTGGGTCCACCCTTGACCAGAGCAGGTCGATGATGCCCGGCTGGAGAAAGGGGGTGTCGCCGGCAATAACAAAGGCGTGGGGGTTTTGGGCGTAATAGAGTCCGGTGTGGATTCCGGTGAGGGAACTGCGTTCCGGGTAAAGATCGGTAACAATGGTCAGATCCCATTTAAGGTAGTCCATGGGCGTGTTGGTGACCAGAATCAGGTCCTCGAAGCGGGAATGCAAAACATTGTATATGCGATCCAGCAAGCAGCTGCCGCCCACTTCCATCAATGTCTTGGGGCGGCCGCCAAAGCGTGTGGAAAGGCCGCCGGCTAGAATTACCGCTGAACAGTGTGGGCCCGGTGCGGGTTGGGAAGCTTGGGGCATGGGACTATTTGACACCGCGGGGCAATTCATAGTGGTAACCGAGAAGGTAAAACGGCTGGTCTTTTGGTACACTGTGTGCTAAATTATACACGTAATAAAGGGATTATTGGGAAAAAGCATCATAAAGAAAGCCATGGGGGAAAGCAAGCCATTCCCGCGGGGCTAAAGGGAGTTGAACCAAAACCGATGGGTACCCGCGAACATCGAACCAAGGGACCGAAATCCGTGTCCGTTGCCATTCTCTCTGTTTCCACCACACGCTCTTTGGGCACTGATAGAAGCGGTATCTGGATGCGTAAACAAGCGGTGAAGGAAGGCCACGAGGTGGTTGCCCACCAAATGGTCTCCGATGATGCCGACGCCATCCGCCTGACCGCGACCAAAACCCTTGAGGCCTACGACCCGAAGATCCTGCTGGTTACCGGAGGTACCGGCATTACCGCAAAGGATGTTACCATTGAAGCCCTGCGTTCCCTGTTTACCAAGGAGTTGAGCGCTTTTGGTCCCATCTATGCCCAGTTGAGTTACGAGCAAATTGATTCTGCCGCCATCCTGTCGCGGACCACGGCCGGGATCATTCAAGGTACAGCCGTTTTTTGCCTGCCCGGCAGCCTCAATGCTTGTAAATTGGCTTGCAATCACCTCATTTTTCCTGAAATCGGTCATATCGTCGGTCACATACGCCACGAGAGCTGATTCACCGTTCACGCCCCGCTTCACTTCAGGTTTCCTGCCGCAGCCCACATTCCCGTTAGATTGGGATTTATTACTGTAAAGATAAACGCCCTTAAGCGACTCAATATTTAGCGACCAAGTAAATATTCTCAGAATTTGCGGCTTCCTCAGCGCCGATGGTTATGCCGCCTGTTTTCTATACGCGCCCATCCAAAGAAAGGGGATTTGCCATGAACACCTATCCGACAACCCTTCTCGAACATCTCAAGGCCGTCAAGGCGGGGAATCTCAGATTTGAAAATGCCTACCAGGGCGTGGCCCGCATGATTTTGGAAGATGAGATTGAAAAAGTTGTCGTAAATGGCAAAACTTCCTATGATTTCAAGATCTTTCGGGATGGGAAAAAGCATGTCATCGGTATGTATGATGAACTCAATAGCTTTGTTTCCTTTGTAAAGGATGCCGCTGAGGGGGGGTCATCGTCGGAAATGGCCTATGTGCTGGTGGGCGAGCCCGGCAACGGCAAAACATTTTTCGTGGATTATTTATGCAACCTGTACCGCAATTTCCTGGCACAGCCCCACAATCGGAAGTTTACCTTTCGCTTTGTCAATATGGATCGTTTGGGGAGTTATGGCAAAATCAGCACCATCGAGTCCCAAACCTATGAAGATCCCATGATCCTGGCTATGAATATTTTTGATGACCGCAGCCAATGCCGGGAATTCCTGGCCGGGCAAGGCGGCTTCGACGATAAGCAGATTGAGGCAGTATATGAGCTTTACCGGCCCCTGGGGGCCTGCAGCGGCTATATGCTCAATGATGTGCGCAATTACACCAACGGCAATCTTAAGGACATGCTGGAGTTCATTGAGCTGGTGCCGGTGCCCTTGACGGAGTCCCTGGGCACCGTCACCGGTAAATATCCGGCCAAGGACAAGATCACCTCTTCGGCCGTGGATCTGCTGGGGGAGGAATCCATTCAGCGCCTCCTGCACATCAGCGATACCAACAATCCCTTTCGGTTCGATTTGCGGCGGGGCGCCCTGGCCCGGGTGGCGGGGGGCGGCATCCACTTCAGCGACGAGATTTTCAAAAACAAAAAGGATCTGGTGCAGGTCTACCTGGGCGTCATCCAGAACCGGGTCATCGAAATCGACGGCTATAAATGGCCCATCGACACCCTCATCGTGGCCACCAGCAACAACTCGGAATTCAACCGCTTCCTGTCGGAAAAAGAGGAAGCCCCCATCGTGGATCGCTGCCGGATTTCCTATGTTTCCCACAACACCAACTACAAGCTGCAGAAGGATCTGACCCAATACGCCATCGGCAATGAAACCAAAACCACCTTCACCAAGGAGGTGCTGCACCAGGATCCCAATTTAAACTACGCCGCTTCGGTGGGGGTTATCCTGAGCCGCCTGCCCCGCTCGGAAAAACTGACCCCGGTGGAAACCATGAAACTGGCCGCCGGCGAGGTGGCCGGGGAAAAGAGCATCAAAACTCTGGCCGAGGTCATCGACACCCTGAGCCAGGACCCCGATATCACCAAGCGTTTCGGGCAGAAAGGCCTGGGCCAGCGCAACCTGGGCCGTGCCGTGCAGCTCATGGTGGAGAGTTCAGAAACCAACGAAGGGCGCTGCATGTTCGCCTACGATTTTTTTACCGCCGCCGAGCGCGTGGTCCTCGATTATGTCACCGATGCCAATGACCGCGCCAAATACCTAGAGGATGTCAAAATCGGCAAGGGCCTGTATCGGGAACGGGTCATGACCGAGATGTTCAATGCCTATATGGATGAGCCCTACGCCATCCGCAAGGACGTCATGAACTATGTAAACATGATCATCGGCATCGATGCGGAGAACCTCGGTCCCGACAAGATGTGGAAGTACAAGGATCCCCAGAGCGGTGAGTTGAAGGCCATGAAGATCGACGAGCGTTACATCAACAGCGTGGAGGAGCGCCTGGGCCTGAAAACCGAAGAGCAGCGGGAGACCTTCCGCACCTCCATCCGTAAAATATACGGCCAGAAAATCTCCCTGGATCCCAATTACGATTTCATGGACAACCTGGAACTGGTCAAGGCGGTCACCGATGTGCGCCTCAAGTCGGATATCGCCGGGGCCGGCAGCCTCATCGGGGCCCTGGCCAACCGAACCAACGAGGAGAATCAAAAGCTTTATGACCGGATGATCGACACCATGATCAACAAATTGAACTACTGTTCCACCTGTGCCCAGAAAACCATTGAGTACTTCTGCACCCAGGAGGATGAGAAGTAAGGGGACGCCATGAGCACCCATGCCGAAAAATACTACCAGGATCTGCAACAGCGCGGTTTGTCACCGGAACAGGAGCAACGCATCCGGGAGGAGTTGGAGGATACTCCCAGCGCAGACCACGCCCCGGCCGCCGGCGGCGGGCTGCCCGATCCCTTTGGGGACATTTACGGGTGTGATGACTATACCCTGCTCCAGGGTTTCGGGGAGCCGATGGTGCCTTATACCCTGGCCCTCAAATCCATTGACGAACTTTTGGAACGGGACAAGCAGCGCGAGCAGGATGGATTTCCGCGCAAAATCCGCGTGGGCCGGCTGATCAAACCCGGCAAGGGCGATAAGGATAAGGTTGTCGTGGTGCCCACCACGGTGGAGGAGAAGTTTATCCACGACAGCGTCAAGGATCCCTCGGAGGAGGAAGCGCCTTCCGGAGGGTCCGGCGAGGGCGAAGAGGGTGAGGTGATCGGGGAGGAGCCGGTGCACAGCGATGAGGGCGCCGGCAGCGGACCGGGCAGCGGTGAATCCGGCCCCCATGAACTGGAGTCCAGCGCCTACGATCTGGGCCGCATTCTCACCGAACAGTTCCAATTGCCCAATCTTAAGGAAAAGGGGAAAAAGCGTTCCCTGACCCGCTACACCTATGAAATGACCGACCGCCACCGGGGCTTCGGGCAGCTGCTGGATAAAAAGGCCACCCTGCGGCAGATCGTGGAAACCAACCTGCATCTGGGCCGCATACCCGATTTCGGGGCCATTGCGCCTGAGGAGTTCCTGATCTCACCCGGGGACCGGGTCTACCGCATCCTTTCCAAGGAGAAAACCTACGAATCCCAGGCCATGGTGTTTTTCCTCAGGGATTATTCCGGCTCCATGACCGGCAAACCCACTGAACTGGTGGTTTCCCAGCACGTACTGATCTATAGCTGGCTGCTTTACCAGTATGCCAAGCAGGTGGAATCGAGGTTTATTCTTCACGACACCGAAGCCGTGGAAGTACCTGATTTTTATACCTACTACAACTACCGGGTCGCCGGCGGCACCAAAGTGGCATCCGCCTACCGGCTGGTCAATGAAATCGTTGCCCGGGAAAACTTGCAGCAGGATTACAACATCTATGTCTTCCACGGCACCGATGGGGATGATTGGGATACCGAAGGCAAGGAGACCATACCGGAACTGGAAGTGATGCTGGGCTACGCCAACCGCGTGGGCATCAGCATCGCCCAGCGGGGCGCCAGTTCGGGTGAAACAGAGGTCGAGCGCTACCTCAAAGCCTCCGGACTGCTGGAATCCCGGCCCAAATTGATCCGCATGGATGTGCTGCCCGATGACGCCGACGAGGCCCGCCTGATTGCCGGCATCAACAAGCTCATCTCAGAGGAGGTGGCCGCTGCAGCCTAAACAGCATCAGCCGCCCCGTAACGAGGAATCCCCATGGATCTCATCGACCAACACACCAAGGATATCATGGAGGGCTGCAAGGTCCGGGCCCGGGACGTGGGGCTTAAGTTCCAGGACGAAACCCTGGAGTATATCGTTACCAATCGCAATCTTCTGGAACTCTCCCCTAAAATGATGATTCCCACCCTCTATGATTACTGGGTCCACGATGTCGAGGTGCTCAAGGAAAAGGGCAAATATGAACTCTATCCCGGCAATCCCTATGAAACGGTGATCAACACCCGTCCGCCCATTTCCTTTTACAACGACAACAACCCCGACTGGCTCAACGTGATGATTTTTTACCACGTGCTGGGGCATATTGATTTTTTCCAGAACAATCTTTTTTTCCGCCATACCTGGGACTATGACTTCACCGGCAAGGCCCTGTCGGATAAGCGCTTGATTGCCAAACTGCGCTCGGAAAAAGGGCGCTGGGTGGATTACATCATCGAGTTTGCGCGGGGCATTGATAATATCGTGAACTACTATCCCACCCTGGGCGCCAATGAAGTGGTGCCGGGTACGCGCCTGACGCCCTGGCTGGACTACTACTTTGATGTTTTCCTACAGGATGAAATCAAGGTGAGTATCAGCGATTATGCCAAGGAGGTGGATCGGTACAACGCCTGTGTCAAAGATCACGGCGAGGGGGCCGATAAACAGTTTCATACCGATACGCTCCTGATATACCCTGAGTTTGAAGCCTATTTTGAGAAATACCAGCGGCGCCGGAAGCGCCACAAACCGGATTTGCTGCAATATCTGGCCATGCACTCGGAATTCCTCAACCGGGAGGAGAATCGCTGGATGCAGAGCGTGCTGCAGCTGGTCCGGGAAACCTCCCTTTTTTTCCAGCCCCAGATTCGCACCAAAATCATGAACGAAGGGTGGGCCAGCTATTGGCATGAAACCCTTTTTCTCAACGATGACCGCATCAAGGGGCATGAAGTGGAGTTTGCACGGGTCAACTCCGGGGTGACCAGCATGCCGCGGGTGGGACTTAATCCGTACGCTTTGGGCATGCGGCTGTTTTACTACATAGAAAAACTGGCGGATAAGGGCCGCCTGACCTACGAATTTCAAAAGCTTAAGGATATCCACCTGCGGCGGGAATACCGGCAGGGCAACGGCCGGGGGCGGGAGTTCATTTTCAGGACACGGGAGACTCTTTCGGACTTCCTGTTCATCAATAGTTTCCTGGACCAGGATTTCGTTGACCGGCACGATCTGTTTGTGGCCGGGCGGCGCCTGGACCAGCAACGCATGGTCTGGCAATACTATGTACGCAGCCGCAAGGCCGGTGATTATCGCCGGATGTTGTTCAACAGCCTGTACCATCCCCCCCATATCACTGTTGATGAAACCAAAAATGGAGATGGGCAGCTGTATCTGGTGCACCACTTTGAAGGCAGACCGCTGGTCACCGAGTATATTGCCAACACCATGTTGGGAATAGAGTATTTATGGGGACACAAGGTTTTACTGGAAACCAGTGAAGTTGTGCCCTCCCCCCCGACGCCGGCCGCTCCGGGCAGCGGACGGGAAGGTCTGCCACCACCGGAAATCAAGTGGCGGCGGGTGGTGTACACCATGAAGGAGCGCAAGCTGTCCAAACGGACCCTGTAATTGGTGTGGAGCGATGCCATGGATACTGTCAATCTTGCCTTGGATCATCTGAGCGATCAGCTCAAAAAGATGGATAATACCGAAGCAGTCCCCTTTGAGGTCTATTTGCGCCTGGTGGCGGACCGGCCGCAGTTTTTAATGCGCAATGTGTTCCAGGTTTTTCATGACATGGTGGCAACCTACGTCGGCCAGGGGTTTGATGAGTATCCCGATGATCCCGAATCCATTTCCTATGTCTGTTATGACTGCAACCAGCTCTTTGTGGTCGGTGCCGACCACCCCTTTTTCGCCGACCGGTTGTTTGCCAATCGGCTGATCACCCATGTGGAGGCCATGCGCAGCGGCGCACAGCAGAACAAGATCTACATCTTCGACGGGCCCCCGGGCTGCGGCAAAAGCACCTTTCTCAACAATCTGCTGGGCAAGCTTGAAGAGTATGCCAATACCGACGACGGCCTGCGCTATGAAACGGTCTGGCGACTGGATATCGAAAGGTTGAGCGCGGCGGCGCCCCAGCGGGGTACGCCCTTCTGGGACCAACTCGGGCGCCTGGTGGCCAATGCGGTAAGGGAGGCAGCCGGCCCGACTCCCCAGGGTGGTGACAATCAGTATGGCGAACAGGGCGGCGGCCCGTCGCCCATGTTGGCCGCAGAACTGAATCCGGTGGTGGAAGTGCCCTGCCCCAGCCATGATAACCCGCTGCTGATGATTCCCAAACGTTACCGGCGGACCTTTTTCGAAAAGCTATATGACGGCCGCCAATTTAAGGATCGTCTGCTGGCCAGCAAGGAGTACGAATGGGTGTTTCAGGATAAACCCTGCACCATTTGCAGCTCCATTTACCAGACGCTGCTGGATCGGCTCAAGGACCCCCGGGAGGCCTATGACATGCTGGCTGCCCGGCCCTACCGCTTCAACCGGCGCCTGGGCGAGGGTATCAGTATCTTCAGTCCGGGAGACAGGCCCCTGCGCCAGCAGGTATTGAATAATCCCGAGATCCAGCGGCAGCTCAACGGGATCGCCAAAAATCGTCGCCGCATAGACTATCTCTATTCCCGCTATGCCAAAACCAACAACGGGGTGTATGCCCTGATGGATATCAAATCCCACAACACTGAACGCCTCATCGAACTGCACAATATCATCAGCGAAGGAGTCCACAAAGTCGAGGACTTGGAGGAGAACGTCAATTCCCTGCTGCTGGCGGTGATGAATCCCGAAGACAAGCAGAATATTCAGGATTTCCGCTCCTTTTCCGATCGTATCGAGTACATCAAGATCCCCTATGTGATGGATCTGAAAACCGAAGTGGAGATATACCGCAACATCTTCGGCGCCCATATAGAGAAAAGCTTTCTGCCGCGGGTGCTGCACAACTTTGCCCGGGTGATCGTCGCCACGCGGCTCAAAACACGCTCCGAAGCGCTGCTGGAGTGGATCGGAGATCCAGATAAATACCGTCATTACTGCGATAAAAACCTGCAGTTGCTGAAGATGGAGATATACTCCGGCTATATTCCTATATGGCTGCGGGAGGAGGATCGTAAAAGCTTTAACGCCAAGCGACGGCGGCGCATCATCGACGAATCGGAGCACGAAGGCGAACAAGGGCTCTCCGGGCGGGATTCCATCAAACTGTTCAACGAGTTCTACACCGCTTACAGCCGGGAGGGACGCCTGATCTCCATGGCGACCCTGCACAACTTCTTCACCCGCCAGCGCAAGGACCTGAAAGATTTGATCCCCGAGGGATTCCTGGATTCGCTGATCCGCATGTACAACTACTCCATCCTCCAGGAGATCAAGGAGTCCCTGTATTACTACAATGAAGAACAGATCACCCGGGATATCCAGAACTACCTGTTTGCCGTGAATTTCGAGCTGGGGGCCACGGAAATCAACACCTACACCGGCGAGCGGCTGAACATCAGCGAGGATTTCCTGGAGATGATTGAAATGCGCCTTCTGGGCAGCGGGACCGATGACGAGCGTCGCAAGTCCTTCCGTAAAGAGACCCAGAAGGAATATACCTCCCGCACCCTGACCCAGGAGGTGCTGCTGGAAGAGCGGCCCATCACTGAAACCGCCCTCTACCAGGCCCTCCTCGAGCGTTATATCTATAATTTGAAGGAAAAGGTCCTTGACCCCTTTCTGGACAATGAAAATTTTCGGCGGGGAATCAAGGATTTCGGCACCGAAGATTTTAAAACCTACGACAAGCGGATTCGTGACGACGTCACCTTTCTCATCGAAAATCTGCGCAAAAAATTCCGCTACACCCAACTGGGCGCCAAGGAGGTCTGTATTTACGCCATTGACAGCGACCTGGCCAGCCAGTTTGCGAAATCGTAATAGTGCCGCCGGCCCGGCGCAGCCCTACCTGCCTTTACAATTCCCGGGCCTGCCAATGACGACACAATCCCGGGAGCCGGGTGTTGCAGCTCCCACCGTTTACCCCAATACAATCCGCAGGAGTAATGCAATCATGAAATGGCATTCTGTAGGGGCGGGTTTCAAACCCGCCCCCACTAAAAGCTTTGTTGGCACAGTGCCCCCCAGGTCAGTCTGAACACAATTGGTAATAATTGCTCTAAATGGTTTTTCACTGGATTTTCGCCTTTTCCCGTTCCCATGAAAATGTTGACAGGCCGGCTGGTTGATCCTTATGGTTCAGGTTTGCCATGGCGTAGGGTCGCCATGGTGCCATGGCCGATGGGAATGAATAACAACGGAGTTGCGCAGTGCTGCCTGGTTCACCGAAAATGGGAGCCTTTCTGGTATGCACAGCCGCCGTCATGTGGGGCTTTGACGGGGTGGTGCTGACACCACGGCTGTATAACCTGGAGGTCAGCTATGTGGTCTTTATGCTCCACCTGCTGCCTTTTATCGGCATGCAATTCCTGCTTAGGGGCGCCTATGCCGAGGCCCGTACCCTGGACAGGGGCCAATGGGGCTATTTTTTTTTGATTGCCCTCTTTGGCGGAGCCCTGGGGACCCTGTTCATCGTCAAGGCCCTCTTTCTGGTCAATTTCAAGCACCTGACTGTTGTGGCCCTGCTGCAAAAGCTTCAGCCCATCTTTGCCATCATCCTGGCCCGCCTGCTGCTGGGGGAGCGCATTGAGCGCCGTTTTGTGTTCTGGGCCGCCCTGGCCATCGGTGCCGGGTATTTCCTGACCTTCCAGCTCCACCTCCCGGTATTCAGCGGTGTCGATACGATGCTGCCGGCTGCCGCTTAC
>Ga0180436_10004610_pt1 | contig 12334 bp, 7 predicted proteins | sample SS_ome_2_FD_132434 | JGI IMG/M metagenome (GOLD analysis project Ga0180436, IMG submission 132434) | Hypersaline lake sediment archaeal communities from the Salton Sea, California, USA - SS_3_S_2 metaG | ecosystem: Environmental > Aquatic > Non-marine Saline and Alkaline > Hypersaline > Sediment...
GGTTGGAACCAGAATGTTACGGATGGCCTCGGGATCGGAGCGATAGGCCTCGTGGAAGCGGAGATGAATGCCGAACCGGCGTGTGTTGAGGTAGATGTTGTCGATCACCTCGCCGCCGACGGCCAACTCCACCATTTCCATAATCTCGCTGACGGTGACCCCGTAGCGGGCGCACGCCCGGCGGTCTGCCACAATCTGCACCTGGGGTTGTCCGAAGCTCTGTTCGCTCGACAGGTTGACGAGTCCGGGAACGTTATCTATCGCACCTCGAATCTGCTCGGCCTTCTCTCGCAGAACCGCCAGGTCCTCCCCGAACAGCTTGATCGCAAGCTGCGCCTTGATTCCCGAGAGTAACTCGTCGAACGCGTTCTGGATGGGCTGTGTAAAGTTAAGCTGCACGCCCGGGAACGGCTTGAGGCGTTGCTCCATTGCGGCAATCAAATCTGCCTTGTTGCTGAAGTCACTCCATTCGCCGGACGGCTTCAACTCGATATGGATTTCGGCGTAGTTGACCGGGTGCGGATGACTGCCGGCCTCGGGGCGCCCGATCCGCGAGATCGTCTCCTTCACAGGACTGAACCGCACAATTTGCTGCTCCATCTCCATGACCAGTTTCGTTCCCTGTTCCAGCGAAATCGAGGGGGCCATGGTGACGCCGATCAGGATCGAACCTTCCTCAAGCGTGGGGATGAACTCCGTTCCCAATCGCGGCGCCAGCGCCAGGCACCCGACAAACGCGGCAAGCGCCGCGCTCATCACGACGAACTTGAACCGGATCGCGCCTGCCAGTGCCGGCCGGTATGCACGCTTCAGTACACGGACAAGCACCAATTCCTCAGAGGGTGCTTGTTTCAGCAAATACAGCGAAAGCACAGGCGCAACGACGATGGCCACCAGCAGCGACCCGGCCAGAGCGAAGGAGATTGTGAACGCCATGGGCGAGAACATCTTGCCCTCCACCCCTTCAAGCGTGAACAGGGGCAGGAAGACCGTGATGATGATCGCGATCGAGAACACGATCGGCCGGTTTACTTCCCGTGCCGCGTTGTAGATCACCGTCGCCTTGGTCTCGCCGCGGCCCTGTCTTTCCCCCAGGTGCCGGAACAGGTTCTCCACCATCACGATGGCCCCGTCGCCCAGCATCCCGATCGCGATCGCGATGCCGCCGAGCGACATCAGGTTCGCCGAAATGCCCTGCCACCCCATGAACAGCACCGCGACCAGCGCACAAATCGGCAGCGATAACGCCACGATGAATGCCGTGCGGAAGTTGCCCAGGAACAAGCCCAGCGTGGCAATGACCAGCAGCCCGCCGATCAGCAGCGACTTCTTCACGGTCCAGGTCGCGTTCGCGACCAGCTCAGCCTGCTCATAGTAGGGCACCAGGGTCACGCCTTCGGGCAGCGAAAGCTTGACCTCCTCGACCTTCTCGTACAGGCGATCGATCACCTGCGAGGTATTTTCGCCGAACAGTTTCAGGACCATTCCCGAAACCACCTCGCGCTCCCCGTTACGCGTAACTACGCCGCGCCTGATCTCGTTGCCGAAAGCGACCTCGGCCACGTCCGAAAGCAGGATGGGGCGGCCATTGTCCTCCTTGACGGAGATGTTGCCGATGTCATCCAGGCTTTCCACCAGGCCGACGCCGCGCACCAGGTGCTCCTCTGAGCCGAGTACCAGGAACTGCCCGCCCACGTTCCGGTTGTTCTCGTTGACTGCCTCCACCAGGTCTTCCAGCGTCAGGCCATATTTCAGCAGCGCGTTCGGACTGACCCGGACCTGGTATTGCAGCACGTGCCCGCCGATCGAGAGGATGTCCGTGACCCCCGGTACGGTCTGAAGCTGGAACTTCACCACCCAGTCGTTCAGTTCGCGCAGCCACGTATCCAGCGGCTTTCCTTCCGTGTCCGCCACATCGGGATCGGCCTCCAGGTAGTAGAGGAAGATCTGGCCCAGACCGGTCGAGATCGGCCCCAGCGTCGGCGGCTCGTCCGTCTCCGGCAGCTCCGCCATGACGCTCGCCAACCGCTCGGCAACGAGCTGCCGTGCGAAGTAGATGTCGGTACTGTCCTTGAAGTAGACGTAAATCACTGCCATCCCAAACGCCGAGGTGGACTTGATCTGCGTCACGTCCGGCAGGCCGTTCATGGCCGACTCGATCGGGTACGTGATCAGCCGCTCGATTTCCTCCGGCGCCATGCCGTGTCCTTCCGCGAACACCGGCACCATGATAGGTGAAATATCCGGGAAGGCGTCCACCGGCATCCGCTGGTACTGGTAGACGCCGATGCCCAGCACCGCCACAACGGCCAGGACGGTCAGTCCCGGCACCTTCAATGACGACTGAGTAATGCGGTTAATCATGGCGCACCTCCATCAATGGCCGTGCCCGGCGTGCGAACCGAGCGCGCTTGTAATCACCGCGGCCTTGAGCTGAAACGCGCCTTCCGATACATATGGTGTGCCGGGATCGAGTCCGGCCACCACCTCGACGCTATCGCGGTCCGACCGGCCCGTGACGACGGGCGTCATTTCGAATCCGCCCTCGCTCTCGACGAAAACCACGTCGCGGCCTTCGATGTTCTGCACGGACTTGCGCGGAACCACCACCGGCAGATTCGCCTCGGAGGCACTGATGAATCCCGTCACGAACGTCCCCGGCATCCATTGACCGTCGCTGTTATCCAGAATCACGCGGGCCGTGGCCGAACGCGTGGATTCTTCCAGAAACGGCGTGACCATCGCGATCTTTCCTCGCGCCTGCGCGCCGCTGTGTTCCGTCCGCAGCTCGACGCCATGACCTCGGCGAACGGCGACAAGGTCCCTCGCGTGGACCGTAAGGTTCGCCCACACGCTGTCCAGGTCCGCCACCGTGAAGATGTCAGAGTCCTCGCCGACCCTTTCGCCAAGTGTGAGGTGTCTCTCCACCAACACCCCGTCAATGGGTGATTTGATCTCGTACCACCCCAGCTTCGCGCGATGCGGTTCCGGAGTGGCAGGCCTGTGTTCCTCGCAGTCTTTACAGTCCGGGTCCGTGCACACATGTTCTGTCTCGGCTTTAGCTGCCGCCGGGGTCCCGGCGGCCAACGCGACGACCTCCGCCTCGGACAGACCGAACACGTGCAGCCGCTGTTCCGCCGTCTGTGCCTCGAGTTCCGCGAGTTGCCGATCCCGCGTGGCCTCCAGCAGGTTCTGTTTTACCTCAAACGCCACTGCGTCACGGGCTCCCAGGTACTCGGCCTGCGCCTTCTTGAATTCGCTCTCCGCCGCCAGGAAGTCGATTTCGCTCGATATCTTCTTTTCCAACAGCACTCGTTCACGCTCGTAGGACTTGCTTGTGCGCACATACTCCGCATAGGCGGAGACGAGGCGGGTCCCGTACTCGCCCATCTCGCCCGAAAGGGAATGGCGAAGCTGGTCGACGGAGGGGGCCGACTCCAACAGCGCGAGCATCTTGACGGCATTATCGTGGATGGCCTGTGCACGGGGTAGCTCGAATTGACAGCACCCCAGCTCCGTCTTCGCAGCGATATAGTCGAGCTTCGCGGAAGCAAGCTCGGCGCCGTCGACTCGCGCCAGGACATCTCCGGCTCTCACTCCGTCGCCCACGGACTTCAACACCTCGCGCGCGACGCCCGGGACGGGCGGCACGATATGAACAACGCGGTCTTCGTTGAAGACGATGCCGCCCGACAGCCTGATCTCATTGTGCAGGCTTCCCGGACCCGCCTCCCGAACCACAATACCGAACCGTGCGCGCTGCTCCGCCGTCAGGCGCAGCCCCTCGTCCTCGTGTTCGCCGTGGTCTTCAGGCCCGCTTGCGGCGTGATCATCAGACCCTTCGCCGAGTTCTTCCGCCTCGACTACGTGATCATGCCCGGCGTGGTCGTCCGCCTCCGCGCCACGTTCTTCGTCCTCATCTTCATGTCCTTCCCGCCCGTTGGCGGAGCTTTCGGTGTGGTCATGCCCGGAGCCGGCCGTGCCGTAGCCTTCAGGGGAAGGCGGGTGGTCGTCTTCGGCCAGTGTTTTTGCAGCGGCAGAAATGCCCCACGTCAGCGCCAATCCGATCGCGGCAAGCACGCCTATCCCGGCTTGGACCATGTTTCGGATCTGTTTCATAGGTTCAGTTCTCCTTTTTCTCACAGTTCAGATCGCCGATTCCCGTTGCCGTTATTCGCTGGATGTCGATCAGTGCAGCCTGGTATTCGTTCAGCGCATCCACCAGCGACGTCTGCGCCTCGAACAGCCCGCGTTGTGCATCCAGCATGTCCAGAAAGTCGAATTTGCCCTGCCGGTAGCCCTCGTGCGCGGCCTCGTACGCCTGCTCCATCGCCGGTACAACCTTGGTTCGCAGTGTCCTCACTCGCTGGTGCGCGTTCGTCAGGCTCGCTTGCGCCTCTGCCAGCGTCGCGGCCAGCTCCACGGCCGCCGCAGACCGTTCGCTTTCGGCCGCGGCCAGCTCGTGCCGCGCGGCCATGATGTTCCCGTGATTCCAATCGAATAGCGGTAGCGGTGCGCCGACTCCGAACGCGAAGGCGTCCGTTCCATCTTCCTCGTACTGCAGGAAGCCAAGCGAGGCCTTAAGGTCAGGCACCCGGGCGGCCTTCTGGGACGCCAGTGCCGCGCGGCGCAGACGCAGTTCCGTGTCCCAGCGCGCAAGATCGGGGTTGAACTCCAATCTCGAACGCAGCTCCTCGAGCGAGGCGGCTGCGTTCGGGACGTGATCCAGGCTGCCCTCTGCCGTATCGAAAGCGGCCGTTTCCGCGCCCCACATCGCCGCCAGCTTCTTGCGGGCAACTGCGAGCGTGTTTTGCGCTGCCAGAGCGTCCAGACGCGCCATTTCCAGCTCGGCCTCGCTCTTGGACGCCTGCAGGGGCGGTTCCTTGCCGGCCTTGACGCGTTCGCTCACGGCTCCGTTTGTCTTTTGCGCCAGCTCAACGGCTGACGCCGCCAGCTCGAGCCGTTCCTGTGCCGCAAGTACGTGCACGAAACGGCGCGCGGTCTCGGCGAAGACATCGAGGCGCTTGCTTTCGTAATCGCAGCCGGCCAAGTCTCCTTCGGCCTGGGCGGCCCGTTTGCGCCATCGCCGTTTCCCGCCCAGCTCGAATGTCTGGGTGAGAACGACGGCGGTTTCGGCCGAGTCGAAACCGTTGCCGTCGCGATCGCACTCCTCGACCTCAAACTCAAGCTCAGGGTTCGGCAGTACACGCGCCTGCAAAAGGCGCGCTTCAGCCGCACGCATATCGAACGCGTACGCTGCCAGTTCAGGATTCCTCAGCATCGAGGCGGCCAGTGCGTCCGCCAGTGTCAGATTTCCTTTCGGGACAGCGGGTGGCTGCATAGACCCGGTTTTGCCGGCCGGCACGTCACCGGCGGATGCATATTGCTTTCCCGGTGGGTGCGCCTCCGGTCCCGCCCCAGGGCCGCTGCCGCTTCCGAGGTGACCGACAGGCCTCGCCGGATGATGCCCCGGTGCGGCGCATCCTGCGAGGAGCAGGCCGACGAGTCCACCTGCCGCTGTGATGATTGATATTCGTCCCATGTATAATCCCTTTGTCTATGATTGCTACGCAAAATCGTTTTCGCATTGTTCAGTACGGTTGCAGCGAAGGCTCTGCTGCTCATAACGCAGGCCGGGGAATCTCGCTATTGAAGCCGATACGTGAACGGCTCAAGAGACGGCAGATTGGAAAGGGGAGCGAATCAGATCAGCAGGACAAGCGTACGCCGGGCCTGCAATACTGAAGAGGCGAGCAAGGGCACTTTTCCAGGTTTGAGAGGCGGCTTCCTGTAAACTCCGGCATTGAAGGGCGGTTCCATGAGGGAAGCCGCGACAACGTTGACCAACTCGTCTGTGTTGCTCCTGTTGTGTCTTACCTTGGACGCAGGCTGCGACATTGTGTCCGGCAAAAGCGACACATCGACGCAGTCTTCGGAGCAGGCGGAATCGACGGCTGACAGTAACGACGCGTCTGCCGAATGGTCATGCTCTGCAACGTCGGCAGTATCCTGACAACGTCCCTGATGAGCCGGTTCCAGAGCGAAATGCCCGTCGGCGCCGACACACAGCACCACGCCGACATTTCCGGAAGCCGCCAAGATCAGGGCGATCCACGACCCGCAGACAATCCTGAATACTCTGAGCGCCGGATTCATTGCGGGGAAGAGTAGCAGGTTGCATACCATTCGGTCAACCAAGAGGCTCTGGCTCCTTGAACACCGCACCCTGACACCTGCGGCGAATTCTTTACCGCTGTGCCAAAGTATTCAGGTTTGCCTGGCCGCGACCGATCTGCTAGCGTGATTCATCGATCGACTCAGCAACGAAAAAGCGCAGCTTGTTTCTGTTGCAGAAGGTTCTCACGAATATATCAGCCCTGACGTATGTGCGTGTGAGGAAACGCGGCGGTGGGAGATCAATTGACCATGAGTTACGTACAGAAAGCGCGGGAGGTCATCGATCTGGAGATCCGGGGGCTTTCCAAGGTGCGAGACTCGCTGAACGCGGAATTCGACCGCGCGGTGACGCTGGTCCTGCACGCCCTTGAAAAGGGCGGCAAGATAGTTGTAACGGGAGTGGGCAAGAATCTGCCGATCGGGCAGAAGATCTCAGCCACCCTGGCCAGTACCGGGGCGACCAGTGTTGTGCTCAACCCGACACAGGCCATGCACGGCGATCTTGGCATACTTGGTCCCGACGACGTGCTGCTGGTACTGAGCTACTCGGGAGAATCGGAGGAACTCCTCAAATTGATTCCGCTGGTAAGGCGCCTGGGGCTCAATATCGTATCTTTCACCGGGTGCCCGGAATCAGCCCTGGCCCGTCACAGCAACGTGGTTGTGCCGGTTGCAGTCGAGCGGGAGGCCTGTCCTTTCAACATGGCGCCTACCGCCAGTACAACTGCTACGCTTGCCGTGGGCGATGCGCTGGCGATGGTGCTTCTGGAGGCGCGCGGCTTTCAGAAGGAGGATTACGCCAAGCTGCACCCAGGCGGCGCCATCGGCGCGTCTCTGCTGTTGAGAGTGTCGGACATGATGCGTAGCGGGGCACGCCTGGCCGCCGTTGGAAGGGACGCCACCGTCAAGGAAGCCATGGTCGCCATGACGCGCGCCCGTGCCGGTTCGACGGCGGTCGTGGATGACGACGGACAAGTACTGGGAATCTTCACGGACGGGGACCTGCGCCGTCATCTGGCCGAAAGGGCCGATCTGCTGGAGATGGCGATCGAAGAAGTCATGACTCCTTCGCCTTTGACCGTGCAGTCCGAACAACTGGCCGTCGACGTGCTGCGCATCTTTGAAGAACACAACATCGACGATCTTCTGGTTGTCGACGCGGACAACCGCCTCGTCGGTGCCGTGGACATTCAGGATCTTCCCAAGACTAAGATTCTCTGAAGGGCCGCGGGCAGTGGCCGCAGGCATCAAATGGGGCCGGCCGTTGCGCCTCGTTTTGCGTCGCCGTCAGACGCAGTCTGTCTTTTCCTCAAGAAATGCGGCCACCGCCGTCTTGACGCCGTCAAGACCTGTCCGGCGAAGGGCCGATATTTCAATGGCGCCCGGAAACTCGCAGCGAAGCTCGGGCAACGCACCCGCGGCCGCGGGAGTATCGCACTTGTTGAGCAGCAACATGGCGGGCACTCCGGCAGCGCCGATCTCCGCCAGGGTATCGCGTACAACCGCAAGGTGATCCCTCGCCGCCGCATGGCCCGAGTCGACAACGATCAGGAGAAGGTCGGCTTCGGCCGCCACGTCGAGCGTCGAGCGAAAAGACGCCACAAGCCCGTGCGGCAGGTGCCGGATAAACCCCACCGTGTCGGTCATCAAAACGTTGCGGCCGTTCATCAGACGAACGAGACGGGTCTTGGTGTCGAGCGTTGCGAACAGGCGGTCGTCAACATAGGCGTCGGCCGGCGCAAAGGCGTTAAGCAGGGTCGATTTGCCGGCATTGGTATAGCCGATCAGAGTCACCAGGGGCCAGGGGCGGCGAACCCGCGTGCGTTCGTGCCGTTTCCTGATCGTCTCCAGTTTGCGTTTAAGAGCCTTGATCTGACGGCGCATCGGTTCGTTGCGAAGCTGCAGCGGGCTTTCTCCCGGCCCTCGCATGCCGATGCCGCCCTGGAAACGCTGTTGTCTTTCCGAGATCGGTATCCTGGAAACAAGGTACTGCAACTGGGCCAGTTCCACCTGGATCTGCGCTTCGGCCGAACGGGCGCGCCTGGCGAAGATCTGCAGAATCAGCTCCGTGCGGTCGATTACCTTTATGCCCAGCGAGATGTCGAGGTTGTTGACCTGGATGGCGGACAGATCGTTGTCGAATATGATCAGGTTGGCTTCGGCTCTACGGCATGCAAGCTGGATATCCGAGAGCTTGCCTTCGCCCACGAAGAGGGCCGGCGTGGGACGGTCGCGGCGTTGTGTAATGCGGCCGACGACGACCGCACCCGCGGTGTCCGCCAGGCGCTCAAGCTCCGAGAGCGATTCGGCTGCCTCCCCTTTGCCGCGCCTGCCCATAATCACTTGTACCAGCAGCGCCCTTTCCGTGCGTTCTGAAACCGATTCATGTATGGATCTACCGGACATCTGTCAGTGCGGAATCAATGTTTCCTGTCGGATACGACGTGATGAATCTCGGTTCGCCTGCGCGTACGGAAGAACTCCCTCCTCAGGTCCTTGCGGGTCCTGACGTCGGGGCTCTTGACCCACCGCCTGAAACGCTCGTACAGCTCCTGATTGTCCATCCCGGGACAATTCCTGCCTTCCCGCCATTGTCCGCGGGGATATTTATACAACCAGCAGTGGTCACCCAGGTTCAGCAGGCAGGAGCGGCATTTTCGGACCGGCTTATGATGGCGTCTCATTGATTGTGGCGTGGCCTGCGGAACACACATTCCGAGCGGGAGCCGCGGGTTTCCCTGCACGCGTCCGCCTCAAACGGAAACCGGGGCGAGCGACGGGATTCGAACCCGCGACAACCAGAACCACAATCTGGTGCTCTAACCAACTGAGCTACGCTCGCCGTCTTCTGGGGCGCTAATGTAACCTTGCCGCCGCACAGTGCAACACAAAAATACGCTTGCGCGCGCGAAACACGCGCGGCTAAACTGAGCGGGCAGGTTGTGGAGAATAAGAGCATGGTCAACAAGGTCTTGCGGAGCTTTATGGGGATCGCGGCCCTTTGCCTGCTCGTCTTGTCCCCGGCCGCGGCGGGGGGTGATGAGGAAATCGCGTCGTCGCCCCGCACGGCCGACCGGGCGGCGGCCCTGATCGAGAGCGGAGACCCGGACAAAGCGCTCGAACTGACCGAAGCAGCGCTTGCCGAAAGAGCCGACGACGTTGATCTCCTGCTCCTGAAAGGCCGGGTTCTGCGCAAGCTCAAGCGGCACGGCGAAGCCGCGGAGGTGTACAAGCGGGTCCTGGCGGTGGATCCCGCCAACGAAGCCGCGCGCAACATTCTGACTCTTCTGCTGGTTGAACAGGCGCGCCGCGCGGACGCGCAGAAGGCCCCGTATCTCATGGCCGAAGCGTTGCGTCTTTCCGGCAACGCACCGGGTATCATTGAAGAAGCCATAGAGCTGTTTGCGCGATGCGGGCGTCATGCGGAGGCCGTCACGCTGTACGAATCGGCCGCGGCCGGCAAGGCAATGCCCCGCGAGCCCACCAGGGCGGTGGCCGACAGCTACCATCACCGCGGGCGGTACGGCGAAGCCGCGCGCCTTTACGAAGCAATTCTGCGAGCGGACCCGACCGACCGCGAGGCGGCGCTGGCGCTGGTCCTCGTTCGCATGGACGCGGGCGAGTACGAGGCGGCCATTGAGGCCGCCCGCCTGTCATTGGAACGGCAGCCCGCAAGCGTGAACCTCCTGATGACCATGGCCGCCGTTCAGTGGCTTTCGGGCGATCGACCGGCAGCCAACGTGACGCTCGATCGCGTGCTGGCGATTGCACCCGAACATGCGGGGGCGGCGGGACTAAAGGTTGAACTGCTGTTGGAGATGGGATGCCTTTCTCCGGCGGCCGATTTCGTGTCGGCCCACACGAACATGGTTTCGCGCGAGCTGATGGAAGACCTGCGTCGCCGTCGCCGGGAGATGGAGCAAGCGTGGAGTGAAGGGGCGCGCGGCGAGAGCCCGGGAGGCGCAGTGTTCACTGCGGTCAGTTACGCAGAAATACTTCATTGCCCGGCTGACGAACCTTCGGCTCTCAGCGTGGATGACCTCGTCGAACAGATAGAGTTCCTCAGGTGGCGGGGGATCCGCTTCCTCAAGGGACTTGACCTGCTGCAAGCTGCCGGCAAGCATCAGGACCTCCCCGGCCGTTCCGTATTGCTGGTTTTTGAAGGCCCCTGCAAGTCGTTCAGTACAGCCGTCCTTCCAATCCTGGAGCTTTATGACTGCCCGGCGGTACTGGCGGTCTGCTCTTCGTGGGTCGAGGACGGCCCTCCCGCGGGCGTTGAATCCCCGATCATGACCTGGGAAGAAATCCGCGGCCTGGCAGACCACAAGCTCCTTTCTCTGGGTTCGCTGACGCACCGCATGAATCAGCGTGTTTCATCGGATGCGGCCGGGGGGAGGGGTTCCGCGGCAACAACACGCATCTACTCCGTCCGGACAGGCAAATACGAAAGCGACGAGGCTTACAGAAGCAGGATCGCCAGGGACTTGAGGGAATCCAGGGATTACATACGCGTCCGGACCGGCTCGACACCTTATCTGCTTTTCTGGCCTTTCGGCGTCTACAACAAAATCGGCCTGGAAGAAGCCCGGAGGGTCGGTTTCTTTTCGCTTGCCGATCTGCGCAGCTCTGGCCCCGCACCGCGGCGCGCAGCCGCCAGAGACCGCTGGATTGTCGGCCCCGGCACGACAATCCGGGAATTCGCCGAAGGATATGCCGAATACAGCAGCCCTCCCGCCCCGCTGAAGAGCAGGTCTCGCGCATTTCGGGTGAGCATGGACCTTCTTGCCGGAGACGCGCCCGACGGGATCGACGGGGCCGTCACGAAGCTGGCGGAACGGGCCCGTAAAATTGGTGTCGATACGGTCTATCTCAAGGCCTTCTCCGAGATCGGCGGCGCCGACCAGGTCGACAGGGCATATTTCCCGAATCGTCTTCTCCCGGTTAAGGACGACCTGCTTGCCGGGGTGACGGCCGCGATCCGCGAGCAGGGCTTCGAGGTGCACATCTGTGTGCCGGTATTGGGCATAGGTCTTCCGGGAGAATATCTCAAGCCGAGCCTGCAGGTCATGGAATCCAAACTGGGGAGTGTCCGGGTGACGACAACCCGGCCTCTCAGGTTATCGCCGTTCAGTCAGGAGGCACTGGCGCTGGTAAAGTCAATCTACACCGATCTCGCCGCTCATGTGGCTCTTGACGGCATTGTATTTCTCGAAGATGCCTTTCTGACCGACGACGAAGATTTCAATCCGGGCTCAATAGATTGTCTCAGGGATCTCGGTACTACCGAGATCAATCCGCGACTGCTGAGCGTAAGCGAAAAAGCCCGATGGACGCGTCTGAAGACTCGGCAGATCGATGGATTCGTGGCGGTTTTGATGGAAGTTGTTCGCGAATACAGACCCAATGCAGTGTTCTCACGGGTCCTGTATGCACCGGCACTGCACTCGCCGGAGGCTTCGGAGGAATGGCTTGCACAGCGCTTCGAAAGCGCCGCGCGGAACTACGACCGGGTCATCGTGCTGACCGACCCCGAAGCCGAGAACGTCAAAAACGAGGCCGAATGGCTGGGAGTGCTGACCAGCGCCGCGGGTGCTCGCGGCGCGATGGAGAAAACCGTTTTCATGTTTAGCGCCTACAATCACTTCAGCAACCGCTGGTTATCGGAGCGAATTATTACCCGCCGTATCGAAACAATGATTGAGAACGGCGCCAGGCACATTGCGTATTCACCGGACGACTACCGGGCGGACCGGCCCGACTGGAAGCCGATTTCCCGTGTCATCTTGGAAGGATCGCCCTGATAATTCGGACCATTCTCCAATATTATGACTTTTTTGTTGGACGCTGGTTTGATTTTGGCTCTATTATCTCAAACTGCAAAAAGATGCTGCGTTTGAATGGAGAACCGATCATGAAAACAATGAACTGGCGGCAAATCGCTTTTATAGTGCCGGTGCTGGCCGTCTTGCCGGCGAGGCAGCCTTCGGCGCTCGGGCAGGAAGGGCCGTCTAAAACATGGCGCGTGCCGGTGCTGATGGAAGAATCCACGGTGCGCGGCAAGGTCGTCGTGCTGGAAACGCGCCGGGAGGACCGCAAGGCCGTAGAAAACCTGCTGATCCAGGTGTGGACGGCTCCTGACGAAGAGGCGGAAGCCAAC
>Ga0180436_10004611_pt1 | contig 12334 bp, 7 predicted proteins | sample SS_ome_2_FD_132434 | JGI IMG/M metagenome (GOLD analysis project Ga0180436, IMG submission 132434) | Hypersaline lake sediment archaeal communities from the Salton Sea, California, USA - SS_3_S_2 metaG | ecosystem: Environmental > Aquatic > Non-marine Saline and Alkaline > Hypersaline > Sediment...
CAAACCAGGCTCTATCTCACATTCAATGGCAGGCGGGGTATTAAAACAACTAATACATCTATGGGTACCCTTGCCAAGCAATTTGTCCCTTATTATAATTACTTTTTTCTCCTTATCGAATAAAATCGATCTTCTATGGATCACTGGATCTTTTAGTCTTGAATAGCCATTATGCTCTGCTTCAAGAAAATCATAGTCTTTTCCTGATTCCCATTTGATGATCTTTATTCTTGTATCATTTTCAACAGAAAACAGGCCGTTTTCTTTAAATCTGTTTTGTTCTTTATTATCGATCATCACAGTATTATGAAAAAGTGTAGACCTGAACCTGTTCCTCCATTCAGGTGAAGCAGTATAGATATATGTACCGGGGTCTACAAAAACAGCCTCGCCCCCTAATACCATCTCAAAACCCAGCTTATCGTTATGGGTATGTCCTCCGTTTCCGTTCTGGCCATTTGGGGTACAGGAAATAAAGATGTAGTCCTGGTCATTTCTCATGATGAAGAATCCGCCTTTATTAAACGAAGCACTTTTAATACCGGAAGCGCTGCTTCCTTCAAGTTTTTCCCAAATGGAAATACCCTCCTTGCCAAATAACCAGAAGAAGCTTTCACCAGATACAAATTCTTTTATCTTGAAATCTCCATCCTTAAAAAAAACGGCAGCATATGCCAGCAGATACCGAAGATCGGTTATCCTGTTTTCAGTAAAAATGAGGAATCTTCCATTGTCATTGTCTCCCACCTGGGGTATCATGCCGTCGGGTTTTATTGAAAACAGTATTACTTCAAACATTTTCCTTAAACTTTCAATAAAGTCTTTGCCGAAGTATTTTTTTGCCAGGATCTCAGAATCCTCCAGATTGAATTCATCCAGACTTTTTGTATAGAAAAATACGGGATAAAAGAATAATTCCAGTACAAGCCTGTGATAACATGTCGAAGACTCGAAATCCACCCCATCATCATATACTTGTTTTTGCATCTCTTTTTTTAACTCAGAAATAGAAAACCTTAACCATTTCTTGCCAAATATTTGATCTCTAAAAAGCATTGAAATGAAAAATAGGCCGGAAACATCAGATAAATAATGATTTGAAGTTATGGAACCATATTCAAGATTATCAAGTATATGCCTTCCGTGGAGGAAGACATTTTTGGCAAAATAAAGCCAGAACCTGTCTGTCAATAAAGCAGAATCCTTGAAATAAGCCATACTGACTATCCAGTTAGCAGCCCTTATAGCTACGTCCATAGTGCATTTCCAGTTCGGCCCATACTGGACTTCATTGTTTTCTATCCAGTCCACGATCTGGACAATGAATTCTTTTGTATATTTTTCATCTCCAGTCAGGAAATAGGCCTGTCCCAGGGTAATGAAATGATGAGACCTTGAAAGTTCCCAGGGCACTTTTATATCAATGCCCGGCTTGTGGCCATATTTAATATTTTTATACCATGTCTTTTTATCCCACCTGTAGCCAGACTTAAAATCCCTGTGCCAGTCAATGGGTTCATAATCATCTATATCCATACCGGGGAGAACCCGGCCTATACGTTTGTTTATTAGCTCCCTTATATCATTGTACTCTTCATTATCAGGCTTATATAAGTATTTATTGCCTTCAAATCCCTCCGGGTCCATATTCATTTTCAATCTCTTTTTGCCAGAACCAAGAAAGTCAAAATCATGACCGAGGATCTCTTCAGCATTCCTTAATATCTTTTCTTTGTCCTGAAGGCTTCCTCCGGTTCTTAGAAATAATATATCCTCACTGGAAAAGAAGCTATTTAAAAACTTAATATCGATAAGGTCTTTTATCTGCCATTTAGAACTGCGGATATCAAGCTTTTTAAAAAAAGATTCATCAGTAATACTGGTACCGCTGGTTTTTGCTTTCCGGTATTTATAAAAATCGATTATCCTACCTTTGACCTTTATGATGATCATGGGAAAGAGCAATTTCAGGGGTGTTCTTTTAACTGCCTGTATATAATGTCTTAACCGCTCGATCATATCTATTTTATTATACCTGACTGTCTTAACCTTTTTACCAATTTCCTGACATTTTCATCCCAGGTATAGCTGGCCGCAGCAATTGCTGCATTTTTTCCCAATTCTTTTTGCTTTTTCTTATCGCTGGCAACTGATATTATATTCCTGATAAGTTCTCCAATATCTCCGGGTGGAAAGAGGATGGCGGTTTTACCATTTTTTAGTACCTTGCCGATCTGACCCAGGTCTGATGCAATAATGCTCTTACCCATTCCCATATACTCGAATATCTTTGTAGGAGAGCCAAAAAACTCCCTATTATCCACTGGAGGATTATGTGGTGAGAGTAACACATCACATGCTCCGAGATAATAGTTTATTTCATTATAATCAATATTTCCTGTAAATGTCACCTCATCAAACCCGGACAATCTTTTTTCCATATCAGTCTTTAGATTCCCCCCATTTCCCATTATCAAGAAATGCGCATCTTTGATTGCCTTGGTCTTCAGGATCCTGTAAATGGCTTCCTCCAGCTGGGGTATGCCGTGCCAGGGTCCGAAAGTCCCACAGAATCCGATTATTGTCCTGTCATCACCGATCTTTCTTCTTATATTTTTACTCCTATCGCTTTCTACTATTTCCTGTTTAAACCTATCAGAGTCATAACCATTTGGATTTACCAGTATTTTTTTTGCATCCACTCCGGCTGCCAGAAGGTCCTTCCTGAGGGGTTCCGAGACTGTGACTATCAGTGATGCTTTATCAAGATTGAATTTCTCTATTCTATTGACTATCCTGAATAAAAAGACCCTCTGGATAAAACTCTTGACCGGGTTTCTGCTCCTCTCCCAGTAGAGCAGCTTCCAGGAATCAAAACTGTTGAATTCAAGTACCAGTGGTATCTTTAACTTTGAAGCTATCCTGGAAATAAAATAGGTATATCCACTGTATCTGTGATAAATAAAACTTGGCTTGGATGCTTTTATCTTTTTCCTATACCAGGCAGAAGCACTAAGATTATATATCAGTTCTCCAATCCACTGGGGCTTCTTTATTTTCGGTATCAAGACCTCATTTTTAAAGTCTTCTATGCCAAAAAAACTTTCATTACTCAGGACCTTTATGTCAATATTACTTCTTTCAAATCCTTTGAGCACGCCCAGAGTATGGCCGACCGATCCGCCGGACCTTAAGCTGAACCAGAACTGTGCCCTGGCATAAATAGCTTGAATATTATTTCTTTTCAAATTATTTTCTAAAAAACCTATTTACAATTTTACTCATCTTCTCATATAAGGTCTCTTTACTTCTAAGCTTGACAAGAACATTATAGTCATTAGTCTTAGCAATTTTTTTTAAACGGTTAAGCATTTCTTTTGAAAGCGAAGCTCCCTGTTTAAAGGGATACCTGTATTTTCCGGTGGGCGCATATGTAATAAGTATCATATCATTTTTCAGTCCCAGCTCTTTATAGACCTGGTCCTTATTTTCAGCAGTATTATATTTTAATAAGGTGTCTGATTTTGGGTAGCCCGCCATTATGACCCTGTCTTTCAATGGACCCATTAGAATTTTTGTGTTTTCAAAACTAATCTCACCTTCAGTTACCTGAAGGTCGGTATTTCTATAATATTCCTTTTCCTTATATAGCTGACTGAGGCTATTAAAGTCTGTTACTCCTTTTCCTTTCACGCTGTGGTCAATATGTACCCTGTATCCATATTTAATATCATCCAGTATATTATTATGAGTGGAAACGATAAGAAGGCCCTTCTTTGATGAATACAATTTTTCGTCAAAGAAGCTGGTAAACTCGCAGCTAACAAGCTTTTCCTGCGCTGCAGAAAACAATGGATCCAGGTGCACTTTTGATACATCATTATCCCCATGAAAAAACAATATATAAGGATTGGTAATGCCTGACTTTTCAATTATCATATCCAGAACCCTGTAAGCACTTTTTCCGTCTGGCATATACATAGTCTTTTTATGCCATAGCCTTCTCTGTTTTTCAAATCCCTTAGGATTTTCGATTGATTCTTTTATGGCTGCATCCAGACCTTCCAGATCTGTCTTGATGCCGAAATCAGGCATTTTTCCCCTGACCCATTTATTAGCTATTAATATTATAGGGCGGTTATATAAAAGAAAGTCATAGCTTATATTAGACATGTCACTGATCAATATATCTGTAGCTGCAAGGTATTTGGGGTGAGGACTTCCTATTATCTTAAAAGGCATTATAATACACCATCTACCTTTCAGATAATTGTGTTTCCACTTCAAAACTTATCTCGGTAGCCTGCACCAATTGCCATAACGGTATAGGGTCCTGATTATTCTTCAGACAATTGCCAAAGGACTTAATTTCTTCAAAATGCCCCTTCTCCTGGTTCCCGGATATAATATCTTTTTCCTTTATGCCATGAAATCTCAACTCTTTAAAATCATTTATCTGGATTATCTTTCTATCAAAATAAATATCTATCTGTTCTTTAGGGACCCCTTCATTTCCCATTGCAGTATATACAAGATTGCACACCGAACCATCTTCAAATTTTATCAATACTGCAAAGTTCTCATTCGCCCTGAACAGATCTGATCTGTGATCGGCTCCCATAGCTTGGATATCTATTGCTTTGCAGCCGGTAAAGTAATCAAAAAGATCGTAGAAATGACAGGCTTCACCTATATTCCTGCCTCCCCCTTCTGAGGAGTGGACCCAGCTTTCGGGAGGTATAAATCCGGCATTTACCCTGTAATTTATTATCACCGGTCCTATCCTTTGATCTATCATCTCTTTAGCCTTTACAGAAAAAGGAGAAAAACGCCTATTAAAACCTATCATGTAACAGGTATTTTTTGTATTAAGGATCTTGACCAGCCCTCTTAATTCTTTTTCTTCAAGCGCCATTGGTTTTTCTACAAAAACAGCTTTGCCTGCTGTGGCAGCTTCTCCGGCTATGACGGCATGAAGGTCATGCCTGGTGGCGATCAATACGGCATCGATATTTCCATCTGAGAGTATTTTTTTATAATCGGTTGTGGCGTAACCGGCATTATACTGTTCCGCGATGCTGGCAGCATTGCTTCCCCTCTTGCTGCATATAGCTGTTATGTCAAATAATCTTTCCAGTTTTACCAGATTAGAAAGATGTACATCATTTACAAATCCACCCGCACCTATTATACCCAGGCTGATCTTTTTCTTTTTTGGTTTGTGTTTATCGTTTATGACACTTTTTTCCCTGGCTGGTTCTTTTTCATATTCCAGCAGGACAATTAGGGGACTCCTGCCGCCTGAACTTATGCTTTTAAAAGCTTTCTCTGCATCTTCCAATCTATAGGTCTTTTCAATTATGGGACTCAGCGATATTTTGCCTTCAGAGATAAGCCTGAGGTATTCCATCATATTCCTATTCTCTGGCCACCTTACATAGGGATAAGGATAATCAGAAGCCTTTTCTTCATAATCCAGATCATATCTTCCGGGTCCGTATGATGTGGATATCATCACATCAAGTTCCTTTTTATAGAATTCTTCCCTGTCTATGTTCAGGTTTACATTTCCCACAATTACGATCTTGCCTTTTTTCCTGCACATCCTCATAGCGTCGTTAATAACTGAATCATTGCTGGAAGAAGCCGTGATCAGTACGGAGTCCGCTCCTTTACCGCCGGTAATATTTAATATTTCTTCAATACTGTCCTGTTTCTGAGCATTTATTCCATGTTCTATCCCTATTGCCATCGCTTTATTTATTCTGGAAGCTTCAATATCTATCCCGATCACCCTGCATCCTGCGACATTTAATATCTGGTAAGTTATCTGCCCAATATTTCCCAGGCCCAACACAACTACAAATTCGCCTACTTCGGGTCTGCACCTCCTTACCCCCTGCATGGCTATGCTTCCTAAAGCCACAGTAGATGCATCTTTAAGAGAGACCCTGTCCGGGATTTTGACAGCCAGGTTTTCAGGGACAGCAACAAACTCCGCATGATTGGCAATACCATCTCCTGCTACTGCTGCTTTATGACCGGGTTTGATATTCCTGATATTTTTACCGACTGCAATCACCACTCCCGATGCAGAGTATCCGATAGGATTTTTGCCTTCTATTTTACCCTTGACTCTTTTGGCTGCATCCCTAATACCGCCGGTCTTTATCCTCTCAACGACTTTCTTTATATCCTGGGGCCTATCTAATACCTTGCGTATCAGGGACCTGCCAGAAGCCTTTATCTTGTAGGATTCCGTTCCTGCAGATATGCAGGAATAATGAACCTGTACCAGTATCTCATTATCATTTATGGCAGGTTCCGGGACTTTTCCCAGCAATGCTTTTCCTTTTTGTATGAATACCTGTTTCATTATTAATATATTAAACTTTATAAATCACTCTGTTAACTGGAATATATGGTACAAGCATAACATAAATAATCAGCCGAAGTAATCGTAGATATTGTCCAATATCTTTTCAGATGCTTTGCCGTCTCCGTAAGGATTTGAATCGGGGATCATCTTCCTGTATTCTTTTTCATCACTTATCAGCTGCCTGACATTGTATATAAGGTCTTTCATCCCTGTCCCTATGAGTTTTGAGATACCGCATTCAACAGATTCCATTCTTTCTGTCTTTTTCCTTATTACCAGTACCGGCTTGCCAAGGGTCGGCGCTTCCTCCTGTATTCCGCCGGAATCGGTCACGATCAGGTAAGACTTATGCATAAGCCATATAAAAGCCCTGTAATCAAGCGGTCCGGCAAGGATCACATTATCAGTATTTCCCAATATCTTATTAACCGGTCCGGAGACATTTGGGTTAAGATGGACAGGATATACTATCTGGCAGTCCTTTTCTGTTTTTGAAATATCTTTCAATGCATGACAGATATCTTCCATCTCCTTCCCAAAAGTCTCTCTTCTGTGCATAGTCACCAGAATAACTTTTTTATCTTTTTCAATCCTATTAAACGGAAATTCCTGTTCTATTTTGCTGTCCTTTTTTATCTTCTCTATCCCCCAGTTAATAGCATCCACAATTGTGTTACCGGTAAGAAAAACACGCTCCTTGTCTATTTTCTCATCAACCAGGTTATCATATGCCCTTCTGGTAGGAGCAAAATGAAGATCCGCCACCCTGCTTATCAACTGCCTGTTGATCTCTTCCGGGAATGGATTAAGTTTATCATAGGTCCTCAAGCCCGCTTCCACATGTCCCGTTTTTATCCTTTTATAGAACGCGGAAAGCGACACCAGAAAAGCTGTGGTGGTATCTCCCTGGGTCAGCACTATATCTGGCTGGGCTTTCTCCAGGATAGCATCTATCCTGCTTAAGACTTTTGAAGAAAAAGATGCCAGTGACTGACCTGCTGTCATGAGGTCAAGATCATAATCTGGCTTATATTCAAAAAAATCAAAAACCTGGGCCAACATTTCCCTGTGCTGTCCGGATGAACATATCTTATGGTCAAATCTTTCATTCTGGTCCTGCAACATCTTTATTACCGGTGCCAGCTTGACTCCTTCCGGTCTGGTACCCAGACAGACCAATACATTGACCTTTTTCATCAGATTCCTTGTTTCTTTTTAAATTATAATTGAAAATATTTAAAAGAATATTTTTCGAGTTCTTTTTTATGGAAAAAATTCCTGGTATCAAGCATATTCCTATTATTCATAAGTCTTGCAATATTCCCGAAGTCCAGTTCTTTAAATATATTATGCCCAACCATTAAAAGCAGCAGGTCTGATTTTTTTACTGCCGTTTCAAGATCTTCCAGCCCATATTTAAAACCACCTGCAACAGGGTCATGGACAGATGCATGGATGCCTTTGATTTTAAGTATCTCCATAAGGGCTCCTGTGGGACTCTCACGGGTATCATCAACATTTTCCTTATAACTGGCGCCCAATACAGTTATTTTTGGATCCTTTATATCTTTCAGTATATCCATTGCCGCCTCAAAGACTTTTTCTGGCATAGCGTCATTGACCCGCCTGGATTTTTCGATCAGAGTATCTTTTAAACCGCCTCCCTCAAGTATGAACCATGGGTCTATTGGTATACAATGGCCGCCGACACCGGGTCCGGGATTCAGTATGTTTACCCTTGGATGCTTATTGGCTACTTCTATAACATCCCAGATACTAATACCTTGATTTTTACATATCTTTGACAGCTCATTGGAAAAAGCTATATTTACATCCCTGTAAGTATTTTCGGCCAGTTTTACTATTTCAGCTGTTTTAAGGTCTGTTAGATAAAAACTGGCTTTAGAAAAACTTTTATACAGATCCATTGCTTTTTCAGCAGACTCCGGGTTTATCCCTCCTATTACCCTGTCATTATTTACCAGTTCATAGATCAATCTGCCCGGCAAGACTCTCTCGGGACAGAAAGCAAGAAAATAATCCTCACCCGCTGCCAATCCTGAGTACTGGTCGATTTTTTTACCTACAAGGTTTTCTGTAGTGCCGGGAGGAGAAGTCGATTCCAGGATGACCAGATTATCTCTGCATATATGTTCCTTTATCATGTCTACAGCATTCTCGACATATTTTAATTCTGACATGTTTTTATTTCCTAAAGGAGTGGGGACAGATATTATATATACATCAGCTTTTTTAACTTTGTTTGAGATCTCAAGTCTTTCTTTAGAGAATACTTTACTGAACAATCCTTCAAGTTCAGGCTCTTCGATATGAGGAATTCCTGAATTCAGCTTATTTATTATATCTTTGTTAACATCTACCCCATGTACTCTGTACCCATTACTTGCCAGCATGCATGCAGTCGGCAGACCGATATAGCCAAGTCCCATTACACAGACTGTTTTCAATTTACTGTTACTCCATTTCTAATAATTTCACTAATTATATTATTCAGGAAATTTTATTTAAAGCATTTAGAACGCGTTTAACATTCTTTTCCCATGAGTATTTTTTTTCTGCATCTATTCTGGCATTCCTGGAAAGAGTCTCCCTAAGTCTTTTGTTATGGATTAAAAGATTCAAACAATCTCTTAAGTCGATCACATCATTATTTTTGAACAAAAGACCATTTTTCTTATCTCTTATAACCTGCTTTATCTGACCTAAATCACTAGCAATAATTGCTCTTCCCGCAGCCATGTACTCAAATAGTTTAATAGGGGATTGATGAAAAGTATCTCCAACAAATAAAATTTGTGGAGAAATAACTATATTGCACGTTCTTAAATAAAAGGGCATCTCTGAAAAAGGTATCTCTCCTGTAAAAATAATTCGTTTGTCCCCGCCTGCAACTTCTTTTAATCTATCTTCATATTCTTTATTTCCCTTTCCAATTATCATTAATACTAGATTGTCATTATTTATACATTTAAAAGCTTCAATTAGTATCTCCACTCCATGTTGTTGTCTAAAAGAACCGGAATAACCGATTACTATCTTATTAGTACTTATTCTATATTTTTTTCTCCTATTATCGCCTATTGGAGAAAATCTATTTACGTCTACACCATTTGGATTTATGATGATTTTACTTTTTTTACAATATAACTCTTTTTGCAGAAAAGTTTTAACGTCTACAGAAACCGCAGAAATAATATCTGCATAATTACAAATTATTGTATCAAAATACCTTGTCAATGATCTTTCTACTACTTTTGGTTTCTTACCATACCTGTAAAGAGACATTGTGGAAGGAGTATTGCATTCAAAAATAATCTTGTAATTCCTATTCCGGAATAAAGAACTCCAAAAAATATTCTGACGCCATCTTATATATAAAATATCGGGATTTATATTCTTAACTATATTTTTCAACTGAAAAAAGATCTGTATATCCCTGAATATCCTTTTGGTTTTGGGGATTTTTGATTCTTTTATCCTCAGAAGATGATATTTAATTTTACCTTTATAATCAGGTATTTTATTCGAACTGCAAAAAAAGACTTCGTGCCCCAAATTTTTCATTGCATCCGCTACACCTGTAGTATGGGAAATTGCACCGCCAATTTTTTCCTGAAAATATTTTCCAGGAAGAATAATTAATATCTTCATGATTAGAATAATAAAACATATTAGAAATTATTCCGAATTATAATATCAATAAAGTTGACCCTTTACAATCTTATGTCAGCTTTCAAGAATCCCTTCTAAAAAATCTTTGACTATTCTAAAGGAATCTAACTAAAATAATCTCAATATTGTTATTTTAATTAGAATGAATTAATATTTTATAATAAATATTATAATTATCTTTCTTAATAATTTCTTATTTCATAATTTATGATTTCGAATAAGAACAATAAAACAATAATTACTACATTTACTGCTCTTATTATTCTTTTTATTGTTTTTGCCGTACTGACAATATCATCTTCTGCTACAAGTAAATCCCCTTCAAGCGACGATGACCAGTACATTACAATGGGGTACAATATTTATAAATACGGCACTTTTTCACTTGATAAGGATGACAAACCAAACCCTGGACCTACTGCTTACAGGGAGCCAGGGTATCCCACATATCTGGCATTAATGATGCTTGTAAATCCCATATTAAATGACATGAGTCGGTCAGAGCTATACGAAGAAGGATTAAAAATTTTAAGATATATGCAGATCCCTCTAGTTGTTATAATTAGTTTCCTATCTATGTACATTATAGTTAAGATTACTGGTAATATAATATACGGATACTTTATTTTATTTCTAATAGGATCTAGTAACATTCTGGAAGTAACTGCCAACCATCTTCTTTCAGAAAATTTAACAACAGTATTTTTGTTGCTAGTTTCAATACTTCTTTACAAAATATATGAAGATAATAAAATATATTATTTCATACTTCTCGGAATAACCTGTGGTTTGCTAGTTCTCTGTAAATTTACTTTTATGTTCTTACCGATAATAATCATAATACTGTTTATTATTTCATTTTTCACAAATTGGTATAAAAACAAGAAAAAAACTGTTGCCGGGATTATTTTGTTTATTATTCTATTTTCAACTATTCTAGGTGGATGGATGACAAGGAACTATATTCACTTTAATAGTTTTACAACCGGAGGCCAAGGTGGAATTGTCCTGCTTGTAAGAGCGAAAAAAAATTTAATGAGTTTTAGAGAATATGCTGCAACTTTTATATATTGGCTGCCTGGGGGAACGAAAATTAATGAAAAAGTTTTTGTGGGTTATTTTAACGAAAATGATTTTAAAAGATTTAATGATGACAATGAAAATAGTTTTCTCTATATAGCAAGAAATGAAAGGCGAAAAATAAAAGGTTCTCTAGTAGAAAGCGGGTATACTGAACAAGAAGCTCTGGTCCTTACGGATAAAATAATAAAAAGTGAAGCATTAGTTGAAATAATCAAGAACCCGGGAAGACATATTATATGTATATTGCCATTTGCATGGAGAGGTATTTTTATTGAAACAGGATATTCATATAAGCTGCCTGGATCTCTTCTGACAATAGAGGGTGCGTCTTTCATGATCATTTTAAATATTTTCTTAATTTTTGCATTTTTCTACCAATTCATTTCATGTATAAAAAGGAAATCATGGGGTATATTTTTTATTTTAATCCCACCAATGTTTCTATTCTTAATAAATTCGTTTCTTTCACATAATAAACCTAGGTACAATATACCAATATTACCCTTTTTAGTAATTGCTTCTTTTCTTTTAATTTCTTCTTTTTTTGATAGAAATGAAGAAGTAATAAAGAAAGCAGAGGCTGCTAAAAAGTTTTGTAAGGAATAAGAAAATTGAAAATTATAATTCAGATACCCTGCTACAATGAAGAAAAATTTCTCCCAATAACTGTGAAGAGCCTTCCGACTAAGTTAAGTTCAATTGATAAAATAGAATACCTGGTCATTGATGACGGATCATCTGACCAGACAGTTAGGGTCGCAAAAGAATGTGGTATCCACCATATAATTTGTTTATCAAAACACTCTGGTCTTGCGAAAGCTTTTATGAAAGGGATCGAAAATTGCTTAAGATTAGGTGCTGATATAATAGTCAATATAGATGCTGATAACCAGTACTGCAGCAAAGATATTGAAAAACTGGTAGTACCAATAGTAGAAAAGAAAGCCGAGATTGTAGTCGGTGAGAGACCTATAGATAAGATCAAAGATTTTTCAAGGATTAAAAAGATACTTCAGAGGATTGGCAGCTCAGTAGTAAAACTTATTTCAGGAGCAAACATAAAGGATGCTCCCAGCGGTTTCAGGGCTATTTCAAGAGATGCTGCCTGCATGATGAACGTTTTTTCTAGATATACTTACACGCTCGAAACAATAATACAGGCTGGACTAAATGATATTA
>Ga0180436_10004613_pt1 | contig 12331 bp, 9 predicted proteins | sample SS_ome_2_FD_132434 | JGI IMG/M metagenome (GOLD analysis project Ga0180436, IMG submission 132434) | Hypersaline lake sediment archaeal communities from the Salton Sea, California, USA - SS_3_S_2 metaG | ecosystem: Environmental > Aquatic > Non-marine Saline and Alkaline > Hypersaline > Sediment...
AAACTATATAGAAACAGGACTTTCCAATGAGCTGAAGCTGTTGTATGAGCACGGGCTGGTGCGCATTGTATCCACGCAGCAGTTGTGTGTGGGGATTCATTTTCCGCAGTTGGGTGAAAAGCCCTTGCGGATTTTGCGGAAAATTCGCGAGCAGGGTGGTTTTTTACTTACCAACAGGCGGCATGCGGCATTAATGACCGACATGGTCAACCTGGACCGGTTCCATATCGGCAGGATCCGCACGCCCTTTTCAGAAAACATAATGGGTATTCCACAGGACAGCGGGTACATCCAGTTTGTCCCGGCCGGTCTGAGGTCCACCCTGGCTTATCCGACCCCGGTGCAGACAGCGCTGGACCTGCATCATGCGCTGCAAAGTGATCTGTACAGGAGGCTGGAGAAAAAAATGGGGGAGGCGGCACTGAAAGAAGCATTGCTGGAGGATGCGGAAATGCGGGGTTCGCCCCTGATCCAAGTGCTGAAAAAACTTGATGGGAAAGGAGCGTCTTCCACCCCGGTTGAATATGCCTGTCTTGCCGGAAGGTACGGCGACGGGAGCCCATATAGCGGTGTGTTTGCGCGTATTGACCTCAAGGCGTACGACTGGAGATTCGGGGCGGTGAATTCACCGGAAAAACCAAGGACCGTTTCTGAGTTTGTGGAGGAGTTTGAACATGCTACCGGCCAGCAGGCCTCCGTGGCATGGAATGGGGGATATATCCTGAATCCGGAACTGGTGGGCAAGCTGGGCTTGCCGGAATCCTATATCGGTTCACTCCTGGGACTGCTGGTCACCGAGGGGACGTGTCTTTGTCCGCCGCTGTTCAACAAAGCAGCCCTGCTCATTGATGAAGCAGGCAGGGCTGATATACAGCGGGTAAATTGTTCCGCAGGGATCACCCTGAAGATGGGAGGAAGGAACATTGATCTGAACCGTGAACAGTACAATCCTGCAGATCCCGGTGATGCCATCGCCTATTATGACCTGATGTACCCGGGCCGGACGATCCCTGCTGCGGGCAGATCCATTGTAAGGTTTTCCGGCCGGACCATCAGGGAGATATTGCCACCCGGGCCGGAGGAAAGAGCAAGGATCATTCCGGTGGGACTCACCGTTTCTTTTCCGGCGGGAACATTGCCCGCCGGACTTCGTGTCGGTCAGGAAACAGAGATACTGCTTCCGGGACTGGAGGGCATTCAGCATGCTATTGAGGCGGGGCCGTTGTTGCTGGAAGACGGGAAGGCATCCATTGATATGGAGATTGAAGGGTGGAAGACTGCTTTTTCCATAGCAACCCAGGCGGCGCGGCTGGATTACCTTGATATGCGGGGACCCAAGATCGCTGTTGGCATGGATGGATCAGGAAAGCTGATGGTACTCACGGTCAATGGCCGGATCAGGGAATCGGTTGGGGCCACGCACCACGATATGGCGGAAATACTTGCCAGACAGGGCATGGTGAAAGCCATGGGTTTCGATCCGGGAGGCAGCAGCACCTTGTATGCAGGCGGGAAGACGCTGAATATTTCGCCCTACAACGCTGAATATGAATACAATGTATACGCATTGCCCCCGCAACCCCGGGCCGTCTCAAATGCAATCATAGGGTACATTCAAAAAGGAGATTAAGACAGTGGCGGGAATATACATACATGTGCCGTTTTGCAGGCAGGCCTGCAGGTATTGTGATTTTTATTTTACAGTAAGCCTGAAATACCGTGATGCTTACGTGGATGCACTGCTCAGGGAGCTTGCAGACCGGTCGGGGGAACTGAACGGCGCACCGGTTTCAACGCTGTACCTGGGGGGAGGCACGCCGTCGGTACTGACCGGAGAACATTTGGGGGAGATCATGCGCCGTGTGCGGGAATTGTTTCACGTGGATCCGGAAGCAGAGGTCACGATAGAAGCGAATCCCGACGACCTGGATGACCATCGCCTTGAGATGCTGCGCAGCGCCGGGTTCAACAGGCTGAGCATCGGAGTTCAGTCTTTTCATCTGCACCACCTGGAGCTGATGCGCCGTTCACATAATGATGAACAGGCAGTGGATGCCATTGTACGGGCTGCGGCACAAGGGTTTGACAATATCAATATGGATCTTATATACGGGTTGCCCGGACTGACTTCTTCTGAATGGGAGCACAACGTGCGCACCACGATGGGTTTGCCGGTACAGCATATTTCGGCGTACCACCTGACTTATGAGCCAGGGACGGTGTTTGATCACTGGAGAAGGAAGGGGCGGATCAGGGAATTGCCGGAGGATGCTGGCATTGCGCAATACAGGATGTTGCGGCAGATTACCGCGGCGCAGGGTTTCGAGCATTACGAGATTTCGAATTTTGCCCTGCCGGGATACCGGTCGGCGCACAACAGCAGTTACTGGTCGGGCGCGCCCTATGCCGGTTTCGGCCCGTCGGCACATTCCTACAACGGAACAATCCGGAGGTGGAACATTGCCTCGTTACAGCGTTATATTGAAAGTACGATCAGTGCAGGAACTGACTTTGAAACGGAGACACTCACGGCCACTGACCGTTTCCATGATTACCTGATCACGGCCCTGCGGACGCAGGAAGGAGCAGACCTGTTGCTGATCCGTGATCAGTTCGGGGATGCTGCCGCGGAACTTTTGTTGCAGAAGGCTGCGCCGTTTATCGGGACCGTTGAAATGAAAACGGAAGGAAACCGGCTGAAGATGACGCCGGAGGGATGGCTCCGCTCGGATCTCATCACGCAGCAGCTGATGCTGTAATGACGCGGGGTGGCCTGTCCCTGATTCAATCAGTTACACCAGGGCCATTGCTTTTTCGATCAGCTCCTCAAGTTTTTCCTGCAAGGTATCGTAGCTGAAATACTTTTTACCCAGCGCATAATTGTACCCAGCGATTTCTGCAGCCAGGGAGGGATCATAGATGATGCCGGCCATTTCACGGACAGCTTCATCGGTCAGCACATTGTCCTGAAGCATAACTGTTTTGAATCCTTTACTCCCGATGTCGGGCATATAGACCGGTTCATAATTATTCACAAAAACGGGTGTACGGGAAAGGACTGCTTCCACGAATGCGTTTCCGAAACCTTCATAGGTGCTGAAATAGGTGCATGCCGTTGCCTGGGCGTAGGCATCGGAAAGGGAAAACATCAGGTCACCATTGGCAGGGGTGAGGCCCTTGTTGTGGAAAAGGTGGTAGGCGAAACGCACCTGGTCGCTGAGATGCAGGTCGTGCACCTGTTCATTCAGTTCATTGAAGTAGGCACTGCCTGCATCGTCGGCATAATTACCGGTAACAATCAGTTTGATTTTTTTGTCGTTCAGCCGGTGTATCAGATCGATGGCCACCTCGATGCCTTTACGGCGGACGATCCGAGTGATCTGGAAGAGGAAGATATCCTCTTTTTTATATCCCAGGTATTCGGGAAGCCGGGCATTTTTTTCATTTTTTTCGCCAAAAGGTTTGCTGAAATCCATCACATTGGGAACATTTACCGCTTCACGACCGAATTTTTCCTTCAGGGTTTGCTGTGCATGGGTATTGATTACGGCGTGGATTGCGTTGGGAGCGATCAGCGGAAACACCTTTTCAACAAAACGGTTGATTTCTTCATGCGGGGATGTGTACCGTTCTCCCCGTTCCCATGCAAAGTCATGGTCGTGCGTGATGGTGGGCAGTCCCAGTTTGTGTACCGCCTTGTTGATAGCCAGGCCCATTTCCAGGTGTGAGGGCAGGGCGGAAGCATTTTCGGAAACCAGCAGTTTGATTTTATTGGTACGTACCCATTCGATGATCTTTTTATAAATAACCTTTGAATACAGGTTGAGGTGCTCGATCAGTTCCCCGGGATCGGTTTCAGGGTAGAAGAATGCTTTTTTCTGGCTCCAGTAGCTTTCGGGAGAGAAGAAGGACATTTCCGGCACCAGTGTTTCGGTTTCCGGATCCATGGGTCTTTCCTGGAACTGACCGGAAAGAATATAGACCTTATGTCCCATGGAGCGGAGCACGTGGATCCATTTTTCGGTTTCCAGCGCTACGCCGTCCACACCTCCAATCCTGCCGATAATGAATCCAATTCGCATCAGTAATCAGTTTCAGAAAGACGTTGTCTGTTCCGGTTACAGTTCAAACACACTGCTGCCGATGATTTTTCCACCGGCATAAAGCACCACCTGGTATTCTCCCGGAACCAGCTCACCGTTATTGGTCCAGAAGACGGAAACAGGCAGGTCGGCATTTTCGTAAGCGACGGTACGGGAAGCGGACACAGGTATCTCTTCTTCATTGACTGTGATCACTTCCATTTCAGGAGATCCCAGCGTCACGCCATCGGGACGAATGAGTTTCAGGTAGATGGTTTTATCTCCGGCCGGGACCACGGGATTGGCACGTATCACAAAATCGGTCCTGATTTTATGAATGCTTTTAATGCGGTTACGCGGCCGGTTGTTCTCGTTGATCGGTTCAACATATATATCGGAAGCCTGGAGCGAGGAGGCCAGGTCTTTGATCTCTTCGAGTTGCGTTTTTTCCGACTGCAGTTGTTCTTTTTCTGTCTGCAGCTGTCGTTCGGTCCTTTTCAGCTGTACATTTTCGGCCATCAGTTCCTGGTTCTTTGAATTCAGCGAGTCGATCTGCACGATATAGCTTCGCAGGACTGAGCGCAGGGTCTCCATCTCCCTTTTATACATTTTGATCTTGTACGCGTCATCGGCCTGGATCCTGATGAGTCGTTCTATTTTTTCCTGTTGAATGGACAGTTCTTCCTGTATTCTTTCGTTGTCGGTTTCAAGTGAATCATACGACAGGTAGATCTTATGTAATTCACCTTCGAGGGAGTCCCGCTCCTGTGCAAAGAAGATCCTGTTCTGTTGCAGTTCATTGCTGGTGGTGTCAAAATCCTTTTTCAGGTCGACCAGCATATATACAGCTACCAGCAGCACAACGGCCAGCAGGCCGATGACACCGTACAATACCCCGACATTTGTTTTCTTTTCGCTCATGTAAAAAGTAAATTTTCTGCTACAAATATATGAATAAGATGGGCATGCATCTCATTCGGCATACCCAATATATTAACTGTATTCCCCGGGATTTATTATTTTTTCTTTTTCTGGTGCGGAACGTCATTTTCAGTGATCCCGAATTTCTCATCTTTTTCCAGGTTTCCCATGGGTTCCACGTGCACCATCACATCGTAGACATTTTCGATATCTGCCTTGATGATATCTTCTACTTCCTTGGCGATATCGTGTGCATCGCTGACTTTCATATCGGGGTCCACCTCGATGTCGAGGTTGACCATGTACCGCGAACCTATTTTCCTGGCGCGGGTACGGTGGGGATTGTAAGCTCCATCTACTTTCCTGATGGCTTCGAACAATTTATCGTATAGTTCGGAATCCTGTATACCGTCCATCAGTTCGGTATTGGATTTCAGGAATATCATGATTGCCTCGTACATAATGAAGATGCTGATGACCAGGGCGATAATTTTATCGATGACGGCCACTTCGAACAGGATGGTGGCCAGCAGACCGATGAGAACCGTTGATGAAATGAGCATATCGTTCCGCATATGGATACCCATGGTGGTCATCATATCGCTTTGCTTGTTTTTACCGGTTTTTTTCAGGTAAAGGCTAAGGGCAATTTTTCCGGCCATGGAAAATAGTGTGACCCAGATGGCGATCATCGCCGGAATGGTGTCTGCACCTCCTTTAACCAGGCGCTCCACGGCTGAAATGGCCAGTTGGGCACCTGCCAGGAAGATGAGCATTGAGAGCACCTTGGTAGCGACAGTGTCGGCTTTCACGTAGCCATAGGGGAATTTGATGTTGGGGGGTTTACTGACGACTTTGGCAGCTACCAGGGTAACAATGGAACTGATGATATCTGCAGAGGAATCGATTCCGTCTGCCACTACCGCAAAACTTCCAGAGATAAATCCGACAACCAGTTTCAGAACTGCCAGAACTGCATTTCCAATAATTGAAACCCAGGCAGCATAGATAATTCCTTTTTTCTGCATTGTATTAATTTTTTTCCTTCCCGTTTGCAATCAGACTTTTCGCATGATCCGGATTGTATTCGAACTGCAGGGTAATGTGACGGATGTGAAATTTCTGCTGCAGCATTTTTTCTATTTTCTCCTGTATTTCCGCGGCTTCGCTTATCTTCCGGTCTTCGGTCAGTTCCACATGTGCCTCAAGGTGGATCTCATTTTCATCCAGGGTCCACACATGCAGGTGATGCAGGCTGCTGACACCGGGGAAAGCTTCCACATTGGACTGTATTTTTTTCACATTAATGTTTTCGGGAGTGGATTGCATCAGGATACCGACAGCTTCTTTGAGGATGACATACGCTTCACGGATGAGGTAAATGCCGATCAAAAACGTAACCAGCGGATCCAGCCAGTAGATACTGAAGAGTTGTATGGCTGCGGCAGCAATCACCACCACGACAGAAGAGAGGCTGTCACCGATGAGGTGTACGTAGGCTGCCTTAACATTGATACTCTTCCGGGAATCCTTACGGAGCAGTGCCACGGCAAGTAAATTGGCACCAAGACCGATCATGGCCACGACGATCACGATCAGGGATTTGATTGGTTCGGGATCCTGCAGCCGCTCCCATGCTTCCCTGAAAAGGTAAACACAGATAATGATCAGGATCACCGCATTCAGCATTGCAGCCAGGATTTCCACGCGCTTGTATCCGAATGTTTTCTTAGTGGTTGGGTTTCGTTTGCCCACGCGGATTGCAACGTAGGCAATAAAAGTGGCGAAAGTGTCGCTCAGGTTGTGCAGTGCATCGGAGAGCAGGGCCAGGCTGTTGGAGAGAATCCCCCCGGCAATCTCCACAACAGTGATCACCAGGTTGAGCAGGGTGGCGATCAGCAGGTTTTTACCACTGACAGGATGATGGTGGTGATGGGTTTTTCTTTTTTTACTTTGTTCAGCCATTTCAGATAAAAAGCAACAGACTCAGGGCCATTACGGCCATTCCTAAGACAAATCCATAAATGGAATAGTGGTGATGTCCATACTCCTCTGCTGTTGGAAGCAATTCGTCGATGGAGATGAACACCATGATTCCTGCCACTGCCCCGAAAAGGTATCCAAACACGCTGTTGGGGATACTCGACCCGTTGAAAAAGATGGTAATGACAAGAAAGGCGAACAGGGCGCCCACCGGTTCAGCCAGGCCCGAGATCATGGAGAGGAAAAACCCTTTCTTCTTGTTCCCGGTACCATATGAAATGGGAACGGAAACCGCGATTCCCTCCGGGATATTGTGGATCGCAATGGCAATGGCAACAGGGATGGCGAGCTCGGGTTCTGTGAGTCCGGCAAAGAATGTGGCAATCCCTTCCGGGAAGTTGTGGATGGCAATGGCCAGGGCAGTGAAAAGCCCCATCCTTACCAGCCGGGGATCAGGTACTGCTTTTCCGTTCTTTACCTCTTCGATTCTCCTGATCTCATGGGGGTTTTCGTAGGACGGAATCAGCTTGTCGATCAATGCGATGATCAATACCCCTGAAAAAAAGGAGAGTACAGCCATCCAGGCACCTTTTGTTTCTCCGAATGCTGCTACCAGGGACTCATTGGATTTGACCATTATTTCCATGAAGGAGACATAGATCATTACTCCTGCAGAAAAGCCGAGGCTGGCAGAGAGGAACCTGGTGTTGGTTTTTTTGGTAAAAAAAGCCAGGGCGCTGCCAATACCGGTTGATAGCCCGGCAAAAACAGTTAAACCAAATGCAAACCAAAAATTTCCAGTATCCATTTCTGAGCAGACTTCCGATTAAAAAAATTGTTGCACCCTATTTCTTCTTTTTCTTCCCGGCGCCCTTTTTGGGCTCTTTCTTTGGTATGGGTGTTTTCGAGAAGTATTTCGGATTGTTTTTCGTATAGATGATCAATGCGATGCCAATCACGATGAACGGCAGGCTCAGCCATTGTCCCATATTCAGCAGCATGCCCGATTCGAAAGAGACCTGGTCGCGTTTAATGAATTCGATAAAGAACCTGGCGGCGAACAGCAGGATCAGGAAGACACCAAAAATCAGTCCGTCGCGGATCCTGTCATGGTTTTTCCGGTAATAGAGGAACAGCACCACGAAAATAAACAGGTAGCTGAGTGCTTCATAGATCTGTGTCGGGTGGCTGGGTACATTGGCGATGACAGCACCGGTATTCGGGTCCAGCACCCTGTCGCGGACGAACAGGAAGGCCCATGGTACGTCTGTGGCGCGGCCATATATTTCTGAATTGAACAGGTTACCGGTCCTGATGAAGGCACCACCCAGCGGGACCACGATCACGATCCGGTCCATCAGCCAGAGGAAAGAGAGTTTGTGTTTCCTGATATACAGCCAGAGCGCCAGGACGATCCCGATGGCAGCGCCATGACTGGCCAGTCCGCCTTCCCAGATTTTCAGGATCTCCACGGGATTTGCCAGGTAATAGGCGGGTTCATAGAACAGGCAATGGCCCAGGCGGGCACCAATGATTGTTCCCACAGCCACATAGATCAGCAGCTGATCGAGCATTTCCGCATCGAGGCGCTTGATCTTGAGTGCCTTTGTAAAAACCAGGTATCCCGACAGGAACGCCATGGCAAACATAAGCCCGTACCAGCGGATGGATAGTTCTCCTATGCTGAATATTTCGGGATCCACGTCCCACGTGATATAGTTCAGTATCATAATAAACAGGATTTTGAGGGTTTAAAGCTACGAATTATATACTATTCTTTGTTCATGTAAGTTATTTTATTGATTAGTTGTCTGTGCAGAACGCATCATAATATATATGATCGTTTTTACGGCCAGATAAAAAAATGTGTTACGAATCGGAATCTGTGCCTGTAACGGAATGGAATATATATCTTTGTACACCTGAATGAGAAAATACCTGCTGATATTGTTTTTGCCTGTGTTGCCGTTGCTCCTACTCACGGGAGGGTGTGCGCAGCAGGGAGCTCCCACGGGCGGCCCCCAGGATGAGACCCCCCCGGATGTGGTGAAAACCGAACCGCAGAACTATTCGGCAAATTTTAAAGCAAAGCGGATCGAGATCACATTCGATGAATATCTTGATATGGCGAATTTTACCCAGGAGCTGGTGGTTTCACCTCCCATGGAGACCCAGCCGGAGATACGCATGCGGAGGAAAACACTGATCATAGAATTCGAGGAGGAGCTGAAGGAGGATGTTACCTATACCTTTAATTTCGGGGAAGCGATCAAGGATTTGAATGAGCGGAATGTGCTGCTGAACTACGAGTATGTCTTTTCCACCGGGGCTACCCTGGATTCTTTGTCTGTAAAGGGAACCCTGAAAAACGCATTCGATCTGACCGTTCCGGAGACACCCATCAACGTCATGCTGTATACCGAATTGGCGGATACCATGCCGCTGAAGCAGATTCCCTATTATGTGGGCAGGACGGATAAGGAGGGAAATTTTGCCGTGAACAACCTGCGCAGGGGAGTGTACAAGTTGTTCGTACTGAAGGACGGAAACAATAATTTCCTTTTTGATCTTCCAAGTGAGCAGATTGCTTTCCTGGATACCAGCCTGTTGGTGGACGCTGACTATTTCCGGCGCATCCTGCTGGAATCGGGCGTGTATGATTCCACCGATCTGTATGCCGACACTACGGCACTGGCTGTTGATACTGCGGGAATGAGTGCCGACAGCATAGCCATGGTACTGGATTCATTGGAGCGGCAACAGCCGGATTTCAATTCCCTGTTCGTGGACCTGTATATGTTTACCGAGGACCTCACGAACCAGTACATCATGGAATATGACCGGGAAGACCGGCAATTTCTGGAGATGGTATTTCAACTTCCGCTCACAGACAGTTTTACCTACAAGCCGGTGTTTCCGCCGGAACTCACCCACGAAGGCCTGATACCGGAATTCGGACACAAGCGGGACAGTCTCGTCCTGTGGCTTGCCGACACTACCATAGCTGCCTTCGATACCGTAGGCCTGGAGTTGCAGTATACCGTGCTTGATTCCATGGAAGTCCCGGTCGTGCAGCGCGACACACTGATGTTTGCATTCAGGGAGAAAAGCAAAAGTTCAAATACCAGGAAAAAGGACGAAGCTGAGAAGAAGCAGGAGAAGGAATGGCTGCAGGTACAATCCATCAGGAACCGCGGGAAGCATCACATTGAGAAGGATCTCGTTTTCACTTCCGCACAGCCGGTCAGTACCATTGATCCACAGCGGTTCGAGCTTTACATCATTCCGGACACAGTGGAAATCCCGGTGGAAATCCAACCTTTTATGGACACCTCCCATTTGCGGCGTGTCCGGATCAGTCACCCGTGGAAGGAGGAAGCCAATTACAAGCTTGTAATGTATCCCGGGGCCATTACCAACATATACGGGCTGACAAATGATACTACTGCGGCACAATTCCAGATCAGGCCATTATCGGAATATGGAAGGATCCTGCTTACCCTGGAAGAGGTGGAGGATACGATCCTGATCCAGCTGTCTAAAAAGAATACCCTGGTGAGGGAGCGCACCATCGCAGCTTCGGGTACCTACACATTTGAATTTATGGATCCGGATACCTACCGTATCAAGTTCATCCACGACCGGAACAACAACCGGGAGTGGGATACCGGGAAATACACAGAGGGCCTTCAGCCTGAGCGGGTGGAGTACCTGCCGAAGGATCTCCAGGTGCGTGCCAACTGGGACCACGATATCACCTACGTGATGGGATCCAACGATGATCCGCCGGGGAAGGAGGAGGCAGCAAGGGCCAAAGAGGAAAACCAACCTCTTTTCCAGTGATGTGTAATTTCATCAGTTGAATTTTACCTGCCTTTTATGACAGTTCCTTCCACATCAGGGCAGCAGCGCCGAGAACAGCAATATTCTTATCAATCAGTGCAGAAGAGAGGATCTTGATTTTTCCCCGGAATATTTCCAGCAAGTTCTGTTCCATGGAGATTTTGGTCGGTTCAAAAATCCATTTCCCAGCCTTGGCCAGTCCGCCAAAAAGAAAGATTGCCTGCGGACTGATATGTGCCACGGTATTGGCAAGTGCACTTCCCAGCATCTTGCCGGTCCTGTCATAGGCCTTCTGTGCAAGGATGTCACCATTGTTTGCTGCATCCGTGATCTCTTTTGCCTCGAGCTGGTTGAAGGATACATTCCGCAGCGGGGAATCATCGGTCTCGGTGGCCATGAGTTCAAACAAGGTTCGTTTGATGCCTGTTGCGGAAACATAGGTTTCCAGGCAGCCCCGTTTTCCGCATCCGCACTTCCGGCCATTTTCCACCACGGAAACATGTCCCAGTTCCCCGGCAAACCCGTCGTGTCCGTATACCAGGTCTCCGTTAACAACCAGGCCGCTGCCGAGGCCGGTTCCCAGCGTGATCATCAAAAAATTCTTCATGTTCTGGGCGGCGCCAAAGACCATTTCACCGATGGCTGCAGCATTGGCATCGTTGGTGAGTGCAACGGGCAGATCAAATTTATTGCTGAATATGTTGGCAAACGGGATGACGCCCTTCCAGATCAGGTTGGGTGCAAATTCGATGTTCCCGGAATAATAGTTTCCATTGGGTGCCCCGATGCCGACTCCTTTGATGGTGAAATCATCTTCATGCTTTTTCAGTACCTCATGCACCAGTTCATGTACCGCATCCACAAAAGCGTTCGGGTCCTCGTACCTGTCGGTTTCGATGGAGTTTTCATAATACAGGTTCCCGGACCTGTCGGTAATCCCCAACTTGGTGAAGGTACCACCGATATCAATACCAATTACAACTTCCTTGTTCATGTCTGTAGCGGGTTTTCAGGTATAAACATCAAAAGTATAACAAATAGTTCATTCCTTCAAGCCTGCAATGCGCCAGACAGGCAACAGAGTGATAATATGCAGCAGATTCACCGCATACGCGGCTTCTAATCATTGGGGTTCACAGGAATAATTAATAAATTAGGGGTTTCTAAGCAAGCGATATGATGAGATCAGTAGTAATAGTAGCCGGCGGAACCGGATCGAGGATGCAGTCTGAAACCCCGAAACAGTTCCTGGAGATCCTTGGGAAACCGGTGATCATATGGACCATTGAAAAATTCATCTCTTTTGATCCGGAGATGAAGATCATCCTGGTGTTGCCCGAGAGTCACCTGATCGTCTGGCAGAGCATTCAGCAGCGGTACCCCGATACCCGGAAGGTGATCATCACCACGGGGGGTGCATCCCGTTTTCATTCTGTGATGAAGGGACTGGAGAATGTGGGGCAGGAGGAGATCGTTGGCATCCATGATGCTGTGCGGCCCCT
>Ga0180436_10004614_pt1 | contig 12331 bp, 14 predicted proteins | sample SS_ome_2_FD_132434 | JGI IMG/M metagenome (GOLD analysis project Ga0180436, IMG submission 132434) | Hypersaline lake sediment archaeal communities from the Salton Sea, California, USA - SS_3_S_2 metaG | ecosystem: Environmental > Aquatic > Non-marine Saline and Alkaline > Hypersaline >...
GATGCGTTCATGGGCATCGAGAAAAATTCATCTGAAAAGGAGTCTTCCTGAAATGAGTGTATCCAAAGAGGAGGCCGCCGAACGGAAACGGGCAATTTATGAAAGTCTCGCACCGCGAAATCGACGGTATATCGATCGGATTGGATATGAGAAATGGGATCCATTTGAAGAGCCCAAAGATCCTATCGAGATACGGAAGGATGCCACCAAAAGGACCAGCCAGCAACTGGTGAGGGAATTTCTGCAATCGTGTCCCATGGACGATTACAGCAATACCTACGGCCGCGGCGTTCTGGATATGTGCATGGGCATTATCAACAATGATGAACGCTACAAGGCCATGCTCGATTTTGCCATCTGGTACAACGACCTGCTCCAGCGTGAAGGGAAGAAAGAGGGGTGAGCCTTGGCGGCCGGACCAATGCGGGCCATAATGCGCATTTGCCGCTGGAGACTATCCGGGAAATGATCCACGACAGGGTTGCCGTATCCCGGCGGCGACTGACCTTCAAGGATCTGGAGAAGCAGATAACGGCCATCGACGGGGTTCCTAAACCTCTCGTGCGGACGGCCATCCGTTCTTTGATCGAAGCCGGAATCCTTGAATACCGCTACACCTTCGGCCAGTCTTATCTGGAGCTCTCGTTTCGAAACCCGGTCGATGTCGGTGATGTGTTCACGATCGTGCCACCCGGCTATAGCGGGAAAATGTCGCCGCATCGACTCCCGATCGCCATTGCTCCGGGGGTTTCTTTCGGTAGCGGCCGTCATCCAACCTCACGCCTGTCCCTCCAGGCGATAGAAGGCACCTGGGCTTATCGCACGTCGCAGGGTATCCCCGCCGTTCAATCCGTATTGGACATTGGCACGGGGTCCGGGATTTTAGCGATTGCGGCATCGTGCTTAGGGGCATCAACCATCACAGCCTTGGATATCGATGCCTGCGCTCGGTCCGAAGCGCGCCTGAATATCAGACTGAATCCGGGGGCGGAGGGGATTCAGGTGTCGGACCGCCCCTTATCTTCTTTTAACGGTCGATTTGATCTTGTGATTGCCAATCTTCGCCTGCCCACCCTGGTGGCGCTAAGCGGATGGGTTGCATCGCACCTGGCGCCTTCGGGTTGTCTTGTTGTCAGCGGTTTCAGGGACGAAGAGCAAGACCGTCTGTTTGCATGTTATGCGGACCAGGGCTTGCAACCCCTATGGCAAAAGGCGCTGGCGGGGTGGGGTGCTGCTTTCTTAGGTGTCCCGGCATCCCTCGCCACAAAGGATGATCCATCCCTACCTGCCGATCACGCTTTCTGCTTGTAAGGCCCCCAAGCCTTTAAATTTCAATTTTCCCTAAAACACAATATATGGTGTGTTTTTAACTTGGTAAGTTGAATATATGGCATTTTGCGCGTTCGGTCTTCCAGCCCTTGTCCTTCAAGGCTTTGCGAGGATACGGTCGGTGCCTTGCCGGTACTTGGGGAGGTGAAGCATTAAAGGGAGGCGATGGGGCGGCTTGAGGCAGGGTTTTTCCCCAAGCCGCTCTCATTGGAAAGGGATCTATTGGCCGGGTCGAAATACGAGCTTGCCACCAAGCCATCCTGCAATCCCGGCAACCACCAGCAGCGCGATATGGAGCAGAAGATAGACCGCGCCAGGATCGTGCGCTGAAGCAGGGTCGGCTAATCCCCAGACGAAAAGGAGACCGGACAGCACCGTAACGATGACGCCGCAGATGATTTTCCATTTAAAAAGGTCGGTCATGTTACCGCCAAATTTAAATTGCCAGTGCAAATAACCCGTGAACAACACCACCGGCATAGACAGAAAGGTGAACCCCATATTGTATACACCGGCCTGACCGATCGTGGGCCAGTCAAACAACGCAGCCAGCAGGACCATCGCCACGGTTATGGGAAGCACACCATTGGGAATATGAACGGCGATGGGATGCGCATGGTATTCGATAGCCAGGTCGATCCAGGGCCGATAGCGATCGAAAGGCGTCCTGGCTGTCGGTTTTGCGGTTTCGCTGTCATCAACCGACGGGGCGGGTTCTTCGTCTTCGTTTGCGGTGGTTTCCGCCGCGTCTTCCTGTAGTTCAAATTTAGACCGGTCCACCCCGCAGACCGGGCAGGTTTCAGGCGGTTCAGGGCCGACATGGATGTAGCCGCATACGGTACATCGCCAGCGTTGGTCATCGGCGGCAGTGCCGGCGGATGGTGAAGAAGTGGCGGAAATGGAAACTGGTGAGGTTTCAAGGCCTGTAAAGTGGCGGCTTTCAGCCCCGCAGACCGGGCAGGTTTCAGGCGGTTCGGCACCGGTATGGATATAGCCGCATACCGCACATTGCCAGCGTTCGGGTTCGACTGGTGGGGTGCTGTTTTCAGACGCGCTACCATTATCCTTGCCGGAACGGTCCTTCCCATCGATCCGTTCGAATTTACTGCGGTCGGCACCGCATACCGGACATCGGGCGGGTGCTTCTTCACCTTCGTGAACGTACCCGCAAATTATGCAGCGCCATTTGGTCATTATGCCTCCTTCACCGCAGATCGTATCAGCCTATCATATTAAACGACCAGAGAACCCCGGCCGCGATGGCCGACCCGATCACGCCAGACGAATTGCATGCCATGGCATGCATCAGCAGGTAGTTGGAAGGGTCTTCATGCTGTCCCATCAAATGAACTTCCCGGGCCGATCCAGGCACGGCCGAAACCCCGGCGGCGCCCAGCAGAGGATTAATTTTGTTGCGCAAAAAGAGGTTCATGATTTTAGCAAAAATGAGGCCGGAGGCCGTTGCCAGCGAAAAGGCCAAGGCGCCCAGCCCGAAAATCATCAGCGACCGAGGGGTGAGGAAAACATCCGCCTGGGTGCTCATGCCAACGCAGAATCCCAAGAAAATCGTGGCCGTGTCGATGACAGCGCTGCGAGCCGTTTGGGCCAATCGGTCAACGACGCCACACTCCTTCATCAGGTTGCCAAAAAACAGCATCCCCAGCAAAGGAAGTGCGGTGGGGGCCAGCAGGCAGCACAGAAGAACACCGAGCACGGGAAATACCAATCTTTCCGTGCGTGATACCTCCCGCAGGTCTTCCATTTTGATGAGCCGCTCCTTGCGGGTGGTCAAGAGCCGCATAATAGGCGGTTGAATGACCGGTATCAGCGCCATATAGGAATAGGCTGCGATGGCGATAGGGCCGATCAGGTGCGGCGCCAGCTTGGCGGTCAGAAAGATGGAGGTGGGGCCGTCCGCACCGCCGATGATGGCGATGGACGACGCTTCCTTGGGGACGAATCCGAGAAAAAGAGCCCCTAACAGGGTGAAAAAGACCCCCATCTGGGCGGCGGCACCCAATAGCATCAATTTGGGCTGAGCCAGAAGTGAAGAAAAATCCGTCATGGCGCCCAAGCCCAAAAATACGATCGAGGGATAGATACCGGAGGTAACACCAAAATAGAGATAGTGAAAAACACTGTTGTTTTCGTAGATACCAATACCAAATCCTTTAAAAAACGGTATGTTACCTACAACTATGCCGAACGCGATAGGCACCAGCAGCAACGGCTCGTATTTTTTGGCAATCCCCAGGTAAAGAAAGACACACCCCACAAGGATCATGACAAAATAGCGGAAATCCTGGGCGATGAAATAATAACCGGTGTTGGTCAGAAACGATATGAGCAGATCAAACATGGCAATCCTCTTTCAGGATCAAATCCTGTGGTTTATTGATTCCAGCGGAACATACCGTCGCCTTGCGGGCTCAGGATACCGGCCTCCCGCAGGCATTTAAGCGTGATGTGCGGATGGGGGAGATCAAACAGCACGGCTCGTTGATAAAGCTCTTTCAATTCGAAAGGGGTGCCCATCTGGTCGACGAGCGGTTTGTATAGTGTTGCTGTTTGGTGGATATCCGCGGGGCATTGGAGCGGAACATCCAACGTAATATGGTCAACCGTCGTTGCCGTACCCAATGAAGGCGCCTTTGGTTCGGGCGCCGGCTTTCGGGATCGATTTTCCCAGAATTCGACGAGTTTGTGAATCTGGGAAATCGCTATGGAAAGAATCACGAGGCCGGTCATGACAGTCGAGGCCCCGACAAAGGCCTGCGACCAACCGTTGTTTAAAACGATGTTATCCAAACCCATTTTTATAAATCCCTCCAGGGATGTTTGTGGACCATTGCCTGCCATTGCTGCCATGGGAAAGGCTGCCCGATTGGCCCGGCAAGAGGATAAGGGTAGCTAGCGCGGAGACCGATCCATTAGCGCCGCCCACTCCCATCTATATTTGGTTGAGCAAAAGGGAGACTAATTCATATGTGGGGGAGAATGTCAATAAAATATTGAATGCGATTAAGCGTCGGGAAGGGCAGCCGTTGGCCGGCTCAGATCACATGAACCGGCGCCGGTTCGGCGGGTTGATCGGTAACGCCCGCCATCAGCAAACCAATACGGTCGATCTTGGATTGGTCGTCAGCCTCAAAGGTCTCGACAATGCGGCCGTTGAAAATCACGGCCAGACGATCAGAGAGAGAAAGGGCTTCGGCCAGATCACCGGTCACCAGCAAAATTCCGGCGCGCTCCCTCGCCTTCAGCAGCACTTGCCATACATCTTCGGTGGCGGCGATATCAAGGCCCTGGGTGGGCTGTTCGGCCACAATCAGTCGCGGGCGACGGAAAAACTCGCGGGCCAGTACCATTTTCTGAAGGTTTCCGCCGGAAAGTTGACGGGCCTCGGCACGGGGATTGGGTGGCTGAATATCAAAGTCCTGGATGAGCTGACCGAGGCGCTTTTCGGCCTCGCCCCGCTGCAGCCAGGGGCCGCGGCAAAATCCCTGGCGCGTCGTCAGTAAGAAATTATCCGTCAGGGACAGATAGCGACAGGTGGCAAGGCTCTGGCGATCTTCCGGGATGTAGGAAAGGTTGCCATCCCATCTTCGATGGCCATGAAAGTGTGCCCAGTCTTTACCCATTAAGCGAACCTGTCCGGTTTGGGGCTGTCGCAGGCCGCAGATGGTTTCCACCAGGGGTTTCTGCCCATTGCCGGCCACGCCCACCAACCCCAGGATTTCGCCCTGCCGAACGGTCAGTCGTATATCCTTGAGCGGCGCATCGTTAAGCCCTCGGACGCGCAAGACGCTCTGGCGCGGTTCCTGCGGCTGGCGTTTCACCTGCAGGATGACCGCGCGGCCCACCATCAGACGGGCCAGATCCTCCTTGGTATGGACTTCCGCCGCCGGCATGTCGGCGACAACTTCCCCTTTGCGCAGAACGGCAATTTCATCGGATAAGGCCATCACTTCGTCTAGTTTGTGACTTATGAACACAATGGCTTTGCCCTGGCGGGCCATGCGCCGCAGGGCTTCGAATAATTGTTGGGCCTCCTGAGGGGTCAGAACCGCGGTGGGTTCGTCAAAAATCAACACCCGATTGCGGCGAAAAAGGAGTTTGAGGATTTCGACGCGTTGTTTTTCTCCCATGGAAAGCGATGCCACGCGGGCGGCAGGATCGATATCAAGGCGCACATCCCGCGCCAGATCGGCGACCTGGCGTTCCATGTCTTCCGATTTCAGCCGTAGGCCCCCGGCATGTCCAAGGAAAATATTTTCCGCGACGGTCATGGCCTCCACCAGCATAAAATGCTGATACACCATGCCGATGCCCTCATCGATGGCATCCCGGGCCGAAGCAAAAAGGCGTGGGCGACCCTCGACAAGAATCCGGCCGCTGTCCGGATGCAGCCGTCCGGCGAGCATGCCCATGAGCGTGCTTTTACCGGCGCCGTTTTCACCCAGCAAAGACTTGATTTTGCCGGCACGGATGTCCAGGGTAATATCCCGGTTGGCGTAGATGGGCCCGAAGGCTTTGCTGAGCCCTTCCAGGCGTATGAGGGGGTGGTCGTCGGTCACGGGTGCTCCTGGGTTTGCCCGATGATGGGCTGGACGAACTGTGATTCGGAATCCCAGGGAAACAAAATCCAGGTGTCCTGGCTGACTTCGGTCACGAAGCTATCCACTAGCGGTCTTCCGGCCGGTTTGGCATAAATGGTGGCGAAATGGGCCTTAGGCAGCATTTTGCGAACGACCTCCGCCGTGCGGCCGGTATCCACTAGATCGTCGACAATCAGCCATCCGCTCCCGTCATGATCGATGGCTTTCAACACCTCGACGTCCCCCTTCTGATCCTTCCAGGCGTAGCTGGAAACGCAGACCGTATCCACCAGCCGGACGTCGAGTTCGCGGGCAATAATTGCAGCTGGCACGAGTCCGCCGCGGGTGATGGCAACGATGCCTTTGTAAAAATCATGATCCAAAAGACGCCAGGCCAGCGCTTTGGCGTCCCGATGAAGCTGATCCCATGAAATCGGATAGGTTTTGCGGTAACGGGCCGAGGTCATGATAACCCTCCTGCTAATCGTTAGGTTCCATATTGACGCCCAAGGCCGCCGGGGCGGCCGCTTGTTTGCTTTTCCAAGATGAAAAAACGAGGACGGCAACCGTGAGAAGATAGGGCAGCATCAGGAGAAGAGAGGACGGCAGGTGTGTTCCCACGGCCTGCAGTCTCAATTGAAACGCCATGACGCCGCCGAAGAGGTAAGCCCCCAGAAGCGCGCGCCCCGGACGCCAAAAGGCAAAGATCACCAGCGCCACCGCGATCCATCCGCGGCCGGCGGAAAGGCCGTTGGTCCACAGGTGGGTGTAGGCCAGAGACAGGTAGGCCCCGCCGAAGCCGGCCAGACAGCCGCCGCCCAAGATGCCGATCCAGCGGTAGCGTAAAACGCTGATTCCCGCCGCCGCCGCGGCTTCCGGGTGTTCCCCGACGGCCCTGAGATTGAGCCCCCAACGGCATTTGTCAAGGAAGAGCCAGAGCAGGGGCACCATCAAAATCGCACCATAGACCAGGATGTCCTGTTGAAAAAGGATGGGCCCCAACCCGGGAATAGCATGCAGCAGGGGAACGGCCAGCTTGTTGAAACCGGGTGCGGTTTGCCCGATGAGCGGCGTGCCGAGATAGTCCGCCAGTCCCAATCCAAAAATGGTCAGAGCCAGTCCGGAGACCACCTGGTTGCCGAGAAACCACAGGCATACAATGGCGTGGATCGCCCCAATGGCCGCCCCGATGAGCCCGGCGACGAGGAAAGCCAGCAATGGGTGGCCGGTGGCCTGGGCGGTTATGAAGGCCGCCAGGGCGCCGGTGATCATCATGCCTTCCACGCCAAGATTGAGAACACCGGACTTTTCCGTCAGGATTTCGCCGAGGGTTGCGTATAGGATCGGGGTGCCGGATTGGATGGCGGCCGCCAGCAGAGGCACGATCAGCTCGGTATTCATGATGGCCTCCGGAAACGAAATCCGAATTCGTTGAAAAAGCTGCCGGCCAGGACGGTCAACAGAATCATCCCCTCCATGATACCGCCAAAGGCGGCCGGCACCTGCAGCTCGAGCTGCAAATTTTCCACCCCGACCCGCAGGGCGGCCAGCAGAAACGAGGCAATCCCGATGGTCAGCGGGTTCAGCCGCGCCAGCCAGGCAACGACGATCGCCGTATAACCGTAGCCCACCATGATACTGGGTTGCAGGCGATTGATCGTGGCGGAGGCTTCGATCAATCCGGCCCATCCGGCCAAGGCCCCGCTGAAAATCATGACCAGGCAGACCAGCTTTTCGTAGGGCAGCCCGGCGTAGCGGGTGGCATTCAGGTTTTCCCCGGCGACTTTCAACTCGTACCCCATACGGGTGAACCGAAAGAAAACCCACATCACCACGCCACTGACCAGGCACAAAACGAGTCCCCAGTTGACCTCGGTAGCGCCGATCTTCGGCACGATGGCCCCGACCGAGAAAGCTTTGGTCATGGGAAATCCAAAACTGCCGGGATCTTTCCAGCGGCCGTAGATCAGGTAGTCCAGAAACAGAATAGCGATATAGTTGAGCATGAGGGTGACGATGATTTCATTGGCGCGCATCCTGAGCTTCAGCAGGGCGGGAATCAGGCCCCACAGGCCGCCCCCCAGGAAGGCCATGCCGAACATCAACGGCAGAAGAATATACCCGGGTTGGTCGGGAAACGTCAGCGCGGCCCAGGTAGCACCGATGGCCCCGAGCGCGAACTGGCCTTCGGCCCCGATATTCCAGATTTGCAGCCGGAAGGCGATGGCCACGCCAAGGGAGCACAGAAAGATGGGGATGGCCTTGATCAGGCAGTCTTCGATGGACCAGCGTGAGCCCAGCGCCCCCTGAAAAAGCAATTCGATGCCGTGAAGGGCCGGTTTCCCCTGGAGTCTGAGCATGAGGGCGCTGACGGCCAGGGACAACACCACGGCCGCGCATACAATAAGACAGGAGCTCCACGGACGGGGCTCCTGTCTTTTATAGGCGCTCAGCGTGAACATAGTGTTTACAGGCAAGTGCCATGGGCCGGCGCGCGGGGCAACCGGCCGTTTGATCTATTCTGTGGTACCGATGACGCCCTGGACGAAATAGTCCATCCCGAGCAGTTCGCCGTCTTCGGGGATCTTGCCGGCGGGGATGCGCACGGCTCCGGCCTGGTCCTTAACCGGACCCGTGAAAACCAGCATCTGCCCGGATGTGATGGCGTCCTTTTTGGCCAGAACGGCTTTCTGGATGTCGCCGGGGACCATATCGCTCATGGGGCTCAAATCCACGATGCCGTGATCCATGCCGTACCAGACGGGTTTGGGTTCGAAAGTGCCATTCCGCAGGGCGTCCACCACCTCTTTGTAGTAAGGGCCCCAGTTCCAGATGGGAGCGCACAGGTGGGACTTGGGCGCAAAGACCGACATATCGGAGTTGTACCCGATGGAATAGACGCCTTTTTCCTGGGCCGCTTCCTGGGGGCCGGGCGAGTCCTGGTGCTGGGCGATGACATCCGCGCCGACGTCCAGCAGGCTCTTGGCGGCTTCCTTTTCCGTGGCCGGATCATACCAGGTTTTGGTCCAGACCACTCGCACCTGTACGGCGGGGTTCATGGCCTGGGCGCCCAGGGTGAAGGCATTGATGCCCCGGATGACTTCCGGGATGGGGAAGGCGGCCACATAACCCAGGGTATTGGATTTGGTCATGGCGCCGGCCACCATACCCGACAGGTAGCGAGCCTGATACATCCGACCAAAGTAGTTGCCCATGTTGGCGGCGGTTTTGAACCCCGAGCAGTGCATGAAAGTCGTCTTGGGAAACTTCTGGGCCACTTTCAGCATGGGGTCCATATAGCCGAAGCTGGTGGCAAAAATCAGGTCATAGTTTTTGCGGGCCATGTTGAGCATGACGCGTTCGGAGTCGGGGCCTTCGGGAACGGCTTCCACATAGGAGGTCGTGACACCGTCAAGTTTATCGATGAAAAGGCGTCCCTGGTCATGGGCATAGGACCAACCGGCATCCCCGACGGGTGATACGTAAATAAAGCCCACCTGTAAGTCCTTGGCCATCGCTGGCGCAGCGCTTAGGGCCAGCACCATACAACACAGAACCACGACGATTCTTCGGCTCATAACGTTCCTCCTAAAAGAATATAAATTGTAAAAGAATTCACCGCTTATAGCTTGCTTTGGGGCGTTTAGCAACAGCTTTTGGGTCGCTCTGAAGGTGGTACCGGTCGCTATGGGGCTTCCTTCTTAATCCGGTCGATATAAGCTTCCCATTCCATCGGCAGCAGGTTTTTCTTTTTGTTATTGCAATTTTTGCAGGCCGGCACAAGGTTGCCCTTGGTGCTGCGGCCCCCGCGGGCCAACGGGACGACATGGTCCATGGTCAACTCCCGGGCCGGGGTGGTCCGACCGCAGTAGTGGCAGACGCCCTTGGCACAGCGCCGTTTCCACCACTCCGTCTGGCGCAGCTCGCGGGCTTTGCGCCGCTCCCGCTTGAGGGCGGCTTCGTCGATGGGAACGGCGTAGGGCGTGGTCATGCGATGGACTCGCTTCCCGTGGGCGGCAAAGTTGCGTTGTCATTCGCCAGCCAGTGATCGATGGCCTGCCGCAACCTTTGGTAATAGACTGCCGAGCCTCCCAATCCGCGGCGCCCGAAAAAATAATTAATCTCCAGGAAAAGCGGTGTTACAGGGTCGGCCACCGTCGGGTCCGTGCTGAAAAGAAAATCAAAACCGGCCAGGTTGATACCGGTGTGGCGGCAAAAGGTGCTCGTGGCGGCTTCGGCGGCGGCGATCAGGTGGTGATCGCTGGTCCGGTCAATGGTGCCCCCCTTTGACAGGCTGGCGATCAGCGGGGAATCGGACGGCATGACACGCCAGTAGGAATGCAGCTGGTGACCGGTTACCACCACGCGCAGTGAGCGGGCGTCGGCGGGGATCCACTGTTGCAGAATAAAACCTTTTTGGCCGGTGGTTTCAAAGCCCTGCAGGCGCTTCAGGACGGCGGCCATATCCCGGTCATGCATGATCGGAAAAACCCCATCACCCTCGCCACCCCAGTCCAGTTTGAAAACCGCCGGCGGTGATAAAGGACTGTCACCGGTGGGGTGTCGCTGCAAAAAGGTGGCGGTATCAGGGTAGCGAAAACTCTGCGGATGGGGCACATTGGCTTGCTGAAAAAGCCGGCTTTGACCCCGTTTGCCCGGATAGGCAAACCGCGCCGCGTAGTTTGGAAAGACCCGTTTACAATAACGGGTAGCCGCCCGATAAAGCGAAGCCCGGCAGCCCTGGGGGAGGATCACGGCCGTGGCGCCCTTAATGGCGGCCAGATCCTCGGCATCCGGGTCTCGTCCGGCACAGAGGCGATGATGATCGCCTTCGTAAATAGGATGAAATGAAACAATCATAGCCGTGGTCAATAACCGAATTTACGCAGGGCGCGGGTATCCCGTGTCCAGTTTTTTTGAACCCGGACGAACAATTCTAAATAAACCTTTGTGTAGAGCAACTTTTCGATATCCTCGCGCGCGGCCAAGCCGATCTGTTTCAGTTTTTTACCGCCCCGGCCAATGACCATGCCCTTTTGTGAATCCCGTTCCACATGAATGGTCGCGCCGATCCGCATCATCTTGCCTTTTTGGGTTTCCGTGAAGGTGTCCACGGTGACGGCGGTGGCATAGGGGATTTCATCTCCGGTGAGGCGGAAAACCTTCTCCCGGATCATTTCCGCCACGATAAAGCGTTCCGCACTGTCGGTCAGCATGTCGGGGGCATAAAAGGGCGGCCCCTCGGGCAGCATGGCCTCCATCACCCCTAGCAGGTCGTCAACTTGGGTGCCCTGGAGGGCGGAGATCGGAACGATCTGTTGGAAAGCAAACCGCCGCGACCATTGATCCAGGCTTTCGATCAATTGCTCCGGGGTAATGCGGTCCATTTTATTGACGGCCAGAACGACGGGCTTTTGATTGTCGGCCAACCGGCCCAGCAGGAAGTTTTCCGCGTCTCGATCGGGGCGCAGCGGGTCGGCCATCAGCAGGACGAGATCCACGTCACCCAGGGCGGAAAGCGCGGTGTCCACGATACGGACGTTCAACGGCTGGTGGGCACGATGGACGCCGGGCGTATCGATAAAAACGAGCTGGGCGCTCGGTCGGTGAACAATCCCCAGAATGCGGTTGCGCGTTGTCTGGGGTTTGCGCGACGTAATGGAAATTTTTTCCCCCAGCATCCGGTTCAAGAGGGTTGACTTTCCGGCATTGGGCGGCCCCACAAGGGCGACGAAGCCGGAATGAAAACCCGCAAAAGCGGTGGGATCGATAGGCGTCATTACGGTATGCTAATCATTGCTTCAAGGGCGCGCCACAAAGGCGCCAGCCCCTGGCCGGTTTTGGCGGAAAACAACAGAAGGTTTTCAGGCGCGCATGCGAACTGATCGGCAATCACGCGCAAGGGGCGCACCTGCTTGTTGCGTGAAAGCTTATCCGCTTTGGTGACCACGATCCGGTAGGGCCGCCGGTGGTTGTCTAACCAGCGCAGCAGGTCGTGTTCTTCCTGCCGGGGCGTGCGGCGAATGTCCACCAGCAGCACGACGCCCATCAGCGTCTCCCGGGAGGCCAGGTAGGTTTCGATCATGGGCCCCCACTGCTTTTGAATGGCGGCCGGGACCCTTGCATAGCCATACCCGGGCAGGTCCACGAAAGACATGTTGTTGTTGATCAGGAAGAAATTGATCAGTTGGGTGCGGCCGGGCGTGTTGCTGGTTTTTACCAGCCGCTTGCGGTTGACGAGCGTGTTGATGAGGGATGACTTGCCGACGTTGGAACGCCCTGCAAAGGCGATTTCCGGGTATTCCGGCGGGGGATAGTGTTGGGGTTTGACGGCACTGGTGACGAATTCGGCGCTTTTGATGATCATGGCAAGCCTGTCGGTTGATTTCCGGCGGCAAGAACCC
>Ga0180436_10004617_pt1 | contig 12329 bp, 7 predicted proteins | sample SS_ome_2_FD_132434 | JGI IMG/M metagenome (GOLD analysis project Ga0180436, IMG submission 132434) | Hypersaline lake sediment archaeal communities from the Salton Sea, California, USA - SS_3_S_2 metaG | ecosystem: Environmental > Aquatic > Non-marine Saline and Alkaline > Hypersaline > Sediment...
GCCAATCTCGTGGTCGCGCAACTCTTGTTCTTGGAGTCCGAGAACCCGGACAAGGATATCCATTTCTACATCAACTCGCCGGGTGGTTCGGTGACCGCTGGCTTGGCCATCTATGACACCATGCAATTCGTTCGCCCCGAGGTCAGCACCATGTGCGTGGGCCAGGCGGCGAGCATGGGGGCGCTCTTGCTTGCCGGCGGTGCTGCTGGAAAACGCTTTTGCCTGCCGCATTCACGGATCATGATTCACCAGCCCTTGGGTGGCTTTCAGGGGCAGGCGAGTGATATCGACATCCATGCGCGGGAGATCCTGCATGCACGCGAGCAGCTTAACGAGATCTTATCGCGGCATACGGGACAACCGATCGAACGCATCGCCGATGATACCGAGCGTGACCGATTCATGGGTGGCGAGGATGCGGTTGCCTACGGTCTGATCGATCAGGTGCTCGATACACGTGCTAAACCAGCCACCTAAAGTGACAGTCAGCCGGCGCGCGCTATGATGCCCTGGAGTCAGCCTGCCGCCGTGCTCCTGCTCAATCAGGAGTTGGTAACTTGCTTGCAATGACCTATATCCTGATATAGGTCTAGAACCAGAGTTGCCATCTGGGCTTGACAGGTTATGATCGAGAGCAGCCCGGTGGCCGATCGCTTCAGCCTGACCTAATCCCTATTCCCTTCCGGCCCCGCGGCGCCTATCCCCGGAGAGATGATCTATGAGCGGAAACACCCATGGAAAGAGCGACGAAGGAAAGCTTCTGTATTGCTCGTTCTGCGGTAAGAGTCAGCACGAGGTGCGCAAGCTGATCGCGGGTCCGTCAGTCTTTATCTGCGACGAGTGTGTCGAACTCTGTAACGACATCATCCGGGAAGAGATGCAGGAAGGGCTCGGCGAGGCGACCAGTCGCCTACCAAAGCCACGCGAGATCAACGCCTCGCTCGATGAATTCGTCATCGGCCAAGAGAAGGCGAAGAAGGTCCTCTCAGTGGCGGTCTATAATCATTACAAGCGCCTCGAGGTCGCCGATGCCAAGGAAGACATTGAGATCTCCAAGAGCAATATCCTGCTGATTGGGCCAACCGGCTCTGGCAAGACGCTGCTGGCCGAGACCCTGGCGCGGCTGCTCAACGTCCCCTTCACCATCGCTGATGCGACCACCCTCACCGAGGCAGGCTACGTCGGTGAAGATGTTGAGAACATCATCCAGAAACTGCTGCAGAAGTGTGACTATGATGTCGAGAAGGCGCAAAGCGGCATCGTCTATATCGATGAGATCGATAAGATCTCGCGCAAATCCGATAATCCCTCGATCACCCGTGATGTCTCCGGCGAAGGCGTGCAGCAGGCGTTGCTGAAGCTGATCGAAGGCACCGTCGCCTCGGTGCCGCCGCAGGGTGGTCGCAAGCATCCGCAGCAGGAGTTCTTGCAGGTCGATACCAGCAATATCCTGTTCATCGTCGGCGGGGCCTTTGCTGGACTCGATAAGGTCATCCGCGAGCGTTCCAAGAAGACCGGGATCGGTTTCTCGGCCGAGGTCCATAGTCAAAACGATGATCGCGCGATTGGCGAGCTGCTGAGCCACGTCGAGCCTGAGGATCTGATTCGTTACGGCTTGATCCCGGAGTTCGTCGGCCGCTTACCCGTGATGGCAACGCTTGAGGAGCTTGATCAAGAAGCACTGATTCGCATCTTGACCGAGCCTAAGCATGCGCTGACCAAGCAGTATTCGCGCCTGTTTCAAATGGAGGGCTGTGAGCTTGAACTGCGCGACGATGCGCTGCGCTCGATCGCAAGCAAGGCGATGGAGCGCAAGACCGGTGCACGCGGGCTGCGCACCATCATGGAGCAGGTCTTACTTGATACCATGTACGATCTGCCATCGATCGACGATGTCAGCAAGGTGGTCGTTGATTCCTCGGTGGTCAATGGTGAGAGTCCGCCGTTCATGATCTATGAGGGCGGTGAACAGCCACGCGTCGCCGCGTCGGATTGAGCTGGGCTAGCGGTCACCAGCATCCGCGCTCGCGCGAATTGGCGTTTAGGCGGCTGTGCTCATCATCATGCCGTCCGCACCCTTCCCGGTTTGTCCTGGCGTGATACCCGGTTAGGCGCGCGCCTTGCATCAATGCCTCAGCCGCGGTGATTGAACCGCCTGAAGGCTGCCCTAACCTCCTTCCTAGTAGGGCGTTTATGCCAAACCCGCCTGTTCAGACCCTATCATCTTCGATAGTGCCACTGGTTTCAAAGGGCGTCAGATAACGAGCACAGCTTTATGGGCAAGACTGATTCGGATTCTCAGGTTCTAGATGCGCTGACATCAGGCCAGGTGATCCCGGTGCTACCACTACGCGATGTCGTCGTGTATCCGCACATGGTGATCCCGCTCTTTGTTGGTCGGGACAAGTCGATCAAGGCGCTGGATGCGGCCATGACAAGCGACAAGCAGATCTTGCTGGTTGCGCAAAAAAATGCTGATGTCGATGACCCTTCGGTGAAGGATCTGCATGATATCGGTACCCTGGCCAATGTGCTGCAGTTGCTGAAGCTGCCGGACGGTACGGTCAAGGTCTTGGTTGAGGGGCATCAGCGCGCTAAGGCGAGCCGGTACCTGTTCACCCATGACGCCTTTAGCGCGACCGTTGCGCCGCTCGGTGAAACCCTTGAGGCCGATGAGCGCGAGCAAGAGGTCTTGATGCGCTCGGCCGTCGCCTTGTTCGATCAATACGTCAAGCTCAACAAGAAGGTGCCGCCAGAGGTGCTGACCTCATTGGCGAGCATCGATGATGCCAGTCGCTTAGCCGATACCATGGCCGCGCACATGTCGCTGAAGTTGGACGAAAAGCAGCGCGTGCTGGAGATGGTCGATGTGCAGCAGCGCCTTGAGCATCTGATGGGGCTAATGGAGTCGGAGAACGACATCCTGCAGATGGAGAAGCGCATCCGCGGCCGCGTCAAGCGGCAGATGGAGAAGAATCAGCGCGAATACTATCTGAACGAGCAGATGAAGGCGATCCAAAAGGAACTCGGTGAACTCGAGGATGCGCCGAACGAACTCGAGGACCTTGGCAAGCGCATCGAGGCGGCCGGGATGCCGAAGGATGTGAAGGAGAAGGCGACGACCGAACTCAATAAGCTGAAGCTGATGTCACCGATGTCGGCCGAGGCCACCGTCGTGCGTAATTATATCGATACCCTGGTCTCGGTGCCCTGGAAGAAGCGTACCCGGATTCGCAACGACGTCAGCGTTGCTGAGAAGGTGCTGGATACCGATCACTACGGGCTTGAGAAGGTCAAGGAGCGCATCACCGAGTACCTGGCCGTGCAGCAGCGCGTGCGTAAGCTCAAGGGGCCAATCCTCTGTTTGGTCGGTCCACCGGGGGTAGGCAAGACCTCGCTTGGGCAGTCGATCGCGCGCGCGACCAATCGCAAGTTCGTGCGCATGTCCTTGGGTGGTGTGCGTGACGAGGCCGAGATCCGTGGTCACCGGCGCACCTATATCGGCGCGCTGCCGGGTAAGATCATTCAGAATCTGTCCAAGGCTGGCTCGCGTAATGCCTTCTTCTTGCTCGACGAGATCGACAAGATGGCCATGGACTTCCGGGGTGATCCGGCCTCGGCCCTGCTCGAGGTGCTGGACCCGGAGCAGAACCATACCTTCAACGACCATTATCTCGAGGTCGACTTTGATCTCTCCGAGGTGATGTTCGTCGCCACCGCCAACACGCTGAACATCCCGCCGGCGCTGCTCGACCGTATGGAGGTGATCCGACTCTCGGGTTATACCGAGGACGAGAAGATCAATATCGCCGAGCGCTATCTGATCCCGAAGCAGATGAAGAACAACGGGCTCAAGCGCGGCGAGCTGCTGATCAAAGAGGCGGCCTTGCGCGATCTGGTGCGCTACTACACGCGCGAGGCTGGGGTGCGCAATCTCGAGCGCGAGATCTCGAAGATCTGCCGCAAGGTGGTGAAGGAGATCCTGATCACCAATCGTGAGAAGACCATCAGCGTCAGCTCAAAGTCCTTGGACAAATACCTAGGCGTTCGCCGTTTCCGCTTTGGCTTGGCCGATGAGCATGACCAGATTGGCCAGGTGACCGGCCTGGCCTGGACCGAGGTCGGTGGCGAGCTGCTGCGCATCGAAGCGGCCTTAGTGCCGGGCACGGGCAAGTTCACCTTTACCGGGCAGCTTGGCGATGTGATGCAGGAGTCGATTCAGGCGGCGATGACGGTGGTGCGCTCGCGTGCCGAGTCGCTTGGGATCGATCTTGATTTCCACCAGAAATACGACATCCACATCCATGTGCCCGAGGGGGCGACACCCAAGGATGGCCCTAGCGCTGGCGTTGCCATGTGTACTGCATTGGTCTCCGCGCTGACTCAGGTACCGGTTCGCTCGACGGTGGCGATGACCGGTGAGATCACCCTGCGCGGTGAGGTGCTGCCGATCGGTGGTCTCAAGGAAAAGCTGCTGGCGGCGCACCGTGGCGGTATCCTACAGGTGTTGATCCCGCATGAGAATGAGCGCGACCTGGTCGATATCCCCAAGAACATCAAGCAGAATCTCGATATTCGGCCGGTACAGTGGATTGATCAAGTGCTTGAGCTTGCCCTGGCAGCGAGGCCTGCGCCGCGTCCGGAAGAGGAGGATGCCGCGCAAGAAGCCGCACCTCCAGTTGAGGACGGCAAGAAGCCCGATACCGGGGCGCGCACCCATCATTAGACCGGTGGGCCTGAACACCAGCATCCATGGCTGCCGGTTTTCGGGTTGACACCTTCTAGGTCGTCCTTAACAATCCGTTGCCGATTGGGGCGACCTCGATGTTCTCTCAACGGTTGCGGTTTAGGGCGCTAAGGCCCTAGGCCGCGGCACTTTCGTACAACGCATAGTTGGCTCCAAGGCGCGGGGCCAATCAGGGGGACTCATGAATAAATCCGAACTTGTTGACACGATGGCTGAGGCGGCTGATATCTCGAAGTCAGCGGCTGCGCGTGCGCTGGATGCGTTGACGGACTCCGTCGCGGCGACGCTCAAGAATGGTGAATCTGTCTCGATCATCGGCTTTGGCACCTTTACGGTGAAGGAGCGTGCCGCGAGGACTGGCCGCAACCCACAGACTGGCGCGGCCATTCAGATCGCCGCATCAAAAAATCCGTCCTTCAAGGCTGGTAAAGCGCTCAAAGACGCGATACAATGATTGCTTGATTCGGGTGCATAGGCTGCCCGACAATGCCTTGACTGCCGTCAAGCAAGCCCCCGGACAAAAGAAACAAGATCGGGGGTGCTTAGCTCAGCTGGGAGAGCATCGCCCTTACAAGGCGAGGGTCGCAGGTTCGATCCCTGCAGCACCCACCAACCTTGGCAGCCTTGATCGCATTGTTGCCACAGTTTCACGGAGTGGTAGTTCAGTTGGTTAGAATACCGGCCTGTCACGCCGGGGGTCGCGGGTTCGAGTCCCGTCCACTCCGCCATCTCTTCGACACGGGGTATCCACTCTGGGTACCCCGTTTTCTTTTGTCCTGTCATTCCCTCGCACGCTGAGTCCTACGAGCCATGTTGCAGGAGATTCGAGAACGCGCACAGGGTTGGGTCGCCTGGGCCATCATTATTCTGATTACGATCCCGTTCGCCTTTTGGGGAATCGACTCCTACTTTGGGGGCGGCGCTGAGCCGGTCGTCGCTAGCGTCAACGGCACCGAGATTACCGAGCGCGCCTTCAACCAGAACGTCAATCGCACCCGTATCCAATTGCGGGACCAACTCGGTCGCGCCTATGATCCGGCGCTGTTTGACGATCAGCGCATCCGCGAGCAGGTGCTCGAGCGCATGATCCGCGAGACCTTGCTGTTGGAGAGCGCTGAGGCGATGGGGCTGCGCACCTCTGATCAAGCCATCCGTGCGGCCATCCTCAGCGAGCCCGCGTTTCAGCAAAATGGCGCCTTCTCGAATGCGCAGTACGAGCGGGTATTAAGGCTGCAGGGGCTGCTGCCGGCTGCCTATGAGGATTCGTTGCGTGCTGAGCTGCTGGTCAGTCAGCTACCGCGAGCGATCCGCGAGACCGCATTCGTCACCGATGCCTTGGCGGCGCGCAGTGCCAGTCTGCTGCATCAGCAACGCGAGTTCTCGTATGCGGTGGTGCCAAGCGCGGCCTTCGAGACCTCGGTGGAGCCGCCAACTGAAGCGGCCATCGCCGCCTACTACGACGAGCATCCCGATCAGTTCGCGACGCCGGAGCAGGTCAAGATCAGTTATCTGTTGCTGGACGCGGCGGAGCTGGCGGCGCCCGATGAATCGATCGATGAGGTCAGCTTACAGGAACAGTATCAGCTTCGGCTCGACGAGTTTACCGCGCCAGAGGAGCGACAGGCTCGCCATATCCTGTTAAGCGTGCCCGTGGATGCGGATCAGCAGCGCTTGGAGGAGACGCGCGAACGCTTGCAGGCAATCCAGCAGCGCCTGGTGGCCGGCGAGCCCTTCGCCGAGGTCGCCGCGGAGGTCTCCGAAGACCCTGGCAGTGCTGAGCAGGGTGGTGAGCTTGGCTGGGTCGGCCGTGGATCACTCGATCCTGCCTTTGAGCAGGCGGTCTTTGCCCTTGAGCCTGGAACCCTGAGTGATCCGGTCCGCAGCCGTTTTGGCTACCACTTGGTTGAGGTTTTAGCTGTGCGTGGCGGCGAGCCGCGGCCATTTGAGGCGGTCAAGGAGACGCTGATGGCTGATCTTGGCAGTGGCAGTGCCGAGGGCATCTTCTTCGAGCAGGCCGAGCAGCTCGCGACACTGACCTATGAATCGCCCGATAGCCTGATCCCGGCGGCCGAGACCTTGGGACTTGAGGTCCAGCTCAGCGATTGGATCGATCGCAATGGAGGGGAAGGCCTGTTTGCCAACCCAGCAGTGATTGCCGCGGCCTTCTCCGAGGAGGTGCTGGGACTCGGCAACAACAGCGAGCTGCTCGAGCCCAGTCCCGAGGACCTGCAGGCGCTGGTGCTGCGAGTCGCCGAGCATCGCGAGCCCTCGGTGCGGCCGCTTGCGGAGGTGCGCGATGAGATCCTCAGCCTGCTTGAGAAACAGCAGCTTGAAGACGCGGCCAAGGCCAAGGCCGAGACCATGGTCGCACGCCTGCGGGACGGGGAGGATCTGACCAGTGTTGCCGAGGGCTTTGAAGTGGTTGATGCCGGGCAGGTCGGTCGCAACGCAACAGCGCTACCGCCAGCGGTTGCTCAGCTCGCCTTCTCATTACCGCGGTCTGCAACCGAAGGGGTGGTAGGGGTCGGCAGTACCACTGCGAGCGATTCTGGTGATGCCTATGTCGTCGTTGTTACAGCGGTGCTTGAGGGTGATCCGGCTCAGCTTGGGGAGGACGAACTCACCGCCGAAGCGCGGATACTGACGCGAGCGCTCGCGGCCGCCGATGCCGATGCCGTCTTGGCTGACATGGAGTCGCGGGCAAAGATCGAGCGCAAGCCCCTGGTCGCCGAAGAGGCCTTCTAGGCGGCTTTAGGCGGGCAAACGAGAATCCTACGCCATTCGGTACGGGCTTTTCCGGCAATCGCCTTCTTTAAGGATATCGACTGAGCGAGCAAATCCAGCGTTGCCCGCTCAGCATGCTCGGCTCTACGAGGCGGCTTGGTCGCTCAGCCGAGGCCGAGGATGTGATAGCCGGTATCGACGTAGAGGATGTCGCCGGTGATCCCGGAGGCGAGATCGGAGCAGAGGAAGGCGCCGGCATTGCCGACCTCGTCGATGGTGACATTCCGCCGCAGTGGCGTGCGCTCCTCGACCTGTTTCAGCATCGAGCGGAAATCGGCGATGCCAGCCGCGGCCAGGGTGCGAATCGGGCCGGCTGAGACGGCATTGACCCTTGTGCCCTCGGGGCCAAGCGAGGCCGCCAGATAGCGGACGTTGGCCTCCAGGCTGGCCTTGGCGATGCCCATCACATTGTAGTTGGGCACGGCGCGCACAGCGCCGAGATAGCTCATGGTCAGGATGGCGCCGTGGCGTCCTTGCATCAGCGGCCGCCCGGCCTTGGCCAGTGCCGCTAGGCTGTAGGAGCTGATATCCTGCGCGGCGGCGAATCCCTCGCGGGTGACGCTGGCGACGTAGTCGCCTTCGAGCTGATCCTTGGGCGCGAAGGCGATCGAGTGCACGATGCCCTCGAGTCCGTCCCAATGCTCGCCGAGCGCGGCAAAGCAGCGATGGATCTGCTCATCGCTCGAGACATCGAGCGGCAGGACGAACTCGGCATCGCATTGTGATGCCAGGTCCTCGACCCGACCTTTAAGCTTTTCGCCTTGGTAGGTGAAGGCAAGGGTCGCGCCCTCGCGATGCATGGCCTGGGCGACGCCCCAGGCGATCGAGCGATTACTCGCTACGCCGGTAATCAGGATACGTTTGTCGGACAAAAAGCCCATGGCGGTCTCTCCATGTAGAGAATGTGTCTCAAAGCGGCCCCTAACGTTACAGAAACTGAGCCTGCGCGGAAAGTATCGATGTCGCGAGCGTCCTGCTCCTTGCCACTGCTGATCGTCGCCATGCTGCTGCTGAGTGGCTGTGGTCAGCCGCCCTGGAACAACCCTTATCCAGGGTCGCAAGCGGGCCAGAATATCCTCTATGGCGCCTTCACCGAGCGGCCTAAGCACTTAGACCCGGTGCGTTCGTACAGCTCGAATGAGTATGCCTTCATCGCCCAGATCTATGAGCCGCCGCTGCAGTATCATTTTCTGAAGCGGCCTTATGAGCTGGTCCCGCTCACCGCCGTTGCGCTGCCCGAGGTGCGCTATCTGGACGCCGATGGGGCGCCGCTGCCATCAGATGCCGATCCGAGTCAGATCGCGATCAGTGAGTACCTGATCGAGATCACCCCAGGCATTCGTTATCAGCCCCATCCGGGCTTCGCCAAGGATGAGCACGGCGCCTACCGCTATCATCAGCTCGATCCGCAGACGGCCGCCGGCATCAATGCCCTAGATGAGCTGCCGGAGACCGGTACCCGCGAGCTGATCGCCGAGGACTACGTCTACCAGATCAAGCGGCTGGCCACGCCCTGGCTGCATTCGCCGATCGCGGGCCTGATGGGCGAGCATCTCCTGGGGTTCGATGCGCTGAGCGAGCGGATCGAGGCCGCCGCCCCTGATCCGGTGAACGGCGAGCGGTTGTTCTTCGATCTGCGCCAGGTGCCGTTCGAGGGCGCCGAGGTGGTCGATCGCTATCGCTATCGGATTCGGCTCGAGGGCCGCTATCCGCAGTTCGTCTACTGGCTGGCGATGCCCTTCTTCGCGCCCATGCCCTGGGAGGCCGAGGCCCTCTATGGGCAGCCTGGCATGAAGCAGAATAACCTGACGTTGGACTGGTACCCGATCGGCACCGGTCCCTTCATGCTCAGCGAGAATAATCCGAACCTGCGTATGGTGCTGACCCGGAATCCGAACTTTCATGCTGAGTCTTATCCGGCCCAGGGCATGCCAGAGGATCAGGCCACTGGGCTGCTCGCCGATGCCGGCAAGCCGCTGCCCTTCATCGATGAGGCCATCTACAGCCTGGAGAAGGAAAGCATCCCATACTGGAATAAGTTCCTGCAGGGTTTCTACGACAGTTCTGGAATCAGCTCCGATGCCTTCGATCAGGCCATTCAGTTCGATGCCGCGGGCGAGGCCGGACTCACCGACGACATGCGCGCGCAGGGTATTACGCTGGTCACCGCGGTCGACACCTCGATCTGGTACCTGGGCTTCAATATGCTCGACCCGCTGCTCGGCGGCGACTCCGAGCGCGCCCGGCGGTTGCGTCAGGCGATCAGCATAGCGGTCGACTTTGGTGAGTACATCTCGATCTTTGCCAATGGCCGCGGTGTTGAGGGGCAAGGGCCGCTGCCGCCTGGTATCTTTGGCCATCGCGAGGGCGAGGCGGGGATCAATCCCTATGTCTTTGACTGGCGCGATGGGCGGGCGGTGCGTAAATCGCTCGCGGACGCGAAGGCGCTGCTCGCCGAAGCCGGCTATCCAAACGGGCGTGACCCCGAGACCGGCCGCCCCTTGACCCTCTACTATGAGGCCATGGACGCGGGTCCCGATGGCAAGGCACGCCTGAACTGGATGCGCAAGCAGTTCGCCAAGCTGGGCATCGAGCTGGTGGTGCGTGCGACCGACTACAACCGCTTCCAGGAGAAGATGCGCGAAGGTACCGGGCAGATCTTCATGTGGGGTTGGAATGCGGACTATCCGGACCCGGAGAACTTCTTCTTCCTGCTCTATGGTCCGAACCGAAAGGTCGAAGGCGGGGAGAACGCGGCCAACTATCGGAATCCGGCCTTTGATCGGCTATTCGAGCAGATGAAGAACATGGATGATGGCCCCGAGCGACAAGCGATGATCGATCAGATGACCGAGATCCTGCGCCATGATGCGCCCTGGTCGTTTGGCTTCTATCCGAAGTCCTTCAGCCTGCATCATCAATGGCTGCGGAACATCAAGCCCAACCTGATGGCGAATAACACCCTCAAGTACCGCCGGCTCGAGCCCGGCATCCGCGAGCAGTTGCGCGAGCGCTGGAACCCGCCGGTGCTCTGGCCGATCGGGGCACTGGCCCTGATCCTGATCCTCGGTGCCATCCCGGCCCTGATCCTAGCGCGCCGGCGCGAGCGGAGCCGCGCGCGATGAGTGCCTATATCCTGCGCCGGCTGCTCTATGCGCTGCCGCTCCTGATCGGCGTCAACCTGATCACCTTTGTGCTCTTCTTCGTCGTCAACTCACCCGATGACATGGCACGGATGCAGCTTGGCGACAAGCGGGTGACGCAGGAGGCGATCGATACCTGGAAGGCCGAGCATGGCTATGACAAGCCGCTGCTCTATAACGCGGAGGCCGGTGGACTCGGCGCGCTGACCGAGACCATCTTCTTCGAGAAGTCGCTGAAGCTGTTTGCCTTCGACTTCGGTCAGTCCGACAGCGGCCGCAATATCGGCTATGACATCCGCCAGCGCATGTGGCCAAGTCTAGCGATCGCGCTGCCGACGCTGCTGGTGGGGCTGGCGATCGCAATCAGCTACGCGTTGATGATCGTCTTCTTTCGCGCCACTTATATCGATTTTGGCAGTGTGGTGCTCTTGGTGGCGATGATGTCGATCTCGGGGCTGTTCTATATCATTGGTGGTCAGTTCCTGATCGGTAAGCTCTTTCATCTGGTGCCGATCTCCGGTTATGACCGCGGTCTTGAGGCGCTGAAGTTCCTGATCTTGCCGGTGGTGGTCGGTGTCGTCGCCGGCATCGGCAGCAGCACCCGGCTCTATCGCACCTTCTTCCTCGAGGAGATCAACCGCGATTATGTGCGGACCGCGCGCGCCAAGGGGCTGCGCGAGCCCGCGGTGCTGTTCCGCCATGTGCTGCGCAATGCCTTGATCCCCATCCTGACCGGCGTGGTCGCGGTGCTGCCGTTATTGTTCATGGGGGCGCTGATCGTCGAATCCTTCTTTGGCGTGCCGGGCCTTGGCAGCTATACCATCGACGCGATCAATCGCCAGGACTTCTCGATCGTACGGGCGATGGTCTTCCTCGGCTCGGTGCTCTACATCATCGGTCTCATCATGACCGACATCTCCTATACCCTGGTCGACCCCAGGGTGCGGCTGTCTTGAGGGTCATCGCGTGCCGGTTATCCTGATCACCGATGCCCTCATCTTTCTGCTGATCGCGGTTGCCATCGCTTTTGGCCTCTATGCCGCGCGCCACGAGCATCTGCGCGGTCCTTGGCGCCAGGTCGGGCGATCGCCGGTGGGCGTTGCCGCACTGGTGGTGATCGTCTTCTACGTTGGTATTGGGCTGCTGGATTCGCTGCATTTTCATCCACGCATCGAGCCGGTGGCTCCGGCGGATCTGACGGATCAGCGGACTGATCAGCGGACTGATCAGCAGGCGCCAACCTATTCGACCCAGGTCATCTCGGTCTTGGATCGCTGGCTCAGTGGTCTGCGCGAGCGTCAGGAGAAGACCTTCTCGGCGCCCTTCGCGACCCACTTGTTCGTCAAGGAGGCGATCGAGCAGCCGGATGGCCGCATGACCCGCGGCTATCCGCGCCTTGAATATGGTGGCGCGCATCTTGCCGATCCCGCGCGGCGCGATCTCGATATCCTGCTGCGCGGGCTGTTTGGCATGGTCAAGGGGCTGATCGCCTGGACCGCGCTGATGACGACCCTGATTGCCCTGCGCGCCTGGCACCGGCGGCAGTCGTTCAATGACAGCGCGAGCAGGATCTGGCGTGGAGAGACCAAGACCCCCTGGCGGACGGTCCTGATCACCCTCGCACTGATGCTGGTGCTGAGCTTCGTCGCCGCCGA
>Ga0180436_10004618_pt1 | contig 12326 bp, 5 predicted proteins | sample SS_ome_2_FD_132434 | JGI IMG/M metagenome (GOLD analysis project Ga0180436, IMG submission 132434) | Hypersaline lake sediment archaeal communities from the Salton Sea, California, USA - SS_3_S_2 metaG | ecosystem: Environmental > Aquatic > Non-marine Saline and Alkaline > Hypersaline > Sediment...
AGGAAGAGATTATGAAGGTCGCCATTTGGGGCACTCATCGGAGAATATTGTGATTCGAAATAATACCTGCCTGGAAGTGCATAATGGCTTCGCGATTGGTAGTGAAATGTCTGGTTCAGTGCGCAATGTATTTATTGAAAACAACACCATCAAAAGTGGGCGTAATCTTATTTACTTTAAATCCAACCTGGATCGCGGAGGTGTTATTGAAAATGTATATGTGAGGAACATTGAGGTTGACCAGGCGAAAATGAATCTAATTTATTTTCAAACAGATTATCACAGCTATCGTGGCGGGAATTTCCCGCCCACCTTCCGAAATTTTCATATTGAGAATGTTAAATGTAAAGAAGCCGGTTTTGGTGTTCGGGTGCAAGGGCATGCAGAGTCCCCGATCACTGATGTTCTCATCAAAAACGTACTGATCGAAAAGGCCGAAACTCCTATTAAAATTAATGAGCGCGATCAAGTGTTGCTTGAGAATGTGATGATTAACGGTAAAGACTATTCGGATAAACAAAAAAGATGAAATTTAGAAGGTTCATATATGCCGGAATTGGCCTTGCTATAGCCCTTGCTGCAACAAGCTTTGGATCCTTGCAAACGATAAGGCCAACTGATCCTCTTCAGCCAGAGCCTTATGACTTAAAAGAGTGGCCTGTGGGTAAATCACCGGAGGAAATAGGTTTGAGGATTACAAATAAATATCTCTCTTTGCCTCATTCCCATTGGGGAAAGTATCGAAAAAAGGCAAATAGGATTACTTATCCCGATGTATGCACCTGGCTGGGAGGGCTCTGGTTTGCCGAGGCAACTAACAATGAATATTTGCTCAACCGTCTTGAAGAACGCTTCATTCCTCTATATGGAGATGAGAAGCATATGCTTCCAACACCTGATCATGTTGATAACAATGTATTTGGTGCAGTGCCTTTAGAGCTGTATCTGCAGGGAAAATGCAAACCCTATCTAGAACTTGCCTCACCTTCCCAGGCAGACGACATCACCTCGATTCAATATCAAGTTGTCGATCTTAACGATCAGTCCCTTACAGTTGATATATCTAACGGTTCAGGATGGTGGCGATTTGAATACATCAAAGTAGAAACATCTGTTGGTACCGGTGTTGATGATATTGATAAAACTGCTATCTCAGGAATTGCAGAAAAAAATACAATTCATACCCTGGATCGCACCATATTTATTAATTCTGATGTGGTATCCAGAACACTTGTTGCTGATATTACAGGCAGGATAGTAGCCCAAACTTATGAAAAGAAAATTCCTGTTCCTCAACCGGGTATATATATAGTAGTGGTGTAAAGGGGAAAATGAATTACCACAAAAGGAAAAGGTATTTGTGTATTAACCGGTATTAATAGTTTAAGACTACGAACAAGCATTCTTTAAATCAATTAAAATCTGCTTCTGTGCAATGAATTTATTTAAAATAATAGCAGTAGTACAACTTTGTTTATACGCGCTTGGTTTACAGGCTCAAAATTCTGTTGATTTAAATAGCAACGGAAAGATTGATATCTATGAAGATCATAACAGATCAATAGATGAAAGAGTAGTAGATGCAATTTCCCAAATGACGCTCGAAGAAAAGGTAAATATGCTTACCAGGAATAGTTCCTCCTGGTATTATTCAGGATGTGAAAGACTTGGGATTCCTGAATTTTCGTGTCATGATGGACCACATGGGGTAAGGGATTACAGGAATGAATTTTCCACGGCATTTCCTACAACTGTGGCACGCGGGGCTGCCTTCGACCGAAACCTGAGCTACCGGCTGGGTGTTGCGGAAGGAAAGGAATTCCTGGCACAGGGCTGGGATATGCGGCTGGGGAATTGTGTTGATTTGAATCGTCATCCACTCTATGGACGAGCATCTGAATCGGCGGGTGAAGATCCGTATTTATGTGCCGAGATCGGTGTAGCAAATGTACTTGGTACCCAGAGCACAGGCTGCATTGCCAACCTGAAGCATCTTATCCTGAATACAAGAGAAGACCCGAGCATACGAAAAGACAACCATGCTGTTATCGATGAACGCAGCCTGGTGGAGATGTATGGTTATCCGTTCAAGGAATCAATTCAGCGGGGGAACGCATGGTCGGTTATGACTGCACATAGCAGGGTTAATGGTTTGAGAAGTTCAGAAAGCCCCTATGTACTAAATACGGTCCTTCGTGATTATTTTGCTTTCCGTTACTTCGTGCTCAATGACTGGTCCTCTGTAAACGATGCATTGAAAAGCCCGGATGTCACTGTTGCAGACGTATTCAATGCCGGGCATGATCTGGAAACAAATACTTCGAACTATCAACAGGATCTTCTGGCTGAAGTACTTTCCGGAAATGTGCAGGAGGAACGCCTGGATGAAGCGGTGGCACGTGTTCTGCGGGTACTTATTATCTCAGGGATTGTTGACGGGAGAACCGTTGGAGATCCGGCAGATAAGGGACGTAGTGCTCACATTGAACTGGCGTTGGAAGGCGCCAGGAAATCCCTGGTTCTTTTGAAAAATGAACATGAAATACTACCGATTAGAAAATCAGGAACAATTGCACTCATTGGCCCAAATGCTGCAGTCTTACCCTGGGATGCAGGTGGAAGTTCCACTGTCCGCCCGCCATATACCGTCAGTGTCATGGAAGGCATAAGTCAGGTAGCACCAGGTGTTAGTATGCGCTACAACCGGGGTTGTGATATCAATACTACTGATCGAGGCGGTTTTGAAGGAGCTGTTGCGGAAGCTAAAGCGGCAGAATATGTAGTATATGTAGGTGGATTGGATAGGACTCAGGAAGGAGAAAGCAAGGACAGGCTATCGGGTTCAGTTCAGCTGCCTGGTGTACAGCAGGAACTGATCAATGCACTTTCTCAAGTAAATCCCAATTTGGTAGTTGTGCTCATAAGCGGAGGCATTTGTGCATTAAACGAATGTATTGATAATGTCGATGGTCTTATTTATTCCTTTTATGGTGGTCAGGTCGCCGGACAGGCTATTGCAGAGGCATTGTTTGGCGACTACAATCCCGGCGGGAAACTTCCAGTGACCATGCCGAAGACTGATTCCCAGTTGGCACCGTTCACAGATGACCATAATGATCATATTATAAGAGTAGGGTATCGCTGGTTTGACTCCCAGGAGCTTGAGCCACAATTCGCTTTTGGACATGGTTTAAGCTACACCCATTTTCAGTACAGTAATTTACGATTGAGTGAGCAGGAGATAGACGCTGAAGAGGGACTGGTCGCGAAAGTAGATGTTACCAACACCGGGGAGCGGAGTGGAGATGAAGTCGTGCAGCTTTACCTGAAGGATGAGAAAGCAAGTGTGAAAATGGCGAGAAAGCAACTGAAAGGATTTGAAAGAATTAAGCTCCTTCCCGGACAAACAAAGACTATACAATTTAAGATAAATGCCCAGGATTTGGCGTGGTGGAATGAATCAAGCTCATGCTATTTTGTTGAGTCGGGTGAATTCAGTATTATGGTCGGAGGTGCATCTGACAGGTTGCCGCTCATGGATAGGTTCAAGGTGACCGGTGATTATTTTGTTCCCAGGCCAGAACCCATGGAGGAGGTTATATTTGTATCTGAAGATGAAAATGAAGCTCAATTACGGGCAGCTGCGAATACGCTTCTCAGGGTTGAGGCTGAGGCCTATGATGATGGTTCAGGGAAACTCGAGATTATTGAGAAAGGTGAAGATACTGATGGGAAAGCACTGGCTGTATATGATGGTGACTGGATCTGTTTCCGGGAAATAGACCTGGGGTCCTGGCTGAATTTCATCGATCTTCATTACCGACTCGTTACGGGGCATACGACGATCGAGCTGCGTCTTGACAGTCCTGAAGGAACCCTGTTCGGAAAACACCGGACAGATAACCAGAACCGGTCAAAGGGATGGATCAAAGAAAGCATCGGTACAAGCCAATACAGTATATCAGGAGTTCATGATGTTTACATGGTCTTCAGGGGCCGTGAAGGGAGATTACACCAGCCGGTATGTATACTTGACTGGTGGGAAGTTGAAGGCCAAAGGAAAAGCAACAATACGGATCAAAATCCGGGATACACCTTTGGTCAGGGTAAATTAGAAGCTTCAATTATTGAACTTCCCCGAAACATCAGAGCTTCACTAAATAAAATGTATCCGGAATACGTGGTCTGGAAGCCTTCAGAGATTCGTCCCGGAGATAATCTGCCTTTACTTATCTACCTTCACGGGGGAGGTAAGACAAAGAAAGCAGTTGAAATTTTAAAAGGAGGAATCCACCCTGCAAAATACTGGAGGGAACAGGATGCCGATTTCCCATTCATTATAGTGGGGCCGCATTCGTCGGGTCCGTGGAATATTGATGATCTGGAACTCTTCTACGAGCATATCCTGAAAACACAAGCTGTGGATAACTCAAGGATCTATTTGTGCGGTTACAGCATGGGCGGTGCCGGCACCTGGAACTGGGCACAGGCACATCCCGAACATTTTGCGGCGATAGTCCCTTTTGCCGGTGGCCTTGGAGATGGCGGACCTAAAAATATTACTGAACATATAGATGCCTGGCAGGAAAACCTCAAAGACATGCCGGCATGGATTATTCATGGAGCAGATGATACAACCGTTCCGGCCGAAAGGTCCCGCCTTATGTATGCCGGACTTAAAGAAAAAGGGAACAAATTGGTAAAGCTGACCATTCTGGAAGGGAAAGGACATGCAATCACGGATCATTTCCAAACAATGCCAGAAATCTACGAGTGGCTGCTCAACTTTGATCGAAATTCTAGATAAACTTATATGAGTATAATTAGAAGTATTTCCAGGCTGATAGCATTTCTTATAATTTCTCAGAGTATTTCTGCGCAGACAGCTGATAGAATATATCTCACAGGGAAAGGACCCTCAGATGCGATTGAATGGGAGTTCTTTTGCACAGGCGGAAGAAAAAGTGGAGAATGGACTACTATACCAGTACCTTCAAACTGGGAGCAGCATGGTTTTGGCGCTTATGACTATGGTCATGTTCCTCCTGATCAAAAGCATAGTGAATCCGGGATATACAGGACTACATTTTTTGCTCCTGAAGATTGGAAGAACAATTACATACGGATCGTCTTTGAGGGCTCAATGACGGAGACATCAATCAAGCTGAACGGCATCCCGGTTGGAACACCCCACCAGGGTGGATATCTACCCTTCAGTTATTCGATAAATTCTCCAAATGCATACGCCAATAATGCTTTAAAATATGGAAAAACCAATATCCTTGAGGTAGAGGTTTCAAAACGCCCCTCAAATCCGAGTCTTGACATCGCAGAACGAAAGGCAGACTATTGGGTATTTGGCGGGATCTACAGGCCTGTATATATCGAGGTATTGCCCCGGATTTTTATCAATCGACTGGCAATTAATGCTGATTCAGACGGAACAATTAAGGTGGATGTTTTTCCCCAGGCGCATCGGCCAATGAAATTCAGAGGTATACCTGAAGCATATGTAGACGAAGTTGAAGCACAGGTTGTCGATCAACATGGAGAGCCGGTAGGAGATGCTTTTTCTGCCCCCCTTGCGGGAGCAACAGGAAGGGTAAGGCTCAGTACCTGTATACCTGGAATATCTCCGTGGTCACCGGAATTTCCACATCTTTACACATTAAGGGTAAGACTAAAAAATAAAGAGAAAACAATATCAGAAAAAGCTGAAATATTTGGGTTCAGAACATTTGAAAAGAGAACAGGAGATGGATTCTATCTCAATGGCAGTAAATTAAAAATCAAAGGGGTAAACCGGAATGGCTTTGATCCCAATAATGCGCGAGCCCTGGACCCGGAGAGAGATCTGCAGGATGCTCTCATGATCAAAGAAATGAATGCTAACCTTGTAAGATCACATCTCCCTCCCACAAAAGCCTTTATGGAAGCCTGCGACAGTCTTGGACTCCTGGTAATATCTGAATTAACAAACTGGCAGCGGCCACATATCGATCCCACGGTGGCTCGTAATCTGGTATACAGTCTTGTGACTTTTTACCAGAACCATCCCTCCGTAATTCTCTGGGCCAATGGTAATGAGGGAGGATTCAATGCAGAGATTGATGAATTATATCATCTTTATGATCTTCAGGATCGCCCTGTAATACTTCCATGGAGTGTTTTCGAAGGAATTGACACGAAGCATTATCCGAGTTATAAAGAGCTATTGCAGAAGGCAAAAGGGAACATAATCTATTTGCCAACTGAATTCTTGCATGGACTTTATGACGGAGGGCATGGTGCTGGCCTGAATGATTATTGGTCATTAATGGAGAAGACTCCCACCTTTGCCGGAGGAGTATTATGGTGTTGGGGCGATGCGGCATTGTCAAGAACCGATAGGGATGGTAGACTTGATACCGATGGAAATCATTCTGCAGATGGTATTGTCGGGCCGAATGGAGAAAAGGAAGCTAGTTATTTTACTATCCGGGAGATATGGTCACCTGTAAAAATTATACAGGACAGGTTAGATGCTGAATTTCATGGCTGCCTTTCTGTTAAGAACAATTATCTGTTCACTTCGCTGGATCAGTGCTCTTTTGAATGGAAGATACTTCAATTTGAAAAAGGTCAGAGTAAATACTTCGAAAAAGTGATTCATCAAGATAAGATTTCCGGGCCAGGATTGGGGCCAGGAATGACAGGTGAGCTTCGCTTGAATCTTCCGGCAGACTGGAATAAGTTTGATGCGCTGGTAGTCAAAGCTTTTGACGCAAATGAGATGGAGGTGATGGAGTGGGCATGGCCGATAAGTTCACATCAATATCAGGGAATGCCAGAGGATGATCAGAATCCAAAATTAATTAATGGGTCAATCGTTCAGGTTGGAAAGTCAACCTGGAAATTTAATAAGCAAACAGGTCAGCTAACAGGGTTGGAATATGATGGGGAGAGCGTTGGATTGTTCGGGGGACCTGCATTGTATGCAGGAAAAGAATCAGGTGCTTCAAAGGCTGGAGATAACTGGTCGGTAGATTTTATTCAAGAAGACGGAAGAATTGTAGTTTCATCAACTCATAATACAGATGGGTCTTTCTTTACATGGGTCATCTCAGGGGATGAAAAGGCTGATTTAAAATATTCGTTTGCCGGAATAAAGGATTCCCTGACATATTGTGCAGTTGGTTTTGATCTTCCGGAAGAATCTGTTGAATCAAAGCAGTGGCTGGGAAAAGGGCCTTATCGTGTTTGGGGTAACAGGATGCAAGGACCCAGGTTTGGATTATGGGAAAACACCAATAATAATACCATTCCTGGTTGCACCTATGATTATCCCTCATTTAAGGGTGTATTTGCCGATGTTGAGTGGATGACAATCTTTCTTACTAACGATTTGAAATTAACATTGAACCCTGATAAACATACACATATTGGTGTACTGCGCCCCGATAATGTGAAAGTTCCAACTGACCCGGATAAGAATGATAAAAAATCAGGACCGAGAAATGCAGTATGGGATTATCCGCAAAAAGGCGGGTTATTCATTTTTCATAAAGTACCTGCTGTAGGGACTAAATTCAAACCTGCAGAAGCACTTGGCCCGGAAGGCATGCGCAGTTCAGCACCGGCTATAGAGGGTGCATTGCAATTTGAGCTAAGCAAAGTAAATTCAGATTTACAGTAACGAGCAGAATTTATACAAAGAGATACACAATTAGAAACCAGTAAAGAGACTTTTAATATGAATAGATCCGGTACTTACTTAATCAATCTTTTGATGGTGATTTCCATAACGGCCTTTGGGCAGAAGAAATCAGCAGCTGAGAATCCTGGTTTTATTACCTCACCCAGGGAAACGCTCATGATGATGCGAAATGTTGCAGATTGGCAAATTAATAGCGGACTGAAACGGGAAATTACATACTGGGGGAATGCTGCTTTTTTTGCAGGAGTTTCAGAATTGGCTACCCTGGTGAATGACGATCACTATTTTAATTATCTGATGGAGCTCTTCGATGATGTCCAATGGGCGATAGGGAGCCGGAAGCTGCATGCAGATGACATAGCCATATTGCAAATCTACTGCGAGCTCTATGAGCTTTACGGAAATAAGGAATTTATAAATGATGGCCGAAGGGCTGCAGAACGAATCATTTCCATGCCATTACCTGAGTCGCTGGATGTTTCGAAATCGAGTCATGACAGTGCATGGAATTGGTGCGATGCTCTTTTTATGGCCCCTCCTGCTTTATCTCGCTTATATCGCGTGACAGGAGAGAAAAAATACCTGGATGGCATGGATCGTTTATACTGGCACACCATTGATTATCTGTATAATCCTGAGGATCAACTTGTATTTCGCGACAGCAAATATTTCGATGACGAATCGCCCAATGGAGAGCATGTTTATTGGAGCCGTGGTAATGGTTGGGTGATGGGAGGCTTAGTCAGGATCCTACAGGACATGCCAGCAGATTATCCATCAAGATCCAGGTATGAAAGTCTTTTCAGGGAGATCAGTAAGCGCCTTGCTTCGTTGCTAACTCCAGACGGAACATGGCATACCAATTTGCTGGATCCGGATCACTTCCCTGGAAAGGAAATAAGTGGAACAACATTTTTTGTATATGCTTTAACATATGGGGTTAATGAGGATCTGCTTGAAAAAGAAATATATCTGCCTGTAATAAAAAGAGCCTGGAATGCTTGTGTAGAGGCAGTGCATGACAACGGTATGATTGGCTATATACAACCCATCGGGGCCGCTCCCGGTTATGCAGCATATGAGTTTACGGAATCTTATGGTGCGGGAAGTTTTATCCTTGCAGGTAGCGAGATTCTAAAACTTATGCTCGGTGAGTCATCCGGAATTGTGAATGTTACTGTAAAAAACCCGATCCCGGTAAACAGAAGAACCGAAACAGTGGAGATTGACTGGAATGATCTGAAGGCGAAAGGTGCAAAACCGGGAGCCATTAAAGTAATCGACTTTCATACTGGTATTGAGATCGCAAGCCAGATTACTAGGGACAATAAGGGTAAGCCTTCCCGATTGATCTTTCAGACAGAGCTGGCTGCAGGGACCAAGAAATATTATATAGTAAAGAAAGGGATCCAGGATAAATATACTCCAATGGTGTATGGGCGAATAGTGCCTGAGCGATACGATGATCTCGCCTGGGAAAATAATTTAATTGCCTACCGCATATATGGACAAGCCCTGATACCTGTGGACGGTCCGTCAGGTGGCATAGATATATGGAAGAAAAGAACCAATGCGCTCATCATAGACAAATGGTATGCCCGGGGTGATTATCACCACGACCACGGTGAAGGAAATGATAGTTACAAAGTGGGTCCCAGTCTGGGGGCAGGAGGAATTTCACTGATCGACGAAGAGGGACTAGCGTTGCATGAAAATTACAAAACTGCTACCATCATAGACAGCGGGCCGATTCGCTTCAAAGTGGCTCTTACATTCGAACCACAGGAACTTGAGGGCCACAATGTTTCAATGACCAAGGTACTCACTCTTGATGCCAACAGCTATTTAAATAAATGGGAAGTGCAGTTTGCAGGTAAGAACGAAGAGATACCTGTTGCAGTAGGTATTATAAGAAGAAATCGTCCGGGCGATGTGCTCATGGATGAGCAGAATGGTGTACTATCATACTACGAACCTGAGAACTTGCAGGATAACGGGCTCTCTGGCAGAGATAAAGGAAATGGTCGTACGGGTATAGGTGTCATCATGCCGGGAATGGCGTTGATGGGGACAATTGATGATCATTATGTGGCTCGATCAACAGCATTAGCCGGCGATCCTTTTGTATATTATTCCGGAGCCAGCTGGAATAAGGCACAATACAAATGGAGAATGCTCCCGATACCCTTAAATAACGAGGATTGGATTGATTACCTGTATCTGCAAAAGCAGCAGATTATGTATCCCCTAATGGTGGAATATTGAATTAACCAATTGTTTTTATCGAATGAAGTATGAAGAAGAATTTGCTATGAAAACAGATCCTATAGTCAGACTAATAAGCAGAATTTTACTTTTGTTCGCTATCTCAATTACCATTGTGTTCATAATTAATTCTTGTCATCCTTTAGGAAATGAAGCAGGCAGTAAACCTAATATTATATTGATCATGGCCGATGATATGGGGTTTTCCGATCCGGGTTTCATGGGATCAGGTATACAAACCCCGGCAATTGACCGCCTGGCCCAGAATGGTCTGGTGTTTAACCAGTTTTATAATGCAGGTCGCTGCTGTCCAACACGTGCTTCCCTCATGACTGGATTATACGCGCACAATACGGGCCTGGGTTGGATGACTGCCGCAGACCATGGACGACCTGGTTACCGGGGAGCAATAAGTCAACACTGTGTCACGATCGCTGAAGTACTGGGAAATATTGGTTATGCAACCTACATGACGGGGAAATGGCACCTTGTCTACGAACCGAACATGGAAGCAGACGGTGATAAAAAGAATTGGCCATTGCAGCGAGGCTTTGACAAGTATTTCGGAATGCTTGCAGGGGGAGGTGGATATTACAAGCCGTCTACGCTCACCTACAACAACACACGTATATGTCCTGCGGATGGATTCTACCTTACCAAGGCCATCAATGATTCAACCATCAGTTTCCTCGAGCAGCATTTAAATTCTGGTAAAGATCAGCCTTTTTTCTTTTACGTTGCTCATTATGCACCACATCGGCCCCTCCATGCCATGCAGGAGGATATTCAGAAGTATAAGGGTGCCTTTCACCTGGGATGGGATCATTTCCGGCAACAGCATTATGCAAGATTGAAAGAGACTGGTCTTGCACCGGACGGATGGAAGCTGGATAGCAGACCTGATGATATCCCTGCTTGGGACAGTATCAACGAAGACGACAAACAACTATGGGAATGCCGAATGGAGGCTTATGCCGCCCAAATTGACAGAATGGACCAGGGAATAGCCAGAATTATAAATATCCTTGAAGCTCAAGGTGAGCTGGACAATACGCTGATCATGTTTCTGTCTGATAACGGCGGGGGAGCAGCCTCCCAGGGACCTGAATTTTTTAATCCTGAAATGGAAGGATCCGTTGGTGGGGCTTCCTTCAATCAGAGTTACAGGAGACACTGGGCGCATGTAAGCAATGCACCCTTCCGGCTTTATAAAACTTATAATCACGAGGGAGGAATAAGTACACCGCTTATTGTTCACTGGCCAAATGAGATAGGGAATCCTTCAATTGTACCCCAGCAGGGCCATGTAATTGATCTAATGGCTACCCTTATTGATATGACCGGGGCTAATTATCCGGAGCAGGTGAATGGTATATCAATAAATGAACTGCAGGGCATGAGCCTGCTTCCAGCATTCAGAGGAGAGACTTTTGATCGGGGAGAGCTGTTCTTTGAACATGGAGGCAACCGTGCAGTTATTTACGGTCAATGGAAACTGGTTGCTGAAGGAAGCAGCACAGAACCTTATTCGAAGGAATGGGAACTATACAACTTGTCCCAGGACCGAGCTGAGAGCAAGGATCTCATTGGTCAATATCCTGATATTGCCAAGGAATTGGAGGAAAAATGGAACAGCTGGGCAAACGCAAATAATGTGCTACCGCTTGATGGAAGAGGGTGGGGTGTGAAGATCAGGTCGGATATAAACAAGTAGTTTTCAAATGTTATACCTGAAAAATATGAACTTATGAGAAAAATAAGAATTTCATATCTGTTGGTTATTTATCTTTTTTTCACACTGAATCTAAGCGGTCAATCAAACAAATCGCATGGACTTCTCATTGAGGAAGGATTCGAGTCAGGAATAAATCCTTATACAGTCTCAGGCAATCCAGCGGAAGTTATAAGAACGGCAAATGCCCGTGCCGGGCATTATGTAATGAAATCACAAATAAATAACAAAAGAAAAGTCTCTTACCGAACAGAAGCTTCCATAAGAAATGACGGACTCATGTTTAAGCCAGGAAACGAATACTGGGTGGGGTTGAGTACTATGTTAGACACGGATTTTATTTTCCCCTCGCCGTTTAATGACCAGGGCATGCTGTTTCAGTGGCATTATTTCAGTTGGCTAAGGCCTGAAGTGCCTGACGCGCAGCCCCTGGTATTTCGACATGTAGAAGGCAAGGTGCATATTCAATGCGAGATGCTGGATGGATACCTTGCTTCTGTACCCGCACAGACAGGTGAATGGATGGATTGGGTAATCCATGTAAAATTCGACGATAAAGATGGTTACTTCCAGGTATGGAGTAATGGAGTAAAGGTTGTCGACTGGTCAGGCGATAATCACCAGGTTGAGATG
>Ga0180436_10004620_pt1 | contig 12321 bp, 12 predicted proteins | sample SS_ome_2_FD_132434 | JGI IMG/M metagenome (GOLD analysis project Ga0180436, IMG submission 132434) | Hypersaline lake sediment archaeal communities from the Salton Sea, California, USA - SS_3_S_2 metaG | ecosystem: Environmental > Aquatic > Non-marine Saline and Alkaline > Hypersaline >...
CGAGGCCCGAGCCCAAGCAGACCACACCTCAACCAGCGAGATCATCCGCGAAGCAATCCGCCGTTTCCTCGATGTGGCCTGACATCAACAGCCCAGGCCAATGGACTGTTCGCAAGTCGAGCTTGGCCCCGAACCGAGCAGACCGGCAACGCCAGCGGTCCTATCCCAATTCGGCTTCGGTGAGGACTCCCGAAACCATCGATCCGGTGAGTGTGACCTGTTCAGACGACCACCTGGTCGTGGCAATCTCAGATCCTTCGGGTGCTTGTTCCAGATCGAGGGTATCGAGATCGAGGCCTTCGATGGTGATTCTCGCCCCGCCCGGCTGGGGCGGAAGTGATTCGGCGATCAGCTCAGCCAGCACCACGGAGTTGTCATCGAGGACGAACAGGTAACCGGTCACGACGACTTCGCCTTCGGTGTCGATGGCGTCGGCGATGCTCACAGGCTCTGCTGCAGTGTCATCATCGCCGCAAGCAGCGAATAGGGTTGCGACCAAGGCCACAAAGACAACGATGTATTTCATTGGCACCTCTCTTTGGATATGAGCCCATGCTCTACTCCCGAAGGGGGGTCCGGCCACACCCTCCGGTAGGATCACCCTGGGTGCAAGGCTGGTGTCAATGGCTTGGGACGGCAGTGTTCGATAGGAGACGGTGTTTGTGACGGAGGCAGGCGAAGCCGGCAACAAGGTCTCTGCTCCGCTGCTCACCGTCAAGCTGGTGCAGCCAGGCTCGGCACCAGATTTGCTTCTCCGGCCGGAGTTGGTCGAGCGGTTGGTCTCAGGTGCTCCGCGGGTCTACTTGATCAGTGCACCTGCGGGGTGGGGCAAGACCTCGCTGCTGTCAGCCTGGTTGTCTGGGCGCAACGGCCAGAGAACCGCCTTTCTGCGATTGGAGGAGGGTGACGATGATGGACCGCTGTTTTGGTTGTACGTGATCGCTGCGCTCCGCAGGATCCTTCCCGGACTCGTCGAAGATGCCGACGACGCGCTCCGGAACCCCGGTGTTGATCCGATGCGCGAGGTCGTGCCGTCGTTGCTCAACGAACTGGCCGAAGCCGAAACGCCGCTCCTGCTGGTGCTCGACGACTATCACGTGATCTCCGATCCGGCTATCCATAGCTCGGTCGGATACCTCATAGATCATCTCCCTCCGGGAGTGCAGCTGGCCATCGCTACCCGGGCCGATCCCAGGCTATCGCTGGGCCGCCTCCGCGCATCGGGCGACCTCGTGGAGCTCCGAGCCCACGACCTCGCATTCTCAGCCACGGAAGCGAGAGAGCTGCTCCGCAGCCGATTTGACGTGGATCTCGACGATGCTGAGGTCGAACTGCTCAGCCGCCGGACCGAAGGCTGGCCCGCTGCGGTGCATCTCGCCGGGCTGTCACTCCGGGATGCGGAGGATGTCGCCGAATTCGTAGGCCGGTTCGCAGGTGACGACAGGAACATCGCGGACTTCCTCATCGGTGAGGCGCTCGGGAGGGTGTCGGAAGCAGATCGGGAGTTTCTGCTCCGCACCTCGGTGCTCGACCAGATGACCGGTCCGCTGTGCGAGGAGGTTGCGGGCGTCCGCGATGGGGCGGCGATCCTGGATCGCATGGACCGAAGCGGTCTGTTCTTGATTCCCCTCGACAACCAATGCCGCTGGTATCGCTACCACCACCTGTTCGGCGACTGGCTCCGCCACGAGTTGCGCAAGACCGACCCGGCGATGATCCCCACGCTGCATCTCACCGCTTCTCGTTGGTATGCCGAGACCGGTTCCCTCGAACCTGCTGTCGATCACGCCGTCAACGCAGGGGACCATCTGCTTACCGCTCAACTCATCGACCGTTATCTCCGGGACTGGACGAATGTGAACTGGTCGCTTGTGTGGCGATGGTTCCGGGTGCTACCCGACGACGCAATCTCTGCCTACCCGATGACTGCAGTTGCGAGATTCAACGTGGCTCTCTCCCTAGGTGACTTCGCTTCGAGCTCACAGTGGTTGGAAGCGGCGGAAGCGGCGCTGGATGCTGTCCCCGCCGCCCTTGTGCCCACCCTGGAGACGACACTGGCGTTTCATCGTGCGTTTGGCGCGCTGGTTGCCGGCGGTGATGTGGATGATGCCCGGACCGCTCTGTCGGCGATCGCGGATCAGGAGAGATCCAGGGATTCGATCATCTTTGCGCAGGCTAGCGCTGCAGCGGGGATGGCCGCCTTCTGGGCCACCGGGCCGCTCGACGCCATTCCGCTCCTCCACGAGGGCGCCCTGGCTCGCAAGCGCCGGTCGGTGCGGGACGGCGGGACCACTGCCCTACTGGCGCTGGCCTATGCTGAAGTCGGAGACTGGGAGGCGGCGCAGGAGACCGCGACCGACGCGCTCGCCCTTCCCGGACTGAGCGAGTGGGTCGGCTATCCGGATCGCATGTTTGCTCACTACGCCCTCGGCAAGATTCTTCTCGCGGGCGGGGCGCGCGACGAAGCGGCCTCCAGCATCAGCACCGGCCTCGGCATGGCCCGGGAATGGGTGGAGCCGATCTTTGTTGCCTACGGGTGTCTGGCTCTGGCCGAGTGCCGGACAGATTATGCCGAGAAGCGAGCCCTCGTCCGCGAAGCGAGGTCGTTGATCGACGGGCCCGGCGGACGGGGACGCATCATCGACCTCGTCGCCGCCGCAGAACGAAAGCTGGCGTTGCGGAGGCCGCACCAGGAAACTGCCGGGACCGTGCACGTCGACCCACTCACCGATCGCGAGCTCGAAGTCGTGCGGCTGCTCCGCAGTGACCTGTCCCTCCGTGAGATCGCCAACGAGCTCTATGTCTCACACAACACGATCAAGAGCTACACCAAGTCGATCTATCGCAAGCTCGGTGTCACCTCGCGGTCTGCGGCGTTGGATGCCGCCGACGACCTCGACCTCGGGTGACGGATCACCCCGGGGGGTCTGTTGGCCGGGGGATGTCGCACCACCCTTGTTGCCCGGATACTTCGGACTATGGAGCCGAGCCACCATGACCGACGACCGGGCGATCGCCGATTCCGCATCTGGGTCCACGGGCGACTCGACGACGACTTCTGTCGAGGCCTCAGCGATATCGAGCAGGAGACCATCCCGGCCGGAACCTTGCTGAGCGGTGCGCTGTTCGATCAGTCGCAGCTGCACGGCACGCTCGATCTACTCCGTAGCCTAGGAATTGAAGTAGTCCGATTCGAGGTAGACCCGGCCGCGCAACACGGCAATGACAAGGAGACGAGCCGATGAACGTAGCGATCGTATTCGACAGCAAGACCGGCACGACCAAGGCGGCGGCTGAGGCAATGGCGGAGATGGTCCGGGCAGCCGGGCACCAATGCACCGTCGCCTCCGTTCAAGACGCGGATCCGGCAGTCGTGAGTGCGGCCGATGCGATCTGTGTCGGGAGCTGGTGCAAAGGCATATACATCGTGCTCCAGCATGCCACCAAGGCCACGATGGATTTCGTGGATCGTCTCGGCGACCTCGACGGCAAACCGGCCGCAGTGTTCTGCACGTACAAGCTGGCTACGGGGGGAATGCTCCCGAAGATGGCCATGAGCATGGAAGGTCGCGGAGCCAACGTCACCGGGTCGTTCAAGTCACGCGGACCGGTGGCACCCGAGGGGTTCGGCAACTGGGTCGAGCGCCTGGGGTAGGCGGCCGCCTCACACTCCGGAAGCGAAAGGGCTGAGCGATGTTCGATCGAATCCTGGTCATTGGTGCGACGGGTCTGTTGGGCCGTCCGGTCGTTAATTGGCTGACAGAGGGCGGCCACACGGTCCGGATCCTCACCCGCAGTGTTGAGAAGGCCCGTGCGATGTTTGGCGGCGCCGTCGAAATCACCCAGGGGTCGGCGACGAACATCGACGATGTCAGGTCGGCGATGGCAGAGTGCGACGTCGTGCACATCAATCTGACACCGGCAACCGAGTACACCGCGACGAGGAATGTGATCGAGGTTGCTGACGGCAACCTCAAGCGCCTCGGTTACGTCTCGGCGACCACCCTCAGCGAAGAGCTGCGGTGGTTTCACAGGGTCGACGTCAAGATGCGCACCGAGCAGCTGGTGCGGGACAGCGGTCTCCCATATGCGATCTTCTGCCCGACGTGGGTCATGGAAACGCTGCAGAACTTCATCCGCGGTGGGAGGTGGGCGCTCTCAGTGGATGGCAAGAACCCGCCACAGCTGCATTGGTTCGCAGCAGCCGATTTCGGGCGGATGGTCGCCGCGTCATATGAGGACGACAGGGCGCTCGGGAAACGGCTCTTTGTCTACGGCCCCGAAGGGATCACGATCGGGGATGCCATGGATCGCTTTGCGGCCGCCTGCTACCCGGAGGCGAGGGTGGTTCACCTGAAGGTCTGGCAAGCGCGGCTCCTGGCGAAGCTGATCCGCAACACCGAACTCGCCGAGGTCGCTGAGCTGATCGGGTACCTCGACACGGCGGGCGAGTTTGGTGAGCCCGCCCTCGCCAACGAGTTGTACGGGGCGCCGACGATCACCCTCGACGATTGGTTCGAGACGCCGCGCGATGAGCAAGGCGGGTTTGCCCACTAGAGCATTCAGAGCACCCCGCAGTATCTAGGCCAAGGGTGATGCCCAGTCCCCTTCCTTGACCAGACAATTCAGCCACGGCAAATACCGGAGAGGGAAGGAAGAACAATGACTGACGGAAGACGGCAGAGTGCAATGGCATCGCAGACACGGTCCGGGCTGGCCGCTCGCCACCCCTTTGTCCTCTTCTACGCGTTGGCTCTCGTTCTTTCGGCTGTCATCGTCGGAGTCCTTCTGCTTGCTGACTTGGCTGAGGAGTTGTTCGTTCTCGGCACATTCGGGCCCGGCATCGCCGCAGTAATCACTGTCGGAGTGATGGAGGGCCGATCGCAGGCGTGGCGGTTCGTCAAGCGTTCTTTGAACTGGAGGTTCGGTTTCCGTTGGTGGGCCGTCGCGATTGTGCTGCCTTTGGTGATATCAGTTCTGGCCCTCCTGCTGGCAACAACCACGGGCGGTCCATCATTGGACTCCGAGCTGTGGTCGGGCCTGGCAGCAGCCATTCCTTTGATGATCATGCTGACCCTGCTCAATGGCATACCCGAAGAGATCGGTTGGCGTGGATTCATGCTTCCGCTCGCCCAGCGTGACCGCAGTGCCCTCGTGGCGAGTCTGAGTGTGGGTTTCTGGTGGGGCGTGTGGCACGCACCTCTGTTCTTTGTCGAAGGAAGCTTTCAGGCGACCCTCGGCGATGAGCTCGGATTCTGGTCGGGTCTCGGTTTCTGGACCCTCTCGACCATGATCTTCTCGATCGGATTCACCTGGATGTTCAACGGCACTGGTGGGAGCACGTTGGCAGCCGCAGTCCTTCATGGAGCCGTCAATGCCTGGATCAGTTGGGGCTTGGCGGACGCCACCTCGTCGGAATCCTTTGCGATGTTTGCCTGGTTTGTGGGTCTATGGGCTGTGGTGGCAGGGCTTCTGCTACTGGTGAATGGACCAGGCACCCTCACCCGGTCTGGCCACACGATTGTCACATACGTGGATCGATACGCCGCAGAGGACACTTGATCCTGCAGTGCATGTATGCCGCCGGAGGGCAGGGTGAGCTGAAGCTCGCAGTCGAACCACACGGGCACAGGTCGCTGGGACATGGAACACCCCGGGGGGTTGACGTGGAGGGTGATGCCCCACCCCCCGCCAGGGGAAGACGATTCATGCATGGCAAGTAGCCGGAGACGGAAGGAAGAGGACAATGACTGACGAACAACGGCAACGGGCTATTCGGCGGATCCAAGCTAAGCGCGCTTTTCTGTCCCACCTCACCGTCTACCTCGCCGTGAATGCGCTCTTGGTGCTGATCTGGGCATTGACCTCGGCCGGCTACTTCTGGCCGGTCTGGCCAATCCTCGGATGGGGCATCGGCGTCGCCGCCCACGCTGCGAGCACCTTCGTCAGGCCTGCGGGGATCAGCGAGGCACAGATCGACCGCGAGCTAGGTCGGCTCGAGTCGTAGCAAGCGCACGGTCGGCAGCGTGTCGGCAAGAACCTGTGGACGGGGCGAAGGACCGTGGATGTAGAAAGCAGAGGGACCGGCAATGACAAGTGATCGCGAATTCGATGTTGTGGTGTGGGGAGCCACCGGTTTCACGGGGAGGCTGACAGCGGAAAAGCTGGCGGCCCGCCTTGGTAATCGAGAGGACTTGCGTTGGGCGATTGGTGGACGCAACCAGGCAAAGCTCGAGAAGGTGCGATCGCAATTAGGTGCCGCTGCGGCTGACATCCCGATCATCACCGGTGACAGCCACGACGTGGCATCCCTGGAGGCATTGGCGGCCCGGACCAGAGTTGTGTGCTCAACGGTTGGTCCGTATGCGATGTACGGCTCCGAGCTCCTAGGTGCGTGTGTGCGCGCCGGCACTCATTACTGCGACCTGGCGGCTGAGCCGCACTGGATCCGCAAGATGATGGACGCCCACGAGGCCGAGGCAGCGGAGACTGGTGCCCGGATTGTCCACGCCTGCGGCATGGACTCCATCCCGTCGGACCTGGGTGTGTATTTCCTGCAGCAGCATGCCGAGCAGCTCTACGGGAAGCCGTGTTCACGAGTCAAAATGCGGGTGACGGAGATGCGAGGCGGGTTCAGCGGCGGAACAGCCGCCAGTCTGCTTCACGGAACCGAAGCGGGTCGGACGGATCCGTCGCTGGGACGGGCGATGACGGAACCGTACTACCTGGCTCCGGAAGGCCACCGTGAGGGACGCGATGAGCCAGACAGAATGAGGTCAACGAAGGTCGAATACGACGAGGACCTCCGGGCCTGGACGAAGCCGTTCTTCATGGGGCCGATGAACAGCAAGATCGTGCGGCGGACCAATGCACTTCTCGGCTATCCGTACGGCAAAGATTTCTCTTACAACGAAGCCCGGGTAGTTGCCGATGGCCTGTCCGGCCGAATCAAGGCGAAGGCTCAGGCCCTGGGGTACGTTGCGTTTCTCTCGGCCGTAGCGAGCCCACCGACCCGGTCACTACTGAAGAAGTACGTGTTGCCCGGCTCCGGCGAAGGTCCCGATCAAGAGACCCGCGAGTCCGGCCAGTGGAAGATCGTTCTCATCGGCAAGATGGGCGATGGTACGACCGTACGGACGCTGGTCGGCGGGGAGGGGGATCCGGCAACGGCTTCCACCAGCCGCATGCTCGTCGAATCGGCGCTCTGCTTGGCGGAAGATGCCGACGAGATCCCCGTGGGGGGTGGCTCCTGGACACCCGCCGCAGCGATGGCAGACCTGTTGTTGGGTCGTCTCACCTCCAACGCAGGTATGAGTTTCGAACACGAACCGGAAGTTCCCTACGAAGCCGGCAAGGCTCCTAGGTGAGCTAGTGCGGAGCCGCAAGAGGAACGACGCGACAGCAGGCACTCCCTCTGCCTTCGCGGTTGTCACGCAGTTCGTCGCCGCGATGGCGGCGCAGGACTTCGCAGCGATGAAATCTCTACATGCAACGGATTACGTCGTGGATTGGGTCTACGGTGACGCTTTTGAGGATCCGCCGAGTTCCGCAGAGCAGAGCGCCGCGTTCTTTCCGGTCTGGTTCGGTGGTTTTGGCGAGATCGACTACGAGCTGAAGCGAACGATTGCAGCCGAGGAAGTCGTCGTCACAGAGTGGGTCTTCACCGGTACCCACACAGGGCCATTGGGCCCTCCGGTCTTCGAAGAACAGCTCGATCCAACCTGGAGAACCATCCAATTCAGGGGCGTGACTATCTATGACGTGAGCGGGGGACTCATCCAGCGGGAGACGATCTACATGGATCTGGCCACGTTGCTCGTGGAACTCGGAGCCAGGGTGTGAATCGGTCGGAGCCCCACTCCCGCATGGGGGTCGTCATGGAGGCGATACGGGTGGTAACGCCCGGGGCGGATCCACGTCGTGCCCGCAAAACCATCATCTTGCTGGCAGTATGCACGGCCCTCCAGATGACCAGCTACGGCATGATCTTCCCGCTCTTCGCCCGGAAGATCGGTGACTTCGGTGACAGCGTGGAGGTCCTGGCGCTGAGTGTGATGGCATATTCGCTGGCCGGCGTGATTGCAGCCCCTTTCATGGGGTTGTTAGCCGATCGCTTCGGCAGACGGCCGCTAATCCTCGGTTCATTTGCAGTGTTTGCGGCGGCTTTCGCCGGCTACTACCTGGCAGCTACGTCGTTGGTGTTCATCCTCATTCGGGGCTTCGCCGGGGCGCTGACGGCAGGTTTGGGGCCGGCAACGATGGGACTTGTCGCCGACATCGCCCCCCGAGATGAGCGCGCCCGTTGGATCGGCATCATCGGCGGCGGTACGTCGGCGGGTTTCATCGTCGGGCCGGTCGTGGGCGGTTTGCTCTACGACCGATTTGGCTACGGTCCGCCCTTCCTGGCATCGATCGGGATTGCTCTGCTAACCCTTCTGGTTGCCTTTTTCGCAATTCCCGAAACTCATGACAGCGAGAAGAGGCGGAGAGCCGCCCTCAATCAGAAGCGAGTCGCACGACTGGTGCCGGAGGAGACGAGGCCCGCCGTCTCCTTCACGGCTTCGTTGCCACATCCGCTGCTGGCCTTCGGCACACTGCTCTTCATCAACCTGAGCATGGTCTTCGCCTGGTTCTTCATCGACCCGCAACTGCCGTTCTATGTGTTCGACGAACTGGAGTGGTCGACGTCGCAGTTCGGTGCGGTGATCAGTTGCTACGGCTGGGCCACGCTCATCGGGAGCTTGACGCTCAGTCGATCGAGTGATCGTTTTGGGCGCAAGCCGATACTCATCCTCGGCCTCGCGCTGCACGCTGCACAGTACGGCGGGCTAATGCTTGCGGATGCCTTCTGGGTGATAATCGCTGCCTTCATTGTCGCTGGACTAGGCGAGGCTTTGGTCAATCCGGCGTTGAGTGCGGCCTATCTGGACATCACGCCTGAACAACACCGCTCGCGGGCAATGGGCATCAAGACGGCGGTCGGATCTCTGGGCAGCATGTTGGCGCCTGCGTTGGTCACCGTTGTCGGTGGCGCAATCTCGCCGCAGGTCGCCTTCCTGGTCTCCACGACCCTGATCCTATTCACTGCGCTGGTGGTCCTGGTTTTCTTGCGGCTGCCAAGCCGGGCTGAGGCAGTCACCGATGTGGCATGGGAGGCTTCCCAGGAGCGGGTAATGGCCGCGCAAACAGTTCTCCGCAACCTGACGGTCGGCGCCACAACGGTCCGCAATTCGAGAAGAGCGGCTTGATCTTCTTCAGCGGAGAGATCGGCTCTAGGCCAAGAAGGGGAGGAACGCGGCGCGCGTCTCGCACCCGGCTAACGGTCACGGGGGAGGCCGTAGCCGGTCCCCAAAAAGGAGTCCAATCCGGAACTCCAGTAGCGGGCCCCCTGCCTTCTGCTTCTACTTGCGGCTCAGCAGCTGTTTGACTGCGCCGAGGTTGGGTGCCCAGCCGACTCCCCATGCCTTGCCGGAGACAATGGGTCCCTCCGGATTCCAGTAGGTCGTCCGGAACCGTTCCATCGTCGGTCTTCGGAAGTCGTAGGGGACAAAGCCGGCGACCTTGCCGTTCCACGTTCGTTCCTCGAGCGGCTTCCGCAGCTCCTGGACGACGGCGATGACGCCGATGATGGCCAGAAGCAGTCTCCAGAGATCCTGGGGATTGGTGCGCCGTTGCTGCTCGGATTCGTTGTTACCCATTGGCTCAGGCTACCCGCAAACGGGAGGGCTGCCTGCAGGTCGCCGGGGTGACACTCCGGGCCATCCTTGCGCGCCGTTTCTGCCGGATGTGCATCAGTGACACAGCGAGGCCCATTGCGGCGTTGAGCGCGCGTCACAGAAAGGAGCGGTTACGTGCAGAGCATTACACCCGACTCTCGCTCGGAGTCGATCGTCCGTAACTTCAATCCGGCGTGGTTCGCCGCAGTCATGGGTACGGCGGTTGTCCCACTGGCCGTCTCGTTCCTCAGCGACACGTTTGCCCGACCGTTATCGACAGTGTTCCTCGTCCTGTCGATAGTCATGTTCGTGGCGGCTTTGGTGCCCTGGTTGCTGCGGTTCTTGCGGTTCGGCGAGGAGGTGAAGCGCGACTTCGATCACCCCGTCGCCATCAACTTCTTCCCGACGATGCCGATCGCCCTTGTCATCCTGGCGCTGGACTTCATCAAGTACCCGGATCTGCTCCTATCCCGGGCTGCCGCGCTGGAGGTGGCCTGGTATCTGTGGTTGGTGGGGACCATCGGCATCTACGTTGCCGGGTTCGTGGTCCTCAGCCGTATCTACCTCCACCCCAACATCACGCTCCAGCACGCCAACTTTGGCTGGTACATCCCACCCGTCTCGAAACTGGTCGTTCCGGTCGCCGGCTTTGAACTGGCCCAGCTCTTCCCCGGCAGATTTGAAGCGGCCTTCGGGCTGTCGATGATCAGCCTTGGGGTTGGCCTCGTCCTGTTCCTGTTTGTCGGAGCGACGGTCTATCAGCGGTATGTCCTCGAACCGCTGCCGATGAGCCGATTCGCCGCCACCGCATTCATCGGCATCGCACCGACTGCCATCCTCGCCGTCATCCTCTTCAAGCTGCACCACCTCTTCGAAGCGGGCACGCCACTCGACATCGACCCCAGCGCCATAACGGCTCTATCGACCATCGGCATCCTTGCCAGCTGGGGATTCGCCGCCTGGGCCTTCGTCATGGCCGGAATACTCACGCTGCGCCATCTGATGGCCATGGATCTTCCCTATGCCCTCTCGTGGTGGGCTTTCACCTTCCCCTCCGGCGCCCTGGCGGTGGCATCCGGCGTCGCCTGGAAGGTCAGCGGCTTCTCATCCATCCTTTGGTTTTACCGGGGCACCGTGGTGTTCCTCCTTACAATCTGGCTCGTTGTGGCGGTGCGGACGATGCGGGGCATCATCTCCGGAGCGGTCTTTCAGCCCTCGCACTGAGGGTGTCGAAAGCGGTGCTGATCACGCCGTCAGGTTGGCCGGATCAACGCACCCACCCTGCGGGTTGGTACGCGGGTCGATCACTCCGATCGCCATGCGCAGAGCCACCAGCGCCCCGCCGAGACCGACGATAAACAGCGGCTCGAATGCGACTACGGTGACCAGAGCGGCGACGATGAGCGGCATAAGGGTGACGGGCGCCAGCAATGTGTTCTGGAGCGCAACACAGGTGGGACGGAGCTCGGCTTCGGTCAACTCCAGGACCAGATTGCCGTGTCCGAGGCGGACTCCGCTGAGTGTGGCGCCGATGCCCGCAAAGACGACGAGGAAAGCTGCCGGATGGATGGTTGCCACCAGTGCCGCGGCAGGGGAGACCGCCGCCGTCAGGGTCGTCCCGATGATGACGGAGCGGTTGCCGAACCGATCGCCCATCCAACCCCATAGGACGTTGGACAGCGCCCCGCCCCCCATCTGCACGGCCAGGTAGATGCCGACGGCCGACGCCTCGACTGCTGCATCACGCAGTGCGAAAACGACATAGAACGGAGCCAGCGCCATCGCACCATCGGTGAGGGCGCGGGTCCATAGGATCCGCCGGAAATTCCGATTTGCCTTTGCCAGCGCAACCGCCCGCCGCAGGAGGTGCCGCATCGATGTAGAGGCCCGACGGGCGGGACCAGCCGGTTCCCGGATCATCGCAAAGCCGACAAAGGCCACGAGCAGGCTGACGGCGCTGAACATAAAAATGAGGGAGTAGTTGGCGGGGAAACCAAGACCGTCGCTGTCGAGCACGCCGGCCACGACCCACCCCGCACCGATGGCTCCTGCATAGCCGAGAATCTGTTTCCAGGCCGTGAAGCGTCCCCGTCGTTTCGTTGGGATCGCTTTGGAGAAGACATCGGCGTAGACAACCGTGCCCACACCGCCGGCTATGGAGAACGCAGCAAAGAGGACCAGCAGCGCACCCAGCACGAGCCCGGGTTGCGATGCGGCGAACCACAGCGTCAGTGCAGCGAGGAGTCCCCACGATGCCCAGCGCAGGGTGATTATCGCCAGCAGAATTGGCTTCTTTCGGGGCCGATCCTCGATGAAGTAGGCAGTGAATAGCTGCGGCACCACTGCGCCGAACCCTTCAACGCTCGCCATTAGGCCGACGGCATAGGTTGACGGCGACAGCAGGGCCACAAACGAGGGAAGCACTGTGTGAATGCTCCCGAACGCGGCGGCGATCTGAAAGAACACTCCGTGGATCAGGCCGGCTGTGAAGTTGTGGCGGTAGTCGACCGTCACCTCCTCTGGGACTCGATTTGCCGGAACTGCCGGTTCATCCTGTGGAGTCGAGTTTGATGACACTGTGCTTTCCATGGCGTTGTTTCTGGCG
>Ga0180436_10004621_pt1 | contig 12320 bp, 8 predicted proteins | sample SS_ome_2_FD_132434 | JGI IMG/M metagenome (GOLD analysis project Ga0180436, IMG submission 132434) | Hypersaline lake sediment archaeal communities from the Salton Sea, California, USA - SS_3_S_2 metaG | ecosystem: Environmental > Aquatic > Non-marine Saline and Alkaline > Hypersaline > Sediment...
GGGTCAAGTTCCTCAATGACAATAATCTTATGAACATGATTTGCAAAATCCAGAATCATTTTATCAGGCAGAGGATAGGCTATACCTATTTTCAGGAAAGAGGCATCAGGAAAAACCTCCTTTGCATACTGGTATGCTATACCGCTTGAAATGATACCTATGGACTTGTCCTTGAGTTCCATTTCATTGAAAGGACCCTCATCAGCAAATTTTTTCAGCTTATTGATCCTTTCCTCTACTATGATGTGCCTCTTGCGCCCCATGGCGGGCATCATGACGTTTTTAGCCGGGTTACAGGTATATTCCTTTAGTTCGACTTCCCTGCGGTCTCCCAGTTCCACAAGGCTCTGGGAATGACTTATGCGAGTTGAAAGCCTAACAATGACAGGAGTATCATATTCTTCACTCAAGTCAAACGCCTTTATTGTGAAATCCTTTGCTTCCTGGGAATCAGAAGGTTCAAGCATAAGTGTCTTGGATGCCCTTGCATAATGCCTGCTGTCCTGTTCATTCTGCGAACTGTGCATTCCCGGATCGTCCGCAACTGCTATAACCAGACCCCCGTTTGCACCTATATATGACATGGTGAACAAAGGATCAGCCGCCACATTAAGACCTACATGCTTCATTGCGGAAAATGATCTCGCCCCTGCAATGGCAGCCCCGGCCGCAACCTCAAGGGCAACCTTTTCGTTGGGAGCCCATTCTGAGTATATTTCATCATACTTTGCAATATTCTCAGTAATTTCAGTACTTGGTGTTCCGGGATAGGATGATGCAACAGTTGCACCTGCCTCATAAACTCCCCTGGCCACCGCTTCATTTCCAAGCATCAGTTTCTTCATCAAACACCTCTCAAAACTGTTTTTTGTCACGAAGGTCTATAACCCTCTTTGATTTTCCTGCCGTTCTTTCGATTGACCTCGGCTCTACGAGCTTGACCTTTGCATCAAGCTGAAGAACTGTCCTCAGGTCATGTCTTATCTCATTTTCAAAAGCTTCAAGTTTCCTGTAGCTGTCCAGTATGCTTCCATCGGCTACCTCAACCTGTATTTCCATTGTATCCATGAACCCTTGGCTTTTGAGTACAATCTGGTAATATGGAGCAGTATGTGCAAACTTCATAAGCACTGACTCTATCTGTGACGGGAATACATTGACACCTTTTATTATGAGCATGTCATCACTTCTACCGAGAACCTTGTTCATTCTCGCAGTTGTCCTGCTGCAACTGCACTTTTCATCATATAGTACTGTTATATCCTTTGTCCTGAACCTAATCATGGGAATTCCTTCCTTGATAAGTGTTGTCAGTACCATTTCCCCCTTTTTACCGTAACCCAGGCCCTTATGTGTCTTCGGGTCAATTATTTCCGGATAAAACATGTCCTCATTTATGTGGAGCCCTGTGCCTTCCGTACATTCTCCTGAAACACCCGGGCCTATTATTTCAGTCATACCATAGTTTTCAGTGTCTTTTATTCCCCATCTCTTCTCAATTTCAGCCGTGAGTTCATCGCTGTGTCCCTCTCCCCCGAACAACCCCGTCCTAAGGGAAAGGTCCTTGGGGTCAACACCCATGTCTTCACACACTTCACTTAGATAAAGGGCATATGAAGGAGTTGATATTAGAGCGGTTGTACCAAAATCCTGCATATACATTATCTGGCGTTCGCTGTTCCCGCTGGATGCCGGAACTACTGTCGCCCCCAGTTTCTGAAGACCGTAATGGAGTCCGAAACCACCTGTGAACATCCCGTAGCCAAAAGCAATCTGAGCCACATCATCAGCTGTTACACCTGCGCATGCAGCAAGTCTTGCGACAGCTTCAGCCCAATTTTCCATATCATTTTTCGTATATCCTACAACAACAGGTTTCCCGGTAGTACCGCTTGATGCGTGAAGTTCAACTATTTCTTTCATCGGAACTGCAAAAAGTTCGAAGGGATAATTATCCCTAAGATCATCCTTTGTAGTGAAAGGCAGTTTTTCGATGTCCTCAAGACGTTTTATGTCTCCCGGCTCAATTCCTTCTGCTTTATATTTCTTTTTATAGAAAGGAACATTCTCATATGCATATCTTACTATTTTTTTAAGTCTGTCTTCCTGCAGGGATCTCATCTGTTCCCTGCCCATGCATTCGATATCCTTGTTGAAAATCATTTTCCGGCTCCTTAATTATATTAAAACAGCGCCTTTCAAAGGCGCAGCGCAATCAAACCGGGCTGGATATCAATCTGGTTGAACACCAAGACTGAATCAGTCTGAACAAGGCGGTTCTTCCGTAATTCCGTCCTCCGTTGCCCGTCAGCTGATTAACACCTTTAACATTATATTTTCATACATACTGCCTGTCAACCTTATTGAAGGCTTAATCCATAATCCGTGCCGCTGATGATTCTACACCCAGCAGTTTGCTGAAATTCCTGAATTCCTCTTTTTTGCCTTTATCAATTTTGCCGGTTCTCAAAGCCCTTATCATGATGTTTTTCATTGTATGCTCCAAGGATGTGAATTCAATCATATCGACAGAATAGCCCATTGCCTCAAGGGCCAGACCCCGCAGTGCATTGGTGGAAAGCTCTGTAAACTTGTCTTTCATGATTCCATACTTAAGTATGGGTTCCATGTCCCCGTTCCCAAGCATTTTGAATATTTCGTGTTGGCAGCACGGTACTGCAAATATCAATTTTGTTCCGGCTTTCACGGCTTTTGAAATTGCAATGTCAGTTGCAGTATCGCAAGCATGAAGCGCTACAACAATATCAGGTTCATTTAACTCAGCATCCACTATATCTCCTGTCAGGAATTTTATTCCTTCAAGTGATAGTTCGGAAACAGTGTCATTCAGTTGAGCCAGAACATCATCCTTAAGATCAATACCGGTTATTTCTACCTTTTTCCCTTTTAAAAAATAAAAGTAATGATGAAGCGCAAAGGTCAGATAACCTTTTCCGCAGCCCATGTCAACAATTCTTACGGTTTCTTTACCGGAAACAGCTTCGAACCTGTCATCTACAAGATCGAGGAATCTGTTTATTTGTCTGAATTTGGAATATTGCTTACTGAATACTTTGCCGTTCTCATCCATGATTCCGAGGTGTATAAGGAAATCAACGGGTTTGCCTTCAGGTATCATATAGTTTTTCTTTATATTATGTTGTTCATTATCATGATTATTTTTAGTCGGGGCTTTCCTCAGCAGTGAAATTTTTCCTTTTTTACTTTTCCTTATGTAATAATCTGCCTTGTCGGTGTAGACTACTGTGTTTTTGAATTCATTATTTGCAAGCAAAATCACATAATCACACAGTTCATGCGTTTTTAAGTTCTTATGGAAAGCCTTGTTCCCCTCAATTCTTTCTTCCTGATAATATGAATCATCAGTGGCGGATATCTTTCGGATTCTATTCTTCTTAACAGCTTTGTCAAGGGCTCCTCCAAAAGCTACCATAATTACATCTTCTTCAAATATCTTTTTAAAATCCTCAGTCTGATTCACTATATTATCCTTTCCAAAATATTATACTACAATATTTGAAGAGTGGTTTTATCCATATTTTTGTTTATAATACTAACATTTGGGAAAATATTCTTTGAAAGGAAATAAATTATGACTATTTATGATATCAAAGCAAAAACCATTGAAGGAAATGAAATAACCCTGGCTGATTATAAAGGCAAGGTACTACTTATTGTGAATACCGCCAGCAAGTGTGGATTCACACCTCAGTTCGAAGGGCTTGAGAAGCTATACGAGGAATTTAAGGACCAAGGTCTTGAAGTGCTTGGTTTCCCCTGTAACCAATTCAAGGAACAGGACCCTGGAACAAATGATGAAATCAAGAATTTCTGTCTCATAAATTACGGTGTCTCCTTCCAGATGTTTGAGAAGCTGGATGTCAACGGAGAAGACAGGCATCCTCTATACAGCTTTCTTATAGAAAATTCTCCTAAGAAAACCGGTAAGGACATTGCATGGAATTTTGAAAAGTTCCTGGTAGACAGGGATGGAAATGTCAAAAATCGTTATAATTCTATGAAAAAACCGGAAAAACTTACAACGGATATCAAGAAGCTTTTATAACAGGCAACAGAATCCGGAATTCAGTAAACTCCCCCGGTTCGGTGTTTAGTAAAATATCTCCCTTGTGATTCTTTACTATGCCATAGCTTATGGAAAGACCCAGGCCTGTACCAAGGCTTCTTCCTTTTGTGGTATAGAAAGGATCAAATATATGTTCCTTTATATTATCCGGGATTCCCGTGCCCTTATCCAAAATGGAAATTTCCACATATTCAGCGCTTTCTATTATCACTTTTTGGGTCTTTATATAAATAATCTTGTCATCATGGGAATCCTTATACTTATTGTTCAGGGCATCCCTTGAGTTTGATATCATGTTCATCAGGACTTGCTGTATTTCCTGTCTTTGGCAGTTAACCATTCCTATTTCATCATCGAACCCGCAATTGATTACAATACCGTCACCTTTCAATATAGTGTTCATCAACAAGACGGTTTGTTCAATTATCGCATTTATGTTTTCATGATTATAGCCTGACCCCTTGAGCTTCGAGAATTTTAGCAGACCTGATACAATTTGTGATATTCTTTCGCTTTCGTAGATTATTTCCCTTGAATATTCCTTTACCTGTTTTTGGTCATTGGGTTCATCATACATAAGCTGTGCATAGTTCATTATTCCGTTTATTGGATTATTGATTTCATGTGCTATTCCACCGGCAAGACTGTCGATTGCTTCGAGCCTTTGGTTGTTCTTTATCGTGTTTTGCAAATGCAGTTTTTCAAACTCAAGTTTCTTTTTGTCAGTTATATCCAGAAGCGTCAGGATATACTTATGTTCTGTTTCTTTACCTGGATCGATTTTGTAAATCGTAAGTATCGAATATGATTCACCTTCACCGGCTATCCTTATTTCTTCGCTGATATGGTTTTCTTTTCCTGATACAAATTCATTGAAAAGTTCTTTCAGAGTTTCCCTGTCGTCTTTACAGGCAATATCGAAAAAGGCTCTTCCGGCCTCAAGACCGGTCATCTCAAAAAGCATTTCATTCTTGTCTACAATAATACCCTTATTATTAAGATATGCAGCTCCGGCATGGCTGCTTTTATACAAGGCATCAAGCTTGATAATGCTTTCACGCAGTTCATTCCGTGCACTAATGTCCATCACTGCACAAAGTATTTCGTCTGATCCTTCATTTAATTTTTTACCTATAAGCAGTAGATTCCCTGAGCTTGTTTTGGCTATTTTTGAATCTACTGTTGTGCTGGCACTTCCTGATTCATTGACCCTATTTATAAATAAATAAAGATTATCCTGGGATTCTTCATCAATGCTTCTATGGATACTGATGCCTTTGGCAGCATCAAGTAGACCGGCTGCGGATTCATTCAAGTCCTGTATTATTCCATCTTCATCAAGGGTTAGGTACCCGATGGGAGACCACATGAAAAGATTCTTATAGCGTTCCCGGGATTTAAGTAGTGTTTGTTCAGTTCTCTTGAGTTCCTCATTCTGCACCTTAAGTTCTTCATGATATATGGATAGTTTAGATATAAGTTCTTCCATGTTATCAGTGTCAAATACAACTTTATTGTTCTCTTCAAGATATTGTTTTATTCTTTCGAATTCATTCCTGCTTGTCATCTTTTTCTCCATTTTACAAAAATCACACTTTTAGAATAAATACTTATGTCATTTCCCTTTCAACTTACCCTCGAGTTCACCCGTAAGAGCTCTTTCCCTTGTTAGCTCACTGATGTCAACAAGCGTGATCGTAACACCTTCCACGGAATTATACTTCGTTCTGTATGGTTTAAGTGTCGTAAGCCAATATCTGTTGCTGCTGTCCTTGACAGTCAACTCGATGGGTTGAAGATCCTTATTTACTCTGTTAACAAGTTCCTCGATGTCCTGAAGTCCATCCATGAACTTAAAATGTCTTATAGGTCTTCCTATGTCCTCATCTGAAATATTGGTTATTTCAGGAACAACTGCTGTTATTCTCCTTATTATGTTCTTCCTGTCAATATATATTGCACCAAGGCCCGTATTCTTTATGAGGTTGTTGAAATCACTGTTTGCAAGGGTAAGTTCATCAATTTTTTTCTGATATTCGTTGTTAACAGTATAAAGTTCCTCGTTAACGGACTGCAGTTCTTCATTGGTGCTCTGCAGTTCTTCATTCGAAGCAATTAATTCCTCGTTTGAAGACTGAAGTTCCTCATTGGAAGTTTCGAGTTCCTCAACGGTTGCCTGAAGGTTCTCTTTGGAAGATTGCAGACGTTCTTCAAGTTCCTTTATATGACTTAGATTATTTTCAGGTATATCATCAACATTCATTTCCCCTGTAATTTCATCGCCCATAATGAAGCTAATCAAAAAATACTCTGATCCTGATGAGTTTATTCTCTTCCCTTTTATAGTCAATTCCTTTCCTTCGAATTGCTTTATACTTGTGAGACTGCTGAAAGATATTTCTTCATTGGTTTTTCGAAGTTTTCTCAAAAGGTTATTTACAAAAGGAAATAATTGGCTTGAAATAACAGACGACGCATCATCACTTAAAACACCTGTGCTGATTTCCATGAACGGTTTAATATCATTTATAACCTGGACAATTCGGTTTTCACCGTTGACAAGAATGGACGGCGGCAGCAATTCTGATACAATCTCCTTGAAAATCCTGTTACTTTCCTGCATCGTTTTACCGATTTTCCTTTCATGAAAGTTATATTGTGTTATCCGAGGCAAAGTTCTTCTGCCAAATCCACCGATTGATTTTGTCGAATAAGCAGGATTAGCCTTATAAAGTTTCCATTTCTTATCGATCGTTTCAAAAGCATTTGAAAGTGATCCTACGGTTTCGGAAGAACCAAGGAACATATAGTTTTTCCCCTCAAGGGCATAATAGAAAGACTGCATTACATCCTGCTGAATTTCAGGTTTGAGATAGATGAAAAGGTTCCTGCAGGATATCATATCAAGTTTTGAAAAAGGCGGATCTTTTATCAGGTTATGTCTTGCAAATACTACTTTCTCCCTGATTCCAGTATTTATGATATAAAAGCTCTCCTTTTTCTTGAAGTATTTGTTGATTTGTTCTGCAGTCATATCAGCCAGAGAGCTTTCAGGATATCTTCCGCTGCCTGCTACCTCAAGGGAGTGCTTGTCAATATCAGTGGCAAAAATTCTGAAGTCACAATCGATATTATTTTTTTCAATGTAATTCATGAGAATCATTGCAATAGAGTATGCTTCTTCACCGGTAGAACAGCCCGCAACCCAAATTCTCAACATCTTTTTGGAATAGTCCAGATTTGGAATTACATTTTCCAACAAGCAGTCATATGCCTCATTGTCCCTGAAGAAATTGGTAACTCCTATTAGAAGTTCACGAAAGAGAATATCCCTCTCATTACTGCTGGTTCTTAAGTAATCAATATATTTTTCCAGCGTTTCGGAATCATTGACCTGTATTCTTCTCTCAATTCTACGTATCAGGGTATTTTCCTTGTAATAAGAAAAATCTATACCACAGTGGTTTCTTAGAATCAAAGCAATTTTTGCCAGATTGTCAAGACCGGGGAAACTGGATGAATCTTCTTTTTTTGCATCAACGGCTACCGGATTATTGATGTATCTTCTTATAGCATCAGGCATTTTTTCAACTTCCATTACATAATCAGCCATTCCGGTATCAATGGCATTTTTGGGCATACCGTCAAATTTTGCACTTTCAGGATTCTGAACCATTACAATTCCGCCGTTTTCCTTGATGGATTTTATGCCCATGCTTCCGTCACTACCTGTGCCCGACAGAATAATGGCTATAGCTTTTTTCCCCTGATCCTTTGCAAGCGAGTCCAGGAATTCATCTATAGGAAAATTCAGAACTTTTTTTGATTTCCATGGTAAAAGAAATAGTCTGGAATGGTAAACCGAAAGATTATGTCTTGGCGGAATGAGATATATATTATTGGGTTTCGTTTCCATTCCGTCCTTTATTATATGAATTGGCAGCTTGGTTACCCTCGAAAGAAGTTCATTCATCAGACTTTTATAATCAGGAGAAAGATGCTGCACCACAATATAAACATTCCCGCTGTCGATTGGTACCGCTTTGAAAAAGCTTTCCAATGCCTCAAGACCTCCTGCTGAAGCCCCGATTCCAACAATATAAGAATTGTGTTCGCTCGAATTCATATAAGCTTCACCCCAAACTTTATTTTAATCCATTTTATCAAACATATTGGTCTGAATAAAGTTATTCCGGATAACTTATTGTATTTTTACGTTTTATCTTTTTACCCTTGCATTGCCTTCCCAGATTGCCCAGATTTGTTCTTCATCCGCCGGCTGTGCATAGTCCGTTAAAAAAGTGGTAGCCAAAGCCCCGCTTGCCCAACCGAACTGAATCCATTTTTCTGCCGGCCATTCCCTTAATATTGCATAAAGGAGCCCGCCTACAAATCCATCACCGCCTCCAATTCTGTCAAGAACCTGGATTGGCCTTGGTTCAACAATATGCCAGTTGCCGTTTTCCCAGACAATCGCTCCCCATTGATGCTGGTTAGCATGGTCTACTTGCCTCAATGTTGTTGTAATAACTGATGGATTTTGAAATTTCTGTCTAACATTACCGATCATTTCCTTGAAGCTGTCTATCTTTGCAGCCAAATCAGAACCACCATGTTCAGGACCCTTTATTCCCAGTGCCAGCTGAAAATCTTCTTCGTTACCGATCATTATATCGGTAATTTCTGTGATCTGAGTAAATATATCCCTGAGTTCGTCTTCTCTTCCCTTCCAGAATGACGCCCTGTAGTTCATATCAAAGGAAATCAGTGTTCCATGTTTCTTTGCAGCCTTCGCAAGTTCAAGACAGAAGATTCCTGTTTCAGGTGACAGTGCACAAACCAGTCCGGACATATGAAGAATCTGAACACCTTCCTTGCCGAAAATTCTTCCAAGGTCAAAGTCCTTTATATTCAAAGTTCTTCCCACTTCACCGGCCCTGTCATTGAATACACGTGGTCCCCTCAGTCCGAATCCGCTGTCGGCAATGTTAATCTGATGCCTGTATCCCCACGGTCCTCCCTGCGCAACTTCCTTTCCTTCATAATCCATGTTTCTTTCACGAAGGTTTCGTTTGATTTTATCAGAAATGGGGCTGTCCTTTACAAAAGAAGTTAGCACCTTTACCGGTAGTCCAAGATATGATGATATACTGGCAACATTTGATTCTGCACTTGTCACCTGCATCTCAAAAACATCCGAAGAATGTACAGGCTGCCTTTCAACAGGAGTAATCCTGAGCCCCATACTTGTCGGTATAACCAATGAATATTTGCAATTTTCCTTAAGCTTCATCAAATATATCTCCTGTAATTGAATTTATGCTTTACATTTTATCAGAAACCTATTCCTTTTGACAGAATCTCCTTCTCCTTTTTGATAGAATCCGCCCGGGGCAAAATGATTTTGCCCCGGGCGGATTCTATCACTTTTTTTGTCTTTTTATTCATATTTCCATTTATTTAATAAATTTCTAGATATTTTTTCTTGCCTTTAAAGTACTTTAAAAACTATAGATATAAGGATTTTGAAGTTTATAATAGCATTACTATTCATATGAGAATCTTAGTTCAATACTGGCAATATACTCTATCATTTCAGACCACTTTAGTGTATTTTTGATAGAATTTGCCCCGGGCGGATTCTATCAAATTTATTGAAAAAAGAACCCTTGCGGGTTCTATTCTGGTGCCGAAGGTGGGACTCGAACCCACACGGAGTTGCCCCCACAGGATTTTGAATCCAGCGCGTCTGCCAGTTCCACCACTTCGGCACGCCATAATATATTAACATAGGGTCAAAGCCTTTTCAATACAAGGTTTTTACTGATTTTTTTCCGTTTTATCAGGAGACTTTTCCTTCTTTAGGAATATGGTATATCCAATCTTAATGACAGCTGCTATGGGGATTGCCAACAACACACCCCAGAAGCCGAATACCAGACTACCTATTATAAGGACACAGATTACAAGCAAGGGTTTCAGATCCACGGCTTTTCCGACTATCAAAGGTAAAAGTACGAATTGTTCCAGCAGCTGGAGCAACAATGCAGTCAGAGTTGTATAGACTATGAATATGGGGCTGAAAAAAACAACGATCAGTGCACACAATATCATTCCGACCCATCCGCCGAAAACAGGAACAATATTGGTAAGTCCAAGTATCAGTGCAAGAAGCCATGCAAGATTAATTCCAAGTAATTTAAAAACCAGGAATGCAATGATTCCCAGGATTGCACTGGTGATAAGCTTACCAATGATATATTTACTTACACTGATTGCAGACTCAGATGCAAAGCGTCCTAGCTTCGAGATGAAAGTTTCCTTATTTGCTGTTTCCTTGTTTTCTTCCATTTATTCCAAAGCTCCTTGTTGGTTTTTTCAGGATTCCTGCACCTGTCCCTCAAGTCCGATTTCAGATGCTACATTCTTCATGCCTTCCAGAGTCATGGACATAACCACATCAAGTTCCATGCCCAGCATTTCTGCTCCCTTTGCTATCAAATCCCTGTTGACACCTGCAGCAAAACTCTTCTGCTTCCACTTTTTCTTTATGGACTTGATTTTCATGTCAAGAACACTTTTACTAGGTCTCATAAGAGCTGTAGCTGCAATAAGACCTGTCAATTCATCTATTGTATATAGGGTTTTTTCCATTATGTGCCTTGGTTCAGCATCAGTACATATACCGTAGCCGTGACTTAAAACTGAATATATATAATCCTCAGGCCATCCCCTGTCCCTTAGTATCTTTGCTGTCATTGAGCAATGTTGTTCAGGAAACTGCTCGTAATCCAAATCATGTATCAGCCCAATATTTCCCCACCTGTCAGTATCTTCTCCGAAATGCTCTGCAAAGTGTTTCATGACTCCCTCAACTGCCAGGGCATGTTTAATCAGTGAATCACTTTGATTGTATTCCTTCAATAAATCAAGTGTTTCCTTTCTGTCCGGTGTATGTTTTTCCATGTTAAACTCCTTGTATAATGATTATATCAAATTAACTCTGAATGACATCTGCTCCATGGAACAAATTCAGTGTTTTTTTCTGGAATTTTTGCACAAACCTTTTCCTTCCAAGCATTCAACTCACTTTTCAGTTCCGTTGCTTTGTCACTTTCTTTGTCAACCATATTGATTGTTTCACCTGGATCTTCTATCAAATCATATAACTCATATTCATTTCTTTCGTAAAACTCAATGAGTTTGTATCTACCTTTCCTGACAGATGAGCCGGGAGTTCCCCCCTGGTTTGCGTAGTGGGGATAATGCCAGAACAAGGGCCTTTCCTCCAATGTTTCATCTTTCCCTTTGCGAAGCAAATCCACCAAACTTTTACCGGAAACAGGCTTGCTAACGTGAACTGATGCCATGCGGCAAACCGTTGGATAGATATCCGGGCTTGATACAGGTGTATCTATTGATGTCCCCGGAACAATATGGTTTTTCCACTTAATTATAAATGGTTCCCTTGTTCCGCCTTCATACATCCAGCCCTTTCCCTCTGCTAAAGGTGCGTTGCATGTCGGAGATCCTTCAGCTGATGATAATCCCCCGTTGTCTGATGTGAAGAAAACCACAGTATCATCATATAGGCCTTCATCCCTCAGTTTATTTATTATTTTTCCTATATTCTCATCCAGACTTTTCAGCATGGCTGCATAAACCGGATCAGACTGCACCAGCCTTCTGATAATTTTCTTTTCCTTTTTATGTTCACAAGGAAAAAAGTCTCCTTCTTCAAACTCCTTTACTGAGTCAAGGCCCATATCACTTCTCTTCTTTCTGAAATAATCTACATATTCTTTTTTTGCTTCAATTGGTGTGTGAACAAGGTAATACCATAGATTCAGGAAAAAGGGTTTTTCCCTATCCCTCTCTTCAATTAGTTTTATTGCTGCGACCGTAAGTTTATCCGGAAGATATTCGCCCTCTCCGCCTTCTTCCAGATTCTTGATTTGCCATGGAGCAAAATAACCATGATGGGGCATACCTGCTTCACATCCGGCTATGTTTATCTCAAATCCATGTTTATCCGGATAATGCCCGGCTTTCCACTCATCGCTCCTATCATATGTACCAGCCAGATGCCATTTTCCCACATGCCATGTACTGTAACCATTGTCCCGTAGTTCTTCAGCAATCGTCTTTTCATCATGTGAGATGTGGTCACTGTAAGGAGCACTGACAAGATATCCCCTTGCATGTCCTCCGA
>Ga0180436_10004623_pt1 | contig 12314 bp, 8 predicted proteins | sample SS_ome_2_FD_132434 | JGI IMG/M metagenome (GOLD analysis project Ga0180436, IMG submission 132434) | Hypersaline lake sediment archaeal communities from the Salton Sea, California, USA - SS_3_S_2 metaG | ecosystem: Environmental > Aquatic > Non-marine Saline and Alkaline > Hypersaline > Sediment...
AAAGCGGGCTACCGTAACCAATTACCTGCGCCTGCTGAAGCTTCCTGCCGATATCCAGGCTGCCATAAAGGAGAAACAGCTCTCCATGGGCCAGGCCCGTGCACTCCTGGGCGTGGAAGATGCTGAGGTACAGATGGAGGCTTTTCAGCGAACCGTTGCACAGGACCTGTCGGTACGGCAGGTGGAGGCGCTGGTGAAAAAGCTGAAGCAACAACCCGTTAACGGCGATGACCCTTCATCCGGCGAACCCGATGAATACGAGAACCTCCGGGAACACCTGTCACACTTCTTCGGCGCAACAATAGATTTCAAACGGAATACTAAAGGTTCAGGAAAGATCGTTATACCATTCAAGTCAGATGAGGATCTGCAAAGGATCGTCAGCATTCTCGACAAACCGGGTACATGATCATCAACAGGGGACATATGGAACATATCGTAAACAGGAGGATCGCATGGATGGTTCTCCTGTTTGCTTTCATTGTCATTCCCCTTTCGGCCCAGACCGATCCTCCGGGGAATGACTCCCTGCGTGTATCAAGTCAGGACAGCACCCGCAGGATCAATGTCGATGAAATGGATCATTCACCCCAACGCGCCATGTTTTATTCACTTGCCCTTCCCGGACTCGGACAGGCGTATAACAAGAAATACTTTAAGATCCCATTTGTATATGGTGTGCTGGGAGGTGTAAGCTACTGGATCTACTATAACACCCAGGGATACAGGACTGCCAGTGACAACTATGCTCAGGATCAGAGCAGCACCAACGAACGTTTCCTGCGGGCCTGGCGAAGGAACCTGGAGCTTAGCTATATCACCCTGGCGGGAGCATATGCCCTGCAGGTGCTGGATGCCTATGTGGATGCCCACCTGTTTTACTGGGAGGTGAATCCTGACCTGACATTGCGGGTCGAACCGGCCATACGGCCCTATATGGTGCCGGCAGGAGGTCCTGTTACCAATTATGGATTGAAGTGCAGTCTGACGTTTTAAGGAAGAAATATATGAGGAAAGATCTGTTAATCGGGGCGCTATCTGCCATTTTTTTTACAAATATACTGTGCATACAGGCTTCTGTCAACGAGAATCTTCCGGAAACAGTTCCTGCGGCAGTTTCGGCGGCACTATCAGCAGTGCATCCGGGAACACAACCTGCCACGCATTCCGCAGCTTATCCTGCAGCGCTCCAGGCAGTACTTCCTGATACCTTGCCGTTGCAGGAACCCACTGAAGTCCGGGTATTCACAGATGAAGTCTATGAACTCCGGCTGGAGCAGAACATCGACAGCCTGCTGAATGTCTATTACATCAACCAGTCGTTGGAATCCATGGTCGACGATGCGGCGTTCGAAGTGCACGATTCACTGGTGCCCGATTTTTCCGATTCGGTCTACATCGAGCGCCTGTCCAATATTCCCTCGGTGATTGACCTCTCCTATAACCGCCTGGTCAAGAACTACATCAATGTATACACAATCAAGCGGCGCGACCAGGTGCGCTACATGCTGGCGGTGGCAGACTTCTATTTTCCAATGTTCGAACAGGTATTTGACCTCTATGACATACCGTATGAACTGAAGTACCTGGCCATCATCGAGTCTGCACTGAATCCGCGTGCCGTATCACGTGCAGGGGCCGTTGGCACCTGGCAGTTCATGTATGGAACGGCGCGCAGTTACGGGCTACGTATCAACTCCCTGGTGGATGAACGGAAGGATTACCTTGCCTCCACCCATGCGGCCGCGAAATTTTTGAAGGACCTGTATGCCATCTATGGCGACTGGACACTTGCACTGGCCGCTTACAATTGCGGTCCCGGGAATGTGAACAAGGCCATCAGGCGCTCCGGCGGGAAACGCGATTTCTGGGAGATCTATTATTACCTGCCCCGGGAAACACGCGGATATGTCCCGGCATTTATCGCAGCAACCTACACGATGAATTATTATCCTGAACATTTCCTGGGCAAGGAGCCGGTGGAGATCGAACTGCACACCGATACCATCATGATCAGTGAGAAGCTCCACATGCAGCAGGTTTCCGAAGTGTTGAACATACCGGTCAAACAACTGCGTGACCTGAACCCGCAGTACCGCTTTGATATCATCCCGGCCACCTCCACCCAACGCTACAGCCTCGCGATCCCCGTCACACAGGTGGGGGCGTTTATCGACCTGCAGGATTCAATCATGGCCTACAAGGATTCTGTCTTTTTCAACAAGGAGGAGATGATCACATCCCCCAGCAGTGTCAATTCGAGGTACCAGGTGGACCTGCCGGCAGACAAGTACGATAAACTGTTTTATACTGTGAAATCCGGCGACAATGTGGGATACATTGCCGACTGGTACGATATACGCACCTCTGACCTGCGGTACTGGAACAACATCAGCCGGAACCTGATCCGCAGCGGACAGAAACTCACGATCTATAAGCCAAAGGGACAGTCGGCGAAGTACAGGGATCTTGACAACATGACATTTACCCAGAAACAGCAATTCGCAGGCAGGGCAGTCAGCAGCAGTGCATCTGCTGCTTCCGGTTCTTCAGCTGCCCCCGGATCCCCTGCTGCCCCTGGCTCCCCTGCTGCTTCCGGTTCCCTTGCAGCTTCCGGTTCCGCCTCCTTACCTGCGGGAAATGCATCAGCAACAAGGCACTCAGCTGCTACAGGAGAGGATTCAGGAGAATTTATTTATTATACGGTCCGGTCGGGCGATACCCTCTGGGACATTGCACAAAAGTACCCCGGTGTATCTGATACCGATATCTCCCGCTGGAACAACCTGTCCAACAGCAACAGGATCAAGCCCGGTCAAAAGATCAAGATCAGGAAGATGTAGAAGGGCCCACGCTGTTTTCGCATTTTTCTTATATTTAGGTCATGAACCCCTGGAAGATCGTCATATTCTTTGTATCCGTTTTCGGGTTGCTGCTGGTCCTTTCCATCGTCTTCCCGAAAGACGGAATCAGCCTGGGGGAGGAGGTGAACCTTCGGTTTGCATCGTCCGCAGCACTCTTCGCTGAGGATTCCTCCAATTCACAGTATACCGACAGTCTCATACAGCATGCCACGGTGACCGATGATCCGGAATTCGGGGAGGCGGAAAACCTGGCGACACTGATCCCTGAACCTCCGGACCCTGACCGGACTTCGCTAAGTCAACAACCTTTTGCACCGAATCAACAGCCTTTTGCGCCGAATCCACACCCATTCGCACCAGATCCGCACCAAAACCTCACCACTTCGGACCAGATCACGCAAAACCCGGCCACGTCAGCTTCAGGCGACAATACATCTGCACCAGATACGGAATCAGCAAAGGCAAGCAGGGACCGCTTGGCCCAAAAGCGGAATCCAACCGGCACTTCCTTGCATTCCGGGGAGGAGCAGCTTGCGCTGAAAAGGGCGGAAAAAATAAAAATGGACTCCATGATCAGGGCACGGATCGACAGTGTCAGCCGACGCGTATATCCTATAGAAGTCCCGCAAAATATGGACCCTGCGCTCTATACTTTTTTTGAGGAGGCTGAACGGTCCCAGGCGGAGGGACGACTGCTCAGGATCCTCCATTACGGCGATTCGCAGATCGAGAACGATCGCATGACTGCCTTGCTGAGGAACCGTTTGCAACAGGTATTCGGCGGATCAGGCTGCGGCATGGTGCCTGCCATACCGCTGTACCATGGCAATCCTACCTTCCGGCAGGACTACAGTGGCGATTGGATCCGCTATACAGGCTTCGGCAGGCGTGATCCGTCGCTTGACCATTCCAGCTTCGGAATGATGGCCTGTTTTACTGCTGTGCCCATGCCGGACGGGGACGGGCTTCCTTACCTTGAATTCAGGTTTCTGCCCGGACGACGCGCTTCCACGTTCAGTGAGATGAAAATCTACCTGCACTCCTATGTTGAAGGCGGGACGATCACGGTACATTACAACGATACGATCAGTGATACCATTGGTCCCTTGTCTGACGGTTACCAGGAGTTTGCGCAACAGCTGGATTTTGATGCTGACAAGGTCAGGCTTGAGTTCAATCTTCAGCAGGGAGGAAGGATCTACGGGATCAGCTTCGATCCGGATGCAGGGATCCAGATGGATAATATCGCCATGCGCGGCAGTTCCGGACTGGAGTTCAGCCGGTCGGATCCTGTCGTGCTGGATACCATGCTCGAAGCCGTGGATCCCCGCCTGATCATCATGCAATTCGGTGGCAATGTGGTGCCGTACATCAGCAATTATGACTATTACAGGCGAAGATTTATACGCGAACTGAATTACCTGCGGTCGCTTACTCCTGAAACCGCTATCGTGGTGATTGGTCCCGGCGACATGTCTATGAAGGAGAATGGCAGGTTTGTCACCTATCACACACTGGAGCCTGTAAGGGATGCCCTCCGCGATGCAGCCCATGAAACAGGATGTGCATTCTGGGACATGTACGCAGCCATGGGAGGAAGGAACTCAATACAGAATTTCGTGCGTGCCCAGCCCCCGCTGGCCTCCCCCGACTATATCCACTTCACACCCCGTGGCGCCAACCTGATGGCCGGCATGTTCTTCGATGCCGTGATGCTGGAATACGGGAAGTACAACGCCAAAAAGCGCCTGGCTGCAAATGAAAAGGCCATCAGGGAACATCATGATCGCTTACTGAGCGGGAATCCGGGGACTGATTTTGTCAGCGCAACGCAGAAATAAGGGTCCACTGAATGCGTGCAGCACCGAAACACTGCATTTGTAAAGTACTGCATATGTGAAGCACTGTAATTGTGAAGTACTGCAGCGACAACCTTCACAGGCACTTTTGGCAAAGGGCGCTTTTCGGCATTTTGCAGTCCTGTGACAGCAATATTTTTCCAGTGATTTTTTAATTGCCTGATTCAGATAAGCGGATTTTATGTAGGTTTACATCCATGCCCTGGCTCAGCGATATATTCATGTTCAATCCGGAGAAGCCCCTGATCTTCACGCAACTCTATTTCTGGATCTTTTACGGGGTGTTGCTGCTGGTCTTTTCGATCATCTACAAGGACCGCGCAATACGAAATGCATTCCTGTTCCTGGCCAGCCTGTTCTTTTATTGGAAGACATCCGGATTCTTTTTCCTTCTCCTGGTGTTTTCAACAGTGGCCAATTTCTATATCGGCAACTGGATCCACCGGTCGCAGCATAAAGGAACCAGGAAATTCGGAGTTTTTCTGAGTGTTTTCATCAACCTCCTGATGCTTTCCTACTACAAGTATGCGTACTTGTTTATCGGATCCGTCAACAACCTCTTCAACACCGATTTCAAAGTGGTCAACCACGTGGCCGCCTGGTCGAACAACCTCACAGGGACCCATTTCGATACAGCCGTGATCCTGCTGCCGGTCGGAATCTCCTTTTTTACTTTCCAGATCATGTCCTATACAATCGACCTGTACCGCCGACGGGTTGACCCGGTAAAGAACCTGCTGGATTTCGGGTTCTTCGTCTCCTTCTTTCCCCAGCTGGTGGCCGGACCGATCGTGCGCGCCGCAGAATTCGTTCCCCAGCTCTACAAGCGATACAGCCTCTCGATGGAGGAATTCGGATTTGCCATTTTCGTGATCATGAAAGGACTGTTTAAAAAGATTTTCATCGGCGATTACATCGCGGTGAACTTTATCGATCGCATCTTTGCCAACCCGGCCGGTTTTTCAGGATTCGAAAACCTGATGGCACTGTATGGATATTCCCTGCAGGTGTACGTCGATTTTTCAGGCTATACCGATATCGCCATCGGTGTGGCGTTGCTGATGGGATTCCGCCTTCCGAGGAACTTCAACTCTCCCTACAAGGCCACCAGTGTGGCCAACTTCTGGAAACGCTGGCACATCTCGCTGTCCACCTGGCTACGCGATTACCTGTACATTCCCCTGGGCGGTAACCGGAAGGGCAGGATCATGACCGACGTCAACCTGATGATCACCATGCTGCTGGGCGGATTGTGGCACGGTGCCAGCTGGCAGTTCATGATCTGGGGAGGAATCAACGGGCTCGGACTCGTGGTTTACAAGATGTGGCGGAAGATCAGTCCCTATGAACACAGCAAGCACTGGGCCGCCAGGTTCTGGAAGATCTTTATCACCTTCCAGTTCATCACCTTTACACGCATCTGGTTCCGGTCCGACTCCATGGAGCATGCCAATGAGCTGATGCGGCAGGTGGCCACTGCCTTCAATGCCTCCATCATCCCCGAGGTGCTGGTCTCCTACAAATGGGTGTTCCTGGTGATGCTGCTCGGCTACATCACGCACTGGGTTTCGAACAAATGGAAGCTGGCCCTGCTGAACTGGTACATCAAAACACCCATATGGGCCAAGGTCCTGATCGCCATCGTGGTGGTCTTCGTAATCTACCAGTCGTGGTCGGCAGATCTGCAACCATTTATTTATTTCCAGTTCTGACAGGAGCGGTTGGTGCTGCGGCAGGATCACTGCCTCCCGAAAAAATACCTATCTTTGTGACCGCAAATAATTTCTTACGCAAATGTTAGCATGGCATTGAACGCGAGATCGGTCTTAACTGTAAAAAAGCTTCCCGGGCTTACTGTGCTGCTGATCTCACTGATCTTCCTGGCAACGAATTTCACACATCACAGCTGGACACGCACAGATCCGGAAAGACGGGGCGTGATCAAACATGATGTGAACATGTACTATGCCTATCTTACTGCAGGCATCATTGAGAAGGACCTGACACTGGAATTCATGTCGGAACCGGGGTTTGACAATGAATACAGGTACTGGAACACAAAGGCGGAAAACGGGAACAGGATCATCATCACCTCCATGGGACTCGCATTCATGTACGCCCCGTTCTTCCTGGTGGCGCACCTGGTTGCCAACCTGTCAGGACTTCCCACGGATGGATACGGCTCCATCTACCAGTTTTTCCTGGTGTTTGGGGGGTTGGTGTATGTGATTCTCGCGCTGCTGATCCTGCGCAGGTTGCTGATCCGCATTTTCGACCCGGTAACCACATCCATCACCCTGGTCCTTGTGGCCATCGGCACGAACCTGTATTACTATTCCACCTACGAGGCAGCAATGCCGCATGTGTACAATTTTTTCCTGGTAACGCTGTTTACCTGGCAGGTCATCCGCTGGTACCGGCATCCCGGTTGGAAAAACGCGCTGCTGACCGGCGGTTTGCTGGGATTGATCTCCCTGATCCGGCCCACCAATATCCTGGTTTTCTTCATTCTATTCCTCTGGGATGTGAAAAGCCCGGATGAATTCAGGCAACGGATCCTCTTCTTCCTGAAACGGTATTACCTGGTGCTGGTGATGATGGCTGCATTCCTGCTGGTATGGACGCCCCAGATGCTCTACTGGAAAATGATCACCGGGCAGTTCCTCTATTTTTCATATGGCGTGGCCGGAGCCTCCTTCTACTTCAAAAATCCACAGATCCTCGGCAGCCTGTTCAGCTTCATCAAGGGCTGGTATGTGTATACACCGGTTATGCTTTTTGCCACCATCGGAATACTCTTCCTGCGCAAGCGGTACAAAACAACTTTCCTGCCGGTGCTTGTCCTGTTCCTTGCCATGGTATATGTCCAGAGCTCCTGGTGGTCATGGTGGTTCGGGGGTGGATTCGGACTCCGGGCCTATATCGACATCTACGCGGTAATGGCATTCCCCCTGGCTGCACTTGTTGAGAAAGTGGTGGATTTGAAGACTACCTGGAAAAGGGTGGCAGGCTATGCCGTCATGGTCTTTCTTGTCTACTTTTCGTGGCTGCAGACCTACCAGTACCACAGGGGAATGATCCATTACTGTGGTATGACAAAAGAGTCGTACAAGCTGAATTTTCTGAGATTTAAATCTGCACCGGGCTACTGGCAGGCGGTACAAATGCCGGACCACCAGCTGGCCAGGCAGGGCATTTATTATTATTACGATACCACCACGAACGATGATTTCAGGGAAATGACACTGGAACAGGCCTTGGAGAAGATCATTGCACAACTGAAATCTGACAATAAGCTGAACAGGCAGGTAACGCGGTATGCAGAACGTGAAAGCCTTTCAGAAGAAGAGGCATATACACAGATCGCAACGCGTATTTATAACATGAAAACGGATTAAGACAGGATGATCGATAACAAAACCATTGCAGTAGTAGTTCCGGCCTATAATGAAGCGCAACAGATCGGCCGGGTCCTGGAATCAATGCCTGGCATGGTGGACAGGATCGTTGTGGTCAATGACGGTTCTTCCGACAATACACGGGAAATCGTGGAGGGATTCATCAGGTCCGAAACGAAAGACCATGCCTGTCCGGGTATCGGACCGGTCACCATTCAGCCTACCCTGTACAACGAGGCCGAGGTGTTTTTGCAGGAACTCGACAAAAGGGAGAATGCATTGTTTGTACCGTCTGAAGTCACCAACAAGCATCCCGGAAAAAGCAGGATCATATTGATTGAACACCTGGAGAATGGCGGTGTGGGAGCGGCCATCGCAACGGGATACAAGTGGTGCAAGGACAATAACATTGATTGTACGGCGGTGATGGCCGGTGACGGACAGATGGATCCGGATGAGCTGATCGAGATCTGCAGGCCGGTGATCGAGGAGGGCATCGACTACGTGAAGGGAAACCGGCTGATCCACCGGAGTGCCAGGTACCTGATCCCGCAAAAGCGCTACCTGGGCAATTCCGTGCTGTCGATCATGACAAAAATGGCTTCCGGGTACTGGCGGGTTTCTGATACCCAAACCGGCTTTACGGCCATCGGCAAAAAGGCGTTGCGCAAAATCGAAATAGGGAAGATCTACAGGAATTACGGCATGCCGAACGATATGCTCGTCAGGCTCAACCTGGCCAAATGTACCCTGAAGGAGGTCGAGATCAAGCCCGTTTACAGGATCGGTGAACAGTCCAAGATGCGGATCGCCCGTGTCATTCCAAAATTGTCATGGCTGCTTTTCAGGAGCTTCTTCAAACGGATATGGAACCGCTATTTTCTGAAGGATTTTCACCCGCTGTTCCTGCTGTATGTGCTGTCGATGCTTTTGGGCATCGCATCGATCCCGTTCCTGGTGGACATCCTCCGGTACATCTTTATTCCCGGACAGGCGACTCCGAACAGCATCCTGATGATCTATATTTTTCTGGCTATCTCCGGGCTCCAGTCCCTCTTTTTTGCCATGTGGATGGATATCCAGGACAACGACCGGCTGCAAAAGTAGTGCAGCTGGCAGACAGAGATGCTGGCATATGGCAAGACGGTGATGGACACCGGTTGTTTCGGCAGATTCCTGTTTGCTGATGCGCCGGCCCGCTTGTCGGGTAAAGTAATATGGTATTCCTCGTGTACAGTGCGGAAATGCAGCAGGAGCGATGGAGTATATAAATCAACCCCCGTTTTTTTTCTTCCCCGACAGCCTGAAGAACAGCGCCAGCAGGAAGATGAACACTTCCCCTGCAATAAATGCAAACCGGTTCAGAAATGAAATGGTCGTGGCCGTCTCAATGTCCATGCCGGCCAGGGTGAGGTAGCCGATGATGATCCCCTCGCGCAATCCGAGTCCCCCGGGCAGGATGATGGCGACCAGGCCAAACGATACACTCAGGGGAAATGCAAACGCCATCACGCTGTCAATATCGCTACTGAAGATCCGCATGAAAAAATAGAAGGAGAGGGTCCAGGCCAACCAGATCAGCGAGGTGGAGAGGATCACGGGCAACGATCTGCGAAAGTTGATCACCGGGAGTTCAAGCTCGCGGCGGGTGATTTTTTTGAAAACCCGCAATATAGAGTGATGTACGTACGGAATGAACAGGAAGAGGGTCAGCAGCACAATGATCAGTACGATCAGGACCGTGATCCACTGGATCCCGTAAAACAGGATTGTCGGGATGGCACTGACCAGGAATCCCACCCAGGTATAGATCAGTTGTTCCTTCAGGGATACAAACGAAGTGTTTTTCAGATCGGTATTATTTTCTGAAATATAACTGGCCCGGCCCAGGATCACCCACACCTTTCCGGGAATGTATTTTGCAAAAACAGCTTGTCCGTGCGAGACCACTGCATCACGATGTGGGATGGGCCGGTGGTGGACCCGCAGGGCGGTCCCCCAGCTGATGGTGCTGACATAGAACCCGATGAAGAGCAGGATCAGCGATGGTGCGATCCATTGGGTATGCGGAAGGACGGGAATGATCACCTCCTGTCTCCAGAGATAGAGACATATAAACAGGAAAGAAATGATAACCAGCAGGTTGAATAGTTTTTTCATATCACGACCTTTCCTGCTATGAACACTGGTACATGTTGGTGACCGTCAATCTGACCCCTTCCCACTCACTGGTTGCTGTCATATAAAATGCTTTCCACAAAAGTAAGGTTTTTGAAACGGATCAGCGAACATATCAGCAACCATGCAAAAAAAAAGCGCCTGCAAAGTTGCAACTTTGCAGGCGCGATATATAAACCTAAACAGAGTCAATCTTCGTTTCCTAGAACTTCAGTTCCTTAAACACCATGAACCATGCTACTTCATTGTACTTTGATCCGGGCAGTTTCATTTCATCTTTCTCCGCCTGCGTCAGCACGGGAACAATGACATCGTCACCTTTCTGCCAGTTGGCAGGGGTCACCACATTTTGATAGGCATACGTTGTCTGAAGCGCAGTCAGGGTCCTTTTCAATTCATCAAGGTTTCTTCCGACTTCGTTGGGATAGAAATAGATGGCACTGATAACATTTTCAGGATTAATGATGTATACCCCCCTGATGTTCTGTATTTTGCTTGTTGCATCGTGGATCATTCCATATTGCTTCGATATCATCATGTCGTCATCCGCAATAATTGGAAAGTCGATTTTTACCGGGCTCCTGTCCTTGTAGGAAAGTTCTTCAAGAGCAGCCTTCCAGCTGTTATGCTGATCCAGGATATCTGTTGAGATAACTGCTACCTCAACACCCATTTTTTTGAAACTTTCCTGCGCATAAGCAAGTTCGAGGACTTCCGAAGAGCAAACCGGTGTGAAATCCTTAGGGTGTGCAAAGAGAACCTTCCAGCTGCTGCCAAAGTCTTTTGGAAACTTGATTTTGCCGTTGGTTGAGAGTGCTGTGAAAGAAGGGGCTTCTGCACCAATCTGTACAACTGCAGCCTTCTGAGACCATACCTGGGAAAACATGAAGATTCCCGCTACCATTAATAAATTTACTTTTTTCATTGCTAAGTGTTTTAATTTAATGATTTGATTGCGATACAAATGTAGGGCGGAATCCTATGCAGGTGGTAGGATAAATCTCCGATAATGTTGCATTTTTCTTGCAACTTGCATGATGCAGGTCAACTGCGAACCCTTGTAAATAAACTGAAGGTCAATTGATAACCACTGGAATTGCAGTCCCCGGAAGGGGCGGTGCGTGTCCGGTCATGCTCCCTGCTGTCCTGCTTCTTCCAGGCTCTTTTCTCCGGTTATTTTGCCCCGATTGCACAGCCAGGGCAATAATTTGACCAACATACTGGAAAGATTTGTATTTTCGTGTGTTAAAAAAACCAACACCGGTACATGGTATTTTCCAGCACGATATTCCTTCTTTATTTCTTCCCGCTCTTCCTGCTGGTCTATTTCCTTTCGCCCCTGAAAGCAAAGAACTACATCCTGCTGGCCTTCAGCATTCTTTTCTACGCCTGGGGCGCCCCGGAATTTATCTTCATCCTGATCGGCTCCACAATGGTCACCTGGTACATCGTCCGCGCCATGTACCATGCCGGCAGCGTGAAAAAGAAAAAACGGCTGCTCATTGCCACGCTGTTGCTGAACGTGGGCATCCTGCTCTATTTCAAGTATGCCAACTTTTTCATGGAAAACTTCAACGATGTGCTGCGCTCCTTCGGGGTCAGCAACCTGAAATGGACCGCCATTGCCCTTCCCATCGGGATCTCGTTCTACACCTTCCAGAGCCTCTCATATTGTGTGGATGTCTACAGGGGCGTGCGACCCCCACTGAAGCGATCCAGCGATTTCCTGCTGTATATCATTATGTTCCCGCAGCTCATCGCCGGACCGATCGTGCGGTTCAACACCATCGCGGACCAGCTTACTAACAGGACCTCCGAAGGGTCAGACAGGATCCTGGGATTCTACCGGTTCACCATCGGACTGGCCAAGAAGGTGCTGATCGCCAACGTGATGGGAAAATATGCCGATCTGTACATGTCGGGAAACCTCCTGCAGCTCAGCTCCACGGAAGCCTGGCTCGGACTCCTGGCCTACACCTTCCAGATCTATTTCGACTTTGCGGGTTATTCCGATA
>Ga0180436_10004625_pt1 | contig 12312 bp, 11 predicted proteins | sample SS_ome_2_FD_132434 | JGI IMG/M metagenome (GOLD analysis project Ga0180436, IMG submission 132434) | Hypersaline lake sediment archaeal communities from the Salton Sea, California, USA - SS_3_S_2 metaG | ecosystem: Environmental > Aquatic > Non-marine Saline and Alkaline > Hypersaline >...
AAGTGGCTGGGACTGCCGGTGGTACTGGCCGTGGATGCCCGCAGCATGGCCCGCAGCGCGGCGGCCCTGGTCCAGGGCTTCCGCAACTTCGATCCCCGGGTGGACTTTGCCGGGGTGGTGTTCAACCGCGTCGGCTCCCCCCGCCATCTGGAATACCTGCGGGAAGCATTGGTTGCCGTACCCGGCATGCCCTGCCTGGGGGGGCTTCCCCGGGAAACAGCCGTCACGATCCCGGAGCGCCATCTGGGACTGGTGACCACCGAGGAGCACGGGCTGGATGACGGTCGCCTGGCCCGGCTGGCGGCCCTCATCGAGGATAACCTGGATCTGGTTGAACTCCTCCAGGACCTGCCGGAGATCACGGTGCCCCCCGCCGGCGCCGCAACCGAAGAGAAGGCTTTCCCGTCGGTACGCCTGGGGGTGGCCCGGGATGCGGCCTTCTGCTTTTATTACCAGGACAACCTCGACCTGCTGGCCCGGGCCGGTGCCGAGCTGGTCCCCTTTTCCCCCCTGGCCGACGATAAACTGCCCCCGGACCTGGACGGGATCTATTTCGGCGGCGGTTACCCGGAAGTCCACGCGGCCCGGTTGGCCGGCAATGCCGCGCTGCGGACACAGGTCCGTCGGTTGAGCCGCCAGGGCATGCCCATTTACGGTGAGTGCGGGGGCTTCATGTACCTCTGCCGGGAGTTGACCGACCAGAGCGGCGCGGTCTGGCCCATGACCGGCTGTTTTCCCCTGGCCACGCGAATGTTGGAACGCCGCAAGGCCCTGGGCTACCGGGAAGTGACCCTTACCGGCCGGAATCTGCTGGGGCAAAAGGGCGACCGCCTGCGGGGCCATGAGTTCCACTACTCCGAGCTTGTGGAGCCTGTTGCGGACCAGCCCCGGATCGCGTCCACCTATGCCATTGCCCCCCGCATGGGCCTTGAAACAACACCGGAAGGGTATCGGCGGGGTCAGACCCTGGGCAGCTATGTCCACCTGCATTTCGGCAGCCGGCCGGCCGGTGCCCGTGCCTTCGTGGCCGCCTGTGCGGCCTTTCATCAACAAAAGGACAGCAGTGTATGCAACCCCATGAAATCGAAGCCCTGAGTTTTCAGATCATCGACCGGGAAGCCGGCGGCCATGGATTCGATCCCGACACCTGGAGTGTGGTGCGGCGCATGATCCACACCTCCGCCGATTTCGAGTACCAGGCCAGCGTGCGCTTCTCCCCGGACGCCATTGCCGCCGGTGTGGCGGCCATCCGCCGGGGCAGCCCCGTCATCACCGATACCTTCATGGCCCTCTCGGGCATCCGCAAGGCAGATTTGGAGGCCTACGGGGGATCGGTCACCTGCCTGATCCGGGATCCGGCCGTGGCCGAGGCCGCCCGCAGCCAGGGCAGTACCCGGGCCCTGGCTGCCGTGGACCAGGCCCTGGCCACCATGCCCCAAGGCGTATTTGTCGTGGGCAACGCACCCACGGCCCTCCTGCGTCTCATCGAGAAAATAAAGGCGGGCGCTGCAGACCCGGCCCTGGTGGTGGGCCTGCCCGTGGGCTTTGTCAATGCCGCCGAATCCAAGGAAGCGCTGCTGGCGGCGGCGGTGCCCTATATCACCAATGTAGGTCGCAAAGGAGGGTCCAACGTAGCCGCGGCGGTGATCAATGCGTTGATCCGCCTGGCCCAGGCGCAAAGTGCCTGAATAATAACAATAACCTCCCTCCCCCTTAACGGGGGAGGGGTGAGTTTATTCGGATATTCGTTAATTGCATAAAAACTATAATCGTTAGAGGTCGTTATGCAGACTCAAAAAGGAACCCTTTACGGACTGGGGGTGGGTCCCGGTGATCCGGAACTGGTCACGCTGAAGGCCGTCAATATCCTCAAACGGGTGCAGGTGGTGTTTGCCGCCGCCTCCACCAAGAACAGTTACAGCATTGCCGTGGATATTGCCCAGCCCCACATTCCGGATGGGACCGAAGTGCGCCGCATGGCTTTTCCCATGACCAAGGACCAGGCGGAAAAGGAGCGCTGCTGGCGGCAGCATGCCGAAACCGTCATCGCCGAAATGGACCAGGGGCGCGACGTGGCCTTTATCACCCTGGGGGATTCCCTGACCTATTCCACCTATGGGTATGTCCTCAAATACGTGCGCCGCCTGCGTCCGGACCTGCCGGTGGTGACGGTTCCCGGGATTACCTCGTACCAGGGGGCGGCCGCGGCCATCAACACCCCACTGGTGGAGGGCGAACAGTCCCTGGTACTGTTGTCCGGGGCCAACGGGGGTGATCGCCTGCGGCTTTTCGGTGACGCACCGGAGAATGTGGTGCTGTTGAAAGCCTATAAAAACGTGGGGGATATTTGCGCCGCCCTCAAGGAGACCGGCATGCTGGATAACAGCGTGGGGGTGGCCAACTGCACCCTGCCCGATGAGAAGGTGATCCGCGACAAGGACGAGCTGTGCCGGCGGAAACCCGGATACTGGACCCTGATCATCGCCAAGCGGGATGGCCTGGATGGCCCGCCGCAAAACTAGCAACACCCGGCGGGCTGCCCTGATCTCCCTGGCCGTGACCGTGGCCGTCCTGGGGCTGGCCCCGGCTCTGGGCTGGGAATTCGAGCTGCAAACGGTGGGGCGGCGTCTGGCCTGGCCCCTGTTGCGACTGATCTTTTACATCGGTGTGGGACTGCTGGCCGGGCAGTGGATCGAGTACGCCGGCTGGACCCGCCGTCTGGCGGTGGTGGCCCGGCCGCTGTTCCGGACGGCCCGGCTGGGGGACCGCTGCGCGGCCGCCTTTACCACGGCCTTCATCTCCGGCGCCGCCGCCAATGCCATGCTCTACGGCTATTACCAGGACAAGTTCGTCAGCAAACGGCAGCTCTTTCTGGCCAACCTGATGAACCAGTTCCCGGCCTATTTCCTGCACCTGCCCACCACAATTTTTATCGTGGTGCCCCTCACCGGCTGGGCCGGGGTGCTTTACTTCGCCCTGACTTTCCTGGCGCTGCTCATCCGCACCGCAGGCGTGGTGCTTTACGGACGCTTCAGCGGGGCGGGAAAGCCATCCGTTTCCGGCAGCGGAGAGGAAGCCCAAGGTCTGTCGGCAGAAACGCCGTCCGCCAAATCCTCCCCGGGGTTCTGGGCCGCTATTCGCCAAAAACTGCCCCGGCGTCTGCTGCGGATCGTAATTTACGTGGTGCCCATCTATACGGCGGTCTTTGTGGTCAACGCCCTGGGGTTTTTCGATGAGGCCCGCAATTGGCTGGCGGCCTACGTGACCACTGCCTTCGTGCCCATGGAGAGCCTTTCGGTGGTGATTCTTAGTTTCGCCGCCGAGTTCACCTCGGGCTTCGCCGCGGCCGGTGCCCTAAAGGAGGCCGGCGTGCTCACCGTGTCCCAAACCGTCCTGGCCCTGCTGGCGGGTAATGTGGTGGCCTTTCCCATTCGCGCCCTGCGCCACCAGCTGCCCCGCTACATGGGCATCTTCACCCCCAGGCTAGGGATGCAGCTGCTGCTTTTGGGCCAGGGCCTGCGGGTGGGCAGCATTGTGCTGGTGGGGGCGGGGTATTACTATTTGGTTGGATAATGGTGTCGTGACCAAGAAATTAAAAAACGGTTTCACTACGGGTACTGCCGCGGCGGCGGCCGTCAAGGGAGCCCTCACCACCCTGCTGGCGGGCCGGCCGCCGGAGGCGGTGACCATCTCTTTCCTCAGCGAGGGCCGGGTGCGCATTCCCCTGTATGCCTGCACCCGGGAAAATGAAGCCACCGTAACCTGTTCCGTGATCAAGGATGCCGGGGACGATCCCGATGTGACCCATGGTGCCGAAATCGGCGCCCGGGTAAGCCTGGCCGGGCCGCTGGCGGACTGCGGGCCGGCAGAGATTGCAGCGCAAACCAGGTTCCAACTGCAGGGCGGGCTCGGCGTGGGCCGGGTGACCAAGCCGGGCCTGGACCTGCCCGTGGGGCAGCCGGCCATCAATCCCGGTCCCCGGACCATGATCGGGAATGCGGTTCAGGATGTGTTCCGCAAACAGGGGTGCTGCGGCCCCCTGGTGATTGAGATATTTGTGCCCCGGGGCGAGGAGCTTGCCGCCAAAACCCTCAACGCCCGGCTGGGGATCCTGGGCGGTATCTCCATTCTGGGCACCACCGGCATTGTGCGGCCCATGTCCCATGACGCCTATCGGGCCACCATCGAAGCCGCCCTTTCCGTGGCCCGGGCCGCTGGCGTGCACCGGGCGGTGCTGACCACCGGACGGCGCTCGGAACGTTTCGCCCAGGGACGCTGGGAGCAGTGGCCGGCGGAGGCCTTTATCCAGATCGGCGATTACTTTCAATTCGCCCTTCAATCCGCCGTAGACCAGTCCGTTCCCCGGGTGCTTCTGGCAGTATTTTTCGGTAAAGCGGTGAAAATGGCCCAGGGCGTGCCCCACACCCATGCAGCCAAGTCCCGCCTGACCCTGGAACATCTGGCCCGCTGGACCGCTGAGATCACCGGTGACGCCGGTCTGGCGGCCCGGGTGCGCCAGGGCAACACGGCCCGCCACGCCTTTGACATGCTCTGGCCGGAGCATCCCGGGGTGGTTCAGAAAGTGGGGCAGGGTATGCTGGCTGCGGCCCGGCGCTTTGCCGGGGATGCCCTGGAGGTGGGCGGTGTGATTTTCGGTTACGAGGGCGAGGTTATCTACAACAGCCATCCGGAAGAACTGTAGGGAGCGGAACCGGCACCATGGAAAAAATACACGTCATTGGTATAGGCATGGGGCTCCGGGATTTGACCCCCCGGCATCGGGAAATCATCGAACAGGCCCAGGTGCTGGTGGGCGGCCGGCGGCTCCTGGAGCTGTTTCCGGAAGTGGCCGCCGAAAAAATACCGGTCACCCGGGATATCGCCGGGGTGGTGGATTCCATCCGCAGCCGCATGGCCGCGGAACGGGTGGTGGTGCTGGCCTCTGGCGACCCCCTTTTTTACGGCATCGGGGCCACCCTGGTACGCGAACTTGGGACCCGGCAGGTGCGCGTGCATCCCAATGTCACCACGGTGGCCGCGGCTTTTGCCCGCCTCAACCAGCCCTGGGGGCAGGCCCGCATCATCAGTTTTCACGGCCGCGACGCCCGGGACGAGATGGCGGAGGAGTTGCAGCAGGGGAGCATCCTGGCCCTGCTCACCGACCCCAAGCACAATCCGGCCTGGATCGGTAAAACCCTGTTGGAAAGGGGGCTGGGGCGCATCGCTATGTGCGTACTGGAGCGTCTGGGGCTGGCCGATGAAAAAGTCCGCTGGCTGACCCCCGCACAGGCTGTGGAGATGCAGTTCAGCGATCCCAACCTGGTGGTGCTGCAACCGCCCCAAGCGACGGAAACGGATGATTCCGCGCCCCTGGCGGCGGCCCTGGGCCTGGGCATGGCGGATGAAGATTTCCTGCATGAACGCGGGATGATCACCAAAACCGAGGTGCGCGCCGTGAGCCTGGCCAAACTGCGCCTGCGCCCCGGCCAGACCCTCTGGGACCTGGGTGCCGGCAGCGGTTCCGTGGGCATCGAGGCTGCCGTGCTGCTGGGGTCCGGCCGCATTGCCGCCGTGGAGAAAAATCCCGCCCGGGCCGCTCAGATCGAGGCCAACGCCTCCCGCTTCGGGGTAACCAACCTTACGGTGCACCGGGTGGAACTGCCCCAGGGGCTGGACGACCTGCCGGATCCGGACCGGGTTTTTATCGGCGGCGGCGGGAAGGATATCACCGCCATGCTGGAACACGCCGCCCGGCGGCTGCCCCTGGGGGGCATCATCGTAGTCAATCTGGTGGTTCTGCAGAACCTGGCCAAGGTGATGGCCTGTTGTGAACGCTTGGACCTGGCCACGGAAATCGTGCAGCTGCAGGTGCAGCGCAGCCGCAGCCTGGCCGAAGCCGGGGACCGCCTGGAAGCCCTCAACCCGGTCTGGATCGTAACCGTAAAAATTTTGTCCCAAAATTTTTAATTAAATAATATTTTTAAATAGTTAAGATTAGTACAATATGAAAAACGCTAAGACATCCGGAAAGTCCGCAACGAGGCCGACAACAGCAGGGAAAAAGTTTCCCGTTCTTTTTGTGGGGGCCGGACCCGGGGATCCGGAACTGATTACCGTCAAGGGGCAGCGGGCATTGGCCGCGGCGGAGCGTATTGTCTATGCCGGTTCCCTGGTGCCCGAGGCGGTCCTTAAGTGGGCGCCGGAAGGCAGCCGCAAGGTCAGCAGCGCCGGCCTGCACCTGGACGAAATCGTGGCCGAAATGGCTGCGGGGTACCGTTCCGGGGAACGGGTGGTGCGGCTGCATACCGGCGATCCCAGCCTGTACGGCGCCATATTCGAGCAGATGGCGGCCCTGGAGGGACAGCAGATTCCCTGCCAGGTCATTCCGGGGGTGACGGCGGCCTTTGCCGCAGCAGCCAGTCTGGGACTGGAGTACACCCTGCCGGAGGTCACCCAGAGCCTGATCCTGACCCGCATGGCCGGCCGTACGCCGGTGCCGGAAAAGGAGCACCTGGAGTTGCTGGCGGCCCACGGCGCCTCCATGGCCATCTATCTGAGTGTGGGCCTCTTGGCGGATGTGCAGCAGGTGCTCCAGCGGACTTACGGCCCGGAAGCGGCCTGTGCCGTGGTGTTCCGGGCCAGCCAGCCGGACCAGAAAGTGGTGCGCACCACCATTGCGGATTTGAAGGCCGCCGTTGAGCAGGCGGGCATCACCCGCCAGGCGGTGATCCTGGTGGGGCCGGCCCTGGATATCCGCCTGGGCCGGGGAGCGGCCGGCCCGGGGGCGGTTTCCAAACTGTACGACCCGGCCTTCTCCCACGGCTACCGGCGGGGGAAGTAGGTCTGGGAACGGTCTATGCGTTATGACAATGAAGGCTAAATATTCGGGCGTAACTCCCCTTTCCCGTCAAGGGGGAGGGTGACTTCGGTCAGCGCTTCATCCAACCCGGCGATTGAATAGCGTCCGACAGTAAACTCCCCTCCCCTGGAGGGAGGGGTTGGGGGAGGGGGAAATAATCACCTGCTGTCATTTATCTTTCCCGGTCCTCCATTAACCAGAAGACAGGAAAAGAAGAGCACCCCGTCAATCACTAAATAAACCGGAGTAGCTCACCACGAAGAACACGAAGATCACGAAGTAATGATTCTATTATGTGGCCGCAACCCATCCAAAAACACGCCATCTGGGCCCTGACCCCCAAGGGCGCCGCCCTGGGGGAAATGATCCGCAAGCGGCTGCCCTACGCCCGGCTGTTTGTATCCGCGGCCCTGGCGGCGGATTATCCCCGGGCCAGGCCCGTGGAGCGCCTGAAAACGGCCCTGGCCGCGCAGTTCCGGGAATTCGACGGCCACATCTGCATCATGGCCGCGGGTATTGTGGTGCGGCTGCTGGCGCCCCTGCTGGTCCACAAGACCGAGGATCCGGCGGTGGTGGTGATGGATGAGCAGGGCGCCTTTGCCGTCAGCCTGCTGTCCGGGCACATCGGCGGCGCCAACGACCTGGCCCTGGAGATGGCCCGCCTCACCGGCGCCCGGCCGGTGATTACCACGGCTACGGATGTGGGCGGCAAGCCGGCCGTGGACATTCTGGCCAAACGGGCCAGTCTGGGGATTGCCAATCCCCGGGCCATCAAGGCTGTCAACATGGCCCTGGTGGCAGGTAAGAAACCCCTGCTCTACGATCCCGGAAATACCCTGGGCCGGGTGATGGCCCCGGGCGAGGCCGACTGTTTTGAAAGCAAGTCCCGGGATCCCTGGCGGCTTGACGGCCCTGTTACACAGGCCGAGCCACGCTCCGGGGTGTGGGTCCACGACCGTGTCCGCGATCTGCCCGATGAAGTCCTGGTCCTGCGGCCCCTGAGCCTCATTGCCGGTATGGGCTGTAACCGCAACACTCCCCTGGACGAGCTGCGGGACCTGCTTTTCAGTACCCTGGACAAAGCCGGGCTGGCCCGGGAGTGCCTGGCGGGCCTGGCCTCCATCGACGCCAAGCTGGATGAGCCGGGACTGTTGGAACTGGCCGCCGAACTGGGACTGGGCATCCGCTTCTGCAGCCGGGAGGAGTTGAACGATATCAAAGGTATAAAATCGCCATCCGCCGTGGTGGCCAAACACATGGGAGTATCCAGCGTATGCGAAGCAGCAGCCCTGGCAGCCGCCGGGAAAGGCCGACTGATCGTGCCCAAAAAGAAAACCCCCAACGTAACGGTGGCCATTGCCCGTATCGGCTCTATGTGGTCGGCATCGGCCCCGGGGATCCCGCCCATCTTTCCGGGCGCGCCCGGCGGGTTTTAGACGATGTGGATGTCGTTGCCGGCTACACCACCTATATTGACCTGATCCGGCCCCTCCTCGGGGATCAAGAGATTATCCAGACCGGGATGACCCGGGAGGTGGACCGGGTGGCGGCCGCCCTTAAAGAGGCCCTCTCCGGCAAGGCCTGCGCCATCGTTTCCAGCGGGGACCCGGGGATCTACGCCATGGCCGGTTTGGTGTTCGAAATGTGCCGGGAGCGGGGCATCCGGCTGATCCGGCCCGGGGCCGCGGCGGTTGCCGGGGACCGGTCCCCCGGTCTGCAGATGGAGGTGGTGCCCGGAATTCCGGCCCTCAGTGCCGGGGCCTCCCTGCTGGGCGCCCCGTTAACCCACGATTTCGCCGTGATCAGCCTGAGCGATCTGTTGACCCCCTGGGAAAAGATCGAACAGCGCCTGGAGGCCGCCGCCCGGGCCGATTTCGTGATTGTGCTCTACAATCCCAAAAGCAAGCGCCGCAAGGACCACCTGCAGCGGGCCCAGGAGATCGTCCTGAAGTACCGGGACCCGGAAACGCCCACCGGGGTGGTGGTGTCGGCCATGCGCCCGGAACAGGATGTCGCGGTGATCCCCTTACAGGACCTCCATCGCGCGGCGGTGAATATGCAGACCATCGTCTTCATCGGCAGCAGCGCCTCGGTGGCCTACCTGGACTATATGGTGACCCCCCGGGGGTATGCCGGGAAGTATAAGATGGAGGTTTGAATCATGGATAAGGGCTATCTGCAAATTTACACAGGCGACGGCAAGGGCAAAACCACCGCCGCCCTGGGACTGACCCTGCGGGCGGCCGGCGCCGGGTTCCAGGTGTTGTTCCTGCAGTTCCTGAAACAGGGCAACTACAGCGAGGCCAGGGCCTTGCAGCAATTTTCCGGGAAGGTCACCCACGAGCAGTACGGCAGCGGCCGGTTTGTGCGCGGCAAACCCTCCAAAGAGGATCGGTTGGCGGCACAAAAAGGCTTTGAGAGGGCCGTGGCGGCCATGGCGTCCGGCGAATTCGACCTGATCGTGCTGGACGAGGCCAATGTCGCCCTGTCCCTGGATCTTTTGCCCCTGGATCCTCTGTTGGCGGCCCTGGATAACCGGCCGGCGGGGGTGGAGGTGGTCCTGACCGGCCGGGGCGCCCCGGAAGCGCTGCTGGCCCGGGCGGACCTGATCACCGAAATGAAGGCCGTGCGGCACTACTACCAACAGGGGGTAAAAGCGCGGGTGGGGATTGAAAAGTAGCGTTTGCCTGCAAAGCGCATCTTTTGGCCCCAGACGGCGTTCTCGTCTGGAACCAAAAGCTACGCTTTGCATTTAGAGATCGTTCAAAGAGTACCGGGAATAGGAATCATGCAATATCGCAGTCTGGCTGTGCTCGGCACCGGGTCCGACGTGGGCAAAAGCGTTATCGCCGCGGCCCTGTGCCGCGCCTTTGTCAAGCAAGGCCTCAAGGTAGCCCCCTTCAAGGCCCAGAACATGTCCAACAACTCCGGGGTGACCCCCGAAGGCCTGGAGATGGGCCGCGCCCAGATCGTGCAGGCCGAAGCCGCGCGGATCGCCCCCCACGTGGATATGAACCCGGTACTGCTGAAGCCCACCAGTGATGTGGGCTCCCAGGTGGTGGTGCTGGGCCGGGCCACGGAGAACCGCTCGGCCATGGCCTACCGCGAACTCAAGAACCGCCTGTTCCGGGTTTCCCGGGAGGCCTATGCCCGGCTGCAGGCACAGTACGAACTGATGGTCCTGGAAGGGGCCGGGTCCTGCGCCGAAGTCAATCTGATGGACCATGATTTCGTCAATTTCGCCATGGCCGAGCAGGCCGACGCGGCCGTGATCCTGGTGGCGGATATCCACCGGGGCGGCGTGTTCGCCCAGATCGTGGGCACCCTGGCCTGTCTGCCGGAAAAATACCGGGAGCGGGTGGCGGGTTTCATCATCAACCGTTTCCGGGGGGATGTGCGCCTGTTCCGGGACGGTGTGGACTGGATCGAGGCCGAGACCGGCAAACCGGTATTCGGCGTGCTGCCCTGGTACACCCATCTGCGCATCGAGCCCGAGGATTCGGTGACCATCGAAACCCCGCCCAGAGTGGCAGGCAGCCGGCGTGCCGAACCGGCGGTGGCGGTGATCCGGCTGCCGCATATTGCCAATTTCACCGATTTCCAGCCCCTGGAGGCGGTCCAGGGCCTGGATCTCTTTTTTCTGGAGGATGTTCAGAGCCTGGCCGGATTCAAAGCGGTGATCATCCCCGGATCCAAGAACACCCGCGCCGATCTCACCTGGCTGCACCAGTCGGGCTGGGCCGGGGAAATCGGCGGTTTCGTTCGGGACGGGGGGCATGTCCTGGGCATTTGCGGCGGCTACCAGATGCTGGGCCGCACGGTTCACGACCGGGAGGGCCTGGAGGGCGAGCCCGGCGCCACCGGGGGACTGGACCTGCTGCCGGTGGAAACCTGGCTGCAGGCGCCCAAGACCACCACCCGCACCCGTTTTGCCCGGGAGGGGGCCGAGGGCTTCGGCTATGAGATCCACATGGGCCGCACCGTGCGCAGCGGCGGGGAGCCCTGGGCCCGGGTTCTGGCCCGCAACGGTGAGGTCCTGGAAGACAGCGACGGCTGCGTGGCCCGGCAAGGGCGCATCCTGGGGACCTATATCCACGGACTTTTCGATTCCCCGGCGGTTCTGGGACACTGGCTGGCCGGACTGGGCCTGGAAGACCTCAAGGTCCCGGACCGGCACGGCCCCCAGGTGCGGGACCGGGATTACGACCTGCTGGCCGAACACTTCGCCCAACACGTGGACATGCACGCGATTGCCAAACTAATCCGCTTCGCGAACGAAGGCGATCCTTTGTCTCCGTCCCCCTTGACTTAGGGAGGGCCGGGGTGGGGCTGAATGATTTCCGGTATTCATTTCCCCCTCCCCCAACCCCTCCCTCCAGGGGAGGGGAGTTTACTGTCGGACGCTATTCAATCGCCGGGTTGGATGAAGCGCTGACCGCAGTCTCCGTCCCCCTTGACTTAGGGAGGGTCGGGGTGGGGGTGAATGATTCTGGTACTCATTTCCCCCTCCCGACCCCTCCCGCCAAGGGAGGGGAGCTACTGTCGAGTAGGATTCATGCGCTGGTTTGGATGAAACGCTGACCCATGAGGACCTGAATATGATCAAAGGCCACGGCGGCAACATATACGATGCGGCCCGGCAACTGGGCTGCCGGCCCGCTGACATCCTGGATATGAGCAGCAACTTCAACCCCCTGGGGCCGCCCCCCGAGCTTATGGAACATCTCCAGGCCGCGCTGGCGGCCGTCAAAAGGCTGCCGGAAGTGGATGCCGGGACCCTGGCCGAAGCCTACGCCCGCAACCAGGGTCGTCTGCCCGGCGAGATCCTGGCGGGGGGCGGCACCACCCAGTTCATCTACGCGCTGCCCCGCGCCCTGGACAGCCGCCGGGCCCTGATCTGCGGCCCCACCTACGCCGACTACCGTGACGCCTGCGCCCAGCAGGGGGTGGATGTTGCTTTCGCCATGTCCGGGCCGGAAACCGATTTCCGCCACGATCCCCGCAAGGTCGCGCGCCTGGCCGGGGAGGCCGACCTGATTTTTATCTGCAACCCCAACAATCCCACCGGCGTGCTCTGGCCGGAAGGGGAGATCCAGGGCCTGGCCCGCGCCCATCCGGACCGCTGGTTCGTGGTGGACGAAAGTTATCTGCCCATGGTGCCGGAGGGGGAGCGTTACTCCCTGATCGGCCGGGCGGCCCGGGATCTGCCCAATGTAATCGTGCTGGATTCCTGCTCCAAGATTTACCGTATTCCGGGCCTGCGCATCGGCTTCCTGGCGGCGGCGGAGCTGGTGGTCGAGCGTCTAAAGCCCCTGGGCCTGCCCTGGAGCGTCAACGGCCTGGCCCAGGAGGCCGGGATGTTCCTGATGTCCCGCCATGAGGAGCTGGCCCGGTTCGTCGCCGCCACCCGCCGTTTCCTGGCAGCGGAACGGAAATTCATGGCAGCTGGGCTG
>Ga0180436_10004627_pt1 | contig 12307 bp, 8 predicted proteins | sample SS_ome_2_FD_132434 | JGI IMG/M metagenome (GOLD analysis project Ga0180436, IMG submission 132434) | Hypersaline lake sediment archaeal communities from the Salton Sea, California, USA - SS_3_S_2 metaG | ecosystem: Environmental > Aquatic > Non-marine Saline and Alkaline > Hypersaline > Sediment...
CGGATTTGCGAGCCCGGTTCGCGGCGTGGGAAGCCACGACGATTCCGCCGCTGTTCGGTCCGAACATGGCGGGAGTCGACACCGGACTCGAGCGGCATGCCATAAAGGGAGGTTTCCGTCTCCGAGAGACGGCGGGTTCGTGGAAGAGCCTGACGGCGCCTTTTCGACAACCGGTCGGGATGGACCAGGATTTTCATTTCAGCTTTTTTGTCCGCCCGACGGAATCGAATCACGGTCCCGGCTCTCGGCTGTGGTATGGCCTCGGCGATTCCAGCTCCACCCCGGACTTTGTTTTGTTTGGCGTCAAGTTCTCGACCAGTGAGTTGTTCATCTATGAGGGCAAGACCCAGACATCCGTTTCGGCCCCCCTGGCGGCGCTCCCCACCGGCTTCGAGGAAGCCTTCATCGATTGGGACGCCGCATCCGGCGAGGCGGCTTTCCGCTTGGGTGGCGCGTCGGTGAGTCTCGCATTGACGGGGAATTACGAAGCCTTGAGCCATTTCTCAACGGGTGTCTTCGGCATGGAGGGCGAACTCACCTCGTTGCGGCCGGGAACCGGATCCGCGATCGGGGAATCGGCCCGGATCGACCTGCTGGATGCCGCAAGCGGGACGCTGCGCTTCGAGCTGGAATTCGAGGCCTTGCCACCCTTCACACCGGTTGCCACCCGCTCGACCGCCGCGGATTTTGATTTTTTTCGATTCGATCCGGACGCCTTGGTCGAGAGCCTTGGTGGCGGGCGTCTGCGGATCACCACCACCCGCGACCCGGCTGCCGGCGGCGAGTTTTTCAAGTTCAGGTTCACTCCGTAGCGGCATGCTGATTGGAGATTCCCTGTTGCCGGGTGTCGCCTTGCCGGCCACAGGCATTCTGGAACGGCGCCGGGAGTCCGGGCCCTTTCACACGATCAGCATGCAGTCTCCGTAGCTGAAGAACCGGTAGCGCTCCCGCACCGCTTCCTCGTAGGCCCTCAGGATCAGCTCGCGGCCCGCAAAGGCGCACACCAGCATGAGAAGCGTGCTGCGGGGCAAATGGAAGTTGGTCAGCAGGGCGTTCACCACCCGGAAACGAAACGGGGGATGGATGAAGAGGCGCGTGCGGCCCCGCGCCGGGGTCAGATGAGGCCGGCCGTCCGGCCCCGGCCGGCGCCCCCCCGGTCCGGCCTCCAAAGCAAGGTGCTCGAGGACGCGGGTCACGGTGGTGCCCACCGCCACCACCCGTTCGGCGGCATTGATCGCGGCGGCTGCTTCGGAACCGAGGTCGAAGGCTTCTTCATGCATGGCGTGCCGGCGCGGGTCTTCAGTCTGGACCGGCCGGAACGTCCCGGGGCCGACGTGCAGGGTGAGGAAGGTGTGAGGGAGGGTTTCAAGGAGTTCCGGCGTGAAGTGCAGTCCGGCGGTGGGGGCCGCCACCGCGCCTTCCTTCCGGGCGTAGACGGTTTGGTAACGCTCCCGGTCTTCCTCTTCCTCGGCGCGCTGCATGTATGGGGGGAGGGCCAACTGCCCGTGGGCGGCCTCGTCGACCGGCCGGTCCCACTCGATGAGACGATGGCCTTGGGCGTTCACCTCCAACACCGTCCCGATACTGGCCCCGACCCGCACCGTGCGGCCGGGCTTCATCCGCCTCCCCGGCCGGACGAGGCACCACCAGCGCCGCGGCCCCGCCACCTCGATCCGGAACACCTCGACGCGCCCGTCGTCCGAAAAATAACGCGCCGGAACCACCCGCGTGTCGTTCAACACAAAGAGGTCGCCCCGCCGCACGCAGGAAGGAAGATCGGCAAAACGCCGGTGATCGACCGCGCCCCGCGCGCGATCCGCCACCAGCATCCGCGAAGCCGAACGATCGGCCAGCGGATGCTTCGCAATGAGTTCCGCGGGAAGATCGTAATCGAAGTCCGAGGTTCGCATTCCGGAAGATCTTTCAGTCGAGCCGGATCAGGCCGGACTCTCTCGCGATCGCTTCGAGGTCGTGGATGACTCCCGCGCCGAGTCCGGGCGGATGTTGGAGCCTGACGCCCACCACCACCGCTTCCTGCCCGTCGGCGGGCAGCGAGACGGTCTGGACCCGGGACGGTCCGCGTTGGAGTTCCCAGCGGTCCGTTTCGCCGCAGGGCGTCCAGCCGCCCGACCGCAGTCCGTCGAGCAGGGCGGATCGGGCCGTGGGGGCTGGCCCGAGAAAGGAGAACTCCAGCGTATCGCGCACCTCGTCCTGATAGACCTTCCATGTCTCCCGGCCGAACCGCGGGGCCGGTCCCCCTGCGAGCCAGCGGAAAAACCCCCTCACTCTGGGCTGCAGGTAAGCCGCGGCCCGCAGCAGGAACCGCGCTTCGGCCTTCGCGAATCCCGCCTCCAGCCCCCGCCGTGGCATCGAGTGGATCTCCAGCCCCTGATAAGGCGCCTCTCCCATCGTGCCGTGGTAGATCACACCCCGCGCGTCCACCGAGACCGTGCCGCCCGTGTAGAGGCATCCTTCCCAACGGATCTCGCGGTCTTCGAACCGTTCCGGATGGGCTTCGTAAAGGAGAGCTTCGGCCCGGCCGTAACCCGCCTGCTGTCGCAGATACCCGAAAAGGGTCTCCCGCCGCCGGTGCCACACAATGGCCGCCGGCGCAAAGGCAAGCTCCCAACCCGCCTCCGCCACCCGCCAGCAGAAATCGACGTCGTCCCCCGCGCTGGTGAACTGCGCCCGAAACCCGCCCGCCTGCTCGAACGCTTCCCGCCGCACCGAAAGATTGCACCCCGGAAGGTGCTCGGCCCGCAGGTCGCCCAACAAAACATGCGAGGGAGCGCCGGGGGCCGCCCCGACCACCGCCGCCTGCAGGCTCCGCGCCGCGGGAGGCAGGTTCGGCCCCCCCGCCGCCCCCACCTTCGGGTCGTCATAAGTCCGCGCCAGCCGGAACAGCCAGTCCCGGTCCGGTTCGCAGTCGTCATCGGTGTAGGAGATGATCCGGCCCTTCGCCAGATCCGCCCCCCGGTTGCGGGCTGCCGAGAGACCGGCGTGCTCCTGGTAATGATACCGCACCGCCGAAAATCGCGCCGTCACGGCCCGCGTCGCATCGCTCGATCCGTCATCCACCACCAGAACCTCGAAGTTCGGGTAGTCGAGCCGCGTGGCCGCCTCGAGACACGCCCCCAACAGCGCCGCCCCGTTGCGGGTGCAGATCACGACCGAGATCGGCGGAGGTTCGGAGACCGTCACCGCGTCGCGGTGGCTCCGGATCCCCGGCAACCTGCGGCCCATGGCCGTCAGGGCAGGCTTCGCGGTGCGATCCGCCCGCGTCAACCCGAAGGCCCAGTCCGTGACCTTGTGTCCGCCGGTCCACCATCGATCCGACCATGTGAAGATGGTGGTCCCGGCAATCCCCGCCTCGAGACACTCCGTGAGGTGCCAGTCCAGCACCTCCGCCTGCCGCTGTTCGCCGTGGCGCAGCGTGTCCAGCCCGAATTCCGTCACCACCACCGGGCGGTCCCCCGCAATGTTCTGAAGCCGCGCAAGGTAAGCGCCCATCGCCCTCCGCTCCTCGAGATAGATGTTGAACGCCGTGAAGTCCGCGTTGCGCGGCTCGAGGTACTCGGTGCTCGGGTAGTTTGAATATGCCACCAACAGGTCCGGCGCTTCCGCCCGGCAGGCCTCGATCAACTCCTCGAGCGCCTCCCGCACCCGCACCGGCCCCATCCAGCGCACAAGGTCGGAGGCCACCTCGTTCGCCACAAGGAGGGCCCCGAACGCCGGATGACCGCCCAGCCGTTTCGCCAGACTCGTCAGCCGCACCAGCCCTTCCGCCAGCAACCGCGGCTCGCCGACGAAGTCATGCGCCCACGCCCATGGCGCCCCGCCCATCACCACCAACCCGCACGCCCCGGCCGCATCAAGGAACTCCCTCCCCGGTTCCTCGTAGATCCGCACCGCGTTGAAGCCATGCCGCGCCATCCGCGCCAGCTCCTCCCCCGCCTCCAGTTCTTCCCCTCCCGGGAATGGTCCATACGTCACTCCCTTCAAAAAGACCCGCTCCGCCCCGCGCGCCAGAAAACGACCGTCCACGCGCAAACGCCCCTGTCCCCTTCCCGGCACCCCCACAGCATGCCTCCCTCCCCACCCCCATGGCAAGCCGCGGAACCCCGCCCGCCACGCGTCTGCCGGTCCGCCTCTCCCCCTTCCTGCCCTCCCCCCCCTTCGTGTCCTCGTGGGGGCCCCCTTCCCTCCCCCCTTCGTGCGAGTCCTCAAACGACCTCGATGAAGGGCTCGTTCGAGGCGACGATTTCGCCGATGACGGCGGCGCAGGGGGCCTTGTCTTCGGCGAGGGCGGCAAGGACGTCATCGAGTCGCGCCGGGGAAACGCAGAGGAGGAGGCCGCCGCTGGTTTGGGCGTCGGCGAGGAGAAGACGCGCCGCCTGCGACACGTCGCCGGAAAATGAGGTCCACTCGGCGGCGGCGGCAAGGTTGTTCCTCGTTCCTCCCGGCACGCAATCGGCCTCGATCAGTTCCATGACGAAGTCCGCTATGGGCGGGACCTTCCCGGCATCGAGGCGGGCCGCGACCCTGCTTTCGCGGATCACTCCGCGAAGATGACCGAGCAGGCCGTAACCGGTCACATCCGTCCCGGCGCGCACCAGCTCCCGCTCGGCGAGCACGGCGCCCGGCGTATTCAGGGTGGTCATGAGATCGATGGCACGCGCCGCGGCCCCATGGGTTTCGAGTCTTCGTTTGATGGCGGTGGAGACGATCCCGGTGCCGAGCGGTTTGGTGAGCACCAGAAGATCCCCCGGAATCGCGCCGGCGTTGGTGACAAGGCGCTCGGGATGGACGAGACCGGTGACCGAGAGGCCGTAGAGGGGCTCGGGATTCTGCACGGTGTGCCCTCCGGCAAGGACGCATCCGGCCTCCATCACTTTATCGGCCCCGCCCTTCAGGATCTCGTTCACGATATCCAGCGGCAACTCATCTTCCGGGATCCCCACGACGTTCATCGCGATCAGGGGGCGCCCGCCCATGGCATAGACGTCCGAGAGGGCGTTGGCCGCCGCAATCTGCCCGTAGGTGTACGGCCCATCGACAACCGGAGTAAAAAAATCAATCGTCTGGACGAGGGCCCGCTCGGAGTCGAGACGGAACACGGCCGCGTCGTCCGAGGTGGCCGCCCCGACGAGAAGGTCGTCATGCCGCACCTGGGTCAACCCGCACAAGACCTGTGCGAGATCGGCTTGCCCGAGCTTCGACGCTCAGCCCGCGCAGGAGGACAATTCGGTCAGGCGCCTGATGTCTTCGCGTGACACGCGCCTACTGTAGGAGATGAAGCACGAATTTCCAGAGGAACCGGTTGTTCGCACGGGGACGCCGGACGGATTTAAAAACGAAGATCACGATGGATACGAAAGATGGCGTCCGACGAGCTGTCAAACCGGGTCATTGGCTGTGCCATTGAGCACCGCGTGAAACGACACCTTCCTCGTAATCCGTAATCGTCGCGCGTCATCGTTCGCAAAAACCGCCGCTCGCAGAACCTGACTCATTTGTGCCGGCTTCGGAATTTCAAGGACTCTAATGAGGCAGGGCCTCGGACCATGATGCAGGATTCAAGATGCAGGATGCAGGATGCAGGATGCAGGACGCAGGATGCAGGGAACACGGGGCTGCATCCTGCATCTTGCACCCTGCATCAGGCAGGGCAACCTTGCGTCCGGAAAACCTGACCCACTTGTGCCGGCTTCTGGATTTCAAGGACTCTAGCGCCGCCGGCCGCGGAAGCGGTTCCGCGGGTCGCGCTCGTCGTACGTCTCCTCATCGCGGTATCCGAGGATCCCATGGCGGCGGAGGTTCTGCAGGAATTTCCTTGCGTCCTCGGCGGGCTCCTTGTCGTAAGCAAGGGTTCCGAGCAGGCCTTCCTCGTCGGTTACGCTCTCCAAGGCGTCGCTGGCGTCGTCCGCGGCCTGCGCGATCGAATCGACCGCCTTGGGAACCTTCTCGAGGGCGGGACCGAGTTTTTCCATTTCGGACGAGGCCTTGGCGAAGGCGCCGTCCGCGGAGGCGGCGGCGCGATCGAGGTTCTGGAGGGCGCGCTGGGCATCGGCGAGCAACGGCTTCATTTCGAGGCTTGCTTCGCGGATGTTGCGGGACGCTCCCCGCAGATCCGCAAGGGTTTCCCCGAAGTTGGTCATGTTTTGCTCGGTAAGCACCTTTTCATTGATCGAGGTGAGGCTCTCGTTGAGCGATTTTGAAACGCTGCGCGCCTCTTCGATGGCCTGATCGATCCTTGTCAAGGTGGTTCGGGACCGTTCCATGAACACGGCCGCGTCGGAGGCGATGCGCTCTGCGTCGGATTGAATGCGGTCCAGACCACTCGGTCCCCCGCCCTCGATGAAATCGCCGTCCTGAAGGTACTCTCCCGCCGCCTCCTCGGGCGGCGGCGGCGTGATCGTGATGGCCTTGTCGCCCAAAACCGTCAGCGAGGTGATCTGGAAGGCGGCGTTCCGGTCGATGCGGGGGGCCTCCTCGTGGATGACGACCTTCACGCGGACCTTGCCGGCGGAGGTCAACTCCGGTTCCTCGACGACCTGCCCCACGGTGGCGCCCGCCAGCCGAACATGGCTCCCCTTGATAATCCCGGAGGCGTCGTCGAAGGCGACTGTCACGCCGTAGACGTCACGGAATTGTTCCCCGAGCCGCCCGTATCGGACGATCATGCCGCCCAACAACACGAGCCCGACCAACAAGAAGAAGCCGACCAGCGTTTCGAGGCGCTTTTCGCCCTTGGCCATGCAACCAGTCTTCCCCACCCCGACTCCGCTGTCAACGCGGGGAGACCGCCACTGAAGAGCCCCGCAAAAAGGACGGCAAGCGTGAAAATCAATCCCGCGGCGCCTCGGGCCGTGCGCCGCCCGCCATCCGCCGACGGGTCAGGATTCAACCCACGCCTCTTCGTCCTCCGAGCGCCCCTCGACAAAATTCCGGAGGAACGGATCCCCGGCAGCCCGCAACTCGTCGGGACGCCCTTCCCAATAGATGCGGCCCTCCTCGATGAAGACGACCCGGTCGGCGATGCGGAAGACGCTCCGCATCTCGTGCGTGATCACGACGTTGGTGATGGCGTGGCTCAACTCGAGATCCTTGATGAGATGATCGATGGAATCGGCCGTCACGGGGTCCAGTCCGGCATGGGGCTCGTCGTAGAGGACGCAGCAGGGCTTCTTCACCACCGCTCGCGCCAAGGCCACCCGCTTGCGCATCCCGCCCGAAAGGTCGGCCGGCATCTTCGACTTCTGCCCGGGCATGCGGACGATCCGGAGGGCCTCTTCGACCCGGGACGCGATCTCCCCCTCGTCGCGCATGCCCGCCTCGCGCAGCGGGAAGGCAATGTTCTCGGCCACGCTGAGCGAATCAAACAAGGCCCCTCCCTGGAACATCATGCTGACCTTGACCCGCACCGATCCGAGTTCCCGCTCCCCGAGGCCGGTGATGTCCTCCCCGTCGACCGTGACGGAGCCTTCATCGGGCTGCATCAGTCCGCACATGTGCTTGACGAGGACGCTCTTGCCGCCCCCGGAACCTCCAAGGAGCGCGAGCGTCTCGCCGCGATAGACGTCGAGATCCACCCCGCGGAGGACATGTTGGGCCCCAAACCGCTGATGCAATCCGCGGACCCTGATGAACACCTCGCGCCCCGCCATGAAACCAACGGGATATACCGGCCGCTCCGGGACTCGTCAAGTGGTCCCGGACACTCAATCGATGCGGGACCCGCGGCCGATTTTTCCCATCAGTCGCGCCCCGTCGAGGACCGCGACGTAGGGCATGGGATCGACGTCGGAAGCGAGCACGAACTCGGTGAGCTGCTCGCGAACGATCGCGTGCAGTTGCTCGGGCTGCCAGGGCTTGGGGAGATAGTGGTGGATTCCGCCGGCGTTGATGGCCCGGATGGTGTCCTCGTGGTCGGCCTGTCCGGTGACGAGGACTTTGCGGATCGGGCGGTGTTCTTCTGCGCGTTCGAGCTGGGCGAGGAAATCGACTCCCGTCGTTCCGGGAAGCCGGTGGTCGCAGAGGATGAGGCCGGCAAGGTCGCCGTCCTGCTCGATGGCGCCGAGAACCTCCCGGGCGTCCTCCGCGTCTTCCGCACCTTCAAGGCGAAAGCTCCGCGCAAACGGTTCGAGGTCCCGCATGATGGCTTGCCGGACCTCCGGCTCGTCCTCGAGAGTCAGGATCGCAATGCGGTTCATGATGGAATGATTGGGCGGGTGGTGGTTCGAAGCATCCTATGAAACAACCGGGGGCGGGTCGACCGGCAGATCGACCCGGAACACCGTCCGCCCGGGCCGCGATTCGAACCCGAGTTCGCCGCCGTGCCGGCGGACGATGCTCCGCGCAATCGGAAGCCCCATGCCAAGACCAAACTCGACCCGGCCGGCGCGGGTGGTGAAGCGCGGATCGAACAGACGCTCGCGCACCTCCCGGGGGACCCCCGGCCCATCGTCCTCGACCTCGACCCGCACCCGGCTTTCCCGGGGGCTCGAGGTCCGCACCACGATCGATCCGCTTCCCTCGAGAGCCTGCAGAGCGTTCGAGATCAGATTGGTCCACACCTGCTGGAGCTGGGAGGGATTGGCCCGCAAGGGCGGCACGGAGGGATCGTATTCCTTGCGCAGCTCGACACGCTTCAGTTGGTTGCCGAGCAGCAGGAGAACGTCCTCGATGGTGCCGTTCAACTCGACACCGTCCGTGAAGCGTTCATCTTCGCGGGCGTAGGCCTTCAGGCTGCGCACGAGGTCCGCGATGCGCCCGCCGCAGTTCGAGAGGTTCCGCAGGGCCACCCCGATCTGGCCGGCAAGGGCGATCTCATCCACCGCCCGGGCCCGGCCGGCCCGGCCGGCAAGATCCTCAAACTGGCTCGCCCCGTGGACGCCGGCGGCCACAAGGCGCGCGGCCTGAGCGGGATCGAGGTTCAACGTCCGGGCCAGTTCGTCGCGGAGTCTCCGCTCGTCGCGGGTTGAGAGCGGCTGCGACGAGCGCGCGACGGGGATGGTTCGAGCGGCGGTTTCGAGGCCCGGGGCGGCCGCCAGCAGCCTTTCGAGGTCGCGTCCGAGGTGGGTGGTGGCGCTCATCATGGCGCCGACCGGGTTGTTCAGCTCATGGGCCATGCCGGCCGCGAGCTGGCCGAGGGTCGCCATCTTGGCGGAGTCGACCAGTCGCTCCTGGGTGGCCTTGAGTTCTTCAAGGGTGGCGGACAGTTCGTCGCGCTGGCGCTCGAGCTTCGCATTCAGGCTGCGGACCTGCACGAGGAGCTGGGTGGCGCGCCGGTTGCGCCGCGCCATCGAACGCAGAATGACCGTGATCAGGTAATTCGAGAGACCCGGGCTCCGATGGATCGCCTCGCGAACCTCGCCGCGCGTGAGAACGAGGGCCCGCACCTCGGTCGCGGCCCGGCAACTGAAGAAAACGGGGTTCTGCAACGACAACGACATCAACCCCACGATGCGGCCGGCACTCTCGGAGTGAAAGGTCACGTCCTCCCCGTCGATGGTCCGGAAGAGCTTCACCCGGCCGCGAAGAATGATCCAGATCGTCCCGGGGTCGTCGCCTTCGTTGACGATGATCTCTCCGGGGGAGTAGGTGCGGCGGCCGGGGCGGTTCAGGATGCGGTCGAACTCCTCGATCATGGCCTCTTCGACCTTGGCGTCGGTCATCTTGTCCACGCCGATGACGGAGTGCTGGACCTCGTTGAGGCGCGAGGACAGGCGCTCGAGGTTCTCCTTGGCGGAGCTGAAGGCGCCCGCCAGCGCCGAGAGGTCCAGAAGCCCGTCGAGGTCGTCAATGAGATGCGGTGCGGTGTGCACCACGTAGTCCGTAAGCTGTCGTTGAAGAAGATGCTGCAATCGGCCGGTTCCAAAGCCGGGATCGAGCCGCGCCTGCATCAAGCCCCGCTGGAGCAGGGCGTCGACCGCCTCCCGATCGTCGGGACGGTCCAGAAGAACCTTCCGCGCCCCGCGGAGCAACGGGTCGCGATCAAACTGCCCGAAAAGATCAGACCCGTGAATCGCAGCCAGTCCAAGGCAACAGAAGACCAGCGGAACATCGTCGCCCGCCCGTCGGGCCTCGCGGGCCCTCGCCAGAAGGGCCTCGCCGGCATCAAAGGACTCGAACTCCAGCACCCCCCCGGCAAGTCCGCGCAGAGCCTCCGCCAACCGCACAACAACCTGCGCGTCGGGGTGGGAACAGAGGACGAGACAGCTCATGGAAAATTCCCCGGACGGTTCACAGGACGCCCGCCATCCGGAGCAGCGTCGGCAAGAAGAGATAGTTGAGGATGAGACCCGCAATGGCAATCATACTCCCGGTGGCCGCCATCTGCCTCGTGCTGAAACTCCCCGCGCTGTAGGCAATGGCATTCGGCGGGGTGCTGATCGGCAGCGCCATCGCCATCGAGGCGCCCAGCGCCACAAAGACAAGAATCGTCACGGCGCTCCCCCCGGCCGACACCGCCACCGCCACCGCAATCGGCGCCAGAAGGTTGGCGGCGGCGCTGTTGGAAATAAAGGTGCTCATCGCAAGGGCCGTCAGGCACATCATGCCGCCAAGGACGGCCGGAGCCATCGCCTCCCAGCCGATCAATCCCACCACCCACGCGTCGAAACCGGTGCGGGAGACCCCGATGCCAAGGGCGATCCCCCCCGCCACCAGCCACAGAACGTCCCATTCAAGCTGCCGGAACTCCTTCGCCCCGACCACGCCCGTCACGAGAAGGATGGCAATCGGAAACATCCCCACCACGTAGGAATTGATCCCGTGGAGGGTGCCGGTGACCCACATCAGGATCGTGAAGAGGGCGGTGGCGTAGAAAATCCACGCCTTGCCGGACGTGGCCCACTTCACGTTCATGTCGATCTCGACGGCGCTCTTCGAGCTGGGATACATCAGGAGAATCAGAAGCCACGCCGCCACCATCAGGACGAGCGCGATCGGCACCGCGAACAACATCCACTGCAGGAACGAGCACTGCCCGACAACTTCTCCGGTCTCAGGATTGATCTTGCTCAGCGCGCCCAGCACGATGGCATTCGGGGGCGTGCCGATGGGGGTGCCCATCCCCCCGATGTTGGCGGCAAAGGGCACCCCAAGGGCCAGCGCGACACGGAATCTGTCGCCCGCATCGAGGCGCTGGATGATGGGCAGCACGACCGCCATGATGGTGGCCGTGGTGGCGGTGTTGCTCATCCACATCGAAAGCACCCCCGTGATCAGCATGAGACCGAGCAGCACCCGCGACGGCCTGACACCGAACGGCTTCAGCATGATCGCCGCGAGGTTCCGGTCCACCCCGAACCGCGCCGCCCCGAAAGCCAGAAAAAAACCCCCCAGAAAGAGAATCAGAACCCGGCTCGCAAGGCTGTTGAAATACACCGTGTAAGCCGGCGGCCCCGCCTCGCCAAATCCCTCCGCCACCCCCCACGCCCACCCCAGATCCTGCGAAACGTCCGACAAAAAGAGAATCAGCAGCAGAATCACCAGCGCCGACGTCGCAAACAGCGCCACCGCCTCCGTCACCCACAAAACCACCGCCAGCAGAAATATCGACAGCAAACGATGCCCCGCTTCCGGCAAACCCTCGATCTCAATGAAAAAGGGCGCCAGAAAACCCAACAGGGCCGCCAGGATCGCAAGCGACCGGCCGGTAAAGAGATCGCGGAACGATTTCATGACGCCGCCGCGCCGTAAGCCACGCCCGCCGAATCGCGCAACCCTTCAAGAAAATCCGCACAGCAATCGGCACCCCCAGCCCGAGACGACCCTCGAACCGGCATCCGTTCCCGACGCCACCTTGCGGCGCGCCGGAAATAACAAATTTTCACATATCTTTTTCAGAAACATGAAATTGTTTTTCCCGTGCCGGGTTTCAATGGCCGGATTTTCCTGAGTGTCCGGTGTTGTCAGGTTCGAATTTTCGGTCCCCCCGTGCTTGTCCGTCCCTGGACGCCATTCTCGTGCGTAGAACCCATTGGGACTCGGAATTACCCTTCAGGATGGATAAATGGCCCTATATACCAAAGTCTGGTTGCTTCGCGTCGTCTTATATTGACCTATACCTGAGGAAGAGTCAGGATGAAGATATTGGGAACGTGTCCGGCCTGACCAACACGAAAACCCGGCAACGCGACAAGTTTACCCTGAATCGATGACGCAGAGGGAACAGCTGAAGGCGGCTGAGGAAGAGGAGCGCAAGAACCCGGGCGCAAGTGAGGGATTGTTGCGCCTCCTTGTCGAACGGGCGCCGGTGGCGATGGGGATTTTCGACCGGTCGGGGGCCATCGAATACGCC
>Ga0180436_10004628_pt1 | contig 12307 bp, 14 predicted proteins | sample SS_ome_2_FD_132434 | JGI IMG/M metagenome (GOLD analysis project Ga0180436, IMG submission 132434) | Hypersaline lake sediment archaeal communities from the Salton Sea, California, USA - SS_3_S_2 metaG | ecosystem: Environmental > Aquatic > Non-marine Saline and Alkaline > Hypersaline >...
CCGGCCGACCGGTTCTGGATGGGCCTGCGCGCCGCCTTCCCCTCGGCGCGGTTCGAGGTGCACCACGTCATCGGGCGCGACGATCCCGCGATGCCGCCGCGCGCGGCGGTGCGCTGGAGCCTCTGGGGCAAGCATGACGGCTGGGGCGCCTTCGGCCGGCCCACGGGCGCCGAGGTCTATGTTCTGGGCATCACCCAGGCCGAATTCGGCAGCCTTGGCGCCACCGCCCCGAAACTGCGCCGCGAATGGACGCTGTTCGACGAAACCGCGATCTGGAAGCAGATCCTTCTACAGACAGGTGAGCTATGACGCCCCAGGAAATGGAAGCCCGCATCGTCCGCTACGGCGAATTGCAACCCTGCAAGACCGCCTTCATCGACGCGCACACACCGGGGTCGAACCAGAAGGAAAACTTCACGATCATCGGCGGCGGCGTCAGCGAAAGCCCGGACCAGCATGTGCACATCACCATCCCGCACGGCTTCAATATCGGCGCGGCGGGGCAGCCGCCGAAATGCCGCAACAGCCTGCACGACCATCGCACGGCCGAGGCGTTCTTCGTCCTGTCCGGGCGTTGGCGGTTCTTCTGGGGCCGCTGGGGAACGGCCGGCGAGGTGGTGCTGGAAGAAGGCGACATCTTCAACATCCCGACCGGCGTCTTTCGCGGATTCGAGAATATCGGCACCGATTACGGGATGATCATGGCGATCCTGGGCGGCGACGATGCCGGCGGCGGGGTGATGTGGGCGCCGCAGGTGATCGAGGATGCCGCCGATCACGGGCTGGTCCTGGGCGACAACGGCAAGCTTTACGATACCAAAGAGGGCCAGAGCCTGCCCGAGGGCGTGAAACCGATGCCGCTGATGAGCGAGGCGGAACTGGCCAAGCGCCCTGAACCGACCGCCGCCGAGGTGCTGCCCAACCATGTCGCCCGCTACTGGGATTTGGTGGCGCTGTCCGACAAGGTGCCGGCCAAGGTGATCGGCGAGGCGGGCGTGCTGCGCGACAAGCCGGGATTCGAGGTCGATTTCATCACGCGTTCCAGCGCGACCGACCGGATGCACCGGCATGACCGGCCCTCGGTCCTGATGCCGGTGCGCGGCCACTGGCGCGTTACCTGGGAAGGTGGCAGCACGGTGCTGGCGCCGGGCGACACGATGAGCGTGCCGGAAAACCTGGATCATTCCGCAATGCCGTCGATGACCGGCGAGGCGGCGATGTATCATATCGTCGCGACCGACGATGCCGCCGGCCCCACCTGGCGGCCATGATCGAAACCGAGGTCGGCCCGGTCTATGACAGGCAGGCCGCGTCCTATGACGCCGGCCGCGCCCGCGTGTTGTTCGAACGCGCCTGGCTGGAACGCTTCGCGCACGGTCTGCCATCCGGCGGCCGGGTGCTGGACCTTGGCTGCGGGGCGGGCGAACCGATCGCGCGCTGGCTGATCGAGAACGGGTTTCGCGTGACCGGCATCGACCTGTCCGCCGCGATGCTGGCCATCGCCCGCCGCCGCTGGCCGAAGGGCGACTGGCGCCAGGCCGACATGCGCAGGCTCGACCTTGGCGAGCGGTTCGACGGCATTCTCGGCTGGGACAGCTTCTTTCACCTGACGCCGGATGACCAGCGCGCCACCATTCCGGTTCTGGCCGGCCACCTTGCGCCGGGCGGCGTGTTGCTGCTGACCGTCGGCCCCGACCGGGCCGAGGCCACCGGCCATGTCGGCGGCGAAAAGGTCTATCACGCCAGCCTGTCGCCGGCCGATTATGCCGTCCGGCTGAAGGATTGCGGCCTGCGCCTGACCGGCTTTCTGGCCGAAGACCCCGATTGCGACTTTCACAGCGTGCTGATGGCCCGCAAGGACCACCCATGCCGGACGGAGGAGGAGAACAGATGCCAATCCTGACAACCCATGTCGGAAGCCTGCCGCGCAGCCAGGAGGTGGTGGATTTCCTGTTCGCCCGCGAACGCGGCGAGGCCCATGACCCCGCCGGTTTCGACGCCTGCATGCGGGCGGCCGTTTCCGAAACGGTCCGGCGGCAGAAGGCGGCCGGGATCGACATCGTCTCGGACGGGGAAACCTCGAAGATCAGCTATGCCACATACGTGAAAGACCGCTACACGGGCTTTGCCGGCGACAGCCCGCGCAACGCGCCGGCCGATCTGAAACTGTTCCCCAGTTTCCTCAAACGGCTGGCCGAGTCCGGCGGCACCCCGAAATATGCCCGCCCGATGTGCGTGGGCGAGGTGCGGTCCAAGGGGCAGGGAGAACTGGAAAAGGACATCGACAACCTCAAGGCGGCGATGGCGGAACATGGCGTGCAGCGCGGCTTCATGAACGCGGCGTCGCCCGGCGTCATATCTCTGTTCCTGCAGAACGATCACTACCCGACGCGCGAGGCCTATCTGGCGGCGCTGGCGGACGCGATGAAGGCGGAATACGAAACCATCGTCGCCTCGGGGCTCGACCTGCAACTGGATTGCCCCGACCTGGCGCTGTCGCGGCACATGCTGTTCACCGATCTCAGCGACGCGGAATTCGTGAAGGTCGCGCAATCGCATGTCGAGGCGCTGAACCACGCGCTGTCCGACGTACCGGTCGAGAAGGTGCGTATCCATATCTGCTGGGGCAATTACGAGGGCCCGCATGTCTGCGACATCCCGATGGCCAGGATGTTCGACACGTTGATGGCGGCCAGGGCGCGCTATGTCCTGTTCGAAACCTCGAACCCAAGGCACGGTCACGAATGGACGGTGTTCCGCGACCGCAAGGCCGACATCCCCGATGACAAGGTGCTGGTGCCCGGCGTGGTCGACACCACGACGAATTTCGTCGAACACCCGGACCTTGTCGCGCAGCGCATCGCGCGCTTCGTCGATATCGTGGGGGCGGACAGGGTGATCGCCGGCAGCGATTGCGGCTTTGGAACCTTCGCGGGCTACGGCGCCGTCGATCCGGAAATCGCCTATGCCAAGCTGGCGACGCTGGCCCAGGGCGCGGCGCTGGTCGGATGAGCCTGCCGCTTCTGTTCCTGCCGGGGATGATGTGCGATGCCCGGCTGTTCGGCCCGCAGATCGCGGCGCTGGCCGGCGGGCGCGAGATCGGCGTGCCCGCACTTACCCGGCATGACGGCATGGCAGGCCTCGCCGCCCAGGTGCTGGCCCGTGCGCCCGACCGTTTCGCGCTGGCCGGCCTGTCGATGGGCGGGATCGTGGCGATGGAGATCGTCCGCCAGGCGCCGGACAGGGTGGACAGGCTGGCCCTGATGGATACCAACCCGCTGGCCGAGGCCGAGGCGGTCAAGGCCCGCCGGGGTCCGCAGATGGAAAAGGCACGGCAGGGACGGCTGTCCGAGGTGATCCGCGACGAGATGAAACCGCATTACCTGGCCGACGGTCCCGGCAAGCAGGCCATCCTGGATCTGTGCATGGACATGGCGCTGGGCCTGGGGCCCGAGGTGTTCTGCCGGCAATCCTTGGCCCTGCGCGACCGCCCCGACCAGCAGGACACGCTGCGCCGTTACACCGGCAGAACACTGATCCTGTGCGGGCGAGAGGATGCGTTGTGCCCCGTCGCCCGGCACGAATTGATGCATGACCTGGTCGCCGGCTCCGATCTGGTGATCATCGAGGGCGCGGGCCACCTGCCCACGCTGGAACAACCCGACGAAACGACACGGGCGCTGGCGCGCTGGATGGAGACATGATGGACGATGCGCTTCTGACATTGTTGCGGCGGGTTGATACACCCACCGTCTGCAACGCGATCGAGGTGGTGGAGGGCAAGCGCGGCTTCGACCGGTTCACCCGCGGCACGGTTCTGTGCAGCGATCCCGGCGCCGGCGCGATCGTCGGCCATGCCCGCACCGCCAGGATAGCCGCGGTGGCGCCGCCCGCGGAACCGGCAGACGTGATCCGTGCCCGCCGGATGGATTATTACCGCCACATGGCCGCGGGGCCGCGGCCGGCCCTTGCCGTGGTGGAGGATGTCGACGGCGACGCGGCCGTCGGTGCCTTCTGGGGCGAGATCAACACGAGCGTCCACAAGGGCTTCGGCCTTTCGGGCGCGCTGACCAACGGGGTGATGCGCGACCTGGGCGACCTGCCGGCAGGGTTCCCGGTCATCGCCGGGTCCGTCGGGCCCAGCCACGCTTTCGTCCATGTGCGCGAGATCGGAACGCCGGTCACCGTTTTCGGCCTGACGGTGGCGGATGGCGACCTGGTCCATGCCGACCGGCATGGCGCGCTGGTGATCCCGGCCGATCACGTCCCGGAACTGGGTGCGGCGATCGACAAGCTGCTGCGGACGGAACGGATCGTGCTGGATGCCGCAAGGGCACCGGGCTTCGATTTCGACAGTTTCGAACGGGCATGGACGGCGTTCGAAAACGCCCGGACCTGAGGGCAGAACCGCGCCGGGTGGCCGGGTTTTCCAGCGTCTGAAAGGGCCCTTTGCGCCTTGCGTCCCGACCGGGCGCAAAGGGGCGGGCGCCCCCGCGCCTCCGATCATGCCGCTATCGGGCGGTCACCCCAGATGCTGCCGGATCAGCGCGGCGACGGGCAGGACGGCGCCAAGCCGGGTGCCCAGCAGGTAGATGCCGCCGATCTTGCGCTGCAGATAAAGCACGTCCATCGGAACCGGCGGCGGGACATAGCCCGCCTCGCCCAGGGCCATGCCCGCCGCGTTCAGTTGCCGCGCCATCTCACGGTCGGAGAAGTCGAAACGCTCGACATCGCGCAGCGATGCGAAGACTAGGCCGATCATGTCGAGGATCCGGTCGTCGAACGCGCCGTCGCCCGAGACAAGGCGCAATTCCCGCGCGGCGTCGAAGATGCCATCGGCATCGGCCGCCAAACCGGCGGCCAGCAACCGGCGATAGCCCGCCACGACATCGGGGTCGAGCATGCGGGTCGCGCCGAAATCCAGCAGGACGATCCTTCCGGTTGCGGCGTTGAACCGGAAATTGGCGAAATTCGGGTCGCTTTGCGTGATGCCGAACGAGAAGATTTCGCGCAGGGTCAGGTCGATCAGCGCGGCGGCGATGCGATTGCGCATGTCCTGCGGGGCATCGGCGAGGGTTTCGATCGGCCGGCCATCCTCGAAGGACATGGCCAGGATGTCGCGCGTGCTCCAATCCGGGTGATGTGTCGGCACCCGAAACGTGTCGCTGTCGGCCAGAAGCTCGCCGAAATTCCGCAGGTGCCGCGCTTCCAGCGTGTAGTCGGTTTCTTCGTGCAATTGCCGGCGCGCTTCTTCCAGGTAGGGCGCCAGGTCGAAACCGGCAGGCAGCAACCCCGACATCCGCACCAGCGCGCCGACATTGGCCACATCGCTGTCGATGCTGTCGGCGATGCCGGGATATTGCACCTTGACGGCCATGTCCCGCCCGTCGCGCAATTGCGCGCGATGCACCTGGCCGATACTGGCGGCCGCGATCGGGCGGACGTCGAAATGCCGGAAGGCCCGCAGCCAGTCCGACCCCCAGTTCCGGGTCAGTACCCGTTTCAGCTGGCCGGGCGGCATGAAATGGGCCTGGTCGCGCAGCCGCGCCATGATCTGCGCCAGTTCCGGCGGCAGCACGTCGCCGGCATCCATCGAGATCAGCTGACCCACCTTCATCGCGGCGCCACGCATCCGGGCCAGTTCGTCGGCCAGCCGCCGCATGTTGCCCGGTGTCATCAGCAACCGGCGCATGTCGGGCCGCGTGCCCCGGCCCAGATCGCCAAGCGCGCCGAACGCCATGGCCCCCGCGATGCCGGCCGTCATCGCGCCGAACCGCGCGAAGCGGCTGACGCGGCCCGACGGCACGGCAAGCGGGCGGGGCGGCCGGCTCATTCCGGGCGCCCCGGTGCCAACGGTGCGTGGCCCTCTGCCCGGTCGGTGCAGGCGCGAACCGTCACGACAGCCCCGCCGCGTGAAGGATTTGCGGGATCTTCTTTCTGACCTTGAAGAACCCGGCGGTGGCATGCGGCCAGATCAGTGCGTCCCAGTCGCGGCGCCATTCCGCCAGCGCGATACCGCGCGCCCGAAGGGCAGGGCGGGCCGCGTCGATCCAGTCGGCCAGCGGGCCCACCGGCGTATAGGGCAGGGCGATCTGCCGCGCGCCAGCGGCCTCGGCCCACTTGGCCAGGTCGCCCGGAACGCCTGCGCGCTTCTCTTCGGCGTCGATGCCGGCGCGGCGGGCCGCATCGGCCAGCGCCCGCCCTTCGAAGGCCAGGACGCCGGGCGCAACATCGCGCGGCGACCGCAGGTGACCGCCCGACAAGGTCGCGGCGGTGCGGATATCCAGCGTGGCGAGGTCGAAGTCTTCCGGCCGGCAATCTTCCTCGGTGATCAGCAATGCCGTCGGCAGGCCGGGTTGTGGCGGAGTGACGGGGCGAAGCGGCGATGTCTCGGGCAGGCCGCCCGGTTCCTGCGCCTCCAACCCCTGGGGGACCTCCGCAAGATCGGAGGCGCGCGGGGTGAACCGGCCCCCGGTGAACTTGGCGATGTTCCAGGCCTGTGCCGCGTAGGGTTTGCCGCGCGTGTGCAGCCCGGCCACCCAGCGCCAGGAACAGGTGTTCGACGCCGGATCGCCGTCCAGCAGGTGACGGTAGAAGAAATCGGCCCCGATCCGCCATGGCAGATCCAGCGTGAAGATCCAGATCGAGGCGAACCACATCCTTGCATGGTTGTGCAGGTAACCGGTTTCGACGAGTTCCCCGGCCCAGGCGTCGAAATAGTCCAGGCCCGTTGTGCCACGTTCCGCATCTGTCACCCGTTTGCGCAGCGCCCGGTCCGTGTCCAGCAGGGCAAGGTCGGCCTCAAGCCCGGTGCGATACTCGGCCCAGATCTGTGGCCTGCGTTCCAGCCAGCCCTTGAAATAGCCGCGCCAAAGCACCTCCTGGATGAATTTCTCGGCTTCCTCGGGGCCATGTGCGGCCAGCGCGGCGGCCACGACTTCGCGTTCGGTGACCAGCCGGCGCCGGATATAGGGCGACAGCATCGAGACGTCGCGATGGCGCCCGGGGCCGCGGTCGTGGTTTCGGCCGTTGGCATAGCGCCGGCCCATCCGGTTCTTGAAAGCGTCGAGAAGGCGCAGCCCCTCTGCGCGTGTGGCCTCGTCCGGTGTCACTTGCCCGTTCCCTTCCGTTCCGGGGGCGGAAGGTGAGGCGCTGCCGACGGATTTCAATGGCGGGCGAACCAATGCGTTCGGGTCGCCTTGGCGCGATGCGGTCTTTGCGCCCGGACCGTGGCGGCCCAACCATGCGTCGAATGCACAAGAATTGGGCGTGACCGGCCGGCGGTGACCAGAAAATGGGCGCGGGGGCAGGCAAGATGCTGGCGATGGCCGGATTTCCGTGCGGGCGCCCACGGGCCGCGTGAAATGGGGGCAAGGTTCGGTTGCCTGGGGGATGATCCGATCACCTGCCACGATGCCCATGCCACGCTTTTCGGTTCCGCCGCGCAGCCGCGCGCCGCCGGCCGGATCGCGCTGCGCACCAAGCCGGGCCCGAAACGGACGGTGCTTGCCGATCTGCACCAAAGCGGGGCCTTCAAGGCGCTGTTCCCGCGCCCGCGCGGGCCGGCGCTGGAGGCGATCCTGGTCAATACGGCGGGCGGGATCACCGGTGGCGACAGCTTCGCGACCGGGTTCGATGTCGCGGCTGGGACGCGGCTGGCGGTCACCACGCAGGCGGCCGAACGTGCCTACCGCGCCCAGCCCGGCGAGGTTGGACAGGTGCGCAACGGCGCGCAGGTCGGCCCCGGCGCGCGGCTGGACTGGCTGCCGCAGGAGACGATCCTTTACGACGGCTGCGCGCTGGACCGGGCCCTGCGGATCGACCTGGCGCAGGACGCGCGCCTGCTGATGGTCGAGCCGATGGTTTTCGGCCGCAAGGCCATGGGCGAGGTGCTGGGCCATGTTCACGTCCGCGACCGGATCGAGATCACCCGCGAAGGCGCACCGCTTTACACCGATGCGATCCGGCTTTGGGGCGATGCGGTGGCGCATCTGGCCCGTCCGGCGGTAGCCGCGGGGGCCGGGGCGATGGCCAGCCTGGTTTTCGTTGCGCCCGAGGCCGAGGCGCATCTGGCGGCGCTGCGCGCGCTGATGCCCGCCTCCGGCGGTGTCAGCCTGATAGGCCCCGACCTGCTGGTGATGCGGCTTCTGGCCGAAGACGGGCATGTGCTGCGCGGGGTTCTGCTGCCGGTGCTGAACCGCCTGACCGAGAACAACCTGCCAAGATCATGGACGACCTGAGATGCAACTGACCCCGCGCGAGAAAGACAAGCTGCTGGTAGCGATGGCGGCCGAGGTCGCCCGCCGTCGCCTGGCCCGCGGCGTGAAGCTCAACCACCCCGAGGCGGTCGCACTGATCACCGACGCGGTGGTCGAGGGCGCGCGCGACGGCCGGTCGGTGGCCGAAATGATGCAGGCCGGCGCGCAGGTGCTGACACGCGAGCAATGCATGGAGGGCGTGCCGGAGATGATCCACGAGGTGCAGGTGGAAGCGACGTTTCCCGACGGCACCAAGCTGGTGACGGTGCACGACCCGATCCGCTGAGACGGATGAACGAACAAGGACGACAGGAGGGACAAAGGCATGATCGGACGGTTGGCGATGATCGCGACGGGGCTTTGGGCGGCGGGCCCGGCGCTGGCGCATGAGGGCGCGCATCTGCATCCGCACGGATCGGAAGGCTGGATATCGGTGATGCTGGCGCTGGGCGTGATCGCGTTGGCCCTGGGTCTGGCGGCGTGGCGCAAATGATCCCCGGAGAGCTGTTTCCGGCCGAGGCGGCGCTGACGCTGAACGCGGACCGTCCGGCGCTGACGCTCATGGTGGCCAATACCGGCGACCGGCCCGTGCAGGTGGGCAGCCATTACCATTTCGCCGAGGCCAATCCGGCGCTGGACTTCGACCGCGCGGCGGCGCGGGGCATGCGCCTGGATATCGCCGCGGGTACGGCCGTGCGCTTCGAACCGGGGCAGCGGCGCGAGGTGCAGCTGATCCCGTTCTCCGGTGCACGCCGCGTCTTCGGCTTCAACCGTCAGGTGATGGGAGAGCTTTGATGCCCAGAGAGATTTCGCGCGCCGATCATGCCGCGATGTTCGGCCCCACAACCGGCGACCGGCTGCGCCTGGCCGATACCGACCTGGTCATCGAGGTCGAACGCGACCTGACCGGGCCTTACGGCGAAGAGGTCAAGTTCGGCGGCGGCAAGGTGATCCGCGACGGGATGGGCCAAAGCCAGGCGACCCGCGCGGCCGGCGCGGTGGATACCGTCATCACCAACGCGCTGATCCTCGACCATGGCGGCATCTACAAGGCGGATATCGGGCTGAAGGACGGGCGGATCGCCGGCATCGGCAAGGCCGGCAACCCCGATACCCAGCCCGGCGTCGATATCGTCATAGGACCGGGGACCGAGGCCATCGCGGGCGAGGGGCGCATCGTGACCGCGGGCGGTTTCGACAGCCATATCCATTTCATCTGCCCCCAGCAGATCGAGGATGCGCTGCATTCGGGCGTGACGACGATGCTGGGCGGCGGCACGGGGCCGGCGCATGGAACGCTGGCCACCACCTGCACGCCCGGCCCCTGGCATATCGGGCGGATGCTGCAGGCCGCCGATGCCTTTCCGATGAACCTGGCCTTCGCGGGCAAGGGCAACGCGTCGCTGCCCGATGCGCTGGTCGAACAGGTCCGTGGCGGGGCCTGCGCGCTGAAGCTGCACGAGGATTGGGGCACCACCCCCGCCGCCATCGATTGCTGCCTTTCGGTGGCCGACGACATGGACGTGCAGGTGATGATCCATACCGACACGCTGAACGAGTCGGGTTTCGTCGAACACACGGTCAAGGCCATGAAGGGCCGCACGATCCACGCCTTTCACACCGAGGGCGCGGGCGGCGGCCATGCGCCCGACATCATCCGCATCTGCGGCGAGGATCACGTCCTGCCCTCGTCGACCAACCCGACACGGCCGTTCACCGTGAACACGCTCGAAGAGCATCTGGACATGCTGATGGTCTGTCATCACCTGGACAAGTCGATCCCCGAGGACGTGGCCTTCGCCGAAAGCCGGATCCGGCGCGAAACGATCGCGGCCGAGGATATCCTGCATGACATGGGCGCGTTCTCGATCATCGCGTCCGACAGCCAGGCGATGGGCCGGGTGGGGGAAGTGATCATCCGCACCTGGCAGACCGCCGACAAGATGCGCAAGCAGCGCGGGAGGCTGCCCGAGGAAACCGGCGACAACGACAATTTCCGGGTGCGCCGCTACGTGGCGAAATACACGATCAACCCGGCCATCGCGCACGGGATCGCGCATGAAATCGGCTCGGTCGAGTTGGGCAAGCGGGCCGACCTGGTCCTGTGGCACCCCGCCTTCTTCGGGGTGAAGCCCGAGATGGTGCTTCTGGGCGGGACGATCGCCTGCGCGCAGATGGGCGACCCGAACGCCTCGATCCCGACACCGCAACCGGTCTATTCCCGTCCGATGTTCGGGGCCTATGGGCGGTCGGTGGAACATTCGGCCGTGACCTTCGTATCGCAGGCCGCGCAGGCCGACGGGCTGCGCGACAGGCTGGGCCTGGCCAAGCGGACACTGGCGGTGGAGAACACCCGCAGGATCGGCAAGCGCGACCTTGTCCTGAACAACGCGACACCGCGGATGGAGGTGCATCCCGAAACCTACGAGGTGCGCGCGGATGGCGAATTGCTGACCTGTCAGCCCGCCGAGGTGCTGCCGATGGCGCAGCGGTATTTCCTGTTCTGAAAGGGGGCGGCGATGACGGACCTGCCGGTGGCACGGACGATTTGCAAGGCCGCCGCGGCGGCGACCGACACCGTGACGCTGAGCTACGAGGCACGATTCCTCCGGCGCAGGCGGCTGGTCAGCGATGGCGGGCTGGCGTTTCTTCTGGACCTTGCACAGACGACCTCGCTCGATGCCGGTGACGGGTTGGTGCTGCAGGATGGTCGCCGCATCGCGGTGCGCGCCGCCGAGGAACCGCTTCTGGAGGTGACGGGGCCCGACCTGCCGCGGCTGGCCTGGCATATCGGCAACCGCCACACGCCCTGCCAGATCGAGGACGGGCGGCTCTTGATCCGCCGCGACCACGTGATCCGCGACATGCTGGCCCGGATCGGCGCCACGCTGCGCGACGTGTCGGAACCTTTCACGCCCGAAGGCGGCGCCTATGGCCATGGCCGTACCCACGGGCACGATCACGGCCACAGCCATGATCACGTTCACGAACCGGACCACGCCGCCCATTCTCATGACCTCTGACGCCGCGATCCTGAAACTGGCGCAATGGCTGTCGCCGGCCTTCCCGGTCGGCGCGTTCAGCCACAGCCATGGCCTGGAATGGGCGGTGGAGGCCGGCGACCTGCCCGATGCCGCACGGGTCGAGGCGTGGTTGCGCGACGTGCTGGCGCATGGTGCCGGCCGGTCGGACGCGATCTTCCTGGCCGCTTCCTACCGGGCCGCCGACCGGGCCGCGCTGCGTGCCGTGGATGCGCAGGCCCGTGCCTTCGCGCCGTCGGCCGAGCGGCTGCTGGAAAGCGTGGCGCAGGGGCGGGCCTTCTGCCGCGTCCTGGGCGCGGTCTGGCCCGACGGGGCGGAACCCGACCTGACCTATCCGGTCGCCCTGGGCCATGCCGCGAAGCTGCATGACCTGCCGCTTTTGCTGACGGCGCGGATGTATCTGCATGCCGTGACGTCGAACCTGGTTTCCGCCGCGATCCGGCTGGTGCCGCTTGGCCAGACCGAGGGGCAGCGCGTCCTGACCGCCCTGACGCCGCTTTGCGCGACATTGGCGGCGGAGGCTGTCGAGGAAGACATCGCAGATATCGCCAGCACGGCCTTTCGCTCCGACATCGCGGCGATGAAACATGAAACCCAGTATTCGAGGCTGTTTCGCACATGACATCCCCCCATGGCCCCCTGCGCATCGGAATCGGCGGCCCGGTCGGCGCGGGAAAGACCACCCTGACTGCCGCCCTTGCCCGCGCCCTGTCGCCGCATCTGTCGATCGCGGTCGTGACCAACGACATCTACACGCAGGAAGATGCCGAGGCGCTGACACGGATGCAGGTTCTGCCCGCCGAGCGCATCCGGGGGGTGGAAACCGGCGGCTGCCCGCATACCGCGATCCGCGAGGATGCCTCGATCAACCTTGCGGCCATCGCCGAACTGTCCGAGCGGTTTCCCGATCTCGACGCGGTGCTGATCGAGTCGGGGGGTGACAACCTGTCGGCCACGTTCAGCCCCGAACTGGCCGATGTGACGGTCTACGTGATCGACGTGGCGGCG
>Ga0180436_10004630_pt1 | contig 12306 bp, 11 predicted proteins | sample SS_ome_2_FD_132434 | JGI IMG/M metagenome (GOLD analysis project Ga0180436, IMG submission 132434) | Hypersaline lake sediment archaeal communities from the Salton Sea, California, USA - SS_3_S_2 metaG | ecosystem: Environmental > Aquatic > Non-marine Saline and Alkaline > Hypersaline >...
GGTGGTTGGGCGGGTGTGGATGGCATGATCGCGGGATATCCCGATGGCGAGGGCTGGGATCCTGATGCATCAGATTGGCTTCCTGACTACATCCTGGCGACCACGGATGGTGTGATCATCGCGGCCAGGGATACCGGTCGCGTGGGGGAGTCGCTTACTAGTTCAGAGTGTGAATTCGCGATTCCGGTCACTATCGATGATTCATCTGTTGGGCTGCTACTTCTTTCTCCTTTTACCACCCTTGGGCCTGACGGATTCCCCGCAGCAGCTAGATTTGCGTGGCAGGGCTTTCTCCGCCTGGGCGTAGTGATTGCTGTGGTTAGTCTGATTATGGGGTTGGCTTTTTCGAGATGGGTGAGCCTGCCGTTATCGCGTCTGACGGCGGCAACCCGGTCGGTTGCCGAGGGCGATCTGAGTGTCCGTGTGCCGGTCAACTATCCAGGTGAGGCTGGTGAGCTGGCTGTGGCGTTTAATACGATGGCCGAGGAATTGGATAGATCGGATGAATTGCGGCGTAATATGACAGCTGACGTCGCTCACGAGTTGCGCACACCGTTGAGTGTTATTCGTGGTAAGTTGGAGGGTGTTCTCGATGGCGTGTATCCGCCCACAGCGGAACATCTGGAACCGATTCTGGAGGAGACCGAACTCCTCGCGCACCTGGTAGACGATCTGCGGCTGCTGGCGCTGGCGGAAGCGGGACAGCTGCCACTGGAGAAGCGTTCGGTCGATATTGGTGACTTGGTGCAGGATGCTGCAGTAAATTTTGGCCCACAGGCGTCGGACCGCGGGATCACATTGGCTCTCGACCTACCGGCGGTGCTGCCGTTGGTCGCGGGGGATTGGCGCCGTATCTCGCAAGTGTTGGGAAATCTGCTGACGAATGCGCTGCGCCATACGCCGCAGGGTGGCATCGTCACCTTGTCCGCTGTTGTCCGGGAGCAAGCAGTCGAAGTAGTGGTCGTCGATACTGGAGTGGGGATTTCTCTGGAGGATCAGCCCTATGTGTTCGAGAGATTTTGGCGTGGCGAGAAATCCCGTGCGCGTGTCAGTGGCGGTAGTGGGTTAGGCCTGGCCATTGCCAAGCATATCGTTGAGCTGCACGGCGGCAGGATTTGGGTCGCTAGCGTGCCAGGCAAGGGCTCGACCTTCAGGTTTACGCTTCCCCGAGAAATCGAGGATTCATAGCCCATCAGAAGGCTCGCGCTCATTGGACAGGGTCTAGCGACTGAGTTCTCTTGGCTCTGGTGGATTCCCTGTATATGCCCTGATATTCCTCGGGCAGCAGCTCGGCGATCTTATGCATGATGAGCTGGGTGTATTCCTGCAGCTGCTGGTTGCGAGCCCGTCGATTCTCCGGAAGCCGGAATGGTTTCCCCACGAGGGCCTGCACTTTTGCGCGCCGCAAACGAAGGATATTGGACACGACATTCTGTGTGCCCGTGAGTGCGACCGGGATGATCGGCACGTTCGCTCGGGTGGCCAGATAGGCTGCCCCGGTTTTGCCCTCGAGTAAGGCGTGAGTGACGCGTGACCGGGTGCCCTCGGGTGCGACACCAAGCACCTCTCCACGATTGAGGACGTCCAATGCCTGCCGTAGTGCCTGACGATCAATTTCCCCGCGCTTCACCCAGATGCTTTGTGTCAGGTAGATCAGCGGAGCGAACAACGGATTACTCTTGTGCTTCTCCGCTACAAAGGCGCGAATAATATGTGGGCACAATGTCAGGAGGACAGGTGTGTCGAAAGCGGATATATGATTCGTGACCAGTAGATATGGTGGTTCTGGGAAGTTCTCCCGGCCTATGTATTCTCGCTTCAATATTATCAGGAACAGCGCATTGAAGCCAAAACGTATGAGGCGATACAGTGCGAGCAAGCTGAACTCCTCCTCAGAGTACCTATTGTGCCGTGCGCCCCAGCGCGATGATGCGGAAGTCCGCCGGAGGGCCGCCGTGCACGGTGAACACCATCTCAAAAGGAGTGGATGCTCCTGGAACCAGCGGGCCGTCTAATGTGACCTGCCCTTGTCGATAACCGGTCACTAACCCCTGTGTATCATACGTGGTGATGATCACTTGTGCACTCTCAGCAGCCAAAGCTGGCCCGGTATTCTGGATTGTACCGGTCGTTCGAAACAGGCCGTCCGTCATCTGTCCATTCGTTTCTGCGACCGCGATCGTTGTGAACAGCGACGCCAGTTCTCCAGCTCCTTCTCCTCTGACTACGGAGATCTGTGAACTGGCCCACTCAGCAGGTGGATTGGTGAACAGTATGCCAAAGGGTGAGCGTTCCCCTGGAGCAAGTAATTCCACTGCAACAAATCCATCGGTTTCGACGACCGCTTCCCCTGTTGCATTAAACAGAACGACACGAACCTGGATGTTGGTGAGTGATATGTCATTTGTGTTCACAATCTCACCCAAACACCATAGGCTGCCAACCGGAGTTTCGTAGAATCCAACCCCCTGTACTTCCAGCGGGGCGGGCGTGGGTGTGGGAAGCAGCGGTCCAGCCAGGGTATCTGGTTCGTCCTGCTCCTGGGGGATGATCAACTCCTGTCCGATTTGGAGCAGTTGTGGGTCATCGATCCCGTTTGCAGTCTGGAGCGAGGCAGGACTCACACCATAGTCAAAGGCGATGCTATAGAGCGTGTCACCCGATTGGATGATATGCACGATTGGCTCCGGTGTTACCGTTGGGGTGGGCGTGGCAGCTGGTGGCATCAGGGGGGCCGTGGCCGTGACCTTGACGCCGCTTATCCCCGTCGTCGCGGCGGAGGCGTCAGGGGGTTGATTTGTATCGGCTGTTGGTTCGGGTGTCATCACTGCGTTTCCACATGCCGACAGGACAGCCGTGAAAAACACCAGGACAATGGCTGCGATGGTGTTGCGTGATCTGCATCTCATTATCGAATACCGCATTATCCGCTTCAAGTCGCCGGATGTTCTGTGGTTCTCTGGTCTGATCATGTTCAAGATTATACCACTGTCCGGGCCTAACGGCGACTGATTGCCCATAAAACAAAACCAAGATGCGATAACTCTATTCGCATCCTGGTTCACCGCTTGCTTCAACACACCAGAGCGGGCGACGGGATTCGAACCCGTGACCTTCTCCTTGGCAAGGAGACGTTCTACCGACTGAACTACACCCGCGCAATGTGATTACAGTATACCACGACTTTTCGTATGTGCAAGTTCAACATTTGCCCTGATGATTCTTTTGGGGTAAGATAGATCATCTGGAGGAGAAAGTTGGCACGGAGATCGAGTCGACAGGCACTGCCCACATACGATGAATCTGCAGGCTCCTCGTTTAATGTCTCGCGCCTGATCACGCTGGTCATCTGTGTTGCCGCTGTCGGCTCTCTCTGGCGTGGTGTGTTCGGTGAGGGGCAGGTTGTGGGTATCGCTCCTCTTGCGACGCCATCTCCCCAGTTCCCTGGTAGCATAGCCGCTGCTCTGGAGGAGCCGGACGGCAGCATGCCTCCCGATTCCGTCACGGTGTCCGAGGGCAATCCAGATGCTGCGGTCCCTGCTGTGACTCCGACACCATCTGTGCCACGTATTGGCATTGTCGCCGGGCATTGGGGAAGCGATACGGGAGCTGTGTGTCCAGATGGTCTTAAGGAGATAGACATCAATTATGATGTTGCCCTGCGTGTTGTCGCTGCTCTGGGCTCGCAGGGCTACCATATAGATTTGCTTCAGGAAAGGGATCCGGTATTGAGTGGCTACCAGGCTGCTGTGATCGTGTCGATTCATGCGGATTCCTGCGAGAACTTCGCCGGCGCCGATCCACCTGCCAGCGGGTACAAAGTGGCCAGGGTTGTGGGAAGTGCGGTCCCTGAGGCTGAGGATCGTCTGGTGCAGTGCCTCTCAGAATCCTATGGTGCGAGAACAGGCCTCTACTTCCACGAAAACTCGATAACTCCGGACATGACGCAGTATCATGCATTCTTTGAAATTGATGGACAGACCCCAGGGGCGATCATTGAGACGGGTTTTATGTTCGAGGATCGCGACTTGTTGACCCGGCGCGCGGATTTGGTCGCCCAAGGAATCGTGGACGGTATCCTCTGTTTTCTGGAATCTGAGGGTTTACGCTGACGGTCATCCGTGCTGTTGGACGTGTCTCCAGTCCATGTGGCTTCCAATCTCGATACAGGACTGGAAACTATACACGTGTCTGATCCTTGTCTTGATGGTGGATGGCTATGCGGGTTGTTCTTGATAGGCTGCTGCGCGAGGGATCTGCGGCAGCGCGCGCTGGTTACAAGGCCCTGGCACGTCGTAAGTTGCGCGCTGATCCAGCCTGTTATTGGATACTGGCTCTTGCGGTGTTATTCTGCGTTGGGACTATTTTTCTTCTGATCGGAATGTGGGTTGTTTCTGGACCGTCTGGGTATGGTGCCGGTCTGATGCCTACCTACACGCGAGCGGCGCCGGTCGATCTTCTGTCATTGCCGGTTGTGCAGGCCACAGCGCTTCTGGATCTGGCTGGTGACGCATCGCTGCTGGCTTCAACGGTGCAGGCGAAGCTAGCGGCATCAGAGACGTCAACCCCGCCGGTGCAGTTCTCTCCCTCCCCGATACTTGCAGGCGAGGTCGACGAAACCTCAAACTCGTCGATTTCCGACACTCAGATTCCATCGGTGACACCGACAGCTGTTCCTCCGACACCAATGCCCGTGATTGTGCACCCAACATTGCTGCCGACGGTTATCTCGACCATTTTGCCGAGTATGACGCCTGTATTTTCCAGCGGCGGGGGCAACCTGCGCTGGATTGATGTGGACCTGACGAAGCAGATACTCATTGCCTACGAGGGCGATGCTGCGGTACGCTCTACGTTGGTATCGACGGGCCTGACAAACACCCCAACTCCTGTGGGTGTGTATCGTATCTGGATCAAGCTCCGATACGATGACATGACCGGTCCAGGTTACTATCTGGCTGATGTGCCGTACACGATGTATTTCTATCGTGGATATGGGATTCACGGCACCTACTGGCACAACAATTTTGGAAACCCTATGAGCCATGGGTGTGTCAATTTGCCCACAAGTGAGGCTGGATGGCTCTTTGAATGGGCGGAGGTTGGGACGCCCGTGAATATTCATTACTGATAGGAGTCGTTCATGCTGCAGTACATTGTTCGTAGGCTCCTCTCCTTGCCGATTGTGATGCTCCTCGTGACCCTTATCCTCTTTGGTTTATTGCTTCAACTTCCTGTCGAAATGCGGGCTGATGTGTATATGCCCCAGCTGAGGTCTGGAACGAGTGAAGCGGAGATCAATCAGATCAGACAGGCCATCATCGAGCGCTACGGGCTCAACGATTCACTACCAGTTCAGTACGTGAGATGGATCCAGGAGTTGAGCAAAGGGGAGTGGGGATATTCGCCGACGTGGCAGCAGCCTGTCTTGGAAGGACTGCTGCAGCGTGCACCTGCATCTGCTGAACTTGCCCTGATCGCGATGCTGCCTGCCATCGTCCTGGCCGTGATCTCCGGCAGCATTGCAGCGAGGCTCCACAGGCAGACTGCAGACCACGTGATTCGTGGAGCTGCTTTTGTGGGCTGGGCGTTTCCATCATTCATCCTTGGCCTCATTATGATGAATGTACTGTACGCGTGGCTGAGGCTGTTTCCTCCTGGACGTTTGGGGCTGATGGCAGGGACAGTTGTCGGCAGTGCGGAGTTTCAGGAGTACACTGGCATGCACACTATAGACGCTCTGCTGAATGGTGAGTTGGGTGTCTTCTTTGATGCCCTCAGACATCTTGCCCTTCCTGCCTTTTCCCTGGGTCTGGCACAGTGGGCGCTGCTTACGCGAATCCTGCGTTCGTCCCTGTTGGAGGAACTTCGACAGGATTACGTCACCACGGCCCGCTCAAAAGGTCTCATGGAGAAGCAGGTTGTACATCTGCACGCGCGTCGCAACGCCATACTACCCGTGATCTCTACGGGCAGTGTCGCGATCTCGATGCTCATCAGCGGTGTTGTAGTGATCGAAGCAGTGTTTGATTTCAATGGCATCGGTCGGGCGGCGACGGAGGCCATCCTGATGACTGATGTGCCCGCGATTGTTGGCTTCGTCATGTTCACATGTTTGGTCACCGTGCTTTCGAGCCTGGTGGCAGATGTACTTTACGCCTGTGTTGATCCAAGAGTCGCCTTGAGCTAGAGCAAAGCCTGCGTGGTTTTTCAGAGCAGCCGGAGGTAGAGTCCATGCGTAACCCTATTATGAAGTATCTGTTGTCAAGCCGTGCGTTGATTGCTGGAGTGTTGCTGGTGTTAGTGTTTGTTCTGATTGCCGCGGCAGCCCCGTTGATTGCACCGCCGGATGGCGATGATCCGTATCAACTTCCGCGGGACGGTTTTGTGGGCAATCCCGAGCTTCCCAGTCCTGAGCACCCCCTGGGACTGATGCAGGATCGGTACGATGTGTTTCACGGGATAATTTGGGGGACGCGTGTGGCGTTTCGGGTTGGGCTTGTGATCACTTTCGGGCGTCTGTTGATTGGGCTGACCGTTGGTGTTCTGGCTGGATACTATGGTGGACGGCTTGATGCAGTGGCTATGCGCATCACGGATGCTTTCATGTCTTTCCCGGTGGTTGCCGCTGTAATGATTGTGCTGACACTGTTTATTGAGGATGACTGGGGAATTCAAATGGGACAGGGCGGGCCAGCTATAATCATTGCCTTGATTCTGTTTGGATGGATGCAGTATGCCCGGCTGATTCGTGCGAATGTGCTGGTCGAGAAGTCGCAGGACTATGTGAAGGCAGCGATTTCGGTTGGCGCGCGCGACAGACGGATCATCTACCGTCACGTCATGCCCAATGCGCTCCAGGGGCTGTTCATTTTGGCGGCATCTGATGTAGGTGCCATGGTTGTGACTGTGACAGCGCTTACCTTCCTTGGGCTTTCGGGTGATAAGCCTGTAGCGGACTGGGGCATGATCCTCAAGGTCTCGCGCAATTGGGTGATCGGTACGCCGGTCAATGCCTTTGAATACTGGTATATGTACGTCCCCCCCATTGTTGTGATCGTGCTCTTTTCCATGGGATGGGGGCTCATCGGTGATGGTCTGCGCGAGGTTCTGGATCCGCGTCTTCGTGGGCTGCACCTGCGATGAGAATCATCGCTGAATCGCCTCTTTCGCCCGAGAGAGGCGGGGTGGTGTATCGTGAATCGTGTGCCAGCCACCGTCAACGAGACTACAGCCGAACTTGGATCACTTCGAAGATCGGCTCGGGTTGTGAGCGTCCCTTGACCTCCAACATTCCTGCTGGTTGGACTTCGACAAACCCTCGTACTGCCTCGTAGGTCTGTATGTTTACCAGTATCTGGCCGCCCTGGGCATGCTCCTGCAGCCTCCGGCTGAGATTGACCGCATCACCGATTATCGTGAAGTTCATGATCTGTGGTGCGCCAATATTGCCTACTAGTGCTTCACCGGTGCTGATTCCGATTCCAAACTCGAGCCGTGATGCTGATGGGAGGCGTGCGTGAAGTTTTTTCGCGTCGTGACACATCCGCCATGCGGCCTTCACTGCACGCACCGCATGATCTGGCTGTGGTACCGGTGCGTTGAAATAGGCCATAACGGCATCACCGATAAACTTGTCCAGTGTGCCGCCCTCGGCCAGAATAGCATCGGCCGCAACTCCCATGTGACGGTTCAATATGTCGACCAATACCTCAGGAGTAGCGTGGGTGCTGAATTTGCTGAAGCCTCGGATGTCGGCAAACAGAGTGGATACCCTCTGTCGTATCCCCCCCAGCTCGACAGTTTCAGGATGATCCAGGATTTGTTTGACGATATTCGGTGAAATGTATCGTTCGAAAAGCCCGCGCACTTCCTGCTTCTTCCAACCCCGTATGTCTTTGACCTGCTGCATCAGTCGGTTGTTCTCCAGCGTGAGGGCTGTGTACCCTCCCAGCACCTTCAGCGGATAGTGATCGTCTAAACTAAAGGGTCTGGCTGAACTGCTGTTGCTAACTCCAATCGCGCCTAGAGTTTTTTCACCGAGGCGCACTGGCGTGTATAGGAGTGGGCCAGCCTGAGTTATCTTACCGCCGGTAGCTGCTGTGGCAGCAAGCTGATCCTCTGTGTACTGCGGTATCTGCCGTTCGATAACTTTGATCCGTTGTTTCTGCCGGTATCGTCTTAGGGTCTTGTTATCACTGGCATTGAGATAGATGGCGACTTCTTCTGCTCCGGTCAGGTAGAGGGCGGCATCAAGAATCTGGTTGATAAACTCGTTCGGGGCGATCAACGATGTGGCCGATTCTCCGATGTGCGACAGGATATCACGTGCGCGAAGCAGTTTGTCTAACTCCTGTTTCTTTTGCGCTAGATCATCAGCAAGCACGTTTCGCTCGTGCTGTGCCTGGGCCTGGCCCAGTGCTTTCTCTACCGCTGCTTGCAGTTCATCCGTTGTGAAGGGTTTGAGGATATAGCTGTGGACGTGTTGGAGGAACATGTCTGCAGCGACTTCCCTGGAGATCGTGGATGCGACAAGAATGATCGGGACATCACCCCTGTGTCTGTTGAGCGTTGAAATGACAAGCTCCGCCGGTACTTGTCTGGTTTCGAGTGACAGAAGAACCAGATCAATCTCTTGTTGCAGAATGATCTGGATCGCTGTTTCCCCATCGGCTGCCTCCAAGGCCGTGTAGCCCTTGGGCCTTAGCACGTTGTGGATGACGAAGTCGCGTGTGTATCTGCTTTCATCGACGATGAGTACTCTGATGCTGGACAAAGTCATTCCCTCTATGTTGTCCTGGTCGCGGACAGCTTAACAGCGCAGCTCTGTTCAGTTACGGTTGTGCGTCATCTCCTTGCTCGGTGGCAGGCTCGCGTGTTGACATCAACCCTTATTCGGCACCTGTGATCTTGTAGTAGTATGAAGCTGTTTCCGTTGTGACGGGCGCTATCGCCGATACAGCTATGACGGCCCGTTCGGTCTGGCGATCCAGTGGGATCGTCCATTCTCCAGTTTGGTCCTCGTTGAGTTCCAGTCTTTCAACATCCTTGTCTGTGCCGAACAGAGCAACCTGCACGATCCAACGCTGCGGAAGTACATTGGCATGACGAAGGAATCCTGTTGCCTCCCATCCGCCGCCGTCGTCTTCCAGATCGCTGGTGTAGCCGATCTCCGGGACGGTGATGTCATCCAATATGAAGCCGGGTCGATTCACTGCATCATCTGAGATGTACTCGAATCGAATGACCACCTCTTGTCCTGCATACTTGGAGATGTTGACTACCTCATGTATCCACGTCGGTGTTGACTGGCCGCCGCTTCTGCCGGTGTATGCCCACCCAAAAGAATTCCCATTGGGATTGGTCGGCGTTCCCGCTGGCGTGGTCACGATCTCCCAGGTCTTGCCGGCGTCGGGGCTGACTTCGACATAGGCATAGTCCCAGTCTTCCTCGATATCATACCAGACCCAGAAGTCCAGCGTGGCCTCGCTGACAGCTGAAAGGTCAAATGTGCGGGTCAGGGCCATATTCGAGTCGTCTCCTCTGTTCGACCACCATACGTAATTGCCACTGTGAGCCTCGGTGTCCACCAACTTGACCTGAGTGGATCCTGCAAATTCGAGCACCAGCGGCTCGTGGCCGGTTACTTCGATGTAGTCGGTGCCAAATTGGTGTACGGTAGTGCTCTCATCGGTTGGGTAGTGTGAACTGCTGTAGCTGGTCTCGATGTTGAATGATGGTGGATCCATCTCTGTGTATACGTAACGGCCGTCTCCTGCTGTTGCGTCGTCGATCAGATTGGCCATGACCCATTCGGCGAAGAATTCCTCATGATTGCCAGGATAGCCAACATCTTTCAGAACCTCATCGACGGAGGTCAGCCCGTTTTCTGGATGGGCGACCAGGGCCTGAGTTGCATCTGCACCAAATCGATCGAGGAAATATGCTGTGAACAGATAGCCTGCTCCATAATTGGCGCCAGCTGCGCCCGGCCCCTCCGGCCACGAGTTGATCTGGGTATCAGGTTGTCTGGCAAACGACCAGTCGGAACCCCCGGCTGTGAACCCGTTCAGCTCCATAGCCAGCTCCGAAAACCCTTCGTTCAACCAGGTTTCCTCGTTTCTATCGTTGTGCCAATGGATCATGTGCTGGAATTCGTGGGCCAACACGCCATTGTAGAAGTCATCATTGATATTCACATTATCGATGTTGATGTAGAACATCTCCATCTCGTTCGAGTCTTCGCGGACCGCTGCCACAAATTCATCGGCGCTCGAATAGTAGCCTGCAATGGAGTTCCCGAGGTTCCCAGCGTGAAGGATGGTCAGATGAATATCGTTATCAACACCGGGGCTCCACTCCGATCCGAAAAACTCGCGGTTTGTGGCATACGTGTGGAATTCGAACGTCTGTGCGGCGGCAATGAGCGCGTCGGCGTCAAACTGAGCACCTGTTTCAACCCACATATACGTGTGCGCGGCCTTGGCTTCAAGAACGGCTTCGACTTCGAACTGCTCGTCAGTGTCAACATTCGAAACGACGAATGTGCGACGATCGCCGAGTTCGTATTCAACTGGGCCATCCCCGTTGATGGTGCGCTGTGTGTCAGCTGGCAGCCCGCGCAGGCGAATGGCCAGATCGTGCAAATCTCTGACGGGGACTTCGGTTTCCCTGAGCAGCCGTTCCGTCTCGGCTCCAAGATCCCCCGCCGGCTCATGGGTTATCTGCGGTGTCGGTAGCGGGAGTGTGGGAACGAGCGTTGGGATATCCGGGACCTCGATATACTTATTCCAGTCGAAACCGCTGCCACAGCAACAGCAGCTGATTGTTCCGAACAAGGCAGATAGGGCAAGCAGGATCGCAAGCACCCGTTTCATATGGGCCTCCCTGGGTTGTTCTGGTCGGATGCCTCCGCCACAATCCTCACGCCAGCGCTGGCCCCGATGCGGTTTGCGCCGGCTTCGATCATCATCAGAGCATCTGCATAGTTGCGGATGCCGCCAGCTGCCTTGACCCCCACCGTGGGGCCTACTGTTTTTCGCATCAGCTTCACATCGCTCACGGTTGCTCCTCCAGTTGAGAAGCCGGTTGACGTCTTGACAAAATCAGCCCCGGCGGCCTGCGCAAGCTGGCAGGCACGGACCTTCTCTTCATTTGAGAGCAGTGCACACTCAATAATGACCTTCAGTAGGCTGCCGCTCTCATGGGCTGTACCAGCCAGCACTGCGATCTCCGCCTGAACGGTGTTGTGCTCGCCTGCCTTCAGCGCTCCGATGTTGATGACCATGTCCAGTTCGTCCGCGCCGTCAGCGAGGGCCTGTTGGGATTCACACAGTTTGACTTCCGTTGGCGTGGCACCGAGGGGAAATCCGATGACGCTGCACACGTCGACCTCACTTCCCTGCAGCTCTTCGGCTGCCAACTTGACGTACACTGGATTGACGCACACCGACGCAAACGCATACTCCCGAGCTTCCTGACACAGACGCTTGATCTGCTCAGGGGTAGCATCCGCCTTGAGTAAGGTATGGTCGATTAGGGCCGCGATCTCACGCTTGTCCATCTAAGCTGTTCTCCTGGCTGATCCTATTCCTTTGCTTCCTCTGGTTGTGCGAAATCGTAGTGCTGTGTCAGTCCCCAATATTCGGGTGGCCAGTAGCATACCCAGGACTTGCCGACAATGTGGTCGCGCGGCAGTACGCCCCAAGTATGCGAATCGCTGGAATTTCTACGATTATCGCCTAAAACGAAGTACTCCTCATTTTTCAGTACCCACTCACCCGAGTAGCTGCCCAGACTGGCGATGTAGGGTTCCTTCAGTTGGACCCCATTGATGCTGATCTGCCCGGACCGGATCTCCACTGTCTCACCGGGAAGTCCAATGACTCTCTTGATATAGTCTTCGTAGGGGTGTGTCGGTGGATGAAAGACGATGACCTCCCCACGGTCCGGTGTCTGGAACCAATATGCCAGTTTGCTGATGATGAGATACTGCCCATCGTGAAGCGAGGGTTCCATGCTGGAACCGCGTACCTCGAACTGCCCCGTAACTGTCTTCACAGCCAGGATGATGATGACTGTTAGCAGAATAGTCTCGAGAATCTCCCGTATGACGGATTGTCCGCCAAATGTTTCGGAGAGCGAGGCCTTCGGCTCATCCGCGGAATGACCCGAATCAGAGCTTGTTTCTGTCTTCTGGGACCCTTCCAATACTCACCTTCTATCTATGTCGCGATTTTGATAGGAATGTGCGCATTATAGTACATGTGAGATACAGAGGCAAACGATTCGGCGGCCGAATCACCA
>Ga0180436_10004631_pt1 | contig 12305 bp, 10 predicted proteins | sample SS_ome_2_FD_132434 | JGI IMG/M metagenome (GOLD analysis project Ga0180436, IMG submission 132434) | Hypersaline lake sediment archaeal communities from the Salton Sea, California, USA - SS_3_S_2 metaG | ecosystem: Environmental > Aquatic > Non-marine Saline and Alkaline > Hypersaline >...
CATCCGGTGCCGGACAATACAGGATATATTACCGAAGGACAGTTTTATTTGCATGACGGTCACATCGATCCCTTTGGTTCTTTGTCGCGTTTGAAACAGCATGTGATCGGAAAGTCAACCCGCGAGGATCATGCCCAGATCATGAACACCATGATCCGGCTTTACTCCGGCGCTCAGGAAGCCGAGAAAAAACAGGCCATGGCCTTCGAGTTGTCGCCCTTCGATGAAAAATTGCTCAAATATAGCCGGCTTTTCCGCGAGAGATTCATGGATATTCGGATCTCCATGCCGGTCATCGAGGCCCTGGATCGCTGCTGGCAAACGCTGGCCGAGTGTTTTGATCCCGAAGAACTGCTTATGAAACAGGAATTGATTGAACAATACTTTCCCATGCAAAACCGCAAGGTCAAAAATTAATGATTGAAATGGCCGAGAGAAAGCAATAAAGCCACGCTGCTTTGATATGTCACCTGCTTTCAGTAGGTATCCACGGGTTTGCAAAATAGCGTAGTGCCATTCACAGGGCGGGTTGATGGGGGTTCCGCTAATGGCAAAATTAGACTTGAGTAAACATGGGCTTCAAAAACAGCGCGAAGATATGCGCCTTTTTCAGCGGGTGCTGCCGTCACTGGAACTCAAACGCATGCAGCTTACCGCCGAATTAAAACGTGCCCGGCAGCAGTTGGCCGAAGCAACGGCTGAAGTGAAACGGTTGCATCAAAGGGTCGCGAAACAGTTACCGATGCTGGCCAATCGGGAAATTGATGTTTCCGGTCTGGTTCAGGTGCAATCCTTCCAGATCGAAGAGGAAAACCTGGTCGGTGTAAAGCTACCCGTGCTGGTAGCCGTAACGTGCAGTGTTAGGCCCTATTCCATGCTGGCCAAGCCACATTGGGTAGATATACTGGTCGAACAGCTCAAGTTGATGGTAGAGCAGAAAAGCAAGGTTCACGTAGCGGCGGAACGGGTCCGTTTGCTGGCGCAGGCCGAGCGTCGGGTCACCCAACGTGTGAATCTTTTCGATAAAATTCTAATTCCCACTGCCAAGAAAAATATCCAGAAGATTCAGATATATCTGGCCGATGCCGAACGTGCTGCGGTTGTGCGCTCCAAAATAACCAAAAAAATAAGAAAACGGCATGCGGCCGTCATTGAAGACTGAGATGGATATCGGTACTACCCGGAATCCTGCCTTTGCACGAAATTGTCAGGTTGGTATATCGAGGTATGATTAGCAACTTACCACTTCAAAGGGAACACCGCCATGAGCATCGTATCGCTGGTAAAAGTGACGTTTTACAGTCACATCGATGACCGGCAGCAGGTTTTGTCTGATCTGCAAAGATTCGGTTGCTTGCATCTGGTACCGTTGGCCCCTGTGAGAGGGACGCTGACCACCGGGGGTCCATCTTCGCGTTCACGGGAAGCCCTGCGATTTCTCACCAGTTGTCCGAATCAACGGCGACAGGTGCGGCATCCGGAAAAATTTGATGCCCAGGCGATCGAAGCGCAGGCCCTTGCGTTATTGGACAGATCGCAAGACCTGGAGGCTGAAAGGGATTTTTTGGAGGGCCGGATCGCAAATCTCAAGCCGTGGGGGCAGTTTTCTTTCCTGCCGCGCGAGGCGCTTAACAACCTGAGGCTGTGGTTCTATATTGTTCCGCACAAGGATATGCAGCAGGTGGAAGCCACGGATCTCATTTGGGAGGTGGTATTCCGTGATAATCGCTTTTGCTACGTGGTGGTGATTTCAGAGGGCCAGCCGACGGGTATGCCGGTGAAACGGGTGCGCACCGGCGGTAAATCCCTTTCACAATTGGAGAATCGCCTGGAAGATGTTGAGATTGAGCTGGAGGATATACAAGCGGAGCGCGCCGGGTTGACCCGTTGGTGCCGTTTATTTGCCGGTAGTATCGATCGGTTGGAGGATAAAGCGGCTGTAAAAAAAGCAGTTGAGCAGACCTATGCCGAAGATCCCATCTTCGCCCTGCAGGCCTGGACGCCTGAAAATAAAGTTGCCCGGCTGCAGCAATACGCCAATGATCAGGGGTTGGTGCTGGAGACGGCGGCGCCCGATCTGGAGGAAACACCGCCCACCCTGATGCAAAATCCCAGGGCGCTGGCCGGCGGGCAAGATCTGGTTTCATTTTATACAACGCCCCACTACTGGCTGTGGGATCCGTCCATAATTGTGTTTTTTTCGTTTGCCGTCTTTTTTGCGATGATCATTGCGGATGCCGGATATTCGGCCATATTGGCGCTGACTGTCGTCGGGTTTTGGAAAAAATTGGGGCGATCAGATTCCGGGCGGCGTTTTCGCATTTTGCTTGCCACCCAGGTGGTGATGGGCATGGCTTATGGTGTGGTTGTCGGAAGCTATTTTGGGATATCACCCGCTGAAAACAGCATACCGGGTCAACTGGAATTCATCGATATGATGAATTTTAATCTCATGATGCAAGTTTCGATATTATTGGGCGTTTTTCACCTGGTCGTCGCCAATGTCGTAACCGCCTGGCACTTCCGGCATTCAATGCGAGCGATGACGCCCTTGGCCTGGGTCTTTATTTTCCTGGGAGCCGTGACCCTTTGGCAAGCTGCCTTTCAGGGGGAGACATTCGGCTTTTTGAAGCCTTACGGCCTGGCAGCCATGGTCCTGGGGATGGTCAGTGTGGTCTTATTCACCAGTCTTGATGGCCCGCTCTGGAAGCGTCTGTTAAAAGGGCTTGGCGGACTTACCGGCCTTTCCAGTGCTTTCGGGGACGCTTTGAGCTACCTGCGCCTTTTTGCCCTCGGGCTGGCCACCGAGTCTTTGGCCGTTACGTTCAATGGAATGGCCGGTCAGGTCAAAGAGGCACTGCCGGGAATTGGCATTTTATTTGCGTTTCTAATTGTCCTGCTCGGACACACCCTAAACTTTGTGTTGTCCTTAAGCAGCGGTTTCATTCATGGCCTGCGTCTTAATTTTATCGAGTTTTTTAGATGGAGTATTCCCGAGGAAGGGCGGCCGTTCAATGCCTTTGCGAGAAAGGAGAAGGGATAATGGAAAATACGATCTTAGCGCTCGGCTGGCTGGGTGTCTTTGCCCCGCTGGCTTTAGGTGCCGTTGGCAGTGTCATCGGCTGTTCGCGCGCCGGACAAGCGGCAATCGGTGCCATGCTCGAAACCGAAAGCGGTTTCGGAAAGTTTATCGGTGTGTCAGCGATGCCGTCTTCCCAGGTGATTTACGGGATTGTCGTTACATTGACGTTTGGCGCCGCCATCTCGGCGGAATCGGCCGCCGGCATTTTCGGCATTGGCGTGTTAACCGGATTGGCTTTGATGGCCAGCGCGGTTTACCAGGGGTATGCATGTGCATCTTCCATCAGCGTATCCAAAAGCAAGCCGGAGGTATTCGGTATTTCTCTTGCGCCGGCAGCGGTGGTGGAAGGCTTTGCCGTGTTTGCCTTTGTGTTTGCGCTGGTGCTCCTGGGTACCGTCACCGGACAAGGAGGCTAAATCATGGCAGAGACGACCAAGGCGGCATCGGGCGTACAAGAACTTATTCACCGGCTGCGGGACGAAGGGGTTGAAGCCGGCCGGAAAAAATCTGAACAGATCCTACGTGAAGCTCAGGAGCAGGCTTCCCGGATTGTCGCTCAAGCGAACGCCGAAGCCGAAGACATACTCAGTAAAGCCCAGCGCGAAATCGAAACGGATAAGGCGGCAGCGATTGAATCGCTGCGTGTGGCGATTCGGGATACAGAACTTAAGATGGAGGCGAGACTGAAAGCCGGATTTGCCGCGCGGGTCAAGCGACTGGTCTCTGTTGAACTGGGCGATAGGGAATTTTTGCGGCAAGTTATTCTGGGTATTGCCGGTATGGCGGCCGGCGACAAAACTTGTGAAGACAAACCGGTTGAAATTTTACTTCCCAAAGACCTGTTTGAGACCGATGGGAAACGCTCGAACCTGACCGAAATGGGCCAGGATCGCATGCGCCGATTGGTGTTGGGCATTTCCGGTGACATGCTGCGGGCGGGTGTCGATTTAATCCCCTCGGCGGATATCAGCGGCGGTATTCGGATTCGCCTGGTGGGTGAAGATTTGGAGATCGATTTATCCGATCAGGCCATATCCGATTTGCTGCTGCAAAATCTGCTCCCGCGCTATCGGGCCATCGTCGCCGGTGCGGAATGATGATGGATTTGGGATTTTAGCATCTAAAAAGGAGTCGTCTGATGGGAAGCCAGTCATACATCACCCTTCTGGCAAGTTTGCCGCCATTGCCGCGCTTTGATCAGACCGAGCGGCTGCCGATTACACGTGAACGGCTGCACCAAAGACTGAGTATGCTGACACCGGATGATGCGCAGTTGTTCGAACATACGGCCGATTTTTTGACCTGGCAGGGGCAAAGCGCAACCCGGACGGATCAGGAAATGATTGCCAGTTTTAAGAAAATGGAAGCCTACCTCGTGCAACCCGAGCTTCGATCCATCTTTGATTTTCCCATTGATCAGCTGACCATTATGGCCGCCCTGCGCCGTCGCTTTCTTGGTTTGCAGGCCCCGGCTGCCGGAGAGCCATGGGGTGTCGGACGCTATGTCAGCCACATCGAGCATAACTGGAAGGATCCAGATTTTAACCTCAGTGCAGTCTATCACTGGATTCCGCAGGCACGCACCCACTTAGAAGCCGGCGAAACCCTGGCCCTTGAGCGGCTGCTGAAAAACACGCTCTGGGATCACGTTGATCGATCCGTCCAACCTTATGCGTTTGATCTCAGCGCGGTGCTGGTATACATTATCAAATGGGACATCCTCGACCTATGGCTGTCCTACAATATCGATGATGCCCAAGTTCACTTTGATGAATTAGTAACGGAGGTAACCGATGAGCAACCACAACTCTTCAACGGTTCAGCCCAAGACATTACCAGCTGATGCGGATACCGGTGTCCGGGTGCTGCGCGTACGCGAAAACTTGGTAAGCATCGATACGGGCGGCAGAGCCATCAAGAAAAATGAGGTGGGGTTCATCTGTGTCGGCCAAGAACGCCTTATGGCCGAGGTGCTGCGCGTACATGGCGACACTGCCGATATGCAGGTGTTTGAAGACACCCGTGGCGTTCGTGTCGGTGATCCGGTTGAGATGAGCGACCAAATGCTTTCGGTTTTTCTGGGACCCGGACTGCTGGGGCAGGTTTTTGACGGTTTGCAAAATCCGCTGGCAATTCTGGCCCACGATCATGGTTTTTTCCTGCCGCGCGGTGTAAATGTGTTTCCTCTGGACCAAGAAAAGAAATGGGCTTTTACGCCGTCGGTTTCCATTGGAGACAAACTTATCGCCGGGCAATCCATCGGGACGGTTCAGGAGAACTTATTTCGCCACAAAATAATGATACCTTTCAATGAACCCGAGGCCGTTGAGGTGACCTGGATTCAGCAGGGAAGCTTCACTGTAGACACAGCCATCGCCCGGATTCAAACCGCCCATGGTGTGGAACGTGAACTGACCATGTTCCAGTCATGGCCGGTACGCCGACCGATACCAGAGGGCATGCTGCGCCGACGTCAGGTGGAACGGCTGCATCCTACTGAGCCGATGACCACAACCACCCGTGTCATCGACACGTTTTTCCCCATTGCCAGGGGCGGAACGGCCTGTATCCCGGGACCGTTCGGTGCCGGCAAAACAGTGCTGCAAAACTTGATTTCGCGTTATTCGACAGTGGACATCGTGATTGTGACCGCTTGCGGTGAGCGCGCCGGCGAAGTCGTTGAGACAATCAAGGAGTTTCCGGAAACCAAAGATCCCCGCACCGGCAGCTCATTGATGGACCGTACGGTCATTATCTGCAATACGTCATCGATGCCGGTCGCGGCCCGGGAATCCTCTGTCTATACCGGCATAACCTTGGGTGAATACTATAGACAAATGGGCTACAACGTCCTGGTGATCGCAGACTCCACTTCACGCTGGGCCCAGGCCATGCGCGAGACCTCTGGACGTATGGAAGAAATCCCCGGTGATGAGGCTTTTCCAGCCTATTTGGATTCTTCCATCAGGAATATTTACGAGCGGGCCGGCGTGATCAAGTGTCCGGACAAATCCATCGGCAGCCTCACGATGATTGGAACCGTCTCGCCGGCCGGCGGTAATTTTGAGGAACCGGTCACCCAGGCAACCCTGACCACCGTAAAAACCTTTCTGGGTCTTTCCTACGATCGGGCCTACAAGCGATTTTATCCGGCCATCGACCCCTTGATCTCCTGGTCGCGCTACTTGGATCAGCTCAATGATTGGTTTGCCAGCAATTTAGCTCCCGAATGGGTCGACGACGTCAAGACGATGCAGGAACTCCTGCACCGGGGCGATGCCATATACCAGATGATGCAGGTCACCGGTGAAGAGGGAATTACGCTGGAGGACTTTATCGTCTGGGAGAAGTCCGTGCTGCTCGATATGGTCTTCCTGCAACAAGACGCTTTTGACGATGTGGATGTATCCATGTCTCTGCAGCGTCAGAAAAAGAGCTTTCAATTGTTGAAAAAACTCATAGCGGCTGAATATCGGTTTAAAGATAGGGAAGAAGCCAGAGAATATTTCACACGCATTACAGGGGCCTACAAAAACCTGAATTACAGCCCGGAAGAATCTTCGGATTATGAACGCTACCAACAGGAAATAGAAGAACTGGCAGCCACGTACACCCTAGCTGTTTAGAGAGCAAATAAAAAAGCAGATGAGCTTTGCCAGATATTAGAAACAGCGCCACACCAATGGCATTTCTGGCCGTGCTGTTTACCTATTCTGATGTGAATTATCTGCCGGGCTTGCACGCCTTCGGCGCTCCCTGAAAAACGGCTTCAAAGAATCACATGGCACCTAATAATCCCGGTTTGAAACCCATTTTTGTTATCGGCAGTTCGGTTACTCTTTTACCCGTAACTTTGGATACTGCATTTGCCATTGCCGCTATACTGGGCGGGACAGCCGGCTCTCCAATTCCTCCCGGTCGATGATCACTGTCGACTATTTTAACCTTTATTTCCGGCGTATGAGACAGTTTGGCCATTTTGTAATTGTTGTAATTGGATTGGACAACCTTGCCGTCTTTGAATTCTATTTCTCCAAAATAAAAGGCCGTAAGCGCAAAGATGACCGACCCTTCCATCTGGCTCTTTATATTGTCCGGATGGATGGGAATTCCACAGTCCACAACGCAATCTATTTTAGAAATAGTAACGGTTTGTTTTTTAGGATCATGGATCGCAGTTGCGACTACCCCTACATTTGATTGGAATGAGTGCCATATCGCCATGCCTTTTGCGTGACTTTCCGGAAGGGATATCCGCCAATTCGACAACGCTTCAAGTTCTGTAAGCACCTTCAATAAACGCGGCTGTCCTGTTAGTATTTTTTTTCGATATGCCAATGGATCATCATTAGCGGACTCTGCACAAATATCAATCATGGATTCCACGAAAAAGGCATTATTGCTATGCCCAACGCTTCTCCAGAATCCTAATTGAATGGGGGCTTGAAAAACTTCTGCCTCAATTTTTTGGTTGGGTATGGAATAGTATAATTTTTCCGCTCCTTCGGTGGTAAATTTATATTTGGCTATTCTGCCGGTTTTGATCGGAAGTCCAAAAGACCTTTTGGTCAATGAATCCAAAATGGATTGTCCCGCTATTTCATTGGTCCAGGTGAGAGGATAGCCGGCTTTATCCAACCCGACTTCAAACCGGCTGATGACACCCGGACGATATTTGTCTTGGCGAATATCCTCCTCCCGAGGCCAGATCAGCTTGACGGGGGTGCCCGGGCATTGGATCGCCAAATAGGAGGCCTGGAAAGGTACATCCAACTCTGCCTTAATCCCGAACCCGCCTCCAATCATACTGACGTGAGGGATCGTCTCTTTGAGATTTACCCCTGTTGCTTTTGCCGCTCTGTTTGCAGCAAGTGCCAAGACCGTTGAGCTCTGGGTGGACTGCCACAGTTTCATTATCCCTTTGTCATATAGCGCAGTAGCTGAGAGGGGTTCCATCGGCGCATGGGCAAGATAGGGTGTATGAAATGTCTCCTTGAGAACCTGGCTTGCTTTTTTAATTCCTGCCTTAACATCTCCTTTTTTGGTTATTTGCCGTTTACCTTTCTTGGCCAGGGCCTGCTCTTGTTTCTGACGGATTGACAGTGAGTTCAACGGCTGCCCGCTGTTTTCATTGTAGGTAATTTTTAGGGTCATCAATGCATTTTTTGCTGTCCAAAAACTTTCCGCAACCACAGCGACCCAGTTGTCATAGCTGACGACTTTCATAACGCCAGGCAGGCTTTCTGCTTCATCAGCATCGACGGCTTTTATGGTGTCTCCCATTACAGGCGCATGCAGAACAGCCGCATATACCATTCCCTCCATTTCAGTATCAATACCGAACACGGCGGATCCATCGACTTTTGATGGGATATCCAGTCGCTTTATATCCGTTCCGATAAATTTAAAATGATCTTTCGCTTTCAACTCAACGTTTTTTGGGGGGGCAATCTGGCAGGCAGCCTCAGCAAGTTCAAAATATTTTGCCTTGCGACCGGATGGTTCATGAAGTACGAATCCGTTTTCCGTCGTACATTCTTTCACGGGGACTTTCCAGCTTATTGACGCTGCTTCGACAAGTTGCCAACGGGTCTGAGCCCCCGTCAAACGAAGACGATTCCAGGCATCAATTACACTGGAACTCCCACCGGTTAAAATCAAAGGAAACCGGTTGAATACTTTTTTCACCATCCAGCTGACAATTCCCTCTTTTTCCACCTTAATATTTGCATCCTCCAACATACCAAAGTTTGTGTATTCACCAAGTAATGCATCCGGGTGGGCAACCTTGACATTCTTGCCGTTCGGGTTCACATCCAGCTCCTCACAAATAAGCGTCGTCAAAGCGGTATAGATGCCCTGGCCCATTTCAGCCCGGGGAATAAAAAATGTAAAATGGTTACCTTCCCCAATTTCAAGCCAGGCATTTAGAGCTATCTCTTTGCCGATATGATCCTCAGTAGCCGTCAATCCAACTATGAACTGTTTTTCCTTTGTATTATGCATTGTCGCCCCCTTGTCTTTTTGATTCGGCTACCTTCTGAATCGCCTTCTCAATCCTTGGGTAGGTCCCGCACCGGCATATATTTGTTACTTTTTTTCTAATTTCCGAGGGCGTAGGATTCGGAACACTTTCCAATAGAACAGCGGCAGAGAGAATCATACCCGACTGACAGTATCCGCACTGGGGGACCTGTTCATCAATCCACGCTCGCTGAAGATCACTAAAATTGCCTTTTTCAGCTATCCCCTCAATCGTGACGACTTCTTTACCCACTACTTTTCGCACCGGAAGAAGGCAGGACCGAGCCAGTTCGCCGTCGATAATTACAGTGCAGGCACCGCAGTTACCGATACCGCATCCGTATTTGGTTCCGGTAAGAAACAAATCCTCCCGCAACACCCAGAGCAGAGGTTTTTCCGGATCAATGTCAATGGAAATGGATTGGCCATTTACTTTGAATTCTATCATGGGAAATTCCTTTATAACCTGGCTCTATCAAAATGTGTATCTACGGTTTGGAGCAGTTGGCTAAAGACATCCGGGTTATCCGTAGGGCGTTTGCAGATTTTATTTTGGCACACAAAAGCGGTGGCTTGGTTGTTGAGGATTTCTTTGTGTTGCAAAAACGGTATGAGAGTCGATTGGTCTTTTAAATCCTGCCCTTCGCTGGCTTTGGCCAGGACGCGGCCGGGCAGATATTGATGCCGGATGATATCTAAAAACAGGTCGGCGCCACCCGGTGCGTTTTCGGGTTCGATGAGCGCCACTTCCTTGGGTGGATGCAGAAAACTGTCCAAGGCCAGGTAAAGCTCGGCCATGGCAGTGGGATTTGCGGACAGAACATTGGCGAAGGCTTTGAACGCGCGCTGGGCCCGTTCTATATACGTGCTCTTGGATGTGAGAGCCGCCAAACGAATCAGGTTCATGGCTGCCACGGCATTCCCAGATGGCAGCGCGCCGTCATGATTGGGTTTTTCACGTGCAATCAGTTGTTCATGGTCGTTGCTGGTCATAAAAAAACCGCCGCCGTCCACATCTTCATAAAAGCCGGCGAGGGTTTTATCCATGGCAATGGCTTGCTCTAGCCAACTGATATCATGGGTGGCTTCGTATAAATCAATGCAGGCCGCTGCCATAAAGGCATAATCATCCAGATAGGCATTGTGTTTGCGTAGCCCGTCCAGATAGCTGCGCTTCAGCCGGCCGTCGACCAGCAAATGTTCCAAAATAAAGGTTGCGGCCCGGACAGCACTTTGAATATAGGCCGGGTCTTCGAGTACAAAACCGGCTTTGGCAAAGGCCGAGATCATCAAGCCGTTCCAAGCCGTGAGGATTTTCTCATCCCGCAGCGGAGCCGGGCGTTTCTGCCGTTCAGCATGCAGGCTTTCCAGGGCCTTTTTCATCTGGGTCTGTAAGTCACTTTGCGCGAGGTTCAATTGCTTGGCCACATCGGCGAGGGATTGCGGTGTATGCAGGATATGGCGACCTTCAAAATTGCCGACCGGACCGACCCCATGGGTAACTTTGATGAGGTTGGCCAGTTCAGAACCAAGTAAATCCTCAAATTCCTGGGAAGTCCAGGTAAAATAGTAACCTTCTTCACGGTGCCCTTCGGGTGTCAGACTATCTGCATCCGTAGCGGAATAGAAAGCACCTTGGGGTGATGTCATGTCACGCTGCACGTAATCCAGCACCTCCCGAACAATGCGTTGATAATCTGCATCGCCGGTTACCTGATAGGCGTCCAGATAATCTTGGACCAGCAGCGCATTGTCGTAGAGCATTTTTTCAAAATGCGGAACCAGCCACAGCTCATCAGTGGCATAGCGATGAAACCCACCGCCCACATGGTCATATAATCCGCCACCTGCCATTTTATCCAGGGTTAGGGTGGCCATCTGCAAGGCGGTTTCATTATTAAAGCGTTTAGCATAGCGCAGTAGAAATCGGATGGGAAGCGAACTGGGAAATTTGGGGGCACCGCTGAGACCGCCGTGATTACTATCAAAACTTCTTTGATACGCTTGAAAGGCCGTATGTAAGCTATCTTCTCCCGGTAATTGTGAGCCCATTTCCGTTGAGAGCATCTGATTGATCACATTGGTCAACTGATTGCCGGTTGCGTCCACCAGGTCTTTGCGGGTGTGATAGCTTTCCTTAATTTTTTCAAGAAGAGTTAAGAAGCCCACCCCCAGGCCACGATCACCATCCCGGGCCGGGTAGTAACTGCCACCGTAAAAGGGTAAACGGTCGGGTGTCAACCAAACGGTCATGGGCCAACCGCCGCGACCGGTTAATGCTTGGACTGCAGCCATGTAAACGGCATCCACGTCCGGCCGTTCCTCCCGATCGACTTTGACGGCAATGTAGTTTTCATTGATGTAGCGGGCAATTTCGACATCCTCGAAGGACTCTTCTTCCATCACATGGCACCAATGGCAGGTGGAATAGCCCACTGAAAGCAGCACCGGGCGATCGAGCTCTGCGGCTTGCTGAAAGGCCTCGTCTCCCCAGGGATACCAATCCACGGGATTGTGGGCATGCTGTAGTAAGTAAGGACTGGATTCCAGAAATAGTCGGTTGGTATAGGTGGCCCAACCGTCGGAATTCAGATGCCTGGTGCGGGGAACATAGCTCTTCTCCCGGATTTGTCTCATTTGGGCATATTGTTGGGTTAATTCCATCAGTTCAAAAGGTTTCTATTATATGTTGTCGGATAATTTTTTTTAGCTGCCTTTTTTGTTGCAGGCTCAATCCGTCGAATTTAAGGCTCATGCGTTTGATTCGGCATTTAAGATGCATGGATTCGCCTGCATTGGTGTCTGATATAATCTTGAAAGGTAACATATTCACAAGATCACAACAGCCAGCAAGCAGACTGAGATGCCGGGATGACCTGCCTACAGGATGACCATTTTCATTGTAATAGAAAGAGAGACCACCCAGGCTAATCTCATCGATTTGGTTTTTATGAACGGAATTTTGCAGCTTCACATAGACATCTGACTTGACCTTGTAGCGCTTTTTTTTGCGCAAGCCCAAAAGCAAGATTCGTTTCATAAATAGTTTCATGTCGGATTCTTTCTGGTTGTAGTTCAATTATAAATCGCGTCCATGGGGACAAACCGACATTGTTACGCATTGTCATAAATTGGATTCATCCCAGCCTGCAATACATCAACGAAACGTTTGGCCGATGTCTCCATGAGTTTTGCAGTC
>Ga0180436_10004632_pt1 | contig 12304 bp, 13 predicted proteins | sample SS_ome_2_FD_132434 | JGI IMG/M metagenome (GOLD analysis project Ga0180436, IMG submission 132434) | Hypersaline lake sediment archaeal communities from the Salton Sea, California, USA - SS_3_S_2 metaG | ecosystem: Environmental > Aquatic > Non-marine Saline and Alkaline > Hypersaline >...
GAAAAGGCGAGCCTGGATCACCCTCGTTTGGTTGATCACCAGCAGATCATTTTCTTGCAGCAGATCAACAAGATCATAGAAGTGATAATGGGTGATTTTCTCCAGTTCACGGTTATACACCAGCAACTTTGAAGAATCGCGTGGATATACAGGATGCTGGGCTATGTATTCTTTCGGGAGATCATATGCAAAATCTGATGTTTTCAATTTTCCACTTCTTTATTTCCTAAATATAGCTAACAAGATATTGAGCAAGACCGTGACCACAACAGAGATCAGCACCGAGGAAACAATCGGGACTGCACAGGTGAAGTTTCCCCTCTTAATAACAAATTCGCCAGGTAATTTTCCCAGGGAGATATTAAATATTGCAGCCAGGAATAATAAACCTGCCACAACAAAAAGAACCAAAGCAAAAACAGCCACCATGCGGGCTAATGGCATCAGATCCATAACTATCCTCAGTTGATTAATCTGGGCTGAACTGCGTCTGGAGGAGGTTCCAATCCCAAATGAATATAAGCCTGCTGGGTTGCAACCCTGCCCTGAGAGGTACGCTGCATTAATCCCAGCTGCAGCAAATATGGCTCAACCACATCCATGATCGTATCAGGATCCTCACGAATAGAAGCAGCAATTGTTTTTAGGCCTACCGGCCCACCCTGATACTTGACAACAATTGCTTGAAGTACGCGGCGGTCCATTGAATCTAAACCTTCTTTATCGATTTTTAACAATTCCAGAGCCTGTTGGGAGATTGATGAGGTGATCACACCGTCCCCGCGCACCTGGGCAAAATCCCGCACTCGACGTAAAAGTCGTAAAGCAACCCGGGGAGTGCCGCGCGAACGGGAAGCTATCTCCTTAATCCCGTCGCTTTCAAAAGGAACTTCGAGTTGATCAGCGGCCTTCTTGATGATATTTTCAACGGCACCAACAGTGTAATAATCAAGGCGGTAGACAGCCCCAAAGCGAGCTCTTAAAGGCGCTGTGACCAGAGCCAATCGAGTGGTCGCTCCTACGATCGTGAACCTTGGCAGACTCAGACGAACCGATCGGGCAGAAGGGCCCTTTCCAATGATGATATCCAGCGAGTAATCTTCCATGGCTGGATAAAGAACTTCTTCTACTGCCCTACCCAGGCGATGGATCTCATCAATGAAGAGGATGTCACCTTCATTCAAGTTAGTTAAGATCGCTGCCAAATCTCCAGCTCTTTCCACAGCCGGTCCAGAAGTTATCTTGATGTGGACACTCATTTCATTGGCCAGGATATGCGCCAAGGTAGTTTTACCCAATCCAGGGGGACCATAAAAAAGGACATGGTCCAAAGCCTCTTCCCTGTGTTGGGCTGCAGAGATCAATATCTCGAGATTCTCACGAATTGTATCCTGCCCGATCATTCTCCCAAGAGATTGGGGACGAAGGGCATGGTCCAGATGGTCTCCCGGTTTGGAATCAGAATCCACCACTCGGTTCGGTTGTGTATCATCCATGTCTAAGATTATACCGAAAGGAGACCTAAATGCGTAGGAAAGTGGGATAAATAGAAACATCAGGATATAATCAACATGAAAAAATAAAAATACTCGATCAGGATTCCGGATTCTGACCAAAGGAAAACATCTATGAATACAATCTTTGAATCCAGCCATCCACTTGTTGTTCACAAGTTAACCCGGCTGCGTGATAAGAACACCGAACCAAAGAAGTTCCGGGAATTGATCCGTGAGGTATCTGCCTTATTAGCCTATGAAGCTACCGCAGACCTGGAAATAGCCCCAAAAACCGTTCAGACCCCTCTAGCAGAGGCTGCTGGAATGGAACTGAAACAACCCATCGGATTGGTGCCAATCTTGCGTTCAGGACTGGGTATGGTAGAGGGAATCTGGGGTTTGATGCCAAGTGCTGAAGTCTGGCATATTGGCCTGTACCGGGATGAACAAACGCTCCAGCCAGTTCAGTATTACAACAAGCTGCCCCTTGAACCAACGGTTTCAGTCTGCCTGGTTCTAGATCCAATGCTGGCAACTGGCGGATCTGCTGTAGCTACAGTGGACATTTTGAAAGAATGGGGTGTTCAAAAGATCAAATTCCTGGGTATCCTGGCCGCTCCAGAAGGCGTGAAAGCCATGCAAGACGCACATCCCGATGTTCCTCTCCACCTGGCTGTGATCGACAGCCATTTGAACGATCACGGTTATATTGTCCCCGGCTTGGGAGACGCGGGGGACAGGCAGTTCGGGACAGGGTGATTCTCCCCAGTTTAAACGAAAGAGGCTTCTCCATGAGAAGCCTCTTTTATTTTCTCAAATACGATCAGGCTGCAGCTTCAGTAATCTGGATAAAAGCGTCTGCCTTCAAACTGGCTCCACCCACCAACGCACCATCAATATCCGGCTGCTGGAAATATTCCCTGGCGTTTTCTGGTTTGACTGACCCACCATACAGAATCCTAATATTATCAGCAGCCTCACTGGAATACAGAGAAGCTAGCTCGTCCCTTATGAAGTCTTTAATCACCTGATTTGCACCATCAGCAGTGGCAGCTTTACCGGTCCCAATGGCCCAAACTGGTTCGTATGCAATCATCATCTTTCCAAAACCATCAAGGCTGACATCCTTCAAAGCCCCAACCAATTGGCGCTTAACAACGTCACCTGTCTTACCAGCTTCGTTTTCCTCCAGGGTTTCTCCAACACAGAGGATTGGTTTCAAACCAGCTTCTAAAGCAGCCAGTACTTTCTTATTGATCGTCTTATCTGTATCATGAAAGTACGCTCTTCGTTCTGAGTGACCGAGGATCACATGACCTGCGACCTCAGCGACCATCCCAGGAGAGATCTCCCCAGTATAAGCGCCTTTTTCTTCCCAGTATAGATTCTGGGCGCCAAGTTCGATCTTTGAATCCTTGACAAGGTCTGCTACTGTAGCCAATGCTGTAAATGGAGGGCAAATAACACTGTCCACATTCTCAACTTTATCAAGACCTGGTACAAGTTCCTTGACCAGCGCTACAGCTTCCTGTACCGATTTATTCATCTTCCAATTTCCCGCAACACAAGCTCTCCGCATTACTCCTCCATACTGATTACTATAAATTATTCTGGCAGCAGTCTTAACTCTTCTCGAATCCAATCCGGTAAATTCTCAAACCTTTCCAATTCTAAAAGCAAGTCCCGGGCCTCTTCATACCTTTCCTGGGCAAAAAGAACATCTGATTTTAGCAAATATGCTTCCAGTAGATCCGGGCGATTGACCATCACCTGATCAACCAAACGTTCTGCAACATCAACTTTTCCCTTGATCAAATTCATTCGGACTTGAATCAATTGGAGCAATTCAGGGTCGATCTCAAACTCCTGATTATCGGCAAATACACCCCAGGCAATCTCTTCATAGGCCGCTCTATAGAGGGCTTCCCTGATCTTGTCTTGCAGCTGTTCTTCCGTGATGCTGGGGGGCAATCCAAGCTGCTCAACCTTCATAAAACTATAGGCTGCATAGGTCCAGATATTGATATCCGTTAATCCATTGCCAAAATCCAGGATCCTTTGAGAATCCCCTTCTGCAAACCGGTAAGCATTTAAAAATGCTTCCTTGGCTAATCTCGGTTTATCCGCCTCAAGGTAGGCCACACCCAGAGCATAATGCAGGAATGAATCCTCCGGATTTTCCTGAAGCTGTTCATTCAAAGATCTGATCTCGCTCAATGTCGGAGCATCTCGGAATTCAGATTCTTGGGTCAAAGTCTCGGATGTTATCAGGTCCGGGCTGGGTACCTCAAGAGCTTTTTGGTAAATATTGAAACCCAGGCAGAAAATAACCAGAGCCGGGGCTGCCATCCACCAAACCCATCCGGGGATGCCCTTTTTCTTTTCCTTTTCTCCTTCGGCTTTTGTTTCTACAGCTTTTGTATCGGTTATTTCCTTTTCTGCTTTGACCCGTTCAAGGGTCTTCTTTCGAGCATCCTCATGAAGAGCCAGGGTTGGCGCTTCACCATCTGATGGATGATCTTTGATCAAGAGATCAAATGCCTTTAAGAAAACAGCCATCATCTCTGACACTGAGGCATACCTGTCCTCGCGTTTCTTGGCCAGGGCTTTCAAAATCGCTCGCTCCATTTCCTCATTAAGGTCCGGGTTCATATCCCGGGGTAATGGAAGCGGGCTGTAGATATGATCGTGGATTACAGAGAAAGGTGTATCTGCCTGGAAGGGAACCTCTCCAACCAGGAGTTCATACATCATCACTCCCATAGAGTAAATATCCGTTCCACTATCAAGATTTCCTAATCCTTTGGCCTGTTCAGGAGAGATATAATGCGGTGTGCCCATCATCATCTGCCCAGAAAGGGTCGTCTGGCTTGTTTCTGCAATTCTTGCCAGCCCAAAATCAGCCAGGTATACACCACCTGTCTTGTCTAGAAGTACGTTAGAAGGTTTAACATCCCTGTGAAGGACCCCTTCCTGGTGAGCATAAGCCAGCGCAGATGAAATTACCCGGAAAATATGCCGGGTTTCTTTATAAGTGAGTTTGTTCTTTTCCAGGCGGGCTTTTAAGGTTTCCCCCTGTACGTATTTCAATACCAGGTATGGGCGATCCTCATGTTCAGAAAAATCATAGATAGGAACGATATTTGGATGTTCCAGTTTCGCAACTACTTTAGCTTCCCTCTCAAAACGATCCAGGAATCCAGGATGCTCCATAAAGGCAGGATGCAGGGCTTTGATTGCAACGTATCTATCCAAACTTGGATGGTAGGCTTTAAATACTGTTGCCATGCCACCTTTTCCAAGTTTCTCAATCAAACGATAGGGACCTACATTCTCACCTATGATAAACGGCATTTTCCATGCTCCTTAAAATCCTTCCTGATTATACCTTATCGGACTCCCTGCCCTTGATCAATCATGAAGCATTTCTTCGATTGTAAACTATCCCTGACTACCTGAAAGGCATATCTAACAAAACAGTAAAGGATTTCCAAATAAAAAAAGCGAAACCTCAATTCACATATGAAGTTTCGCTTTTGAAATATCAGTTCATGATCATTCAGATCCGTCTGAATCTCCAATGCCATAAATACCAGCTTTGAGCACCTTTAACGGAAGTAAAGCGCATTTGAGTCGTACAGGCCCAAGTTCTATCCCCAGATTTTCCAGGATATCCTCTTTGGATATTTCCTTGATCTCATCAACGCTTTTCCCTATGATCGACTCCAGTAATAGATCAGCTGAAGCCTGGGAGATGGCACAGCCTTCTCCGCTGAATAAGGCTTCTGTTACTATACCCTTTTCATCCAAACGAACATCGATCTGAATATGATCTCCACAAGACGGGTTATCATCTTCATAAGATATATCATTGGGATTCAGCTCTCCCCGGTAATGAGGGGATTTATAGCGTTCAATGATCAATTCCCTGTAAAAGTCTTCCATTGGTCCTTCCTAATAAACTAATCAGGCAAATATCTCTTTTACTTTTTGGATCCCGTCCACCAGCCGGTCAACTTCTTCCCTTGTATTATACAAGTACAAACTGGCCCGGGAAGTTGCTGGTAAATTATATTTCGTATGCAGTGGTTGGGCACAGTGATGCCCGGCCCGAACGGCAATTCCTTTACTATCCAGGATCTGAGCTACATCGTGCGCATGGATATCTTCAATAAAGAAAGAGACAACGCCGCCTTTCTCTTCGATATCAGGCCCGAGAATATGCAGATCAGAAATCTGGGTGAGTTTTTCTATGGCATATCCAGTCAGGCTTCGTTCATGTCTCTCTATTTGGTCCATACCCAGATTGGATAAGTAATCTACTGCTGCTCCAAAACCTACAGCTTCTGCAATTGCCGGTGTTCCCGCTTCAAATTTATGCGGCAGATCTGCGGTTTTAAAGGAGTGGAGCTCAACACGTTTGATCATTTCCCCTCCCCCCAAGAACGGCGGCATTTTTTCGAGCAGCTCTTTCCTGCCAAATAATGCACCAATACCGGTTGGCCCACACATCTTGTGGGAAGAAAATGCATAGAAATCAGCAGCCAGGTTTGATAGATCGACACGGAAGTGCGGAACAGATTGAGCGCCATCCACAAGGGTAACTGCTCCTGCGGATTTTGCATCCTGGAGGATCTTTTCCAGAGGATTCACTGTTCCCAGAACATTGGACATATGAGTGATGCCTACCAGTTTTGGCTCCCGTTTCAGGAGATCATGATAGACATCTAGATCCAATAGTCCTTCTGGAGTAATTGGGATGAAATCCAATTCGAGATTTAGCTCATTTGCTAATATTTGCCAGGGAACCAGGTTTGAATGATGCTCCATTTCTGTCAGCAGGATTAAATCATCAGCTTTTAAAAATGTCCTTCCCCAGGAATGAGCCACCAGGTTAATCGATTCAGTTGTGTTGCGGGTGAATATCAGTTCTTCTGTAGAAGGAGCATTAACAAATGCCGCAATTCGCTCACGAGCGTTCTCATAAGCATATGTAGCTTCTTCAGCCAATTTATGGATACCTCGGTGAATATTTGCATTGGTATCCTGATAATAAGCAGTCATAGCCTCAATGACTGAATTTGGTTTTTGGCTGGTCGCTGCTGAATCGAGATAGGTAAGAGCAACCCCTGGATGGATCTCCCGTGTTAAAACAGGAAAATCCTTTCTGACCTTATTTACGTCATATCCTGTAGCTAATTTGGCAGCCATGGATCTTTGCTCCCGTTAGATTTTCAGATCTAGTTGGAATTATTAGGACTTAGTCCGGCGTCTTTTCATTGGTCTGCGAATATTCTGAGAACCGAGGGCACACCATAAAACTCGATCAGGGACCATCCACCCATCGGTTAGATACACATTCTTATGAAACTGAATTGCTACTTTCTTGTGTCCTTTTTTTACAACGACACCTTCTAACCAATCACGAACGCGATCATCTTCAAAATCATGATCACACAACACTTCTACGTGATCGCCAATCTCGAAGTCTTTATCGTTTGCGGGCGGCGTAGAAAATGGAACTGATGACAAGAGTACCTCCATCTTTGTAATTAACAAGACAATTCTATCAGGCTTCTCCAAAATGTGAATAGCAGAGCCTGTTTTTCTCTAAAAACTACTCCAAAAGCCTGGATCTAATCGTTTCCCAAACCGCTTCTCCCACTTCAGGGAGAGAGAATCGGGATAGGACATCTCCAAAGAACCCCTGTATCACTAACTGCTCGGCTTCCTCTCTGGGAATACCCCGTGATAATAAGTAAAACAACTGGTCTTGATCGATCTTGCCAACAGTGGATCCATGAGTACAACGAACATCATTATTAAGGATCTCGAGACCTGGGATCGAATCTGATCTCGCGGCTGGATCCAGAACCAGGTTCCTGTTCGCCTGATAACCATCAATATGCTGTGCACCAGGAGCTACATAAATCATTCCCCTCCATACAGATCGGCTTTTCTCATTCAGGGCGCCTTTGAAAAGAAGGTCACTTGTGGTCCTGGGCGCGAGGTGACGCTGCAATGTGTTATAAGACAGGTGCTGAGATCGATCTGCATAGAACATACCAGACACCCTGCCTTCCGCTCCTTTTCCTACTAAATCCAGGGACACAAAATGCTTACAGAGAGCTGCTCCAAGAGCAGCAATTTCCCATTCCAGATTTCCATCCCTCTCAACCTTGGCTTTCTTATGCCCAAAACTCCAAACACCGGCACCATAATTCTGCAGCTCAGTGATTTGCAGATTTGCATTCGGGCCAATGAATATTTCCAAATTCTCTCCAGACAGGGATGTATCAGTTTGGTCACCCGCAGTAAGGGTTTCCTGGATGTAATTAAGCGAAGATCCCTCTTCAAGATAAATCAGGGTCTGGAAGAAATGAGCAGTTCCCTGTCCAGGAGCTTTGCTGATACCAAAAATCGGTTCATCTATCTGGACACCTTTAGGAATATAAATGAATATGCCAAACTTTGAGAGTGCGCCAACGACAGCTGCGAATTTTCCGTCCTGAGGAGAAACTACTTTACCCAGTATTTTCTCTACCAAATCAGGATGAGCGGATGCCGCGTCGCTCAGACTGTTCAGGATCACACCCTTCTCCTGGAGATTGGCAGACTCTTTTATCGTTACACCAGAACCATCAAGTTGTATATAGGATTTACCGGACAGGAATTCTTCCTGAAGAACGCCAGAAGCAACCGCTGTTTCCTTTGTATCCTTGATCTGTCCGTTGGGAAGCTGAATGGACCCAAAATCGAAATCCCTCAATGAGGTTCTGCGCCAGGCTTCATCCTTGATTGTCGGAAATGGCAGCTCCTGATAAGCATCCCAAGCGCTGTTCTTGAATTTTTTTAGAACAGGTGCCAGATCCTTGGAATCATGGATCATATCTCGTGTAAATGTAAATCCCTTCTCTGTTTGTTTTCTTGCCATAAGAATCCTTCTTCAGCCGATCGATCCTTCCATTTGGAGTTGGATCAAACGGTTCATTTCAATTGCATACTCCATGGGCAGCTCTTTAACCAAAGGTTCAATGAAACCTGATACAACCATACTGGTTGCTTCTTCTTCACTCAATCCCCTGCTCATTAAATAGAAGAGCTGTTCTTCTTCCACTTTAGACACTGAAGCTTCGTGTCCAATATTCACGTCCTGTTCATCCACTTCAATATAAGGATAGGTATCTGACCGGGAATGATCATCCAAAAGCAATGCATCGCAAACAACATTCGACTTGACGTTTGGATTACCCTTATTAACGCGCATCAGACCGCGGTAGGAAGCTCGTCCGCCATCTTTACTGATCGATTTAGATATGATCTTGCTGCTAGTATCAGGAGCCAGATGGATCATCTTTCCGCCAGTATCATGATGCTGGCCCTTTCCTGAAAAAGCAATCGAAAGAATTTCCCCATGAGCACCTTTGCCCATTAACATACAGGAGGGATATTTCATTGTGACTTTGGATCCTAAATTCGCATCCACCCATTCCATGGTGCCATTTTCACCAACTCGCGCCCGCTGGGTCACAAGATTGTAAACATTATTGGACCAGTTCTGAATGGTGGAGTATCGTACCCGGGCGTCTTTTTTAACGATGATCTCGATCACACCTGAGTGGAAAGAATCAGTCGTATATTGCGGCGCGGTGCAACCTTCAACATAGTGGACCTGAGAACCTTCATCCGCAATGATCAACGTTCTCTCAAATTGTCCGATATTGGCAACATTCAAACGGAAATATGCCTGAAGGGGAAGATCCACTTTCAATCCGGGCGGGATATAGACAAATGATCCGCCGGACCAGACTGCGCTATTCAAAGCCGCATATTTGTTATCTGTGAAAGGAATGACTTTCCCAAAATGTTCTTTGAATAGTTCTGGATGTTCCTTTAACCCGTTCTCTATACTCTTGAAAATAACACCCTGCTCTGCCAGCTGCTCATGAATACTGTGGTAAACCATTTCAGATTCATACTGAGCACCAACACCAGCAAGGAACTTCTGTTCTGCTTCTGGTATACCAAGCTTTTCAAAGGTATCTTTGATCGATTCCGGGATATCATCCCAGGTTTTTCCCTCTCCCTCAGTGGGCTTGACATAATAATAAAGATCTTCTAGATCCAGAACAGAAAGATCTGGCCCCCAGGTTGGCACTGGCCGGGCCTGAAAATGCTCCAAAGCCTTCAAACGGAAATTGAGCATCCATTCTGGCTCTTCTTTCATTTCCGAGATTTGCCTGACAATATCCTCATCTAATCCTTTTCTGCTTTTAAATACATGCACTTCAGGATCTTTGAATCCGTATTTATAATCGCCAATACTATTAATTAATTTCTCGTCTGTTGACATGAGAAAAACTCCTGAACAAATAACTTAGGAAATACAGTAATGAAACCTATCAGGCAGTGTTTTTTTCCCGAAGCCACTCATACCCTTCATCTTCGAGTTTGAGTGCCAATTCAGGTCCACCAGATCGCGCGATTTTGCCGTCCAGCATCACATGGACAAAATCAGGTTTGATATAGTTGAGGATCCGCTGATAGTGAGTGATCACCAGAACACCATGGTTCTCACTGCTGATCGCATTTACTCCGTCAGCCACGATCTTTAGCGCATCAATATCCAATCCAGAATCAGTTTCATCAAGAATGGAGAATTTTGGCTCTAGCGTGGCCATTTGCAAAATCTCAACCCTTTTCTTCTCACCTCCGGAGAAACCATCATTCAGGTACCTCCCAGCAAAGGATTCATCCATTTTCAACAGAGCCATTTTTTCTTTCAGCTTCTTTCTGAAATCGGGGATAGAGATGCCTTTGTTTTCCGGGTCCTTGGATTTCAAATGAGCGTTTATCGCTGTACGCAGGAAATTAGCCACGGATACTCCAGGTACTGCTACAGGATATTGGAAAGCTAGGAATAGGCCCAGACTTGAGCGTTCATTGGGATCAAGGGCCAATAGATCTTCCCCATCCAGGGTAGCTTCCCCATCCATAATAGAATATTTCGGATGTCCCATCAAGGCATACGCCAGGGTTGATTTTCCTGTTCCGTTAGGACCCATTACTGCATGGATTTCCCCTGATTTGATAGTAAGGTCAACCCCCTTCAATATCTCTGTATCTTCCACGCTGACATGAAGATTCTTGATAACTAGTTCAGACATAATAACTTGGCTCCAATTCAGTTTTTTTTACTGATTTTTTGACAGGGAAGATTGTAGCATAGATGGCTTTATAAGTCAATATTTTAGATAATTATCATATAAATTATTGACATTCAAGGGCTTCAATGATAGACTTTTTGAGGAAGGCAGACAAAAAAGGCATTTTATGAGCAATTCCACCCGGGATCGAGTACTGCATTCGCTGCTCCTCAACCAAAAGAGATCTGTAAATGAGTTGGCGGAATCAGTGGATATCAACCCAATATCAGTGCGCCATCATCTCACAAAACTGGAGGCTGAGGGACTGATCGAATCTGAAGAAGAAAAGCACGGGGTCGGCCGTCCCCGCCTGGTTTTCAGCCTGACCCCAAAGGGAATGGAAGAATTTCCCCAGCGATATTTACAGCTGACCAATAGGTTGTTGGATCAGATGAAATCCAATCTACCCGAAAAGGTACTCGGAACGATATTCAAAGAAGTCGCAGAAGGAATTGCTGACGACCTGACGCAAAATATCAACCTGGAAGACCTTGACCTCAAAGAGCGACTGGAACTGCTTCGGGAAATTCTGACCGCCGAAGGTTTCACGGTTGAGATCGAGGAAGAAGAAGGAAATATCTATATCGTCGAAGCCAGCTGCCCCTATCATCATGTGGGAGAAGATCACCCGGAGATATGTGTAGTAGACCAGGAATTAATCGCACATATTATTTCCACCGAACCAACACGAGTTGAGTGCATCCTTGATGGGGATAAACAGTGTAAATACCTGATCAAAGAGAATAATGACAAGGCATAATATATGATCGTAGATCAATGGGATTTAGGAAAAGAAGATCGCGGATTAGCGGAAGAGCTCCACATTGGCCTTCAGGATGTAATGGACCCGGAACTGGGGATGAATATCGTCCAGTTAGGTTTAGTCCGGAACGTTTCGATCAAGGAAGATAATGCCCTGGTAACCATGATCCTGACAACGCCCTTCTGCCCCTATGCCCCTCAGCTCATGGAAGAATGCCGCAGCAAAACAGAAGAGGTCCTGGGGATTCCGACAGAGATAGAAATGGGACGTGAGTTTTGGGATCGGTCGATGATGGAGGATGATTCTCTGGACTGGGGTCTATATTAGCCCAGAAGCAGACCAAGCTCTGTTATTCTTAAAAGAAATACCTCACCCCTTCCAGAAATCAAGGATGGGGTTTCCCTTAAACTGGAAAAACCAAACATGAAGCCCTCACTGAGAGTTTTATCTTCAAAAGAAGAAAAAAGGATCATCCAGGAAGCTATTCAAGTCCTGGAAAAATCCGGTATTGCCCTTTCCAACACTGAAGGACTCGATCTATTATCACATGCGGGTGCCAAAGTAGACCGGAATTCTAACTCTATCTCTATTCCGGAAGATCTCATTCGGAGCGCGCTGGAAAGCTGCCCGGCTGAATTTCCCTTATACAACCTTGAAGGAGATCCAACTATCCTTTATGGTAGCGATACAACCTTCTATACACCTGGGTCCTCAACCCTATATATATTGGATTCAGCAACCCAGAAACTACGGCTTGTCACAACGAAGGACTTTATTCAATTTGTGCAGTTGGTTGAAACCTTGCCCGATATTGATGCACAGAGCACGGCCATGGTTCC
>Ga0180436_10004633_pt1 | contig 12303 bp, 9 predicted proteins | sample SS_ome_2_FD_132434 | JGI IMG/M metagenome (GOLD analysis project Ga0180436, IMG submission 132434) | Hypersaline lake sediment archaeal communities from the Salton Sea, California, USA - SS_3_S_2 metaG | ecosystem: Environmental > Aquatic > Non-marine Saline and Alkaline > Hypersaline > Sediment...
TGCGGGCAAACGATCAGGTTACGGTAAGCTGGTAGAAATCAGCCACGCCAACGGCTACGTTACGCGTTATGCACACCACAAAGAACTCACCGTGGAAACCGGTGAAGTGGTCAAGAAAGGCGAATCAATCGGTAAAATGGGCAGTAGTGGTCGCTCCACTGGCCCTCACGTGCACTTTGAAGTGCTGAAAAACGGTCGCACTGTTGATCCTGCCAGTTATGTCACCCGGCGTTCCTAATAAGCGCTAAATCCCTTTTCCCCTTAAGCACCAGTGTCGGTACAATGCCGCCACTCGAAAATCGGTCAACCTGTTGCTATGGCTAACATTTTCACATCCATGTTTGGATCCAAGAATAATCGCGAACTCAAGCGCATGGGCAAAATTGTTGCTCGTATCAATGCGCTTGAAGATGACTTCGACAGCGCCACTGATCTGGTGGCGAAAAGCGGGGAGTTTAAACAGCGGCTTGCTGGTGGCGAAAGCCTCGACGCGCTGTTGCCCGAAGCGTTTGCTGCGGTAAGAGAGGCCGCTAAGCGAACCAAGGATATGCGCCATTTTGACGTGCAGATGATCGGCGGCATTACCCTGCATGAAGGGCGTATCGCTGAGATGCGCACCGGCGAAGGTAAAACCCTGATGGCAACCCTGCCGGCTTATCTGAATGCTCTGACCGGCAAAGGTGTGCATGTCATTACTGTGAACGACTACCTGGCCCGACGCGATGCAACCTGGATGGGTGATATTTATGCGGAACTGGGCATGTCTGTCGGTGTGGTGCAATCCGGCCAGGATCCCATAGAAAAACGAGCCGCTTACGCGGCCGACATTACCTATGGCACCAACAACGAGTTTGGTTTCGATTATCTGCGCGATAACATGGCCTTTACTCTGGACGACCGTTTTCAGCGCGGTTTGAATTTTGCAATCATTGATGAAGTTGACTCCATCCTCATTGATGAAGCGCGCACCCCGCTGATCATTTCCGGTGCTGCGGAAGAAAATACCAAGCTTTATGTAACGATAAACAAGCTGGCTCCGAAGCTGACCCAGCAGGAATTTATTGATCAGGTGCGTGTGTTCGGCGAAGAAGAAGCAGAGCCCACCGGCGATTTTATGGTCGATGAAAAGAATCGTCAGGTAGAACTGACGGAACTGGGTCACCAGAAAGTTGAAGAGGAACTTATTCGACTGGAACTCCTTGATGAAGGCGACAGCCTGTATTCGGCGACCAATCTGAATCTCCTGCATCATGTCCACGCGGCGCTCAAAGCACACGCGTTGTTTAAGCGCGACGTAGACTACATGGTCACCAATGGTGAGATTGTCATCGTAGATGAGCACACCGGTCGGGCGATGCCGGGTCGGCGCTGGTCAGAAGGCATTCATCAGGCCATTGAAGCCAAAGAAGGTCTGGCGATTCAGAATGAGAGCCAGACGCTGGCGTCCACCACCTTCCAGAATTATTTTCGCCTGTACAACAAATTGTCAGGCATGACCGGTACAGCTGATACCGAAGCCTTCGAATTCCATCAGATTTATGGCTTGGATGTTGTTGTCATCCCGACCCACAAGCCGATGATTCGAGACGATCAGAACGACCTCATTTTCCTGACAATGGCAGATAAATTTGACGCCATTGTTGAAGACATCAATGAACGCATAGAAAAAGGTCAGCCCGTGCTGGTCGGTACTGCGTCGATTGAGTCATCGGAGATTATTTCCAGCGAGTTAGACAAGCGCGGGATAAAACACAGTGTGCTCAATGCCAAGCAGCATGAACGCGAAGCGGACATCATCGCCGATGCAGGGCGGCCTGGTGTCGTCACGATCGCAACCAACATGGCCGGTCGTGGTACGGATATTGTGCTCGGTGGAAGCCTGGAAGCAGAGCTTGAACGCAACGGGGAGATCAGTGAAGCGCAAAAGGCGGAGCTGACAGCGCAGTGGCAGCAACGCCATGATCAGGTGATTGAGGCTGGCGGTCTGCACATTATCGGCACAGAGCGGCACGAGTCACGTCGTATCGACAACCAGCTTCGCGGGCGCTCAGGTCGGCAGGGAGATCCGGGCTCCAGCCGCTTCTACCTCTCGATGGAAGACAATCTGATGCGGATATTCGCCTCAGAGCGCGTTCGCGGCATGATGAAGTCGTTGGGTATGGAAAATGGCGAGGCCATCGAGCACAGGATTGTTAACCGCTCCATAGAAAATGCACAACGCAAGGTTGAAGGGCATAATTTTGATATCCGCAAAAACCTCCTTGAATATGACGACGTTTCCAATGATCAGCGGCAGATAATCTATCAGCAGCGTCGTGATCTCATGGCTGCGGATGACATCTCTGACACAATCGAAGGTCTGCGCGAAGAAGTTGTTTATGATGTCTTTGCTCAATATGTGCCGCCCCAGAGTCTTGAGGAGCAGTGGGATATACAAGGTCTGACCGAGGCGTTACAGACGGAATTCGGTTCCGCTCAACCCATCCAGCAATGGCTGGATGAGGATGACAATCTTGATGAAGAAAAACTCCGCGAACGGATCATTGAACAGATTGAGGCGGAATACAAAGCCAAAGAAACGCAGTGGCAGGCAGTAGACGTCGACATGCGCCTGGTTGAAAAACAGGTGATGTTGCAGATTCTGGATCAACGCTGGAAAGAACACCTGGCTACAATGGACTATCTTCGTCAGGGTATTCACTTGCGTGCCTACGCGCAGAAGCAGCCAAAGCAGGAGTACAAACGCGAGTCGTTTGAGTTATTCCAGGAGCTGCTGTTCAATATCAAACTTGATGTTGTGCGCATGCTCTCGCGGATCCAGATAGAACGACCTGAAGAAGTCGAAGCACAGGAGCGCAAGCGCCGTGCTGAAGCTGCTGAGAGAATGAATTTTACGCATGACGATTCTTCCGCTTTAGGTGGCGCGAACCCACCCGCCGGTGGTGCACCCTCTGGTGACAGCGAATCCCAGGAACGCGTGGGAACTTTTGTCCGCGATGAACGCAAAGTTGGGCGTAATGAACCCTGTCCTTGTGGTTCAGGTAAAAAGTATAAGCAGTGCCACGGTAAAGTAGCTTAGTTCGGAGCCGCAGAGTATGGCTGTAAATTTGAGTGCGCCGAAGGAACTGCTTGTTGTGCCAGGTGTGCGGGTCGGCACTGCCTGCGCCGGTGTAAAACAAACCCAGCGTGATGACGTCGCCGTATTTGAACTGGCAGACGGCAGCGAAACGGGTGGGGTGTTTACCCAATCACATTTTTCCGCAGCGCCGGTGCTTCTGGCGCGTCAGCGCCAGCGGCGAGTGCGTGCCTGGGTGGTTAACAGTGGCAACGCGAACGCCGCAACGGGTGAACTCGGCCTGGTCGATGCAGAAGAGGTCTGTGCCCATGCCGCGCGCCAGCTGCAGATACCCGCGGATGAGATACAACCTTTTTCTACCGGGGTAATCGGTGAGCGGCTGCCAGTGGGTAAGTTGAAAACTGCGCTAGACACCGCATCGGCGCAACTGAGCGAGCACGGTTGGCTGGCTGCGGCCCAGGCCATTATGACCACCGATACCTGTGCCAAAGGACTGTCTCGGCAGCTTGATATTGACGGTCATCAGGTCACAGTCACCGGCATTGCCAAGGGTTCCGGGATGATTAAACCGAACATGGCAACCATGCTGGCTTACCTGGCTTGTGATGCAGGCGTGGCTGGCGGGTTAGCGCAGAAACTGGTCAATACTGCAGTTGAGAAAAGTTTTAATCGTGTGACGGTAGATGGGGATACATCTACTAACGACAGCTTTGTACTGGCGTGCACAGGCAAAAGCAGCCTGCCGACAATTACGTCCGAAAATGAACCTGCCTATCAGGCGCTATCTGAGGTGATTAACGAGGTTGCCACCTACCTTGCGCAAGCTCTGGTGCGTGATGGTGAAGGCGCCACCAAATTCATAACGGTGCACGTTAAAGGTGGACGATCCTCCACTGATTGCCTGAATGTTGCTTATACAGTTGCAGAATCGCCACTGGTCAAAACCGCCATGTTCGCCGGAGACGCCAACTGGGGGCGTTTCTGTATGGCCATTGGTCGCTCACCGGTAGAAGGCTTGATGCCGGAAAAGGTGCAGTTATGGCTTGATGACGTTCAGGTTGCCAAAGATGGATTGATGGCGCAGAGCTACTCAGAAAGCCTTGGCGCCGCGGTTTTAGCTCAGGATGAATTTGTTGTGACTATTGATCTTGGGTTGGGTGAGGTTCAGGAAACAGTATGGACAACCGATCTGTCTTACGAATATGTGCGTATCAACGCTGAATATCGAACCTAAGGTTCCAGGTCTTCGCTGTTGATATCCTGATGTTCCGCATCGCCTGGAATGACATGCGCCTCCGATGCCCAGGCACCTAAATCGATAAGTTTGCAGCGTTCTGAACAGAACGGCCGACTCGGGTTTTGTGGGGTCCATTTAACCCTTGTTCTGCAGGTCGGGCAGGCAACTATTCGGGCTGGATTCGACATAATTTTTTGTACCTTAAGTGCAGTTCATCTACCTGTACATGCAGGTGGGTAAGATCTTTATCATTGGTGATGACATCATCAGCCGCCTGCAGACGCACATCCCTGGGCAGCTGCGCCTGCATGATATTTTCAACCTGTGCAGCTGTATTATTATCGCGCGCCATCGTTCGTGTCACCTGCTCTGATTCCGGCGCATCGATAACAAGCACGCGGTTACACCAGGCGGTTTGTCTGGACTCGATCAGCAGAGGGTTGACCAGAATGACGTATTCGGATGTCGCCTGTTCGATGTGTTGACGCAGATAGTTGGAGATCAACGGGTGTAGCAGGCTCTGAAGCCATCGCCTTTTTGTTTCATCAGCAAAAACAATGTGCCTGAGTTGAGCGCGGTCCAGGTTTCCATCCGCCAGCAGGATCTCTTCACCAAACTGTCTGGCTATCAGGTCCAGCGCTTCCTCACCCGGCGCAACAACGGCGCGGCTGGCGAGGTCTGCATCGACGGCGGTGATGCCGTGATAGATAAATCTGTCTGCAGCGGCAGTTTTGCCACTGCCGATGCCTCCGGTGAGGCCTACCAGCCAGTTTTTCATGATCTACAATGCTTTACGGCAAAAAAACGGCCAGCACGGTATCACGAAAGATAAGGGTGACCCAACCTGCAGTTGCCAGAAAAGGTCCAAATGGGATTGCCTGACCTGCACTCTGTTTCGAGCGGACAATCTGCAGCAACGCATATAACAAACCGATAGACGCAGAAATCAGAATGACACTGGGCAGTGCCTGCCAACCCAGCCAGGCACCCAAAGCACCAAACAGTTTGAAGTCGCCGTAGCCCATACCTTCTTTGCCGGTTGCAAGTTTGAACCCCCAGTAGACCAGCCAGAGTGAAAGGTAGCCGGCGATCGCTCCAATAATTGCATCCTGCGGGCTGACAATGCCGACAAAAAAGGTGTTCACAATCAGCCCTAACCACAGTAACGGGTAGGTAATCTGGTCCGGAAGCAGCTGGGTGTCGTAGTCGATGAATGTGAGCGAGATCAGCATCCATGTGAACAGGCAGGCAAACAGACCCAGCCAGGTGAACCCGAACGTTGCGATGACGGCCATCGAAGCGATAGCCGTGAATAACTCGATACCCGGATAGCGCCAGGGAATCGGATTTTTGCAACTGGAACACTTTCGACCCAGGAACAGCCAGCTGAATACAGGGATGTTTTCCACCGCAGTAATCTGATGCTGGCAGTTGGGGCACCGTGAGCGGGGCACCATGAGATTAAACGGCTCTGGTGAGGTGTCCTCTGGGCGCTCTATCTCCAGTATTTCTCTGGCTTGCGCTTTCCATTCGCGGTCAAGCATGACCGGCAGGCGATAAATGACAACATTGAGGAAGCTGCCGATACTCAGCGCTACCCAGATGAATAGCGCGGCACCGGTCCAGCCATAGGTGGTCAGCAGTTCAAGAGACACGCCTAAAAGCTTTCTGGGCTAGCCACCAACAACCGCACCCAGCTGGAAGATTGGCAGATACATCGCAATGATCAGGCCACCGACCAGCACGCCCAGTACCGACATGATCATCGGTTCCATCAGGCTGGTGAGGTTGTCGACAGCATTATCGACCTGCTCTTCGTAATAGGTTGCTGATTTATCCAGCATATCATCCAGCGCGCCAGCTTCTTCCCCGATGGCTACCATCTGGATAACCATATTGGGAAAAACGCCGGTGTTACGCATGGAGAAGTTTAACTGCTGACCTGTGGAAACATCATCGCGAACCTTGTAGACCGCCTCTACATAGACATTGTTACCGGTAGATCCTGCAACTGAATTCAACGCTTCAACCAGCGGCACGCCGGCTGCGAAGGTTGTCGACAGCGTTCTTGCATAACGTGCAATGGATGATTTTTCGATGATATCGCCGGCAACAGGCAGTTTCAGGCTCATTCTGTCCAGGGCATTGCTGAAGGTTTTGGAACGCTTGCGCGCTTCTGTGAAGAGTAGACCTGCGGCAATGATGCCAAACAGAATCATGTACCAGTAACTTTGTGCAAATTCAGAAAAATTAATGACCATTTGTGTGAAAGCGGGTAATTCTGCGCCGAAGCCCGCAAATACCTGCTCGAACTGAGGGACTACTTTTATCAGCAGAATACCCGAAACGATCAGTGCAACGACCAGTACGGCAATCGGATAGGTCATCGCTTTACGTACTTTGGCTTTCAGGGATTCAGTTTTCTCTTTGTAGGTGGCAATGCGATCAAGCATGGTCTCCAGCGCACCAGACTGCTCACCTGCATCTACCAGGTTGCAGAAAAGATCATCGAACTGGTCAGGATGGCGTCGGATTGACGCGGCAAAAGAGTTACCGCCAGCAACATCATTGCGGACTTCGCGAATGAGTGCTGCCAATTTGGGTTTGTCCACACCATCAGCAACGATGTCGAACGCCTGTACCAGCGGCACGCCAGCGCGCATCATGGTGGCCATCTGGCGGGTAAACAGCGCAACATCAGCGGGTTTGACCGAACCGCCACCCCCTAACTTTATGCCTGCACTCTTCTTTTTGACTTTTTGCGCGACAATGCCCTGCCGCCTTAATTCCGCTTTCGCGATTGCCGGCGTGGACGACTTTATCTCGCCTTTGGTCTTGCGACCCTGTTTGTCTTTGCCTTCCCAGAGGAATGTTGCACTTTCGGCCATGTTCTACTACTACCCGTAATTGTCGTCACACTCAAAAAGAGCGTTAGTGACCGGTCGTGACCCGGTTTGCCTCAGCCAGGCTGGTGACACCCTGCATAACCTTCATCAAACCTGATCGTCGCAGGTCGTTGAACCCGTGGCGATTGGCCTGTTCAGCAAGCTCGATGCTGTTGCCGTCTTCCATGATAATACGAGACAGCTCCGGCGTTATTTTAACTACTTCATATATTCCCACACGGCCTTTGAAACCGCCGTTACACTTGTCACAGCCTGTACCGCTGGCCTCATACACCTGAAATCCACTGGCAATGTCTTCTTCAGTGAAGCCTTCCTCTTCCAGTACCTCCCTGGGGACCTCCAGAGGCTTTTTACATTCAGGGCACAGGCGTCGCGCCAGGCGCTGGGCGATAATCAGGCTCACGGAGGTTGCCAGGTTAAAGGCAGGTACACCCATATTACGCAGACGGGTCAGGGTTTCCGGGGCGGAGTTTGTGTGCAGGGTGGATAACACCATGTGACCCTTTTGGGCGGCTTTGATCGCAATTTCCGCGGTTTCGAGGTCACGAATCTCACCAACCATGACAATATCCGGATCCTGGCGCAAAAACGATCTCAGCGCCGCTGCAAAGTCCAGGCCCACGCGGTGGTTTACGTTGACCTGGTTAATACCTTCGAGGTTAATTTCAACCGGGTCTTCAGCGGTTGCAATATTAAGTTCGTGTGTATTCAGAATATTCAGCCCGGTGTACAGAGAGACGGTTTTACCGCTACCTGTCGGGCCGGTGACCAGGACCATGCCTTGGGGTCGGTGCAGAGCTTCGAGGAATAAATCCTGCTGCAGAGGTTCGAAACCCAGCGCTTCAATGCCCATTTTGGCGCTGGAAGGATCAAGAATACGCAGTACAACCTTTTCACCCCACAGGGTGGGTAGCGTGTTCACGCGGAAATCGATTGCCCGTGTTTTTGATAACTTCATCTTGATGCGCCCATCCTGGGGCACCCGACGCTCTGATATGTCCATTTCCGACATGACTTTCAGGCGTGCGGCCAGACGTTGGCCTAAATTAGACGCGGGCGTTGTGACAACATGCAGCACGCCGTCGGTACGGAAGCGAACCCGGTAGGTTTTCTCGTAGGGTTCAAAGTGAATATCTGACGCGCCGGTTTTAATGGCATCAAGCAGCATTTTGTTCACAAACCTGACAATTGGCGTGTCGTCAGTGCCTGACCCCACATCCTCGTCTTCGCCCTGATCACCCCCATCCTCAAACGAATCCATGTCGAGGTCTTCGAGATCGTCGCCATCGAGGTCGCCCAGACCATTGTCTTCCTGGGCGTTGAGAAAACGATCAATTAAGGCAGCAAGCTTGTCTTCCTCAACCAGCACCGGTTCTGTATTCACACCGGTCTGGAACTTGATTTCATCCAGAGCCTGCAGGTTGGTCGGGTCGGACACGGCGACAAACAGACGCACACCGCGTCGTACCAGGGGCAGCGCGTTGTGTTGTTTGATCAGCTGTTCTTTGACGAGGTCTTTAGGCACGCTGTCGATGTCGAACACAGACAGGTCCATCAGCGGTACGCCGAACTCTTCAGCGGCGCTGGCCGCAATGGCTTTAGCCTCGACTAATCCGTTCTGCACAAGATAGCTGACCAGCGGTATAGCGGCCTTGCGGGCATCATCGGTTGCTTTTAAGGCGGTTTCAGCCTCGATCAGGCCTTCGTCGACGAGACGTCGAGCGAGCCCGCTAATTGGTACTGGTTCGGTGGCCATACAGCGCTCAAGATCCTTATCAAACGGCGTGCAGCGAAGCTACATGGGGTGCTGATTTTAGTGCTTTCACTCGTTATCGACACGATACGCACCCCGAGCTAAGCAAGTCTATGCCTGTGTCACTGGGCTGTCGATAAGCCCATCACAAATTAGCATGTGGGAACCTGTCCTGCTTTCGATCACGCGCAACCGGACTGCAGATTTCCTGTTATGGGCTAGGCTCAATATAATGGGCAGTGTGCAGGTTGTTAACCACGGTGACCGCCAGCGTCAGCTAGTGACATTCTGAGTTAGTAAGCTGCGGCGTATCATGCTGGTTAGGAAGGCTCACAGAAACAAAAGCAATCTGCTGTTTTCATCTAACGTACTGATAAGTATAGTGATTATAATTAAAGAAATGTGTGGCGCGAAGGTTGGCACACCGCTTGCTTTATATTTCGGCAACGGGCGCGGCTTGCATGACCAACGTCTTTGGCTGCCACGTTTTTACACATTAGTAACGGAGTTTATTCTAAATGAAAAACGCAATGCAAAAGGGTTTCACCCTTATCGAATTGATGATCGTGGTAGCTATTATCGGTATTCTGGCCGCAGTAGCTCTGCCTGCTTATCAGTCTTACATCGAAACAGCCAACATGGGTAAAGTTAACAGCCACTATGAAGAGGCTGTGAAGTTTGTTCGTGGTGAGATGGCTCGCGTTCGAACAGGTTTGGCAATGGGCATCATTCCGGCTACCGGTACTGGTAGTGCTGAAGAATTGCTTGCTGCTTCAGGCATATTAAATAGCTTGGAAGGTGAAGTTGGTACAGCTAAATTTACCACCGGTTCACCTTCAGGTGCAGCCGCCTACGCTGCTGCAGTTGTTGATACCGCGGGCACAGTGGGCATCACCGACAACGGTGGTTCAGTAGCAGCAGGCACGTTGAACGTTGCTGTAACGCGTCCAGCTTACATTGAATTGACCACTCTGGTCGAGTCTGTGAACTGGTAGTACGTCACCTGATTGTCATCGCAAGATGCACATCGCATGATGTAATGCAGAAAAAGGGTGGCACAGGCCGCCCTTTTTTTGTTTTTGAACAGTCTGCGCGACGGCTTTATTGGCGGCTGCGCTTTATCGAGGTCCCGAGATGAAAACACAACAAACCGGCTTTACCCTGATTGAATTGATGATTGCTGTGGGCATCATTGCCATTCTTGCAGCAATCGCGTTGCCTGCTTATAGAAATTACGTTGAGACGGCTGAGCAGGGTCAGTTATTGAGCAATATGAAAACCATGGAAGTCTTCCAGGAAGATTTTTTCCTGCGCACTGGCGGTTATGCTGTAGATCTGGCTGATGCCGCGGCTATTGAAGCAGCCATTGGCTGGGAGCCTAGAGCCGATGATGGCGTCACCTACAGTATCGCAAACACTGCAGATACCGAATACCGCGTCACTGCGGTTGGCCCCTCCGGTCTCACACTGTGTCGCGTCTATCCAGCAAACACGCCGTGTCCGTAACCAGGATCTTTAATCGGCTCTACAAACCGAGTATTCTCCGCGCTGCGCCGGGATAGCTCAGTTGGTAGAGCGACTGATTCGTAATCAGTAGGTCCGCGGTTCGATTCCGCGTTCCGGCACCATTCGAAGGTTTTGTTATCAGTTCCAATTCAACTCATGCTTTCGTGGGGAGCGTTAACGACGCTCTGACATCACCTCGGGGCCGTTGGCAGAACCTGTTTCTGCTGCTCTGTTTCCTGGCAGCGTGCCACTTCTTTGGTCCAACTTATAATCCGATGTTCATGTTGCCAGCAGTTTTAGGACCGCTGGCTATTATCATGTTCACGCCCATGGCTGTGTGGGCCCGGGTGGCTCAAGAGCGGTCAGTTTTCTTCTGGTCCTGTTTAGCTAGCCTTGTCCTGATTGTCGGGCACTACCTTATTTTCACTATCAGTCCGGATGCCAGCTTTATACCCAGCATACTGCTGGCGTGTCTTCCGCTCTGGGCGTTGAGTGTCTGCCTGCTGAAAAACCCGAACCAGTTGTGGCTGTTTTTAACCTTGCTGGTGACTTGTTTTGTCCTGATGACCAGCGTCGAATTCCTCCTTGTTCAGCAACGTGCACATGCGCCTTTGCGCGATCCGGGGAATTATCTGACATTGGTTTATATGGTTGGCATACCCTGGCTGTTGTTCAGCTTGAAGCGGGATTGGGGGCGCTGGTCAACCGTGATGAGTGCCACATTGATTTTCATGTTTGCGCTGGCCATGCTGGCAACCCAGATGCGCTTCGGCATGTTGGTGGTGTTTGGCATGTTGGCTTGTGGATGGCTTGCCATCCTGTTCCGGTTTGATGTGAATCGGACGTCTGTCGTGGCAGCTTCTGCGGCCATCCTGATGGCGCTGGCAGCTTACACGGCCCTTGATCTGCCGGGTCTGGTGTCTTCCTTCGCCGAGAACAGCGCGGCGGTGAGTGAAGCAAATCCGCGCCTGCTCATCTGGCAGTCGGCGCTGCAGGCACTGACCGAGCTTGGCGGTTTCAATGGCACCGGCTTGTATACCTTTTCTCTGCTTTATCCATTGTTCCGTTCGCCGCTTGAACAAGGTACCTCCGGGGTGCTTGTGCACAACGATCTGTTGCAGTTTGCTCTGGAAGGTGGCGTGTGGCTGGCGTTACCTCTTTTATGCCTTTTTGCCTGGGTGGTGTTTGTTCTGTTTCGGCGGATTGTTGTGCAGCGCTGGCTAGGCGTGAGGTCAGGCATGCTGCTGGCACTGGCCGTTGCGTTTGTACATTCGTCTTTGAATTTTGTTTTTTATGTTTTGCCGCTTTTGATTCTTGTCGGGGTAATGCTTGCGTTAACGCTGGTGCCTGTAAACCAGGTCACCGTGGCATCTGAGAGAGCATCCCTGCCAGTTCGGTTCAGTAAAATTGCCGTGGTCACTCTGCTGGCACTGAACATTCTCTACCTTTGTCTGGATGTGTTTTCCAATGCGGTTTTTGCGGGGAACAAACTGGTGCCGGGTGCCAGTCTGATCGCGTCTGATCCCGCAGCCACCCAATCCTATGTCCAGTGGGCGCAGAAGTTGAATGCTCGTCGTGGCTTACCGGCTTTTGTCGAGGCCAGATTGTTAGAGCAGGCACTGGGTGCTTCATCCACGCCGCTTTTGATGACCCAGACCGATCTGGCTTATCAGGCAGCGGTGGATAAAGATCCCTGGAATCCAGCGATTCGACTCAGCTATGTGCAGTTCAGAAATCAATACTTTACCGACGCCGAGGCGAGAGCCGCGCAGGAATCAGCACTGTACGACGCGCTTAATCTGAATCGCGCTAATCTGCACACAAA
>Ga0180436_10004634_pt1 | contig 12302 bp, 10 predicted proteins | sample SS_ome_2_FD_132434 | JGI IMG/M metagenome (GOLD analysis project Ga0180436, IMG submission 132434) | Hypersaline lake sediment archaeal communities from the Salton Sea, California, USA - SS_3_S_2 metaG | ecosystem: Environmental > Aquatic > Non-marine Saline and Alkaline > Hypersaline >...
CGAGCCACGAATCCAGGTCAGTGCGCCGGAAACGCCAGGTCCGCCCGATCTTGATGGCAGGTATCTTGCCATCCTGTGCCCACGAATAGATCGTAGATTCCTTCAACTGCAGGTACTGTGCCACCTGCTTGACATTGAGCAATACGTTCTGTTCCATTGTTCCCCCCAAAAACCTTGCAACTAGCGCATCACCGATGCCTTGTGAGGCTCAGGTTGCCCTCTAACACACCAAACTCGCCATCACCAGAACAAGACGCCAACGGTCTGCGACCAAAAGCCTCTGGCTCCTCATACGGCCAATTGAACGGTGATACTCTGTATCCCGACCACATTATAGCACGAACACCCTAGCATGTCAATTAGACGATCAAATACACGACCCGCGATAAACCAACTGTACAAAGGCGACATTCGTCAACTATATGCAGTTTTGGATAGAATACTGCAATAGATAAACACGCCTGACCGCTCTGACCCAACGCGCAAACACCCCCCAGCCGCACTGGGGGGTGTTTGCGCGTTGGCCTATGGATAGATGCGCCTAGAGTACGACCTCGCGGCCGCTCTCGGCCGACTTGTAGGCCGCCTCGACAATCTGCACCACCATCGCAGCCTGCTCGGCCGTGATCAGCGGTTCCTCGCCCCGCTCGATCCGGCCCAGCCAGTCAGTGATCTCGCGCTCGTAAGGGCTTCCCGACGCTGTGCCATAGGCAATCGTGCCCTCGATGAGGTTGGCACCACCCTCGCCGAAAAAGCGCAGCGGCTGGTCACCAAAGAGCTTCTCGGAGAACTCGACCCCGCCATCGGTGCCAAATACCTGTATGCGCTGACCATCGGTGCCATGGCTGGCCCAACTTGCCTCGAGCGTCAGTGTCTGGCCACCCTCAAAACGGATAAAGGTCGTGGTGAGGTCGTCCACATCAAAGCGTGCACCCGCCGGATAGTGATCCGCACCCCAACTACCCAGACCTTTTGCCTGTGGCCCAAACTTGGCATAGGTCGACGCCGTCACCGTCACCGGCTTGGGATGGCCCAGCCACCACAGGGCCATGTCCATGATGTGGCAGCCAATGTCCATCATCGAGCCGCCGCCAGCCAGGTCCTTGTTAGTGAACCAGCTCCCATAGCCGGGTATACCACTGCGACGGAGGTAGCCGGCCTTGGCATAGTACACATCGCCAAGCTTGCCGCTGGTGGCGACCTCCCAGCCTGCGCGAAGGTCAGGGCGATAGCGGTTGTGGAACCCGATCGTCAAGCTCTTACCCATCCGCTTGCTGGTCTCAACCATCCGGCAGGCATCGGCATAGGTCAGCGCCATCGGCTTTTCGCAGAGCACGTTGGCTCCCGATTCCAGGCCGGCGATCGCCATCTCAGCGTGAAAGGCGTTCGGGCTGCAGACGCTGACGATGTCCAGCTGTTCCTTGTCGAGCATCTCGCGATAGTCGGTGTAGCTGCGAGCGATGCCCTTGTCGTCCGCAACCTCCCGGGCACGCGCCTCGTTCACATCGCAGATCGCTACCACCTCAACATTGTCCTGAGTTTGGTACCCCGGAATATGTCCGCGCTGTGCAATCGCCCCGGCCCCAATGATCCCTACTCTCCACTTGGCCACGTTCAGCCTCCTCTTGTCGAATGCCTGCAAGATAGCCAGGGAACGATGCGGCGTCAAATCGCCTGCCCAGACCCTCCGTCTTGGTCTGCTTCAGTACCGTACCAACTGGGCTCGACGTGCACAAAGGCGTGATCAACCTCCGGCAGCGCCTCTACCGCATCACGCACGGCGTGGCTCGACCGGTGGATCGCGCGAAGATTGAGATCGGGAGACATGACGATGTGGATATCTGCGCGAAACAACGGTCCAACCTGCTCGACGATCACTCTCTCGAGCGCCAGCACGCCCTCCACATCGCAAATGGCCGATTCGATGGCCGTTGTCAACCACTGCGGCGCGGCCTGCCCCAGTAGCTGGCCCAAGCTCTCTCGAAGCACTTGGATGACCGCAGAGAGTATCCAGCCGCCCACCAGGATGCCAGCGATGGGATCGGCCGCCGCCCAACCGAACCGGCTCAGCAGCAACCCAACAAGGGCCATGCCTGAGCTGACCAGGTCGTTGAGGTTGTCGGCCGCGTTGGCCCGCAGGACGGGGCTCGACGCTCGGCGAGCAAGCCTCGTCACCGCCCAGTACATGACTCCCTTGGAAACGCCCGTCAGACCAAGCACACCCAATGCCCAATTGGAGGTAACACGGTCCACCCCACCCAGAAGGCTGGAAACCGCGGTGCGCACGCTCTCGTATGCCGCAATCACCATCAGCATGCCGATAGCCAGACTGACGAGAGACTCGATGCGCTGGTGCCCATGAGGATGGCGGACATCGGCTGGCTGTGATGCCAGCAACAGTCCAATCGCCATCAGCATGCTGTACGCAAGGTCAGACGCCGAGTTGGCGGCATCAGAGTAGATCGCCGAACTACCCGATTCGTAGGCCACCCATGCCTTGGCCACAAAAAGTGCCAGGTTTCCACAAATGGCAATGGCACTGGCCCAGCGATAGGTCCGGGCCACAGCGATATCGATCGACTCTTGATCTACGCGACGTGTCTGCTCCACAGCACCCCTAGCCGTGACGTCTTTTCAGCCTCCAGGCCATTGATCCCAAACCGCCGAGCAACAGGACGAGCGTCGTCGGCTCGGGGATTTCCTCGACTGGGCTGGGCGGACACGGCGGCATCTCGATCGAAACCGCGCTCTCCCCGATGATCGCACCATCGGCCAGCACATCGAGCGTGCCGGTGAGCGTCTGCGTCAGCGAATGACAGACTCTCCCGCCGCGAAACACCACATCAAACGACACGTCGGTCGCCTGGGTGCCATCCAGCGGACCATGCGAGGGCGGGCGTATCTCGGCCACGTTCCCGGCCATCGCGCCGTGAGGCCCAAGCGAGAGCCGGCCTATGTCGGCGATCTGGTCGCTCACGATCCCTCGAATCGTCATTACTATGACGTCGCTGCTGATGCCATCCACGTGCCGACCCCCGGTCGCTTGGGCAATGCGAGTCGCCTGGCCCTCTGACCCACCAATCTCACAGTACCCCACATACTGCTCCGAGTAGGGCTGTGGGTCCTGATCGAGATAGGCCCATTCGGCCAGCCCACGCAGCGCTTTGCCCTGATCGTTGGACTGGAGCGACGGCTGGCCCGTGCTGACCGCCACTACGGTCACAAGTCCGGTCCGCAGATCGTCGGTCACGCGCACTTCGTCGATATCATAGCCCAGTCCCGAGATCGCATCACAGATCGGATCGTGACCCGGTGCGTCGCCCAACCAGACGATGACGCGCTTGGCGTCCTCACGCCAGCCAATCTCACCACCGGCGGGATCGCGGTTCAATGCGAGCTGGTGCAGGGCATACAACTGGGCCTCGGCCACGTCATAGCCACCGGCCGCGCTCCATTGATCGATAGCCGCGCGTACCTGGCCTGGGTCGGTGCATGGGTCGAGTTGGTGAGTGAATGCCGTGTCGCCCAGGAAATCGCAATAACTACCGACCCCAAAGGCCAGGTCGACCCGAGGCCACTCGGCCATCACGTCATGGACGATCTCGTCCGAGTCGTTCTGCAGCGCCTCAATCACCAAAGCCATAGAGTAGGTCGTGTCGGCCAAAAGGTAGATATCGACCCGCGCTGGGGCGAGACCTGCGGGCACATGCACCTGCACCATGCGAACCTGTTCGTCCCCCGCGCCGAGCACCAGCTCTAGCGACGCAGGGCTAACCACGACCGGATCATCGGCCAGCGCCGGAGCACATAGAGCCATAGAAGCAAGTAAACAGACCATGGCCACACACCCTATGACCCTGTTCATATAGCTGCCTCCCACCTGGCGAGAAGCATAGAAACCCGGCAGCATTCTGTCAAGCGACGCTTATTGCTGGCCTCGTTCAGCGCAACGTGTTACAATGGCAACAAGCAACTGGGCCACAAAGGGGACAGGCCATGCTCATCAAACGTCCGGGGCGAACCCCCAGCACCACCGAGGTCACCTTCCAGTTCCCGGCTCATGTTTGGGCCGAATCCGTCCATCTAGTGGGTGACTTTAACGATTGGGACCGCCATTCACTTCCCATGCGACGATCGCGTCGCGACGACGCGCCTTGGGAGGTGACGCTTGAGCTGCCTTGCGGCAGGCGCTATGGGTTTCGCTACCTGATCAACGACGAGATGTGGAGCAACGACTCGCAGGCCGACGATTATGCCACCAACCCCTACGGCACCGACAACTCCGTTGTGACCACCTAGACCAAAGCCAAGGGAACAGCCAAGGACATGCGGGTATGAACAACGCTGCCATGAGATTAGAGGGCAGACGCGCGCTCGTGACGGGCGCCGGCATCGGGATTGGTCGCGAGGTAGCGCTCGAGTTGGCACGGCAGGGCGCTGATGTGGTGCTGAGCTATCACAGCAGCCAGAACACCGCGCTGAGCGCCGTCGACACGATTCGTGGCATGGGCCGGCGCAGCACGGCCTTTCAGTCCGACCTCTCGCAGGTCGAAGAGTGTCTGGCGCTCGTCGATGGGGCCGTCGACCACCTGGGCGGGCTCGATATCCTGGTGAACAACGCCGGGATGACCGTAGAGCGGCCGTTCCTGGAGGTTACCCCAGAGGAGTTTGCCCACCTCTACGGCCTCAACATCGGCGGGCAGTTTTTTTGCGCGCAGGCCGCCGCCAAGAGCATGATCCCGCAGGGCGGCGGCGTGATTCTCAATATGCTCTCGATTCACGCCCTGGCCGCGCTACCCGCAAGTACCGTCTATGACGGCACCAAGGGCGCCATCGATGCCTGGACCCGCTCGCTGGCCATAGAGCTGGCGCCCCAAGGCATCCGTGTGGTCGGCATAGCGCCCGGCGCCATCGAGGTTCCACGCTACCGAGCGAACCCCGACTATGACCGGCAGGCCATGGGGCGCGATATCCCTTGTGGCCGCGTGGGCGAGCCGAGCGATATTGCCAAGGTCTGCGCCTTTTTGGCGTCCGACGAGGCGGCGTTCATCGTGGGCAGTACCATCGTCGTCGACGGGGGCACCATCGCCCGCATGGCGCTCCATATGAGCTAGCCTTGCGCTGGATCGGTCGTCCAACGCCTGGCTAGAAGAGCCCCATTTCGTCGGGCTTGGGCGCCACCAAACGCGACTGCGCCTCGTACAACTGGCGATAGAGGCCACCCTGAGCCATGAGGTCGCTGTGCGTGCCCTGCTCCAATATCCCCTTGCCCTTGAGCACCACGATCTTGTCGGCGTTGCGCACGGTGGACAGGCGGTGCGCGATGACTAACGTAGTCCGCCCCGCCATCAGCCGCTCGAGCGCCTGCTGAATCAGCCACTCGGTCTCGGTGTCCACGGAAGAGGTCGCCTCGTCCAGGATCAGGATCGGCGCATCCTTGAGCACCGCCCGCGCGATGGACAGGCGCTGCTTTTGGCCTCCGGACAGTTTGACGCCACGCTCGCCAATCATCGTGTCGTAGCCGTCGGGCAGTTCGCAGATAAAGTCATGTGCGTTGGCCACCTTGGCCGCCTCGACCACCTCAGATTCTGTGGCATCAGCCCGCCCAAAGAGGATGTTGTCGCGCACGCTTCCGTGGAACAGAAACACATCCTGCAACACCATGGCCACTTGCCCACGAAGGCTCTCCAGGCGAACGTCCGCCACATCCTGGCCATCGAGCGTGATCGCGCCCTCACAGACGTCGTAAAACCGCGGGATCAGGCCGGCCAACGTCGACTTGCCCACGCCCGTCGGACCGACCAACGCTACCATCGTATGCGCCGGCACCTCGAGGTCGATATGCTGCAGAACGTCGTCCCCTCGGCTGTAGCGAAACGTCACATCTCGAAAACTGATATCGCCCTGTACGGGCAGCCGCAGATCCACGGCGCCCTCGTGGTCAGCGACGTCTGGCGACTCGTCCAGCAGCTCGCCCACCCGCTCGGCGCCCGAGAGCGCCTCTTGAATGTTCTCCCACACGCTGCCCAGAACGCGCACCGGCTGATAGAACAGCTCCAAATACAGAAAATAGGCCACCAGGTCCTCGATCGCCAACTGCTGGTTGAACGCCAAGCGCCCGCCGAAATAGATCACCACCACGGTGCCCAGCGAGGAGGCAAACTCGACGAACGGCCCAAACACCGCCATCAGCTTGAGGGCGCGCAGCAGCGAATCGCGATAGTTGTCGATCCGCCGGCTGATCCGCGATTCCTCGATCGTCTCGCGCACAAAGGCCTTGATCTCGCGAATGCCCGAAAGATTGTCGTTGATGCTGGCGTTCAGCTCAGCAAGCTCCACCTGGCGTGTCCTAAAGGCCGGCCGCACAAAACGACTGAACCCCTGCATGGCAAAGAGCACCAACGGCACGGGGATGATCGTCAGCAGCATCAGACGCCAGTTCATGCTCACCAGCACCGCGATGACGCCAGCCAGCATAAACACGCTGGTGAGCGTGTCGGGGATCGCATGCGAGATCAGCGTCTCGAACTTGTCCGAGTCGTTCACCATCCGTGACATCAGCTCGCCGGTCTGTTTGTCCTCGTAAAATCGAGAGGACATACGCTGCAGGTGGCGATAGATATCGCGGCGGGCATCAGCCACCACGCCCCAGCCGGCAATGTGTGCCAAATAGCTTCTAAGAAACGACAGCACCGCCCGAGCGGCATAGATAGCCAAAAGCGTTAGGGCCAGGCGCGTCACCAGGGCGTTGGTCTCTGGACCCCACTGCCCCCCCGTCACCGAGGCAACCAGTGTGCGCACCGTCCATGGGGCCAGCAACTGCACGCCCACCAGGCCCAACATCGCCACGACGGTGGCTACAAGCGGCCAGATAAAGGGGCGGGCATAGGATACGACCAGTTTGAGACTCTTCATTCGCTCCCTCGGATTGCAGTGGGCCTGCGAGCGTTCGGAAAAACACCAAAGCGGATTATACGCCCCTCGTCGGAGCTTGCGAATCCTGAGCCTGCCACACTTGTCAAACCAGACGCCCTGACCTGTACAGAACCATAACGCCCTCTTCATGGAATCTGAATAGGTCTGTGTCAAAGTATGCCCAAAGAGAGTAGTACAGAGAGAGAGGGAGAGCCATGCATCACGGACCTATGCGAGGCGGACCGAGGCCAGGCCCTTGGGGAAGGCGACCTATGAGACCCATGCGACCGATCCGCCCCGTCCTGCGCCGCCCACTCTGGCGCCGTTGGCGCTGGGGATGCGCACCGCTCTGGATCCTGCCCCTGGGCCTGGCGCTGGTGGCGTGGCTGATCTTGTGGGTGTAGGCAACGGAAATCCGCGGACTGTGACACACAGTCCGCGGTTCTGTCGCACACCGACCGCCCTAGCGATGGCGATCGATCGTCTCGAGCACCGCGGCGACATTCTCTGGCGGCGTTCCTGGCACAAAATAGTTGGACATACCCACGATCACGCCCGTTGTCTCTCGGGCCGTATCGAGGCAATCCAACGTCTGCGCCGCCACCTGCTCTGTGCTCTGCAGCGCCACGTCGGTCGAATTGATGTTGCCGATGAGCGTCAGGTCGGGAAAGCGCGCGCGCAGCTTGCGCAGGTCCATGCCTGCCCGTCGATCGATCTCGTGATAGCTGTCGATCCCCGAGCGCCCAAACAGGTCGTCGGCGATGGGCCAAAGGTTCCCGTCACTCTGGAAACTAAAAAAGGCGCCACAAGCATGGCAGACTGCCGACAGATGCTGCAAGCGCGGTAGCACGAACCGGGCAAACACCCTCGGAGAATAGGCCGGGCCATCGTTCGTCGCCAGGTCCTCGCCACCAAAGATGAACTGGAACCCATTCTCCGCCAGGTACCTTATGTTCACCTCAGCGCGGTGCATCTGGATGTCGAGGCTGCGTTCGACCAGGTCGGGGCGCAACACCGTGGCCTCCATCCAGATGGAAGCCAAGCTGATCCCCAGGCCTGCGGCCGACAGGCGGATGGCATACTGGTCTCCCAACCGCCGGCGCGCCTCAAACTCATTGGCAAAGCGTGCCTCGTCAGGAGCATAGTCCTGCAGCGACGCCTCTGAGCGATCGAGACCGCGCTCCAGGTCCGCAAAGGTCAGGCTGGCCGGCGGAAGGTAGGAGCGAATGCTGCACTGCTCGCTGGGAGGATCAAAGCTGAGAATGCGCCAGTTGTCCTCGGGGCCATACTCGAAAGCAAAGGTGTATTCGTCGATGCGACGCGTCGGCTTGTGGTTGTAGCGCCAATAGTTGACCCGCACAATGTCCTGCTGACAGGCAAGCGCCACATCGATCGCATCCTGCAGCGAACGCTCGCAGAACGCCGCGTGGTCCTCATCGCCCTCCCACCAAGCAGCGGCCTCGCGCCACTGCTGAATACCACCGCCCACATACGCCTCGCGGCCCAGGATGACCGAGGCCACCTCGGAAGAGTAGCCTACGTGGTAGATGGGCACCTGATCCACTGGCTCTTTGCGAAAGGCGGCCAGCACCCGCTCTTTGCTGTTCATCGCTAGGCCATGATCCGCAGTCGTTCCCAGGACACCGCGTACTGCAACGGCTCTCCGGCGAAATGGCGCTGGATGTCGCTGGCGACCGCCCAGACCAGCCTCGCCCGCGACTCTTCTGTATGGCCAGAGACGTGCGGCGACAAAAAGACATTCTCCATGCCGCGCAGCGGATCGTCCTCGGCCAGAGGCTCCTTATGAAACACGTCCAAGTAGGCTCTAATCTTGCCCAAAGCCAGCGTGCGCAACATTGGGTCTCGCTGGATTACCCAGCAGCGAGCCGTGTTGACGAATAGAGCGCCACGCTTCATGGCGTCGAAATGCTCGGCCCCGATCATGTCCTTGGTCTCGGGCGTCGTCGGCGCATGCACCGAGACGATGTCGCTCTCTGCGAATAGCTCCAGCAGCGAGACGCGCCGAACGCCCAGCGCCTCGGCGCCCTCCTCGCTGAGGTAGGGGTCATAGACCAGGACGTCACAGCCAAAGGGCGCCAGGAGCTTGATCACGCGCCGACCGACCATGCTGGCCGCGATGATGCCGACTGTCTTGCCGTACACCTCGTGGCCATAGCCGCCCCCAGCGGTGCCCCAGCCCTTGTCGACCTTCATGACCTGGTCATAGCGCGCCATGTTCCGCTGACCGCTGAGCATGGCCCAGAGCGTATACTCGGCGACCGAGTCGGCAATGATGGCGGCGCCGCTCAGCACCCGAATGCCCCGCTCGTAGCCGGCCTGCGGCATCAGGCGCTTGACGCTGCCCGCAGCGTGCCCCACGACCTCAAGACGGTCTGCCACCGCCAGCATCGCCTCATCAAAGACCGGCGAACCCCAGGATGTGACCACCGCCTGAGCACCGGGCAGCAGCTCGATCACCTGCTCTTTGGTATAGTTCTGGCCCGAATCGTTCCAGATCACGTCGCCGCAAGACTCGAGAATCGCTCGCGCCTTGCGCGATAGGATGTCGCGGGCCAAGCTCTCTGGCGGAAAGAACAGGATGCGTCTCGTCATGTGAGTTCCCCTCAATTCTGGCGTCCGGCATCACGCTGCGGTCGAGCAGCCTCCCACCGGAACAGCTAGTGATGCCTTTGGACCGGCACATAGGTCCCATCCAGCGCGGCCTGGCGATCTCGTCGTACGCGCGCCAGGTAGCGCCCCATGGGCTCCAAACCAAACTCGGCAATCAGTTCATCCGTCGACGTGTTCGCCAGGCGCGAGACCATCACCAGCAGGCACTCTTCGTCGAGCCACTCAGCGTCTATGGCATTGGGACCATGGGCCGCGATGAGTGGCGCCAATCGTCCCACATTGCCATCGTGATGCAATAGCCGATGATCCAGGTCCAGCGTCTGCGTCAGGACGGGCGACAGCCCCACCCTGTCCGACAGGCGCCGTTGACGGCTGGCGATCTCACGTCCGGCCACATCGACAAAGGTGACCGATCCCGACCAGACCGCCCCCATCTGGAAACCAAACTCGATAGACCAGCGAGTCAACATGCGCGCGCCGGACCACATCGAGGACCAGATCACCAGTTCGGGACTCTGGGCCGCCAGCGACGAACCCACCTCCCAGTAGTTCAGATCAAAACAGATCGTCAGGCCAATACGCCCAAAGTCGGTCTCGAACACCGGTGTCTCTGTCCCCGGGACAACACCGACGTCGAGCTCGGTATGCGTGGGAAAGTTCTTGTGATAGATGCCGACTATCTCGCCCTGGCGTCCGAGCAGCACCGAGCTATTGTATCGGCTCCCTTGCTCCAGGGTCGCCAGCGGGCAGACCACATAGATACCGTGTTCGCGGGCCTTGGCCGCCATCGCCTGAACAGTTGGACCATCAAGCGGCTCAAACTGCCAGCTATCGTGATCCCCCAGATGGTTACAGATCTCGGGAAAAGCCACCAGATCGGCGCCCTGGTCAGCGGCCTGCCCCACATACTGACCCATAGCATCGAGCGTGCTCTCTAGCCGCTTGTCTGCATGGGGCGAAAGTGTGGGAAAGCTGACAAGTGCAATGCTCGCAGGTCGCGTCATGATCGCCCCCTCTAGGAATGGTCCGATCGCTCCCCGAGCATAAAGCTGACACTCTGCCAGATAGCCACATCAAACAGCAAGAGCTGCTGCTCCGCCGGCGTCTGCGGTGCGTTGTTCTGGATCTCGAGCGTCAGGTACCGCGCCTGGCGCTGCAAAGCCTCCCAGGGGATGACCGAGGTCTGCCGTTGGTAGCGACTCCCTTTGCGACCCCCCTTGCGAATCGGCGTTGGGATGCCCCCCACTCGCTGCCAGGCGGCGTGTAGCGCCTCGGCGAGTGCCATATTGTCGGCTTGCCGCGCTGCATCCAGCTCCCCTTGCAGCTTGGGCATGATCGCCATGCAGTTGGCATCGATCGGACTGCCCTCGAACTCGGTCTGGTGCAGGCCCATCACATGGTCATAGGCATAGACCGTGGACAGTCGCTTGACCAGCTTGGCCATGGCTGAGCGCGGGTCGCCCCGATTCGGCTCGACGTAGGTGGTGGCGTCGACCGGCTCGTACACCAAGCCCACGCGGTCCGGGGTGTCCTCGGCGACCGAAAAGCTCTCAACGCGTTTGAACCGCTCCCAGCGCGGCTTGCGGGGATCCTCGGACCGAAGCGCGCCAATGCCAAAGACCATGTTGATGAACTCGCGGTTGTTGTACAGATCGCCTTCCCAGACAGGCTCTGGACAGCGCGAGCGACCAAAGGGATTGCCATCGGGAATAAAGGTCAGCACGGCCTCGCGCAGGATGCGCTCGCACACCAGGGTACTGGGGCTCCCGTCCGAATGATGTCCGCTGAGCAGCTGATGGACACAGCTCATACAGGCCGCCGTGCCAGCCGGTTCGTGGGCATGGGGCACGAAAAAGAGGTGCTTTCGCTTGCCCTCGTCAGGAACCGAGAAATCCGTCACCGTCAGTCCCCACACGCGCTGACGCGTGTACTGCTCCTCGACATCCACGCGCAGCAGCTCGGGAAACCGTCGTTGCCATTCCGCAACCTTGGAATCCACCTGCCAGGGGTACACCCACCATCCCTGTGGCTTCACCGTGCCTCCTCCCGATATGGCCGCGACGTCCAGCGGATCCGACTAGCGGCACCGTGCCTGAATATCCGTCACGCGGCCAATGTACTGCTCAAACGTCTCCAGATCAAAGGCCGCGATCACATCCTGGACGCTCAGGGTCTCGTCCAGGGTCTCGATCACGGCATAGTTCTCTTCCGAGTAGGACTCGATATGCACGCGAGCTCCGTAGCGCTCGCGGATGGCCGGGAACTTGAGCCAGTTCTTGTCAATGTGTAGCACGGTACGCCCGAAATCTACGTCCATCATCGCGATCCGGTCCCACTGGCTCGTCTGCCGCACCACATGCCCGGTGGGATCGATAAACTTGCCGTGATAGCCCCTCGAACTACTGATGACCCAATAGCGGTGCTGCCAGGCATAGGATTGGAGTGGGAAGCCGCCGTCATAGGCCGCCATCCAGATGACGCCTGGCACTCCCTTTTGGGCCAACTGCCGCCATTCGAGCGGCCAGTCGATATCAAAACATATCGTCACACCCAACGAGCCAAAGTCAAAGTCGATGACGCCCAGCTTGTTTCCGGGCCTGGTCCCCGCATCGATCTCGCCCTCCGTAGGGTGGATCTTGAAATACGGTGTGCTCATCCTGCCTTGGCGGTCCAGCAGCACGGCCGCGTTATACATATGGCCATCCTGCCAATGCGGCAGGCTGGATAGAATGTACATCTGATTGGCCTTGGCCACG
>Ga0180436_10004635_pt1 | contig 12301 bp, 8 predicted proteins | sample SS_ome_2_FD_132434 | JGI IMG/M metagenome (GOLD analysis project Ga0180436, IMG submission 132434) | Hypersaline lake sediment archaeal communities from the Salton Sea, California, USA - SS_3_S_2 metaG | ecosystem: Environmental > Aquatic > Non-marine Saline and Alkaline > Hypersaline > Sediment...
CCTCGACGAGCTCGACAAGATCGCCGGCGGCGGCCACAGTCAGGGACCCGACGTGTCGGGCGAGGGCGTGCAGCGCGACCTGCTGCCGATCGTCGAGGGCACCACGGTCCAGACCCGCTGGGGACCGGTATCGACCGACCACGTGCTGTTCATCGCGGCCGGCGCCTTCTCGGTGGCCAAGCCGTCCGACCTCATCCCCGAGCTGCAGGGCCGCTTCCCCGTGCGCGTGGAGCTCGAGGACCTCACGGCCGTCGACCTGCAGCGCATCCTCACCCAGCCCGAGCACGCGCTGACGAAGCAGTACCAGTCGCTGCTGGCCGTCGACGGCACCCAGATCGAGTTCACGGAGGGCGGCGTGGAGGCGCTCGCGCGCGCCGCCGAGCGCGTCAACCGCGAGATCGAGGACATCGGCGCCCGCCGCCTGCACACGGTCCTCGAGACCGTGCTGGAGGACGTCGCGTTCGGCACCGGCCTCGGCACGGTGCGCATCGACGAGGCCTACGTGCAGCGCAAGCTCGGCGACCTCGTCGAGGACGAGGACCTCAGCCGCTACGTGCTGTGACGGCGCGCGCCTGCCGCGAAGGTCCGCGCTCGCCTTGAGCGCGTGCCTCCCGGCGCGTGCCGCCGTTCCCCTCCCGGGCCGGCGGCGGCGCGCCCCGCCCGCCCCGGTCACGCTACCCTGACCGCTTGGCCTCCCCCGAGCTCCTCAACCTCGTCGGCGGCGAATGGCGCCGCCCCGCCGGCGCCGAGCGCGCCCCCGTCACCAACCCGGCCACCGCGGAGACGCTCGCCTGGGTGCCGCTGTCACCCGCCGCCGAGGTCGACCTCACGGTGCGCGCCGCCGCCGAGGCGTTCCCCGGCTGGCGGGCCACGCCGGTGGGCGACCGCGTGCAGCCGCTCTTCCGCCTCAAGGCGCTGATGGAGCGCGACCTGACCGAGCTGGCGCGCACGATCACGCTCGAGTGCGGCAAGACCTACGCCGAGTCGGCCGCGGAGCTGCGCCGCGGCATCGAGAACGTCGAGGTCGCCAGCGGCATGCCCAGCCTCATCCAGGGCTTCAACAACGAGGACGTCGCGCGCGGCATCGACGAGCACCTCTTCCGCCAGCCGCTCGGGGTCGTCGCCGGGATCTTCCCCTTCAACTTCCCCGGCATGATCCCCCTGTGGTTCATGCCCTACGCCCTGGCGGCCGGCAACTGCTTCGTGCTCAAGCCCTCCGAGCGCGTGCCCATGACCACCCAACACCTCCTGCGCCTGTGCCAGGAGGCCGGCTTCCCCGACGGCGTCGTGAGCCTGGTCAACGGCGGCAAGGAGACCGTCGACGCGCTGCTGGACCACCCGCAGGTGCGCGCCTACTCCTTCGTCGGCAGCACGCCGGTGGCCAAGTACATCTACGCCCGCGCCACCGCCAACGGCAAGCGCGCCCAGTGCCAGGGCGGCGCCAAGAACCCGGCGATCGTCCTCCCCGACGCCGACATGGACATGAGCAGCCGCATCCTGGCCGACAGCGCCTTCGGCTGCGCCGGCCAGCGCTGCCTGGCCACCTCCGTGGTCATCACCGTCGGCGAGGCCCGCGCGGCGTTCACCGAGCGCATCGTCGAGGACGCCCACACCCGCCGCGTCGGCTTCGGCCTGGACGAGGGCGTGCAGATGGGACCCGTCATCAGCGCCGCCAGCCGCGAGCGCATCCGCGGCCTGCTGCAGACCGGGCTGCAGCAGGGCGGCAGCCTGCTGGCCGACGGCCGCGACGGCTCCGTCGACGGCTTCGCCGACGGCTACTTCCTGCACCCGACGGTGGTCGCCGACGTCGACCCGCGCGGCAGCTTCGCCCACACCGAGATCTTCGGCCCGGTGCTCACGCTGTTCCACGTCGACACGCTCGACGACGCCATCGCGCTCGCCAACGACCGCGCCTTCGGCAACCAGGCCTGCCTCTTCACGACCTCGGGCGCCGCGGCGCGCCAGTTCCGCCACGAGGTCCGGGCCGGCAACATCGGCATCAACCTCGGCGTCGCCGCCCCCATGGCCTACTACCCCTTCAGCGGCTGGGGCGACTCCTTCTTCGGCGACCTGCACGGCCAGGGACGCCACGCCGTCGAGTTCTTCACCGAGACCAAGGTCGTCATCGAGCGCTGGCCGAGCACCTGGTCACGGCACTTCTGACCGGCCGCCGCGTTCTCCGGGCGCGCCGCCGGGCGCGCGTGCCGGCGCGTGCCCGGCGGCCCCGGCGTCCCCACGTCAGCGCGGATGCGGCGGCACGACCGGCGGCGTGACCGACCTGCCGTACGCGGGCAGCCGCCGCAGCTCGTCGCGCGTCATGCCCAGGGCGACCCGTGTCCCCGCGTCCTCGTGGCGCACGGCGAGGTGACGCGCGTCGACGGAGACGACGTGCGAGCCGATGCCGACGTAGCCGCCGACCTCCACCACGACCGACGCCACGCGGCCGTCGTCGCCGAGGACCACGTCGTCGACCTGGCCGATCTCGGCGCCTTGGCGGTCGTGCACGATCGCGCCGCGCAGCGCCTCCTCGTTCGGCCGTTCGCCGACCTCGCCCGCCTCGGGCGTGTCACGCACACCGATCACGTCCGACTCGTTCGTGCCCTTCATGGGGTCTCCCTTCCGACGCGACGACGCCCGGCCATGTCACTGCGGGCGCACCGTTCCGCCGCGTCTCTTTCACGCTAGCATGCGTTTGTGAAGCCGTCCGTCGCCATCCAGACGTGGTTTACGCGCGCCTTAGCGATGCAGGACCATTCGCACACGAAGGCATCACCGGCGCCTTGGGGGCGGGTCGCCGGCGGGCCGGGGAGCGCGCCCCGCGGCGACCGCCCGCGCCGTCCGGGCCAGGCGGCGGGCCTCGCGCAGCGGGGCCGGCGTCCGCGCACCACCCGCGAAGCGGGTCACGAGCGCCAGCGCGGTCCCGGGGTCGGTCCGCCAGGCCGCGTGCGCCACCAGCGGCCGGGCGCCGGCGCGCGTGGACACGAGGTAGCCGACGAGCTCGCCGGCGAGCAGGAGCGGCCGCGGCGCGGCCGCCGGCCCGCGCCCGTGCGCGAGCTCGCCCCCCGGCAGCGGCGCGCTCGCCGCCTCCGCGACCAGCGGGCGGTCGGTGACCCCGACGGTGGGCAGGCCGAGCGCCGCCCCGAGGTGCAGCGCGAGGCCCGCCCCCCGGGGGTGATCGCGCCCGGTGGCGTCGACCAGCAACACGTCGGGCGGAAGCGGCAGACCCTCGACGGCGTGCTGCAGGAGGGTCCCGGCGCGGAGCGCCAGCAGGCCCGGCACGTAGCCGGCCGCGGTCGTCCCCGCGACGACGGCCGCCGCGACGCGGCGGTCGCCCTCGAAGGTCGCCGCCGCCGCCCAGGCGGGCTCGGCGCCGCTCGCCAGCGCCTCGGCGTCCTCGGCGAAGCAGACGAAGCAGGCACCCACGCGGGCGGCCGGGCCGGGCGCGTACGGCGGCGGCGTCAGCGCCGCCAGCCGCCGCTGCAGGGCCTCGAGACCGGCGGCGTCACCGGGCCAGGACGGGTCCATGGGCGACCCCCGAGGGTCAGCCGGCGTCGGCGTCGAGCCCGTGCCGGGGGAAGACCAGCGAGCGCACGCGCCGCAGCACGGCGTCGATCTCGGCGTCGACGCGGCTGCGACGACCGGCGTCGGAGAGCAGCGTGCGGTCGCGCAGGCCGCCCGTCCACTCGGTGGTCTCCATCATCACCCCGCCCATGCCGAAGCTCATGGCGTCGTGGTGCTCCTGGTCGCCGCACAGGACGCTCCAGGCCAGCGCCCAGCCGCGCACGGTGTTGTCGACGTGGTAGCCCCCGCCGCCCGTCGCCAGGATCGGCTTGCCCAGCCGGCGCACGTGCTCGAGGACGTCGGCGTAGGCGTTGTTGCTCAGGTGCAGGTGCGCGAGCGGGTCGCCCGCCAGCGCGTCCATGCCGATCTCGACGACGATGACGTCCGGGTCGTAGGCGCGCACGAGCGGCAGCGCCCCCTCCTCGAAGACCCGCACCCACGCCTCGTCGTAGGTGCCGACGGGCAGCGGGAAGTTGACGCTGTACCCGCGCCCCTCGCCGTGACCGATCTCCTCCGCGAAGCCGGTCCCCGGGAAGAGCGTCCTGCCGCTCTCGTGCAGCGACACGGTCATGACGTCCCGACGGTCGTAGAAGGCGTCCTGCACGCCGTCGCAGTGATGGGCATCGACGTCGAGGAAGAGCACCCGCTTGCCGGCCGCCGCCAGCGTCTCGCAGGCCAGCACGACGTCGTTGACGTAGCAGAAGCCCGAGGCGCGCGCCGGGTGCGCGTGATGGAACCCGCCCGACGGGTTGAAGGCGAGGTCGGCCTTGCCATCGAGGATGAGCTCGGCCGCCGTCACCGATCCCCCGGCCGCCAGGCTGACGTAGCCGAGCATGTCCGGGAAGATGGGGCAGTCGGGGGTCCCGAGCCCCATCGACAACGCCTGCAGGTCGTGCTCCCCCAGGCCGCCGCGGTGCAGGGCGTCGAGGTAGGCGGGGTCATGGAAGCGCTCGAGCTCCGCGCGGGCGAGCCGCCGCGGCGCCACCCGCCGGCGGTCGCCGCCGTGCATCAGCCCCATCGCGTCGACGGTGCGGTACGTCATGCCCGCGCGCCGCGTGTCGAACGGGCAGGCGGGCGGGTACCCGCCCTCGTCGAGTTCGTCGGTGAAGATGAACGCCTTCATGCGCGCCGCCGCCTTCCTTGCCCGGTGCGCTGCGCACCGCCGGCCCCGAGGCGGGCGGCCGGGAAGGCCCCGCCTCGGCTCGTCGTCGTGGGGCCACGATACCGCGCGCGCCCGACGCCCCGACCGGCGCGCGGCGGACCGACGACGAACCCGAACCCGCCGCCCGGCCACCGTCGGTTACGATGGCGACGCCGCCCCCGTCGGGGCGGCGTGGAGGCTCCACCCCATGCTCAGCTCCCTTCTCTACCCCGCATCCGTCGCCGTCTTCGGCGCGTCCCGCACCCCGGGCAAGGTGGGCTACGAGGTCGTCGCCAACCTCCGGGAGGGGGGCTTCGGCGGCACGATCGTGCCCGTCAACCCGACCGCCGACGAGATCCTCGGCCTCCCCTGCTACCCGAACCTGAAGGCCTACGGCAAGAAGGTCGAGCTCGGCGTCGTCGCGGTGCCCACGAAGATGGTCCGCGCCGCCGTCGAGGACGCCATCCACGGCGGCGCCAAGGCGATCGTCGTCATCACCGCGGGCTTCAAGGAGGTCGACGAGGCGGGCGCCGCGATGGAGCACGAGATCGAGCGCCTGTGCACCTCGCGCGGCGTCAAGCTCGTCGGCCCCAACTGCCTCGGCGTGATCAACACCGACCACGCGATGAACGCCTCCTTCGCCAGCCACATGCCGCGCGCGGGCAACATCTCGGTGATCTCGCAGTCGGGGGCCCTGCTCACCGCCATCCTCGACCTCGCGGCCGCCCGCGACCTCGGCCTCGGCAAGCTCGTCAGCATGGGCAACAAGGCGCAGATGGACGAGACGGACTTCCTGACGGCGCTGGCGACCGACGAGCAGACGCGGGTCATCGTCGGCTACCTGGAGAGCATCGCCTCGGGCGACGACTTCATTCGCGCGGCCCAGCAGGCGACCAACCGCAAGCCGGTCATCGTCTTCAAGGCGGGCACCACCAGCGCCGGGGTCAAGGCCGCCTCCTCGCACACCGGCAGCCTGGCGGGGGCGGACGTCGCGTACGGCGCGGCCTTCGTGCGCTCCGGCGTCATCCGCGCGGACACCTTCGAGGCCATGTTCGACTACGCCACGGCGTTCGCGATGCAGCCGCTGCCCAAGGGCGATCGCGTGGCGATCATCACCAACGCCGGCGGCCCCGGCATCATGGCGGCCGACGCCGTCGAGAACGCCGGCATGCAGGTGAGCCCGCTGGGCGGCGGGGCGGCGACCGCGCTGGCGTCCAAGCTGCCGGCCGCGGCCAGCGTGGGCAACCCGATCGACGTGCTCGGCGACGCCGACCCGGAGCGCTACGTGACGGCGGTCGACGCCGCCCAGGACGACCCCGACATCGACGCCATCGTCGTCATCCTGACGCCGCAGGCGATGACGCGCCCGGCGGAGACGGCGCGCGCCATCGCGGCCGCCAGCCGCGGGGAGAAGCCGGTCCTGGCCTCCTTCATGGGCGGCGCGGACGTCATGCCCGGCCGCTCCGAGCTGACGCTGGCCAACCTGCCCGACTACCCCTCGCCCGAGCGGGCCGTCGCGGCCCTGCGGGCGATGGTCGACTACGCCAAGTGGCTCGATCGCCCGCCGCGGGTCATCACCCGCTTCGGGGTGAACCGCCGGCGCGTGGAGCGCATCATCCGCCGCCACCTCAAGGTCGGCCAGCTGCAGGTGGGCGAGGCGCAGGCCAAGGCGATCCTCGACGCCTACGACTTCAACGTGCCGCCCGGCCAGCTGGCGATGAGCGCCGACCAGGCCGTCGACGTCGCCGAGCGGATCGGCTACCCGGTGGCGATGAAGATCTCCTCGCCCGACGTCATCCACAAGTCCGACCTGGGCGGCGTCAAGCTCCACCTCGGCTCGCCGGAGGCCGTGCGCGACGCCTTCGACCTCATGATGATGCGCATCCCCCAGCGGGTGCCGACGGCCAGGATCGACGGCGTGTACCTGGAGGCGATGGTCGGCCGCGGCCGCGAGATCATCCTGGGGATGACCCGCGACCCGCAGTTCGGGCCGATGCTCATGTTCGGCCTGGGCGGCATCTTCGTCGAGGTGATGAAGGACGTGACCTTCCACATCGCGCCCATCACCAAGGAGGAATCGCTGCAGATGCTGCGCTCGACCAAGTCGTACGCCCTGCTCAAGGGCGTGCGCGGCCAGGCGTCCGTCGACCTCGACGCCATCGCCGAGGCGCTGCAGCGCATCAGCCAGCTCGTCACCGACTTCCCGCAGATCGCCGAGATGGACATCAACCCCTTCATCGTGGGCACCGTGGGCAGCGAGTCGATTGCCGCCGACGCCCGCATCACGCTCCAGGAACCCGAGGCTTGAGGCATGGCAGCGACGCGTCTGAACTGGGTCGACCCCGACTGGCAGAAGACCTACGCCGAGCAGATCGAGACGCCCGAGGAGGCCGTCGAGCGGATCCGGCCGGGCGACCGCGTGTTCATCGGCACCGGCTGCGGCCAGCCGCTGCGCCTCGTGCGGGCCCTGGTGGGGCGCGCCGACGAGTTGGCGGACGTGGAGATCGTCCACCTGCTCACCTTCGGTGCGGCGCCCTACGCCACCAAGGAGCTGTCGTCCAAGTTCCGCATCAACAGCTTCTTCATCGGCGAGAACGTCCGCGAGCTGATCCAGCAGGGCATCGGCGCCTACACGCCCATCTTCCTCTCGGACGTGCCGCGGCTGTTCGCCAGTGGCCGGCTGCCGCTGGACGCGGTGCTCATCCAGGTCACGCCGCCGGACGCCAACGGCTACTGCAGCCTGGGCATCTCGGTCGACATCGTCAGGTCGGCGGCCCAGAACGCGTCGCTCGTCATCGCCCAGGTCAACCCGCGCATGCCGCGCACCCTCGGCAACACGATGATCCACGCGCTCGACATCGACGTGCTGGTGCCCGTCGAGGAGGAGCTGGTGGAGTACGCGTCGCCCGCGCCGAACGACACCACCGACCGCATCGGACGCTTCGTGGCCAGCCTGGTCGACGACGGCTCGACGGTCGAGTTCGGCATCGGCAAGATCCCGCAGGCCGTCGTGCCCTACCTCAAGGACAAGAAGGACCTGGGCATCCACACCGAGATGGTCAGCGACTCGGTCATCGAGCTGGTCGAGTCCGGCGTGGTCAACGGGCGGCGGAAGGCCCTCGACCAGGGCAAGGTGGTCGCCACCTTCTGCGTCGGCTCGCGGCGCCTGTACGACTTCGTCGACAACAACGAGGCCTTCGCCTTCCACCCCACCGAGTACGTCAACGACCCCTTCGTCATCGGGCGGCAGAACCGGCCCGTGGCCATCAACACCGCCCTCGAGGTCGACCTCACGGGCCAGGTCGGGGCCGACTCGCTGGCCGGGGCCTTCTACTCGGGCATCGGCGGCCAGGTCGACTTCAACCGCGGCGCCGCCCACGCCGACGACGGCAAGGCGATCATCGCGCTGCCGTCGACGGCCAAGGACGGCGAGGTGTCGCGCATCGTGACGCGCCTGTCGGCCGGCGCCGGCGTGGTGACCACGCGCGGCGACGTGCACTACGTGGTGACCGAGTACGGCGTGGCGTACCTGCACGGCAAGAGCGTCGAGGAGCGGGCCATCGCCCTCATCGCCATCGCGCACCCCGACTACCGGGCGCGGCTGCTCAAGGAGGCGGTCGACGCGCGCTACCTGCACCCCGAGTTCGCGCGCGTGGAGGGGAAGCTCGTGGTCGGGCCCAGCGAGCTGCGCACGACGCGCCTCCTGGGCGACGGCACGCAGGTCACCTTCCGACCCATCCACCCGACGGACGAGCCGCGCATCACCGACCTCTTCTACGCGCTGTCGCAGGAGACGATCTACTACCGCTACATGTCGCGCTCGAAGACCGTGCCGCGCAGCGAGATCCAGGACTTCGTGTTCATCGACCACCGCAGCGAGCTCGCCATCGTCTGCACCGTGCCGGAGGCGCACGGCGAGGACATCATCGCGGTCGGCCGCTACTACCTCGACGAGAAGACGAACATGGCCGAGGTGGCGTTCGTCGTCCGCGACGACTGGCAGAACAAGGGCATCGGGACCGAACTGCTGCGCTACCTGGCGCAGATCGCCATCCGCAACGGGATCCGCGGCTTCACGGCCGAGGTGCTGCGGGCCAACCGGGCCATGCAGCGGGTCTTCCACAAGGTCGACTACCAGGTGACGAGCCAGCCACAGGACGACGTCTACAGCTTCGTCATCGAGTTCCAGTGAGCGGCCGCGGCCGCCGCCGCGGACCCCACGCTAGTCGGCCGTCGGCGGCCGGTCGCGGGCCGGGCTTCCCCCGTCGGCCGCCGACCCGTCCCGCCGCGGGCGCGAACGCGCGAGCCCGGCCACGCCCCGCGCGACGGCCAGCGTGATGTTGCGGGCCGCGCCCAGCCGGCGCCGCCAGCGCTGTCCCGGCGGGAGGCGCCGGATGCTGCGCTCCCGCAGATGGACGACGCGCGTCGCCCGCAGCAGCAGCGCGCGGTAGCCGTAGCGCCGCAGCTTGAGGAAGAGGTCGGGCTCCTCGCCGTAGAGGAAGTAGCGCTCGTCGAAGCCGCCGACCTCGTCGAACGCCGAGCGCCGCAGGAGCAGGCAGCCGGCGTTGAGGAAGGCCGTCGGCAGGGGCGCCCGCGCGCCCTTGGCGAGGCCGAACGAGCGGGCGACGAAGTACGCCAGGGCCCGAGGCGACCAGTACGACCAGGTGTGGTTGAGGTGCTCGCGCCCGCGCCACAGCTGGTACTGCAGCGGCCCCACGGCGGCGACGCGCGCGTCGGTGCGGATGCCGGCCAGCATGACCTCGTGGAACGCCGGATCGGGTAGGCGGATGTCGGGGTTGAGCAGGAAGACGAAGTCGGCGTCGCCGGCGGCGATGCCCTGGTTCGCCGCCCTCGCGTAGCCGACGTTCTCGCGGTTCGCCAGCAGCGTGACCTCGGGGTGGCGCTCCCGCACGATGCGGGCGCTGGCGTCGGTGGAGGCGTTGTCGACCACGACGATCCGGTGGGCCGGCGCGATCCGCCGCAGGTCGTCGAGCAGGTCACCGATCTCGCGCTCGCTCTGGTAGCTGACGATGACGGTGTCGAAGGTCGGCGCGGGGGTGGCACGGCGTTCCGCCGCGCGCGCGCCATCCACCCCGCGGCGAGGCCCTCCCGGGGCGGTCACAGCGGTTGGCACGTCGGACACGTGTAGACCGCCCCGCCCAGGTACGCCTGCCGCTGGATGGGCGCGCCGCAGCGGGGGCAGGGGTGACCGAGCGTGCGCCGGCTGGCCCGCGTGGCGTAGCCGCCGTCGCGCCCGAAGAGGTCGCGCTCGGTGTCGCGGCCGCCGCCGCGCACCATCTCGTCCAGCGTCTCCCGGATGGCGCGGTAGAGCCGCTCGAGGTCCGCGTCCGCGAGCGACGACACGCGCCGTCGCGGGTGGATGCGGGCCACCCAGAGGACGTCCTGCAGGACACCGTTGCCGAACCCCGGCACGCGCTGCTCGGTCGCGAGCAGGGCCTTCACGCTGCCCTCCCGGGCGCCCGATTCGGCGACCAGGCGCCGGAGGTAGGCCCGGTCGAAGGCCGCGGACAGCGGCGAGGGCTTCGAGCGGGCGGCTGCCGCCGTCGCGTTCTCGAGGCCGCCCGGCGCGAAGGCCCAGAGGCCGCCGTACATCCGGACGGAGGCCGCCAACGCGGTCCCGTCGTCGAACTCGACGAGCAGTTGGTGCTTGCGGGGCCTCGGGGCGCCGGGCTCCAGCAGCCGCAGGACGACGCCCTCCGCGAAGGCCAGCCGCGTGTCGCCGACGTCGACCTCGACGAAGCCGCCGTAGCTGCGCGCGGCGCCGAAGACGTGGCCGGCGAGCCGCGCCCCGTAGTCCGCGGGCTCGCCGTGGTACCAGGCGAATGCGTGGGGCGTCGCGGCCGCCACGGCCGCGCGCACACGCCTGCCGCCCAGGGTGTCGCCGAGTTGCCGGGCCAGCGTGACGGCCTCGGGGATCTCGATCAAGGTCCGACCTCCCTCGGCGGGCCGCGACGCCGGCGACCCGCCCTCCTCGTCGCCGCGCGGCGCGCCGTAGCCGCGCCGGCTCAGGCCACGAACGCCTCCAGGAGCGCGTTGAACGTCCGGCTCGGCCGCATCGCGGCGGCGGCGAGCGCGTCGTCGGGGCGGTAGTAGCCGCCGATGTCGACCGGCGACCCCTGCGCCGCCAACAGCTCCGCGGCGATCGTGGGCTCGTTCTCCGCGAGCCCCCGAGCCAGTTCGGCGAAGCGCCCGGCCAGTTCGGCGTCGTCGGCCTGCGCGGCCAGCTCCTGCGCCCAGTAGAGCGCCAGGTAGTAATGGCTGCCGCGGTTGTCGATCTCGTTCACCTTGCGCGAGGGCGACTTGTTGCTCTCCAGGAAGCGGGCGTTGGCGCGGTCGAGGGCGTCCGCCAGGACCTGGGCGCGGGCGTTGCGGCTGTGCGCGGCGAGGTGCTCGAGCGAGGCGGCCAGCGCCAGGAACTCGCCGAGCGAGTCCCAGCGCAGGTGCCCCTCGGCGAGGAACTGCTGCACGTGCTTGGGGGCCGAGCCGCCCGCGCCGGTCTCGAACAGGCCACCGCCGTGCATGAGCGGCACGATCGACAGCATCTTGGCGCTGGTGCCCACCTCCAGGATCGGGAAGAGGTCGGTGAGGTAATCGCGCAGCACGTTGCCGGTCACCGAGATCGTGTCCTCGCCGCGGCGCAGGCGCTCACACGAGAAGCGGGTGGCGTCGCCCGGCGGGAGGACGTGCAGGTGGAGCCCGGCGGTGTCGTGGTCGTTGAGGTAGCGACGCACCTTGGCGATGAGCTGCACGTCGTGGGGGCGGTCCTCGTCGAGCCAGAAGACGGCGTGCGCGCCGGTGGCCCGCGCGCGGGCGACGGCGAGCTTGACCCAGTCGCGCACCGCCGCGTCGGTGACGCGGCACATGCGCCACACGTCGCCCGCCTCGACGTCGTGCTCGAGCAGCGTGACGTCGTCCGCGGTGACGACGCGCACGCGACCGGGCGCGGCGATCTCGAAGGTCTTGTCGTGCGAGCCGTACTCCTCGGCCTTCTGGGCCATGAGCCCGACGTTGGGCACGCTGCCCATGGTGCGCGGGTCGAAGGCGCCATGCGCCATGCAGTCGTCGATGACGGCCTGGTAGACGCCGGCGTAGCTGCCGTCCGGGATGACGAACTTCGTGTCGTGCTGGCGGCCGTCGGGGCCCCACATCTGGCCCGAAGCGCGGATGGCGGCGGGCATGGAGGCGTCGATGATGACGTCGGACGGCACGTGCAGGTTGGTGATGCCCTTGTCCGAGTCGACCATCGCCAGCGGCGGCCGGCGCTCGAGGGTCGCGGCGATGTCGGCCTCGATCTCGGCGCGCTCCGCCTCGGGCAGCGTCTCCAGCTTGGCGTGCAGGTCGCCGAGCCCGTCGTTGGGGTTGACGCCGAGGCGCGCGAAGGTCGCCGCGTGCTTCGCGAAGACGTCCTCGAAGAACACCGAGACCGCGTGCCCGAAGAAGATCGGGTCCGAGACCTTCATCATGGTCGCCTTGAGGTGCAGCGAGAAGAGCACGCCCCGGGCCTTCGCGTCCTCGATCTGCTCGGCGAGGAAGGCGCGCAGGGCCCGGCGGCTCATGAAGCTGCCGTCGATGACGTCG
>Ga0180436_10004636_pt1 | contig 12300 bp, 12 predicted proteins | sample SS_ome_2_FD_132434 | JGI IMG/M metagenome (GOLD analysis project Ga0180436, IMG submission 132434) | Hypersaline lake sediment archaeal communities from the Salton Sea, California, USA - SS_3_S_2 metaG | ecosystem: Environmental > Aquatic > Non-marine Saline and Alkaline > Hypersaline >...
AAAAGAGGAATTATCTTTAAAAAATCCTGATCAACGTAAAATAATCGAAGAAAATTTCAATGCTTTAAAGAAACAAACTCCACAAAGATCAATAATCTCAGTTAATGTTGAAAACTGTACTGGGAATTATATAACTGAATCAAAAAACTGCCATGATTGTTATGATATTAAACGTTGCGAAGATTGTGCTTATTGCGCTCAGGTAATTGATATGAAGGATTGTTACGACAACAACTATACAGAAGAAAATGAGCTTTGCTACGAATATATTGGATCCTGGAAAAATAACGATTGCTGGTTTTCTATGACTTGTTTCAATAGCAATTCATTAAGATATTGCGCTTATTGTATTAGTTGTTCGGATTGTTTCGGTTGCAATGGACTTCGAAATAAAAAATACTGCATTTTAAATAAACAGTATTCAAAAGAAGAATATTTTGAACTTCGAGATAAGATTATTGACCACATGAAGAAAACAGGGGAGTATGGTGAGTTTTTTCCTGCTTCAATTTCACCTTTTGGATACAATGAAACAGTTGCAAATGAATATAATCCTCTAACAAAAGAAGAAGCACTTAAAGGAGGATATAAATGGAGAGATCCAGATCCAAAAGAATTTCAAAAACCGCATGATGATATCTTGGCATGTGAAGATTGCGGAAAAAATTATAAAATTATTGCTAAAGAGCAACGCTTTTATGATAAATTAGACTTACCAGTTCCAAAAAAGTGTTTTCATTGCAGGCACATGGACAGACTTGCACTTAGATCACCTCGCAAACTTAATGAAAGTGAATGCGATAGTTGTCACAAAGGAATTAAAACTTCAGTTATAATAGATGGCTCAAATAAAATCTATTGTGAAAAATGCTATTTACAAGAAGTAGTTTAAAGATAGAATGTACTTCCTATGCTCTTTCACATGCTTTTTTATTATTAGTATTGTTCCTGAGCTAGAATCGGGGGCAAGCAGTGTAATTTTGTGTTGCCTTCTTGGCACTCGAAAATCTCCTCGAGCCGCAACCTCCCGCGGACACTAGTTGCAGTCATTGCCCTCTCTTATGTCGCAGATCAGGTTTTACGGATGGGTGTTTCCCGCATTCCTCCCTTCCCCCTCACTCCTGATCTGCGGCTTTTTCTTAATTGACTAGACATAAATTCAAATATAAACTAAAAAAGATTAATCAAATTAAATGATAAAGAAATTCGCAGTAGTAGTTTTATTAATATTTGTCTTAGTTTTTTCAGGTTGTTCTGAAAATCAGAAAATTGATGAAGTTGTTTCATATGATAATTTTATTGCTTATTCTGAATCTGAATTTAATCAACTGAAAGGGCAGGAACCAGTGCTTTTATTCTTTCATGCTGACTGGTGCGGAACTTGTAAGATATTGGAAGATGCAATTAATGAAAATAATGATCAAATACCTGAAGGTGTTACGATTTTGAAGGTGGATTTTGACAAAGAAACAGAATTAAAGAAAGAATATGGGATCTTACTGCAATCAATGTTTGTTGTGTTTGATAAAGATGGAGATCTTAAAGAAAAGCTTGCTGCACCAAGTTTTGAAGATTTATTAATATCAATTAACTCAGTTGTTTAAATGGAATATATCATACCGTCATTTTTTGCAGGAGTTCTAACAGTTATGGCACCATGTGTTATAACTTTGCTTCCGATTATTTTAAGTGGTTCTTTAGGCGAAAAAAATTGGTTAAAACCGTTAGTTGTTGCAGGTTCTTTATCAATTTCAATAATCATTTTTACACTTCTATTAAAGGTAAGTACGTTATTAATTGCTATCCCTCAGGAATTTTGGAGATCTATATCAGGACTTTTAATTATTCTATTTGGAATGACAATGGTTGCACCGATTCTTTGGGAAAAAATTGCAGTTAAAATGAAATTATATAAAAGTGATAATTTATTAAAAAAATCAGGAGATAAAAAAGGTCTTTGGGGATCAGTTTTACTGGGTGCTTCATTAGGCCCGGTTTTCACAACATGTTCACCAACTTTTGCCATTATACTAGCAATTATATTGCCGATTAATTTTGCTTTGGGACTTGTAAATTTAGTTGCTTATACACTTGGTTTATTTTTAGTTTTGATTTTTATAGGATACGGAGGAAGAAAAATTACAAATTACTTCAAATTTGCAGTAAATCCTTATGGATGGTTCAAAAGAAGCCTAGGTGTAATTCTTATACTGGTTGGTTTGGGGATTTTTGGCGGTCTTGATAAAGTTATTGAAAGCAAAATTCTAGAGACAGGGTACACTGGCCCTACAGAACTCGAAGCTTCAATATTTCTTGATGAAATAGATTTTACAGCAACCCAGGAGTAATCATAAAATCAATTTTCCATTGTTTTTCTTCATCTCTTACCATGCAAACAACACCACCCTGGTGAAAATTCACTGCTGGTTTTTCTGAATTTGCACAAATTAGTAAAGATGAAAGCTTTTGCATAAACGGAAGATGACCTACTAACATTAAGCCATCTTCGAGTTTTTGAACCCAAAGTGCAACATCATCCATTGGCTTTAAACCTTCTTTTTCTTCAATTTCACTTCCAAACTTATCACTAAATATTTCAGCAGTTTGTTTTGCACGTAGTTTTACACTATGGAATATTTTTGAAGGTTTAATATTTGTACGTGCAAGAAATTCTGCAACTTTTTCAACATCAGAATTTCCTTTATCAGATAATCCTTCATTCGGATCAACTTCTTCTGGATTTTGATTTCCATGTTGAACTAAATAGATTTTCATGTGAGAGAGAGGTTATAGGCTGGAAATATTATAACAAAAAATTACCCCTAGGGGGAATGATATCTAAATTGAATGATTTTTGCAGTCATTTTGGATATACGGGTCGCTCCAAAGCTCCGTTACCGCTACGCTGTGGTAGTCCCAAGGGGAATCGAACCCCTGTTTCCAGGATGAAAACCTGGTGTCCTAACCACTAGACGATGGGACCATGTTATTTATAACGCAAGAATGATTATATAGATTCGCAGCTGATTGTCAAAACAATTTATGGAATTAAAGTAGGATTTTCCTCTGGTTCTTCCATACTATAAACTTTATCACTACTCTCGAGATTAATGAGAGATTTAGCATCCATAACCTTAATCTTAAGCTCTTTATTCATGTTTTCTAGTTCTTCGTTTTGCAGAATTAATTGAGAATGTACATAACCTTTTTGTGCAGAATTTGATGTGTTCAGTAAAAAAACAATACTAAGGGCAACTGTGATTAAAACTAATCCAAAAAGTAGAGTCATAATTGCTTTACGAACCTCTTGTGATAGTGTTGTTCGTCTTTTAACAAACTTTTTACCGTATTTTTTGCCCATTAAATCTTCAACCATCAGATGTGAATGTTAAGCCTCTTTAATTACTTCATATTCTACATAAATCACACCCTGCCCTGGGTGTGCAATTGTTTCAAATGCAGATCTTGATAGATCAATCACTCTACCTGTTATATACGGACCTCTATCATTAATCCGAACATCAACAGACTTCCCATTTTCTAAGTTTGTAACTCTAACAACTGTATGAAAAGGTAAAGTCCTTGAAGCAGCAGTTAATTCATGATGAACATAGATTTCTCCATTAGAAGTTCCGCGACCCTCAAACATATCACCATAATAAGAACCAACACCAAACATTGCACCTTCTTTGCTTCTTAAATATCTATAAACTAGTTCAGCAAAACGAGATCTTGTTAATTCTGTTCCAGGATTCACATTATTACCCTGAGTGAAATAAGCAATTGAACGTTTTTTTGCTTCATCAAAATATTTTGCAAACCAATCTCCAATCGCTACATCATTAAAAGGGGATTCAACTACCTCTCCAAACTCAAGTCCATCACTTTCCATGACCATTTTAAAACTTTCTGCACGATTAACTACATCAGTTGGTTTAAAAGTTCCATCTGGATATCCTCCAACTACACCCAATTCAGCAGCTTTTTTTAAATAAGGGAAGTACCATTGGCTTTTAAATACATCATTAAATGCAACTAAATCTAAATTTTGTTTAAAACTATCTCCTCCTAATGAATTTCCTTCAACATAGGCTTCATCAATTAATCCATTTGCTTCTAAAATAATTTTTAAAGCTTCTATTCGGCTAATTAAATTGCCAGGTTTAAAGCTTCCATCAGCATAACCACTAATTATTCCTTTTTCTTTTAAATACTTAAGAGCAACGTATTCATCATGACCAAGATCAACATCTGTAAAAACCGCTGTTTCTACAACTTCTTCTTCAACTGGAGCTTCTTCTTGTGCATAAACTTCACAAAATGGCACAAAAAGCAGCACAAGACCACTAAAAACAGAAACTAATTTTATCCCTAGCTTAGCCATAAGCTATTTTATTACTATTGTTACTTGTCTATGATCTCCTTCGCCAATACTTTCTGTAGTAATATCTTTAAATTCATCTTCATTTAAAAACAAATGCACAACTCTTCTAAAATATCCTGACATTGGTGGCAAAACTTGTGTTTTCTTCGTTTTCCTAGCCATTTCAACTTTACGTTTTGCTAAATTTAAAACATTTTCTTCCTGTCTTTGCCTATAGTTATCCACATCTAGCAAAATATTGAATTCTTTTTGAGTCTGACGCCATGCAATTACTTTTAATAAATGCTGCATTGCATGAATTGTTTCACCATGAAAACCAATCAGCATACTAGGATCTTCAGTTTCAATGTTCAATCTGTATAAATCTAAATCCTTTTGCTTTTCCTTTTCAATCAGCACTTTATCGTATGGAACTTCAAGCTTTATTAGAATGCCTTCCAAAGCTTCTTTCAGTGCTTTTTCGATATCCATTTTGTAAATATATTAATGATATTGTATGCAAATTTTCGCAAATTATTATACCTGAATTTTTACTTTTTTTCTATCACCTTTACACTCGGTTCATTTTTTTTGCTTTTACCAGAGACTTTATTATTTACATATAATTGCTGAAGTATTCCGAATATTGTTGAAGTTCCCCAGTATAAACCAACACCAGAAGGTACGGATGCAGTAAATAATGCGATCATTGCAGGTAAAATGTATACCATCATTTCTGAAGCTTTTTGCATTTCAGCTCCAGCTGCTGGTTTGTCACCTTTCTTTGATAATTTCTTTTTCTCGTTCTCTTGTTTTTTGCCTTTTTTAGCGAAAGAAAGCTTCATTTGTCCAAATTGAAGAGCTGCAACAATTAATGGCAATACAAACACTTCTCTCATCTGTAAATCTAATAATCCAAAGAAGTTACTGTCAATCAGACTTAAGTCAAATCCTTGCAATGGTGCATAAAGTAAATGAACATTATCTGGATTTAAACCTGTTTGAATTACATAGAATAATCCAATTAAGATAGGCAATTGTATTAATAAAGGCAAGCAACTTCCCATTGGATTCACTTTATATTCTTTATATAAAGCAAATGTCTCAGTAGCTAGTTTTTGTTGATCGTTTTTATACTTTTCCTGAAGTTTCTTAATTCTTGGTTGAAGATCCTGAAGTTTTCTTTGAGATTCCAATCCTTTTTGAGAAGGAAGAAATAGAATTAACCTTAATAAGATAGTTAGAATGATAATTGCTATTCCCAGATTGTATCCAGGAGTCATACTAACTATATAAATAAGAGCATTATATATAGGTTGGTAAAAGAAAGTACCCCACATATATCCCCAGGCTGACTTACCACCCACAGTAAATTCATTTGATTCAAAAGTCTTTGATTCTCCATCAATAACAACATCTACTGCAATTTTGTAGCGTCCGATATTTCCAAAAAGTGCGTGATTCCAATTAGTATATTGAACATCTAACTGCTCTCCAGGTTGTATTACATAAGGATCAGTATTATCACAGTCGATTTTCGGTGAAACCTCTAATTGCTGCCAATCTCCATTATTATAATTATAAACATCTAATGGCTCACGAGGACAATCATTTTCAATTTCAATAGGTGCGGATGTATTGTTTTGCAGCTTAACATGCACTAAATCATCCATGCTGTATTCATTGTTCAAAGTTGCAATGCCTAAGCCATCTCCAGCTAACATTGCATCTAAGTTTGTATTTCCACTGCATCCTCTAAAAATAAGTAAAAGAGCAATAAAAAAGATTCCGAATAGTATTAATTGTCTTTTCATGAGTTTAAATTATCTAAATAATTGAAAATATCAGTAATATTCTGATGGATTTTATCATAATTGCAAGAAAGAATCTGTTTTAGAGGAATCAAAGCTACATCATAGTGTAAATTTTCCTTTTCTTGTCTTTCTTTTTGGATATTTCTTATTGATTCATATATCTGACGTCTTTTTTTTACTCTTTCAACTGCTTTTTTTGCGAATTTTCTACTTAAAGTAAGAGCCCACCTATGATATTTAGACTTGTTTGGTAGTGCTTTTACAATAAATAACCCGATTTTCTTGCTCTCAGGTGCTTTTAAAAGCTTTCCAACCTTCCACCTCTTTAGGCGATATTTACGAGCAATCATAAAATGGATTATTTCAGCTTTTTCTCAACTGTAAGCTGTTTTCTCCCTTTTCTTCTTCGGGCATTAAGAACTTTTCGGCCGTTTTTTGTACTCATTCGAGTTAAAAAGCCGTGTTTTCTTAGTCTTCTTTTCTTTTTAAGTTTAGCTAACATTGTACTTATCTTAAATAGCGCGGAGATAATACTGGAAAAGGTGTATGAAAGTCAATAGAACTTGAACTTAATGCAAAATTACGGTAAATTTGACAAGTAGTTTTAAATAGATGTGTAATCCTTTAATAAAATGAAACTAAGAAATCAATTTGAATTTCTTTTTGTTGGAAAAGAAGAAGGCAGCTTCCTTGAGAATTATGCTTATGATTTAGGAGAGGGCGAAGAAGCAGCTGGACAGTTATTTGTTACAATTGAAATTCAAAATAATCCTGCGGATGCAGAAGTAATTGCTGAAACAATTTTTGATTCAGCACGTAAGATATTTTTTTCAGATTTAGAAAAAGATACTTACGAAAGGTTTGAAGATGCGCTTAAAGAAGTCAATACTCAGATTAATAAATTTAAGGAAGAAACTGTGTCAAAATTCATTGGGAATTTGCATGTGATAATTGGAGTAGTTGCTGGGAATGAACTTCATGTTTCTCAAACCGGAGATGCAGAAGCGTATTTGGTTAGAAAACGATACTGTTCAGTTATTAGTGAAGGTCTTTCTGATCCTACTGCAAAAGGGGATGAAACCTTTAGCAACATTGCAAGTGGAACTTTAGAGCCAGGAGATTTTGTAATCTTTTCAACAACACGTTTATTAAGATATGTTTCAAAAACAGACTTTATTAATATGCTTAAATCAAGCGACTTAGTAGAGTCTTTAAGTGATTTAAAAGATGCTCTTACACCAGAAATTTTAAGTAAGATTGCTACAATTGGAATGGTTTTTCATGAAGGTCTTAGTGCACTTTCAGAAACAGAGAAAAAAGGTGTTAGAGAGTATCTTGAAGATGAAAAACCAAGTTTGGCTAAGCGAATGAAATCTAAACCAAATGTTTCTTTAGGATTTCTGAAAACTTTTTGGGATAGAATTATGCGTTATTTCAATTCTACATTAGTTGGAATGACTTCAAGAAAAATGACCAAAGACAAAATTTTAGCTCTTTTAATTGTTGTTATTGTTTTGCTGACTTTAGTTATCTGGTTTGTAAAAAACAGCGGTGCAAATCAAAGAGAAATTGAACGATTAGATCAGATCTTGGTACAGGTACAGGAGCAGATAAATACTGCTGAAATGCGTGGATTAAGCAATAAAGATGCAGCTGCAGAAATTTTAGCAAAAGCTGAATCAGATGCATTGGAAGTACTAAACTCAGGTCACCACAGAAGTAAAGCAAACGAATTATTAGGAAAAATCCAACAGGAAAAATCTGAATTAGATAATATTACTTATATTACAGATCCAAAAATGATCGCTGACCTTACTTCAAAACGCGATAATGTTAGTGCTCTTGGATTGATTCCTTATAAAGATCATGTTTTTGCATTTGAATATAATGCTTTGTATGAAATTTTATTAGATCAAATAGAAAATCCTTTAACTATTGATGACAATGAAACAGTTATTGATGGTGCATGGGATGATGATAATGATGCTTTAGCATTCATTACAAAGAGTGGAAAAGTAATAACTTATGAAAACGGCCAATTTGCATTTATGGATACAGCTGATGGTGAATTCAGAAAAGGAGTTGCTGTAGAAACATATAATGGAAGACTTTATGTATTGGATAATGAATCTAAGCAAATCTGGAAGTATACAAGAAATAGAGAGCAATATAGCGGTGCAGATGAATATATAGCTGAAGGTGAATTTGGTGCAAACTTTGTTGATTTAGCTATTGATGGATTTATATATGTAGTTTTGGATGATGGAAATATGATTCAGTTTGATAGGGGAGTTCCTACAGACTTTAATATTGCAAAAGCACCACTTGATCCAATTGAGAATCCAACAAAGATTTATACTGAGTTAGACTTAAATAAGATTTTCGTACTTGAAACTGCTAAAAACCGTGTAATTGTTCTTGATAAAGACCTAAGCACTGGAGATGCAGTATATAACGGTCAATTAGTGTTTGATAACATTGGTGATGTAAGAGACTTATACTACGACAAAGACTCGCAGAGACTATACTTACTTGATACACAAAGATTATTTGAAGTTACTCTTTAGTAGAGCCGAGCTTTACGATTCGAGTTCTGAAACAATTAGTTTAGCAATTTGCAGAGCAGCCTCAGGTTTGCTCTGCATTTTTAATGCTGTTTCATATTTGTTGTAGTCTTTTCTTATATTTTTAATATGCTCGTTTAGATTTGTTATTCCTTTTTTCCCTTTTTCTAAAATCACTCCTAAATTGTGTTCTTTAATTAATTCTGCATTTCCTTCTTCCTGCCCTGGAATAACCTGAGTAATAATCATTGGTTTTTTTGCTGCAATGCATTCCATAACAGTTGCTCCACCTGCTTTTGTAATAATTAGGTCACTTGATAGCATTAATTGCGGAACATTTGTTGTCCATCCAAGAATTGCTACGTTTTTTTCGAATTTTAAATGCTCAATTCTTGGCATAAGCGTGTCGTTTCTTCCAGTTACTACAATTACATTGTAATCTCGGTTTTCATAAATAACTTTTTCAATAAGTCTTAAATTTCGAGTGTTATTTCCAATAGTTGCAAATAATAAAATTGTGAAAAGTTTTGGGTTTAGGTTTAAGAATTTAAGTACATTATTGCGGTCAACTTTTTCAGTAAATTCCAAGCTAACAGGAAATCCTAGTATTTTAATTTTATCTTTATCTACGCCTCTTTTCATTAATACCTTAGCAGTATCTTCATTTGGAACAACACGATAATCTGCATCAGCAATAAGCCATGCTTTATGAATTGAAATTGAATCAGTAATTATATTTATGAATTTTGAACCAGGATGTTTTTTCTTCCAAAGGCTACAAAGTCCATAATCCCAAATAGGAAAAGTAGAAACAATAATGTCAGGATCATATTTAGTTAAAAGTTTATTAAAAGCCAAAGAAAGTGTTAAATAATTGATTTTATTTAAAAATTTAACTTTCCAGGCTTCATCGCTCCAATCAAAAAACGCCTTATAAAAGCTTGGCATATGCTTAACAGTACCGTCATAAGCTTTTGAAGTAGAATCACTAAAAGCACCTGAAACAAGAGAAAAGAAATCAACAACTTCTACATTATATTTATCCTTATATAGATAATCGAATGCTTGTTTAGTTGCACGCGAAGCACTAACATGCCCCTTTCCCATCTTTGCGTATAAAATTAATACGTTTTTCTTTTTCATCTTGGACATTTTAGTCTATTTTACTCAAACATCCAAGGATATTCTTCTTTTACTGCATCTACTAATGCTTCTCCTTTATATATACCTAATTCTGTGATTACACCTGTGAACATGTCAGGTGAGGTTACTTCGAATGCTGGATTGTATATTTTAATTCCTTCTGGTGCGTCTTCCCAAACTTCATCAATGCTACGTTGCTCTATTTCTTCTTCTTCTCCGTAAAGTGTTTCTGCGTTGAACTTCCATGCGTTTGTACAGGAATAAGCGTCTATGCGGCTTTCCTGGGCTGCGTCTGCAAGCATTTCTGTCCCGATTTTATTAATTAATTTACCTTCTGCAGTTACCGCATCGCATCCAAATAAAAATAGGTCGCATTTTCTAATCATTGAACGTCCTGCGCTATCTACAAAATGAGTCACTGGAATTCCTTTTGCTGCTAATTTAGTTGCAGTTTTGCGTCCTTGAAATTTTGGACGGGTTTCAGTGTTATAAACTTCGAATTTTTTTCCATCATCCCATGCTTTTTCAATAACTGCACGTACAGTAGAAGAGTGGCAATGTGTGAAAATCTTCATTCCATCTTCGATTTTTTTCGAACCATACTCTGCAATTTTCTTTTTAGATTCTGAAAAGTGATTTTTTGCTTTTTCAGCAATTCCACTATCTTTTTTATAGTTTGAAAGGCAGTAGTGTAAGCCATTTCTTAAAGCTGGTTCTGTTGGACGTGTTTCAATTAATTCATCATGAGCTTTCTTTAATTCTGATTCATCTTGAGTCTCTTTTAGCTTCATTCCAAATGCATCAATTGCTGCTAATGCAATATTTCGGGCACCCTGAATCTCAAGACTTTTAATTTTGTCGATTATTTCCTGATATTCCATATATTTTAATTAATTGTATATGCTTTAACTGGTTTTAATTCTTTTACATATTTCATTCTGTCATCATTTTCAAAATAAACAGTGAATAATGTTGAACCTTTTTTAACTTTATCGCCAAGTTTAGCATTAATCACAACACCTGCTCCTGGATCTTTAGGTGCACCTGCTTGCCTTGCTATTGTTGCAATAAATTTATTCTGAATCTTTTGAACTTTCCCTGGCTTATTTGCTTTAACAACCATTTTAAATTCTCCGATTGGCGGAACTTTTTTCTCTCCCTGAGCTTTAACAATTTTCATAAATTGTTCATAAGCTTTTCCGCTTTTTAAAGTCTTTTTTGCTGCTCTTTTTGCACTAGATTTGAGCTTATAATCCGGAGATAAATAAAGAAGTTCACTCACAAGCATAATTGCTTTTTTTCTTAAATCTTTTGGTGCATCAGGATCATTTTTTAGTACTTTCAAAATATCTTCAACTTCCAAAACAGGCCCTATTCCATTCCCAATTGGTTGGTCAGCACTTGTTATAACTACTTTCATCTTCATTCCAAGAAGTTTTGCAATAGTTAAGAATCTCTTTTTCAAATGATTTGCAGCTTTTTTATCTTTAACTTTACCTTGCTCACCCATTGGGATATCAATAATCACATTATTTGCTGATACTGAATGTTTCTTTGCCATAATTGAAGCAAGCAGCATTCCTTCAGGATCAAGTTTTAATGGGTATCGAACACGAATTAATTTATCATCTGCAGCTGCAAGATCCACTCCGCCTCCCCAGGTTATAAATCCTCCAACTTTTTTAGCAATTTTTTGAAGTTTTTTTGCATCATTTACTACATTTGCAATTACTTCCATTGTATCTGCAGTACCTGCTGGACTTGTTATAGCTCTAGATGAAGTTTTTGGCATTGTATAGCCAAGAGAGGTGATCATCGGGACAACTAACATTGTTGTTCTATTACCTGGGACTCCTCCTATACAATGTTTATCCATCACAATTTTATGATGAAATTTTAATTGATCTCCATGTTTAACAATTGCACGTGTTAAATCAGCAGTTTCATCATCTGATAATCCGTTACAAAAACAAGCTGATACAAAATAAGTCATTTCAATATCTGACAAATCATCATCAACAACCTCCTTAATAATAGTATCGAATTCATCTGCTGATAGTTCGTGACCTTCAAGTTTTTTCTTAATATATTTATCACCTTCTGGCTTTGGAGCGATTTTTACAGTGATTCTGTCACCACGTTTAACTTTTAGTTTATCCCATGTTTCAGCGAATAAACCAACTTCATTATCTCCGAGTTCTTTTTGCTCACTGATATCTAGGATTGCGGTGAGGTCTCGTCGTCCAATTTTTAAATCAACTCTGTCAGCTGCACGTAAGTCTAATTCTTCGGCAACTTTTTGATTAACAATTGCGATGTATTTGTTTCCAACTCTCATTGGAATCCGTCTTGGAATGAGTTTTAACATAAAAAAGGTAATTTAAGATTCTACTTAACAATTTTAAAAACTTCGCGA